>FWWM01008823.1_pt1 | contig 19058 bp, 22 predicted proteins | sample 2228351 | NCBI WGS metagenome assembly FWWM01 (sample SAMEA103939774, study PRJEB20133) | metagenome
GACTCGCGTGGGGCTTCTTCAACCGCGTGGTCGACGAAGGCGCGCTGCTCGTCGAAGCGACGCAACTCGCGCAGCAGTTGGCGAGCGGCCCCACATTCGCGCACGGCATCACCAAGACGATGCTCAATCAGGAGTGGAGCATGTCGATCGAACAGGCGATCGAGTCGGAGGCGCAGGCGCAGGCGATCTGCATGCAGACCGGCGACTTCAAGCGCGCGTTTGACGCCTTCGTCGCGCGGCAGACGCCGCGGTTCGAGGGGAATTGAGCGTTGGCGTTTCATGGGTACGTGCTGCGATGCGCGGACGGCTCTTGCTTCACCGGACACACCGATGAGCTCGAGCGCCGGATTTGGACAAGCTCGGCACGAACGGACTCTGGAACTGCTGCAAGCGCGATGACCCTCGACCACCTCGACTGGCCCTTCTTCGACGCCGCCCACCGCGCGCTGGCGGGTGAGGCGGATGCGTGGGCGCGGGCGAACCTGCCAGGCATCGCGCACGACGATGTCGACGCGGCCTGCCGCGGGCTCGTTCGCGCGCTCGGCGACGGCGGCCTGCTGCGCTGGTGCGTGCCGGCCGAGTTCGGCGGTGCGCTGCCTCACCTCGATTCGCGCGCGTTGTGCCTGGTCCGCGAGACGCTCGCTTACCACGACGCGCTCGCCGACTTCGCGTTCGCGATGCAGGGGCTGGGGTCGGGCGCGATCACGCTCGCCGGCACGCGCGAGCAGAAGGAGGCGATCCTGCCGCGCGTGGCGCGCGGCGAGTCGATCATGGCCTTTGCATTGTCCGAGCCGCAGGCCGGCTCGGACGTGGGCGCGCTGCGCTGCTCGGCGCGGCGCGACGGCGCGCACTGGGTGCTGGCCGGCGAGAAGACCTGGATCTCCAACGGCGGCATCGCCGACGTCTACACGGTCTTCGCCCGAACCGATCCGGCGGCCACCGGCGCACGCGGCATCAGCGCGTTCGTCGTGCCGGCGGATGCGCCGGGACTGCGCATCGCCGAACGCATCGACGTGATCGCGCCGCATCCACTCGCGCGGCTCGCGTTCGACGACTGCCGGATCCCCGCCGCCAGCCTGCTCGGCGAAGAAGGGGCGGGTTTCAAGCTCGCGATGGCCACGCTCGACATCTTTCGCGCCTCGGTCGCCGCGGCGGCGCTAGGCATGGCGCGCCACGCGCTCGGCGAAGCGCTGTCGTTCGCGCGAGCGCGCTCGATGTTCGGCGCAAAGCTCGCCGACCTGCAGATGACGCAGGCCAGGTTCGCCGACATGGCCACCGCGGTCGACGCCGCCGCGCTGCTCACCTACCGCGCCGCCTGGACGCGCGACGTACGACAACGCCGCGCCACCCGCGAAGCCGCGATGGCCAAGATGAGCGCGACCGAATCCGCGCAGCAGGTGATCGACGCGGCGGTGCAACTCTTCGGCGGCCGCGGCGTGCGGCGCGGCGAGATCGTCGAACGCCTGTATCGCGAGATCCGCGCGCTGCGCATCTACGAAGGCGCGACCGAAGTGCAGAAGCTCGTCATCGCCCGCGACTTGTTGAGGTCCTGACCGCCATGACCTACACCGCCCATATCGACACCTTCGCCCGCGACAACCTGCCGCCCCGCGCGCAGTGGCCGAACTTCCTGTTCGAGCTGCCCGAGCTGCAGTACCCGGAACGGATGAACTGCGCGACCGAGCTGCTCGACCGCGCGCTCGAGCGCGGCTGGGGCGAGCGGCGCGCGATCCTCGCGCCGAACGGATTCGTCTGGACCTACCGGCAATTGCGCGACGAGGCGAATCGCATCGCGCGCGTGCTGGTCGAGGATCTCGGGCTCGTTGCCGGCAACCGCGTGCTGCTGCGCGGGCCCAACAGCCCGCTGATGGCGGCGTGCTGGTTCGCGGTGATGAAGGCCGGCGGCATCGCGGTCGGCACGATGCCGCTGCTGCGCGCAGCGGAGCTGACCCAAATCGTGACCAAGGCGAACGTCTCGCACGCGCTGTGCGATGCGCGGCTCGTCGACGAGCTGGCGAAGGCGCGGCCGGGCTGTCCGAGCCTGAAGACGGTCGCGCTGTTCCAGACCGACGCGGCCGACGGCATCGAGGCGCTCGCCGCACGCAAGCCGGCCGACTTCGCCGACGTTCCCACCGCGGCCGAAGACACGGCGCTGATCGCGTTCACGTCGGGCACGACCGGCGAGCCGAAGGGCACGATGCACTTCCACCGCGACGTGGTCGCCGTATGCGACTGCTTCCCGAAGTCGACGCTGCGCGCGCTGCCGGACGACCTCTTCACCGGCAGCCCGCCGCTGGCGTTCACCTTCGGGCTGGGCGGGCTGCTGCTGTTTCCGCTGCGCATCGGCGCCGCCACGCTGCTGCTGGAGAAAGCCTCGCCCGACGCGCTGCCCGCGGCGATCGCTCAGCATCACGCGACCGTGCTCTTCACCGCGCCGACCTCCTATCGCGCGATGGCGCTGCAGGCGAATCGCGCCGACTTCGCCAGCCTGCGCAAGTGCGTTTCCGCCGGCGAGGCGCTGCCGGCGGCCACGCGCGCGTTGTGGCGCGAGGCGACCGGCATCGAGATCATCGACGGCATCGGCTCGACCGAGATGCTGCACATCTTCATCTCGCACGACGAGGCGAACGCCCGGCCGGGCGCGACCGGCAAGCCGATCCCCGGCTATCGCGCGTGCGTGATGGACGACGAAGGCCGGCCGCTGCCGCCGGGACAGGTCGGCAAGCTCGCGGTGATGGGGCCGACCGGCTGCCGCTATCTCGCCGATGCGCGGCAGACGAACTACGTGCGCGACGGCTGGAACTACACCGGCGACGCGTATCTCGTGGACGAGCACGGCTACTTCGTCTACCAGGCGCGCACCGACGACATGATCGTCTCGGCCGGCTACAACATCGCGGGGCCGGAGGTCGAAGCCGCGCTGCTCGCGCATCCGGCGGTGGCCGAATGCGGCGTGGTCGCTTCGCCCGACGAGGAGCGCGGCACGATCGTCAAGGCGTTCGTCGTACTCAAGCCCGGCCACGAGCCCGGCGAAGCGCTGGTCAAGGCGCTGCAGGATCACGTCAAGTCGCAAATCGCGCCGTACAAGTACCCGCGCGCGATCGAGTTCGTCCGGAGCCTCCCGCGTACGGAGACCGGCAAGCTGCAGCGCTTCCAGCTTCGTCAGCTCGAGCTGCAGCGCGCCCGGCAGCGGGCGAGCGGTGCCGCATGAGCGGTCTTCGACCGGCTCAGGACAGGGCCCTTCGACAGGCTCAGGGCGCGGCTTGGCATACGCGGCATACGGTGCGTTTCGCGCACTGCGACCCGGCCGGCATCGTCTTCTATCCGCGCTTCTTCGAGATCGCGCACGAAGCCAAGGAGGAATGGTTCCGCGCGATCACGGGGATGCCGTTCCAGCAATACATCGGCGCGCACGGCCGCGGGTTGCCGATCGTGCGGCTCGAAGCGGACTTTTTCGCCGCCTCCCGCCACGGCGACGAGTTGGACATCGCGATCACGGTCGCGCAGCTCGGCCGCAGCTCGTTGCACCTGCACTACGCATTCCATTGCGGCGGCGAGCAGCGGCTCGCCATCCGCACCGTGATCGTACAAACCGATCTGCGTACGGGCCGGCCCGTGCCGATCGACAGCGAGCTGCGCGAGCGCATCGAGGCGTTCCGCGCGCAGCCCGGAACCCTCGCGACGGGAGCGCAAGCATGAAGGTCCTGCAACCGCCCGGCTGGGCGCAGCCGAAGGGCTATGCGAACGGCATTGCCGCGCGCGGCACCCTGGTGTTCGTCGGCGGTCAGGTCGGCTGGAATGCCGCGCAGCAGTTCGAAAGCGACGACTTCGTCGCGCAGGCCGCGCAGGCGCTGCGCAACGTCGTCGCCGTGCTCGCGGAGGCCGGCGGCCGTCCCGAGCACATCGCGCGCATGACCTGGTACGTGCTCGACAAGCGCGAATACCTAGCGAGCTACCGTGCGCTCGGCGCGGTCTACCGCGAAATCATCGGCCGCCACTATCCGGCGATGACCGCGGTCGAAGTCAGCGCGCTGATGGAAGATCGCGCGCGCGTCGAAATCGAAGCGACGGCGGTGATCCCGGACTGAGGAACGACCGCCGTCGCACACGCACCTTACTGCTTCGACGCCGTCGGCGCGATCGCGGGCGGCAGCGGTTCCGGCACGGCGTTCTTCACGGGCGGAATCGTGCGCAGGTAGCTGTAGATCGCCTCCAGATCCTCGTCGGTGAAGTTCTTGTACATGGGGATCGGCATCGGCGGCAGGATCGGACGGCCACGGCCCATGTGGCGGCCGGTGCGGATCGTGTCGACGAAATTGCGCAGCGTCCATTTGCCGAGGCCGGTTTCCGGATCGGGCGTCAGGTTCGCGGTGAAGCTCACGCCCCACGGACCCGACCACGCGGTGTTGGTCGCCGCTGCGGAGACGATCCACGGCCCGACCGGCTTCGGCGCCGGCGGCAGTTCCATCTTCTCCGGATGGCCCGACAGCATGCGGCTGTAGTCGGGCTCGGGACCGTTCGCGCCCATCGTCCACGGCGTGTGGCAGTCGTTGCAGCCGGACGTGGTGACGAGGTACTTGCCGCGCGCGACCTTGTCCGCGGACGGCTTTCCGGGGTCCGCCGCGAGCGCGCTGCCGGACAGCGCGAACCAGGTGAACGCTGCGGCGATGCTCGCGGGCAAGCTTGACTTGACGAGGGTCGATCGTTTCATGGGGTCTGCTCCTTTCGGGTGGTAGGAAGTTCGGAGATCCAGCGCTCGATCAGCGCGAGCGCCTCGGCGTCGGTGAGCTGCGTGCCGAGCGGCGGCATCTGCACCTGCGGATTGCGCGAACGCATGCGCGCAACGAGCACGCTCGCGTCCGGACGGCCCGGTTCGATCAGCGGCGCGGCCTTCGACAGCCCGGGCGCGCGATAGCGGCTGCGCGCGCCGACGAGCGAGCGCAGCACCTTGCCGGCACCGGTCGCCGCGGCGTCGTGCGCCAGCAGCAGATCGACCGGCGGCTGCGCGCCGGCATCGTTGTGGCAGTGGCCGCAGTTGCCGTGCAGATAGCCGAGCGCGGCGCGTTCGACCGGCGTCGATGCCGCGACGCGCGGCGGACGCTCGAGCAGTGCCGGCGGCAGATTGCGCAGCTAGCCGCGTTCGACCAGCAACCGCAGATCGGCTTCGCCGTCCTTGCGCGGCTCGGCGTGCGGCGCGAGCGGGTCGCGCAACGGCGAAAGCTGCAGCGCGCTCGCGCCGAGCACCGGAACGGCGGCGCCTTCGTGGCAGGCGCGGCAATCGGCCTCGGAGGGGATCGCGTAGCGTCCGTTCGGCGCACCGCGGGCGGCGACGGTCATGCCGCCCGCGGGTGCGAGCACGGCGTCGGTGCCGTCTTCGTTCCACACGTAGGCGGCGAAACGCCACGACCCGTCGGCGAGCCGCTCGACGTAGCGCGTCTCGATGGCACGGCCGTGCGAGAACTCCTTCCACAGCTTCGTTCCCGGCGGGAACACCCAGGCGTCGGGCCGCGACGCGTCGATCGCGGTTCCGGGCGGGATGTACAGCCACCGGCGCTTCGCCGCGCCGTCGGACCACAGCGGGTACTGCGGCGAGAACGGAAGATTCTCCGAACGCACCTCGCGCATCGAGCCCGCGACATACAGGCCCGTATCGCGCAGATGCTTCGGCAGCGGCGGCGCAACCGTCGGCTGCGCTGCCGCTTCACCCGAGCGCGCGACGATGGCGACGCCCAGCGCGACGGCGGCGACGCCGATGGCAGCGGCGAAAACGAAGCGATGGCGCACACGAATCTTCATGCCGCCAGCGTAGGGACGCGCGCCCTTTCGCGTTCGTAAATCTTGGATCAAGCAACCCTAAGAATCGCTTAACCCGGATATATCCGGGTTAAGGGGTGGGACCGACTTGCCAGCCGGCCCGAGCCTTCATGCGAACGGCGCTGCGCGACCAGCGCGAGGGACGGCCGAACGTGCCGCTTCAGCGGATCGGATGAACGCAAAGCGTTCGCACCGAATGCGGCGCGCGCGGTCGCGCGCTTGCCCGCCGCGCGACTTACCCGGCAGAGCGCTTCGCCCGCTGCCAGCGCGCGAGGATGCCGCGCGCGTCGTTCTGCGCCGGATCCATCAGCACCGCGTCGGCGGACGTGCGTGCGCACAACTCGACGACGTAGCCGTTCGGATCGCGCAGATAGATCGAGCGGATGAAACCGTGATCGCTGACGCCGCGCGTCTCGATGCCGGCCGCGAGCGCGCGCGCCCGCACCGCGGCCAACTCGGCCGTATCGACTTCGAGCGCGACGTGCAGGTCGAAGTCATGCTGCGCCTTGAACTCGAAGGGCAGGTCCGGCGTCTCGAAGAACGCAAGGAAGGAACCGTCGCCGAGCCGATAGAAGGTGTGCAGCACGCGCGTCGCGCGGCCCGTCTTGGTTTCGCGGATCTCGAGTGCGGCCGCCAGCGGCACGCCGAGGAAGCCTTCGTAGAAGCGCCGCGTCTCCTCGGAGTCGCGGCAGCGGTACGCGCTGTGATGCAGCTTGCGGATCATCGGCGGGCCTCGGAGCGGCTCGCCGCCGGCACGGAGTGGTGAAAGAGCTTCACGGCGCGGCCTGGTGGTCGAGATCGAAGGCCGCGATGCTCGCGCAAACGCGCGAGCCGCGTTCGTAAATCTCCCTGCCGGACTCCTTAAATCCTCACTAACCGGCAGTCGCGGGCGCTGCCGCGTGACGCGGCATGCCGATCGAACCCAGCAAGCGCGCCGGTTTGCGCGTCGCGCGACGGACGTTATCCACAGTTGCTGTGGACAACCGTCATGTGCGCCGCTCTGCGCCGCAAAAGACGCCGGCGAGCGCTCTCACTGCCGGCGAGCCGGATCCGTCGCGGCGCTTGCGTCGTCCGCCGGACCCTGCACCACGTACGCCGGGATCACCTCGAGCCCCAGCATCGTGGCCGCGCGCCAGCGGCGTTCGCCGTGGACGATCACATAGCCTTGCTCGGTTGCGCGCACCAGCACCGGCCGCAGCACCCCGTGTTCGCGGATATCGTCGGCGAGCCACTCGACCGCCGGGGGCTGGTAGCCGCGGCTGCGCGGGTCGGGACGGATCTGGGCACAAGGAATCGGCTGCGCGTTCATGCGGTGTTCCACGTCGGTCGCGAGCGGGGGCAGGCGCAGTGTGCCCAGCGCACGGCTTCCTGTGAATCACCGAGGCGCGCTAGTTCGGGCGCGGTCCGAGAAGAAATCCGCATATGCGTAGGCCGGTGCGGCATGCGGTGCGCTGCACACACGATCCGCAGCCGCGGCAAGCGGCGCGGCGGACCGCGTCGCCTGCCACGGCGAACGCGCCCTACGCGAAGCGCGTCGCGGTCAGCGGCCGCACGCCGAGGGCGGCCTCGACGTCGGCGATGTGGTTGTGGATCGTCACGACCGCCGAGCCGGCGAACAGCAGGCCGACCGCGTTCAGGTTCGAGTCCATCAGCAGGCTGCCCGAATCGCCGCCGGCCGACATCGCGGTCGTGATGATCTGGTGCCGGAACACCGCCACCCCGACGCCGAAGTTCACCGCGACGGTCGCGTTGGTCGCCAGCACGCGGCCGACCGTGACCTGCGTCGTTCGCCCGACCTTGATCACCAGCATGCCGGTCAGCGCCTGGCCGATGCCGTTGGACATCGCCACGCCGATGATCGACGGCGTGACGCCGCGGCTGTACAGCGGCCGCGCGACCGCTGCGTCGACCAGGTTGAAGCCGCCGGGAAAACCGAAAGTGATCGGCTCGAAGCGCTCGAGCCTGGCGATCGCGTCGGACGGATAAACGCCACCGTCGAACGGACCCGGCTGCAGGATCAGATCGCCGGGCTGCGCGCCGTTCGAGTTCGCGAGCACGTGGTTGTTGCTGAGGATCAGGTAGTCGCCGTAAGCGTCGGGCGAAGGTCCCTTGCGGCATTCGTCCTCGGGCGGGCAATCGCAATGGCGCAGATCGCGCACGAGGCAGCCGAGCGTGCCGGCGGTGATGTCGTGATGGCCGATGCTGAACCCCGGCAGCGCGGGCTGCACGCGCGCGTTGAACGCCAGCGCGTCGATCTCGCCCACCTCGACGACGTCGGTGACCACGCCGTCGATCTGCGCCGGCACCAGCGCGTCCTTCGCGAGCTTGTTCTTCGGCAGTTTCTTCTCGACCAGCACCGTCAGCGACCACTGGTCGGTCGGCTTGCCGCCGGACACCTTCAGGCTCGGCGCCACGCCGACCACGTTGTCCAGCGCGAGCAGTTCCATCTCGCGCCGCTGCTGGATCTCCATGATCTGCGCCGACGCGTAGATCGCATCGGCGCCGGCGATCGCGTCCTGGCGCTGGCTCTGGAAGTACTTCTGCCAGACATCGGCCGATTTCTGTCCGGCCGACGACTCGCCGGTTGCCCACTGCTTCAACTGTTTGGCCATGGCATTCCTCCATGCATCGGGGATTCCCGCGACGACCGCGGGCGGAAGCTCGAGCCAGGCGACAACGTCGGTGCGTCACCCCGGCGCGGGCGACAAGGCGCTCGAAGCGCCTCGATCAAGCTACTCGTGCAAGACGCTCAAGACCGCCGAGGATTCGGCGGTCCGGCGTCCGAGTAATCGCCGCAGAGCGCGGCGGTCAGACGGCCTGCGCTTCGACAGGCCCGATCTCGACCACGTCGATCGGCACGCCCTCGATCTGCCGCGGCAGGCGATCGACCGCGGCGAGTTGCCGCGCCGGCACCTTGCGCCGCACGTAGACGACGAGGCAGCGTTCGTCGGTCGGAACGCCGCCGCGCGTGCGAAAACCCGCGGCGACGGCAACGACGTTCCGACGGCGCAGCAGCGCCGCTTCGTGGCGCGCGAGCACGTCCGCGATGCGGCCGTCCTGCGCCGAAAGCGGCGCACGCAGCGCCCCGCCCGCCGCGCCTTCAACCCGACCGGCAAAGAACGCGCTCCACCGATCGAAGGCACGCGCCGCCGCAGCGACCTCCTCGTCCGACCACATCGGCTTCAGCACCTTCTTCATCGCGCAGCTCCGACCGCCTGTGTGCGGCACCAGCGACACTATGCGACCGCCGCCGGCGCGTCGCAAGTCGTTCAATCGCCGGCGTGCGCGAGGATCGGCGCCAGCGCGCCGGCGATCCGCTCGAACTGTTCCGGCGTCACGAGCGATCTCAACACTTCGACGAAGCGCGGCTCCTGCACGCCGGTCGCGATGTACTGCCGGCGGTAGGCCTTCAGGATCAGCTCGTGCAGGGCCGACTGCTCCGCGGCCGAGTACGCTCGCCGGCCGTGCCGCAGGAAGTAGGCCGCGTCGGCGCGCGCCTGGACCTGAAGCGTGCCGTCGACCGCGAGCAGCAGCCCGACGAAATCGTCGACGCCCTGCTCGCGCTGCAGCGCGCTCGACTGCGCGTCGACGGGCCGCCACTCCAGCTCGTCGAGGATCGCGTGCTGCGACTCCTCCTTCCAGTGGAACAGGAACACGTCCTTCCACAGCTCGGACGACTCCGCGTCGCGCTCGATGCTCGATCGATAGTGCGACTGCGACAGCAGCTCGATGGCGAGCGTCAGCGCGAGCACCGCCCAGGTCGATTTGCTCAGGACGGCGCGCGCGACCTCGTTCGGCGGCGGCTTGAAGCCATAGCCCTCCGGCATTCCCTCCGCGGCCATGCGATCGAGCCGCCGGAACAGTTCCTGGTGCTTCAGCTCCTCGTCGGCGAAGCGTACGAGCGCTTCGAGCGCGGCTTGGTCGCCGACCCAGTGGTCGCGCGTCAGCTCGAGGATCTTGGCGCCGGCGAAGCGTTCCACCAGCCCGAACATGTTCGCGTAGGTGCGTCCCTGGATCTGCGACAGAAAGCGCCGTCCGGCCGGATCGAGGAAAACCAGCTCGTTGACCCGCGACAGTCCGTCGGGCAGGAATTTGCGATCGAAGTCCAAGCTGCGGCCGCGTATGACGTCGCGGTCGATCTCCCAGCGGATGCGCCTGGAGGCTTCGATGCACTTGGCGTAGCGCTGCGTCGGCGACAGCGTGCCCGTGCGGGCTTTCTCTTGGCCGCTTGCGCTCATGGCAGTGTGCTCTTCTTCGGGATCGGGGTCGAACGCGCGCTAGCGCGGCCGCGACCGCACGCGGGTACGGTCTATCGCTCCGGCGCATTCGGCCGCGACGGAGGCGAGTTCGCTGCGGTCGAAGCCGAGGTCGCGCAGCGTGCGCGCATCGAGCGCGCGCAGTGCGACGTAGGTCGCGCTCGCTTGTTGCCCCCGCTTCCACGACTCGCGCGCGCGCCGCACGGCGTCCGCGACCGCACGCAGCAGCGCGCGGATCGCCGGCACCGGTCGGCTCCGCGCTGCGGCGCCGCCGAACCGCAACCCGCGTCGCGCCGCCGCCATCGGATAGCACCGCCCGATCCTGCCGAAGCTCTCGGCCGCGGCCGGCGCGAAGTCGCCGCGTCGTTGCATCGTCTCGTACATGTTTCGTCCTCTCTCGATGGACGAACCGTACGCACGGGCGCGTTGCGCGAGCGTTCCTCACCCGCGCGCGAGCAAACGGGGCGATCCGCGCTACGAGGCGCCGGAGGGGCCCGCGCCGCGCAAGACGGCGATCAGCGGTCCGTACCCAACGTCGGTCTCGACGACGATTCGGTGACCCAGTTCATCCAGGCTGAGCCCCGGCCACGCCGGTTCGCTCTTGGTCGTCGGTGCCCATTGCGCCATTCTCGCCAACACCTCGTTTCGGTCCGGCGCGGCCATTGCCGGATGTGTTGCCACGAAGTTCAGCACGCGGTGCGCGCTGACGGTGTCTCCCTGTGCAGCCAGAACCTCGGCGAAGCACGAGATCCCTTCGAGAAGAACGCTCTTCTGCCCGATCGCCAGCGCCAGTTCCAGGGCGGTCCTGAGGTTGGAGCGCGCAGCAGAAAGGTCCCTGTTCCTTAGCGCAAGCTGAGCAAAGAGCAGTCTCATCCAGGACTGAAAGTGCCGGTTCCCGATCGCCTTGGCCATTTCGTACGCGCGCTCCGCATACGTCGCTGCCCCTGAGTAGTCGCCGGTCTTGAACGCGAGCGCACCCAGGTTCGACAGAATCACGGTTCGAGTCCGGTCAAGGCCATGGCGATCGCAGATCACCAGCGCGGCCTTCAAGCGTTCGATTGCGATTCCGAGTTCTCCGCTGTCCCAATGCAGACTGCTGAGCGTGGTCAGACACATCGCCTCGCCGGATACGTCGCCTAGCGACTTGTAAGCCGCCATCGACTCGATCAACAAGCGCCGAGCATCGTCGCGCCGGCCGATCGCTCGCTGGACCACCGCCCGGTTGTGCAGCAACGCGGCCGCTCGCCGCGAGTCGCCGGCGATCTGCGCTTCTTTCAATGCCTGCTCGAAGTAACTCCCTGCATCGACGTGCCGGCCGCGTCTGAGCGCGCACGCACCGAGCGTCGCAAGGCAGAGCGCTTGCGCACGGTGATCCTTTTCGCGCTTCGCGACGGCTAGCGCTTGCGTGGCCTGCTCGGCGGCTTCGGCATAGCTGTCGAGCCGGAACAGCAGGTGCGCCGCGCCGCCACGAAGCGCAAGCTCCAGCTTTGCATCCGCGCCGGCAAACGACGAGTCGAGCGCTTGCCGCAGCAGCGACAGACCGGTCTTGAAGCGACCCCGGTGATTGCAGAAGTCCATCACGGTCTGTGCGGTCTGCCTCAATGCGCCGCCGGCTTTGTTGTCGATGGCCCATTGCCATGCCGCTCGACAGTTCTCGAACTCGATGTCCACCCGGTCCAGGGCCGTCCGATCGCCGTTCTCGGCTGCAGGTCCGAGTTGCCTCAGCAGTCGGTGAAAGTAGGACGCGTGCGCCCGTTCGGCGTCGGTACGTGCCTCGCCCGGCCCCAGCCGCAGCGCGGCGAGCTGATGTACGAGCGGGTGCATGTGCAGCCGCACGCCATCCTTGCGCAGCAGCGACTTGTCGGCGAGCGCGCCCAGCACCGGCAGCGAGGCGCCGGCGACCGCGCGTGCGGCTTCTGCCGTGAACCCGCCGCGGAACACCGACAGCCGCGCCAGCGCGTCGCGTTCGCTCGCGCCGAGCAGTTTCCACGACTGCTCGAAAACCGCTTCGATGCTCGCGTGCCGCGGTGGGTGCGCCGGGTCGGCCGCGCGCAGCAGTTCGGTGCCCTGGCGCAGCTCGGCGGCGATCGCGTCGCACGACAGCACGCGCGTCCAGGCGGCCGCGAGTTCCAGCGCGAGCGGCAGCCCGCCGACCTGCCGGCAGATGTCGACGATCGACTCCGCCTCCGCGGCGGGAATCAGCGCCGGCTCGACGCGCTGCGCCGCCTGGACGAACAGGCGCGCGGCATCGAACGCTTCAAGCCGGTCCTGATCCTCCGGCTCGGGACAGGGCAGCCCTTCGAGCGGCAGCAGCCATTCGGACGCGAGCGCCAGCCGCACGCGCGACGTGACGATCAGCTTCACGCGCCCGCACGCAGCGAGCAGCCGCTCGACCGGGTCCGTATCGGTTGCGAGCTGCTCGAAGTTGTCGAGCACGAGCAGCGTCCGCCGCTCGCGCAGGAATTCGATCACCTGCTCGAGCGGATCGCCGCTGCCGGAAAGCGCAACGCCCAGTTCGCGCGCGAGCCGGCCACCGAGTTCGCCGGGCGTGACGAGGTCTTCGAGCGGCACGAAGGCCGCGCCGTCGGCGTAACCGGACGCCAGTTCATGCAGCGCGCGCCGCGCGAGCCGCGTCTTGCCGACCCCACCCGGGCCGACGATCGACAGCAAGCGGCAGCCGTCCGGTGCAAGCAGTTCGCCGATGCGGCGCAGTTCCACCGTGCGCCCGACGAAGCCTTCGTCCGAGGATAGCGGCGCGGTTCGATCGAGCACCGGTACGGCGACCGTCGTGCCGAGGGCGTCATGCAGCGCCTTCAGTTCCGCGCTCGGCGCCAGTCCGAGGTCGTGCGCGAGCCGATCGACGAACTCGCGATAGGCCTGGCGCGCACGCGCGCTCTGCCCGCTGCGTACGAGGCACGCCATGTGCGCGCGCAGCGCGGCTTCGTCAAGCGGATCGGCCTCGAGCAGGCGCGCCGAAAGATCGACGCCTGCGCCGGGATCGATGCCCGCGGCAAGCCGTTCCAGCGCCGCGCCACGCCGCGCGCAGCCGATCGCGCTCGAAACCGAGCCAGCTCGACCACGCTTCGTTGGCGCCGTCGTCGAAGCCGGCGAGCAGCTCGGCGCGATGCAGGGCTGCCGCGTCCGCATGGCGGCGCTCGCGCAGCGCGGCCTCGAACGCCGCGACGTCCGTATCGACTTCGAAGCGCAATGCGCCACCGTGCGTCTCGATGCGCTCGGCCCACGGCCAGGACTGCAGCCTGAAGAGCGTCTTGCGCAGGTTGCCGTAAGCGAGCTTGCTTTCCTGCTCGGGCCACAGCATCGCCGCCAGGTCCGCGCGCGCAACCCACGCGCGCTTGAGCGCGAGCAGCACCAGCAACTGGCTGCGTCGCTCGAAAGGAAGCGCGTAGGGCTCGCCGCGGTGCTCGACCGTCGGCGAGCCGAAAAGCAACAAACGAACGGTCATCGGGCAACCGTGGAAAAGCCGCGAAGCATGCGCGCAACCGTCGCGCGCCGCAAGCGTGGAACGCTCGTGGAACGCCGCGCCGCCTAAGTTGCGCCCGGTCCGCGGGACGAACGATGCATTCGGACCCGCAGGCGGAAACCCCTAACCGACCAGGAGAAATCGATGAGTTCAGTTCTCGAAACCCGGGCGCCCGCGCCCGACTACGCCGCGATCAAGCAGAAACAGCAGGCCACCTGGGCCAGCGGCGACTACGCGGTCGTCGGCACCACGCTGCAGATCGTCGGCGAGACGCTCGCCGAAGCCGCCGACGTGCGCGCCGGCGAGCGCGTGCTCGACGTGGCCGCCGGCAACGGCAACGCCACGCTCGCCGCCGCGCGCCGCTTCGCGCAGGTCACTTCGACCGATTACGTGTCGGCGCTGTTCGAAAAGGGCGCCGCACGTGCGGCGGCCGAAGGACTGAACGTGCAGTTCCAGCCGGCCGACGCCGAGCATCTGCCGTTCGCCGACGGCAGCTTCGACGTCGTGTTGTCCACCTTCGGCGTCATGTTCGCGCCCGACCACGAACGCTCGGCGCACGAGATGTTGCGCGTGGTGCGTTCGGGCGGGCGGATCGCCTTGGCCAACTGGACGCCGGAAAGCTTCATCGGCCGGCTGTTCAAGCTGATCGGCGCACACGTGCCGCCGCCCGCGGGGCTGAAGCCGCCGGCGCTGTGGGGCACCGAGTCGCACATCGCGGCGCTGTTCGGCGCGCAGGCCGCGCACATCCATTCCCAGCGCAGGCACTTCAACTTCCGCTACCGCTCGGCGGCGCACTGGATCCAGGTGTTCCGCGACTACTACGGGCCGACGCAGAAGGCGTTTTCCGCGCTGGACGCAAAGGGGCAAGCGGCGCTCGAGCAGGACATCGTGACGCTGCTCGATCGGTCGAACGTCGCCGGCACCGCCTCGCTCGTGGTGCCGAGCGAATACCTCGAAATCGTCGTCACCAAACGCTGAAGGAGGCTGACGATGAAATCATTGCTCGCACTCCCCGCGGCGCTGTTTGTTGCGGCGTGCGCCGGCATCGCGCCCATGGCAGTGCCCGATCAGCTCGCGCCGCCGGCCGGCGAAAGGCTCGCGCTGATGGCCGCTGCGCGCGGCGTGCAGATCTACGAGTGCCGCGCCGGCAAGGAGGCCGGCAGCGCGCCGCAGTGGGTCTTCATCGCGCCGGAGGCCGAGTTGATCGACGCGCGCGGCCGCCCCGCCGGCACGCACGGCGCGGGACCGTACTGGCAGGCGGCCGACGGCAGCCGCGTGATCGGCAAGGTCAGCGCGCGCGCCGATGCGCCGACGGCCGACGCGATTCCGTGGCTGCTGCTCAGCACGACGTCGACCGGCAAGCCGGGCGTCTTCAGCACCGTCTCGAGCATCCAGCGCATCAACACCGTCGGCGGTCTGGCGCCGGCGGCCGGCTGCAACGCCGAGACCCTCGGCCGACAGGCGCGCGTCGGCTACCAAGCTGACTACCGCTTCTTCAGCGCGGCAACGCGCTGAAGGCGGCCGCCCTTCTCGGAGCCACGCCATGCGTTCGCATCTCCGGCAAACGAACTCGCACTTCATCGAGGTGGCAGGTTCGGATCGTACGGAGCACCCGTCGTTCGTGCCGGCCGCCAACGAAGCGATGCGCGACGCACTGCGACCCCAGGCACTGCGCACCGCGGCAGCCAAGCCTTCGGCCGCGCCGCCCACGGTCGTGCTGCTGCATTCGAGCGCCAGCTCGGCGCGGCAGTGGCAGGCGTTGCGCGAAGCGTTGCAGCCCGACTTCCGCGTGCTCGCGGTCGATCTGCACGGCCACGGCGCGCGGCCGCCCTGGCCCGCGGATGCGCCGTTCGCGCTGGCCGACGACGCCGCGCTGGTCGAACCCTTGTTGCGGGATGCGCCGGTCCACCTCGTCGGGCATTCGTACGGCGCGGCCGTCGCGCTGAAGGCGGCGGCGCTTTATCCGCGGCGGGTGCTCGGCGTCGTCGCCTACGAGCCGGTGCTGTTCGCGCTGCTGCGCGACGACGCTGCGCCGAGCGAGCCGCTGCGCGCGGTCGTCACCGCGGCCGAGGGAGTGTCCGACGCCCTGCGGCGCGGCGACGAACACGCCGCGGCGCACCGCTTCGTCGACTTCTGGTCCGGCGCGAGCGCGTGGCAGGCGCTCGACGCGGTCCGGCAGCAGGCGATCGCGGCGCGCATGCCCTCGGTGCTGCGGCATTTCGATGCGCTGCTCGGCGAGTCGCTCGTCGCCGAACTCGCCGCGCTGACGATGCCGATGCTGTTCCTGACCGGCACCGACACGCTGCCGGCCATGCGCCGTATCGGCGAACTGCTGCGCGCGGCGCTGCCCCGCGCGCAGCACGAGCTGGTGGCCGGCATGAACCACATGAGCCCGGTCACGCAGCCCGCCGCGATCAATGCGCGCATCGAGTAGTTCCTGCGCGCCCAGTTTCGCCGCCGCGCGGCCTTGCGGCCGCAGGCGGAATTCATCTGACTACTTCTGAAGGAAAAGCAACCATGCAAGCTCCCAAGCCCCATCACATCGGCGTCCGTGCTCTCCTCGCCGGCGCCGCCTTCGCCCTGTCGCTCAACGCGCAGGCCGATGCGATCACCGACTGGAACGCCAAGGTCGGCGAGATCATCGCCGAAGCCAAGCTCGGCACGCCGCCGGCCGTCCGCGTGATGGCGATCGTGCAGACGGCCGCGCACGACGCGGTGGTCGCAGCGCAGCGCGGCGAGTCGCGCGAGGCCGCCGTCGCCGCCGCGCACCGCACCGCATTGCTCAAGCTGATGCCCGCGCAACAGGCCGCGATCGATGCGGCGTATCAGGCGGCACTCGCTTCGATCGCCGACGAACCTGCAAAAACCGCCGGACTCGCCGCGGGAGAAAAAGCCGCGGCCGCGGTGCTGGCCGCGCGCCTGAACGACGGTGCAGCCACGCCCGAGTCGTATCGTCCGCACACGACCGCAGGCGCCTACGTGCCGACGGCCACGCCGGCCATTCCGCAGTGGCCGCAGCGCAAGCCCTGGCTGATGGCGAGCGCCGCGCAGTTCCGGCCCGGCCCGCCGCCCGCGCTGACGAGCGACGCATGGGCGCGCGAGTTCGACGAGGTCAAGCTGATGGGCGCGCGTCAGAGCGCGAAGCGCAGCGCGGAGCAGACGGAAATCGCCCGCTTCTGGGAGTACTCGCTGCCCGCGATCTACTTCGGCGTCGTGCGGTCGGTGGCGGCGCAGCCGTCGCGCAGCCTGCTGCAGAACGCGCGCCTGTACGCGGCGGCCGCGCAGGCAATGGACGACGCGCTGATCGCCGTGTTCGACGCCAAGTACCACTACAACTTCTGGCGCCCGGTCACGGCGATCCGCAACGGCGACATCGACGGCAACGATGCCACTGCGCGCGACGCCTCGTGGGCACCGCTGATCGACAACCCGATGCATCCCGAGTACCCGAGCGGACATTCCATCCTCGCGGCCGCCGTCGCGGAGGTCCTGAGAGCGGAGATCGGCCGGGGTCCGACGCCGGTGTTGGCGACGATGAGCCCGACCGCCAAGGGCGCCGTGCGCCGCTGGACGAGCCTCGACGATTTCACGCGCGAAGTGAACGACGCGCGGGTCTTTGCCGGAATCCACTTCCGCAGCGCGACCGAAGTCGGCATGGCGATGGGCCGGGAGATCGGCGAGCTGGCGGCGACCCGGTATCTGCAGAGTCCGCTCTGAACGCACGCCGACGCCGCGGTTGCCCCGCGGCGTCGGTGCACAGCGGGCCCCATGCGTGTCGGGCCGGATCCGGCCCGCGCGCGGATGCCGACGCGGCGCCTCGGCAATGCGGCGCGGCGCCACGGCCGTGGCGGGCCGTCCATGCCGATGCAAGACTGCGCGCCTTGCCGGCGCGATTGTCGGCATTGCACGCAATCGCATCACGGAGCGCCCGCATGGAAGCATTGATCGAAACGCATCGAGAGTCCGCATTCGCCGCGTTGAAGGTCGCGACGGCCACGCCGGCGCAGTCCGAGGACTCCATCGACGTGTTGACTCTCGCCTTCGCCGCCGATTGCGGCGTGCGCTGGCTCTTCCCCGACGCTGCGAGCTATCGCACACACTTCCCCGCATTCGCGCGCGCCTTCGGCGGACGCGCGTTCGCGCTCGGCACCGCGACCTGCGTCGGTTCGCTCGCCGCGGCGCTCTGGCTGCCGCCCGGTGCCGGACCCGACGACGATGCGCTGATCGAAGTGGTCGAACGCGGCGCCCCGCCGCAACGCCGCGCGCAAGCCATCGAGCTTTTCGAACGCATGGGCCGTTGCCACCCGGGCGAGCCGCACTGGTACCTGCCGCTGATCGGAGCGGACCCGGCTTCTCAAGGCTGCGGACTCGGGTCGGCGCTTCTGCGCCATACGCTCGCGCGCTGCGATGCGTCGAACCTGCCCGCGTACCTGGAGGCGACCAGCGAACGCAGCGTGCCGCTGTATCGGCGCCACGGGTTCGAAGTCGTCGACGTGCTGCGCGTCGGCACCTGCCCCCCGATCACGCCGATGCTGCGGCGGCCGCGCGGCAAGGATCGAGACACATGAGCGCGCCCGCGGCGCGCATCGAGATGCTCGACCCGCGCGAGGCCGACGCGGCGGACGCAGTCCTGTGCGATGCCTTCGCCGCCTATCCGGTGATGCGCTACATGCTTGGCGCCGCGGCCGGCGACGCCGCAGCGCTGCGCCGGCTGATCGGGTTGTTCACGGCTGGGCGCTGGACGCGCGGCCATCCGGTGCTCGGCGCGCGCGAGGCGAGCGGCCGCCTGGTCGGCGTCGTCACCATGACTCCGCCGGGCGAGTTCGCGACCCCGCTGGCGCTGACCGCGCTCGCCGAATCGACCTGGAGCGCGCTCGGCGAAGCCGCGCGCGGGCGCTACGAAGCGATCAAGTCCGCCTGGAACGCGACCGCCTTGCCCGGCGCGCGCTGGCACATCAACACGCTGGGCGTGCTGGGCTCGCATCGCGCGCAGGGCTACGGCGATCTGCTGCTGCGGGCCGCGCGAGAATTCGCAGCCGCGGGACCGCAACCGCACGGCATCGATCTGACGACGGAAGACGAAACCAACCTCGCCTTCTACGGGCGCAGGGGCTTTGCCGTCGCGGCACATGCGCGCGTGGACGAACGACTGGAAACGTGGACGCTCGTCTGGGAGACATGAACCCCCCAAAAATTGCGGGCGCAATCGATCGCGCGCGCATCCGCGTACGGCGGCTCGTGCTCGCGCCGGGCGTGGCCACGCCCTGGCACGTGGATCGTTGCGTGCGCCATACGATCGTGGTGCGCGGTGAACGGCTGCGCATCGAGTTCCGCGACGGCCGCGAATCGCTCACGGTCGAAGTCGCGCCCGGGCTTGCGAGCTGGGACGAGCCCGAGCCGGCCGTGCATCGGGCCGTCAACGTCGGCAACGAGCCCTACGAGGAAGTCGTAACCTTCCTGCTCGACGCGCCCGACATGGAGCCGCAGCCGGCCTGCGATTGACTTCG
>FWWM01008828.1_pt1 | contig 19049 bp, 20 predicted proteins | sample 2228351 | NCBI WGS metagenome assembly FWWM01 (sample SAMEA103939774, study PRJEB20133) | metagenome
TTATTACTAACTTACTAACTACTAATTACTAAAAACTATTCTTAATGTTTTACATTTTAAGTTATATGTTTTATTTTTTTATGTTTTATGTTTTTTGATATTTGATTTAATTATATGATTTCATAAACTTTCTCTTTTCTTGGCTTTGGTTGACTGTCTCTTTTGACTAATTGTTCTGGAGCCTTTGAGTAATCACCGATTTTTCCTAAAGCAATCATTACCCAAGGAGTGTGATTTTTATTAACATATTGTTTGGCTTTTTCTTTGTTAAAACCAGCCATTTGATGGGTATAATAATCTAAGATTTGACTTTGATAAACTAATGTAGCCATAGCTTGACCTAAATCATATTGAGCGTAATCATTAAAACCATAATTATCTTCATTGATATAACAAGCTAAAATTAATAACGAAGCATTAGCTGCCCATTCATTTCCAGGAGATAATAATTCTACAAATTGGTTAAATTTTTCTGATCCGTTTTTAACAACATAAAAATACCAAGGTTGACGATTATAAGATGATGGAGTAAAACGAACTGCTTCAAAAATAGTGTTTAGGTCATTTTTGTTAACTTCCTTATTAGAAAAAACTGTTGGACTGAAGCGATTTTTAAAAAAATCACTAACTGGTAGATTAGTTTGATAGGTTCGTTTTTTGATTATAGTCTGCGTGTCCATAGTTTTAACTAAGATAAAATTAGTAATAGTTTTATTATAAAATATTAAAATTCAAAAATCAAAACCACATATTAAAATCTAAAAATATTTTTATTATAGGAGATTTTATAAGAACTGTTATTAAATTAAAGATATTTCTTGATATTAATTGTCCTGACCACCTGCCTCACACCTCTCAAGATGTCAGGCGGGTTGGTAGAAAACGCTAAAAATAATTAAAAACAACAATTCAACAATTTAGCCATTTAACAATACTTTTACCTTCTACGTTTCAAATTCTACCTTCTAATTTTTTATGTTTTATGTTTCATGTTTTATAATATTCTCATGTCTATTTTTAAAAAAATTATCTTTATTATCTTTTTTTTTATACTTCTTTCATATCTAATTCCTAACATTATTAACTACTATAAAAAATTAGACTTTTATTACTCAATTAAAAAAACTTTAGAAAAAGAAGAAAAAAAACAAATTAAACTTGAAACTGAAATTATAAAAAAAACTAATCAAGAAGAATTAGAAAAAATTATCAGAAATCAATTAAATATGGCTAAAGATAATGAAGTAATTGTTCTCTTACCTTCTCCAAATATCACAATCTCTCCAACGCCAACACCCGAATTAAAAAATTGGCAAAAATGGTTAAACATTTTTCTTAAAAAATAAGGTTTGGTTACGGGGCCGGGAATCGAACCACGGTCTAGGAGATTATGAGCCTCCTGTGCAACCTTACACTACCCCGTAAATATAATATATATATTATAATATTTTTATGAAAAAATTTCTACTTTCAGTTATTATTCCTGTTTACAACGAAGAAAAAAACATCGAGCCTCTATTAACAAGATTGATGCCGGTTTTAAATAATTATTCTTATGAAATTATTTTTGTTGACGATGGTTCAACTGATAATACCTTAAAAGTTATTAAACAGTTTTCTCAAAAAAATAAAAACATAAAAATTATTTCTTTTTTAAGAAATTTTGGTCATCAGATGGCACTCTATGCTGGTTATCAAAACGCTCAAGGTGACGTAATTATCTCAATGGACGCTGATCTTCAGGATCCTCCAGAATTAATCGATCAAATGATTAATAAATGGCAAAAAGGTGTAAAAATCGTTTATGCAAAAAGACAACAACGTTTAGGTGAAAGTTTTTTTAAATTAAAAACTGCGGAAATTTTTTATAAATTATTAAATTTTTTATCTGATAGAGAAATTCCTCAACAAGTTGGTGACTTTCGTTTAATTGACAAAAAAGTTTTAGAATATTTAACAAATATCAAAGAAATTCCTAATTTTATTCGCGGATTAGTTGCCTGGCCAGGCTTTAAAACTGATTATGTTTACTTTATTCGCGATAAAAGAAATCATGGTCAAACTCACTACTCATTTTTTAAAATGTTAAATTTAGCCTTAGATGGAATTGTTTCTTTTTCTACAAAACCATTAAGATTATCAAGTTATTTAGGTTTTTTAGTAAGTATTATTGGTTTTTTAGGAATAATTTATAAATTAATTGAAAAGATTCTTCATCCAGAAAGATTTACTGTTGGTTGGACTGGTCTTTTTACGGCGATTATTTTTTTAGGCGGAATTCAACTAATAACTATTGGTATTTTAGGCGAGTATATTGGTAAAATATATGAAGAAATAAAACAACGACCACGTTATATTATTAAAGAAAAAATTAATTTTTAAAAATGAGACAAATTGGAATTATTTTAATTGCCATAGGTTTAGCATTAATTATTTTTGTCTTAATTAATTTTATTCAAGAAAAAAATAGAACTCTCTCTCCTATCCCTGAAAATGAAGGTGTTAAAGTAATTTTTGTCACTCCTAAAGAATAAAAACTATAATCCTGTATCAATACTAAATTGAAATAATTTCCCCTGCCTTCCCAAAAATAGAATATCAATAATTTTTAAAATAATAAAAGCGGACATAAAAATAATAAAACCTAATAATGCAAATTTTAAAGTTCCTTGAGCTTTTTTTACTTTATCAGCATTTCCAAAAGATGTTAAATATTGAAAAGCACCGTTAACAAACATAATAAACAGAACTAAAACAATAAAATTAGTAGCTAAACCTAATATATTTTCAAAAATCATTTCTAAACATTTAAAAGTTGGTACGCCATCATAAGTACAGTTTTCCCACGTGGTTCTTTCTTGAGCATAAACGGAAAATTGATTAATTAGATTATACATTTATGAAAGTTATTGAATTAATTCCGGCATACAAAGCTCTTTAAATATACCAATTCCACAATCTCCAGGAAAGAATATATTTTCTACTAAACCAACTAATGCTAAAACTAAAAAAATCACAATAATTCCAATAATTGCCGCTTGAATTTTTTGTTGAGCTTTTTCCACATTTTCTTTATTGCCTCCTGAAGTAATCCAAGCTAATGCTCCTAATAATAAATAAACTAAAGCTATTAAACCAGCAACAACAAAGAAAAATCTTAATACAAAGGTTAAAACTTGATTAAAATAAGGAAGTTTAAAACCTAAATTAACAGGAGCTTGACTAACAGTTCCTACAGAACTTTCTTGAGCTAATATAGTAAATAAATTCATATTTAAAATAATAATCTACTTTTTTTTTCTTGTCAATAATAATTTATTTTTATATAATATCTTTTAATATTTCCCCTGTAGCTCAATTGGTAGAGCAGGTCGCTGTTAACGACAAGGTTCCAGGTTCGAGACCTGGCGGGGGAGCCAGAGTATATCTTTTTAAATAAAAAAAAGGCAATTAAATTTTTTTATAAAATTAATCTTCTTTTCCTGATTTGGTAACTCCATCACCTGTAATAGGATTACCGCCTTTAGCTTTACTCACTTGCCCTATTTGTCTTAAGACTTCCTTTTGAGCAGCTTGAGTTGGTTTTCCAGTTTCTTCTTGAACACTAATAACATAAGCAAGTTTTTGAAACAATAAGCTTAAAAAACTAGTATCACCCCCCCAATATCAATTCTTTCTTTATTGTATCCCATAATATAATATTATAACAAAAAATTCAAAAAAATCTACCTACCAAAACTAATTCTCTCTGGCACAATTTTTAAAGAATTAATTATCAATCCCGGATAAATTGAATAGTCGCCAAATTTTTTGTTAATTAAATCTACTGCTTCAGCTAATTTTCTTTTTTTATTATCAATCTCAAAAATCGACACTTGATCAATTTCTGCCTTTTGCAAATCAAAACAACCAACACTAATTTTTTTCACTTCTTTAAAACTTGACTGGCTATTAAAAATTGTCATTATTCTCTCAAAAATCGAAAAACTCGTATTGATAGGATAAGAAAATTTTTTACTCTTTCCCCAATAATCACCGTCTTGATAAACTAACCCTAAATAACAACCTGAGGTATAATAGTTATCTTCTCGTAGTCTTTTTGTCATTTTCTCAACCAATATCATAATAATTTCTCTTAACTCATCTTTATTTTGCGTGGCTTTTTTTAAAGTATACTGCTGTCCATAAACTCTTTTAGAAAAAACTCTTTCATCAACCTCAAACCCTCGCAACCGATAAAACCAATCTTCTCCCACCCGACTTTTAAAAACATATTTTTTTAAAAAATCTTTATCTGTCTCTAAAAAATCAATCACTCGAAAAATCCCAAAATTATTTAATCTTTGCTCATATCCAATATTAATTCCTGGCAAATCTTTTAACTTTATAGAAGAATAAACTGATAAAACATTTTTATAATCAATTACATATAAACCATCAGGTTTTTTCAAAGATGTTGCTAATTTTGCCCACATCCTGTTAGTACCAATTCCAACACTTACCCTTATCCAATCACCGACCAACTTTCTTATTTGTTTTTTAATCTCTAAACCAATCTCAACTAAAGATCTTTTCCAATAATCAATTACTGGTGAAAAATCTATTACTACTTCATCAATAGATTTTTTCTCAATTTTTGGTGAAAAAGATTGGCAAACTTGAAAAAATTTTTCACTAACATCTCTTACTAAATCAACTTCATTTTCTAAAATAATTAATCTCGGACAAATTTTTTTTGCCTCATAAACCCGCATTCCTGTATCAATCCCAAACTTTTTCGCCTCTATTGAAGCTGCTAAAATACAACCATACTCTTCTTGGTAAGCTACAATTGCTACTGGCTTTCCTCTTAAATGATAATATGCCTGTTGAACAACAGTAGCAAAACATGAGTTAATATCAATATGCATTTTTAAAGGTTTTTCTTTATTAAAATAAATTTCCCTCATAATATTTTTCTAAATACCAATTTAAACTATCACTGTTAAAAATTACTTTAAAATCTCTTTCATTATCAGTTAAATAAAAAATATGAAGTAAACTTTTTCCTTGATAAAGTTTTTGATGATAAGTAATTTTTTTAATTAGATAAACTCTTCCTTGCCAAAAAATCTTATGAATAAAAAACTGATTTTTTAAGTGATTAAAAGAAAAAACCACGCTAATTTTTTCTTTATCTTCAAAACTCATAAAAATATTTTAGTGAACGATTGTTTACCAGTCAAGAAGAAAATCATCTTAATTTAAAATGAAGGTAAACCAGTAAGATAAAACATATAAAACTTGAAATTAAAAAAACCATGTCTTTACCTAATATCATAAAAACTTCTCCACCTATCACTGGTCCAAAAATTCTTCCTAAACTACCAGCAGATTGCAACAATCCTAAAGTTTCTCCATAATCATTTTTTGATACTTTTTCTGAAGCTAAGGCTTGAATTGTCGGATTAGCTAATCCATTACCAAAAGAAATAAAAATTAAAGCGAAAAGAAAACCAAAAATGAATTTAAAATTAAAAATAAAAATCATACCTAAAGACAAAAATAAAATTGCCATTTTTAAAAGTTTTTTTTCTGAAAATTTTTTTATTAACTTAGGTAAAACTACTAATTGAAAAAAAACCGCTAAAATACCAACATAGGTAAAAATCCAACCATTATTTTCTGGAGTAAAACCAAAAGTTCTTTCTGTCCATAATGCTAAAACACCTTGAATCATTGTGAAAGATAAATTAATAATAAAAAAACTAATTATTAAATTATCAATAATAGACTTTTTAATAATTTTCTTAAATTCTTTAAATTCAAATTTATTAAATAAATCAACTTTTTCAATTTTTATTTTGACAGTTTCTTTTAAAAACAAATTAGTAATAACAATAGTAATTAAAGATATAAAAGCAGCAAAAAAAGCTGGGGCTGAATAATTAGTTTTTGAAAGTAATCCTCCAATAACTGGACCAAAAATAAATCCCAATCCAAAAGCAGCTCCGATTAAACCCATACCTTTAGCTCGATTTTTCTGATCAGTTACATCAGCAATATAGGCCTGAGCAATTGAAATATTGCCGCCAGTAATTCCATCTATAATTCTTGATAAAAATAAAAGTGATAAATTATTTGCTAAAGCTAAGATAATAAAACCAATAAATGTTCCTAATTGTGAAATTATTAATAATTTTTTTCTACCAAACTTATCTGACAATCTTCCTAAAATTGGAGAACTAATTAATTGAAAAAAGGAATAAGTTGCTGTTAAAAGCCCTATTTGTAAAGGATTAGCCTGATATTTTTCCGCAATATAAGGTAAAATAGGTAAAATAATACCAAAACCTAACAAATCAATAAAAACTACTAAAAAAATTGTTAACAAGGCTTTATTATTTTTAAACATATTTTAAAGATTAAATTATACATTTTTTTGATAAAATATAATAATAATTTTCGAAACATAGTTCGGATGGCTAGTCTGCCTCTGACAAAGGGAAGCAAATTTTTCGGAGCGTAGTTCAGATGGCTAGAACGTTCGCTTTGGGAGCGAAAGGTCGGCAGTTCAAGTCTGCCCGCTCCGACCAATGCTTATTATTAGCGGTCAAACAGCTACAGGTAAAACAAACTATGCCTTAGATTTAGCTTTGAAAAATAATGGCGAATTAATTAATTTTGACTCTCGACAAATTTACAAAAAACTTGATATTATCACTGGTAAAGATCTACCAAAAAACTGTCAATTTTATTTAGAAGAAAAAAACAACAATTATGAAATTGGTTATTATTTAATCACTTATAAAAATAAAAAAATAAAACTTTGGCTTTATGATATCGCTTATCCCAACCAATATTTTTCTTCTTTTAATTTTGTAAAATTAGCAAAAGTTGTTATTAATAAAATTAAAAAAGAAAATAAAACGCCAATTTTCGTCGGTGGTACTTATTTTTATCTTAAACATCTTATCTATGGTTTTGACTATCAAGCACCTGCTGATTTAAAACTTAGAGAAGAACTAAATAAAAAATCAATCGATCAATTACAAAAAATTTTACTTAGTTTTAATAAAAATATAAAAAAAGATTTTAATCAAAGCGATTGGCTAAATCCAAGAAGATTAATAAGAAGAATCGAGATATTAAAAGCTAATAAAAAACCTCAAAAGAAAAAAACTAATTTATTTAAAAATTTAAAAATCATAGGTCTATTTTTCAAAGATAAAAATCAACTAAAAGAAAAAATTATTCAAAGAGTATTAAATCGTTTAGAAAATGGTGCAATTAATGAAGTAAAAAATCTTTTAAAACAAGGTTATAAAAAAACTGATCCAGGATTAAAAACCATTGGTTATCAGCAAATTATTGATTTTTTGGAAAATAAAATTGATAAAGAGAAAATGATAGAGAGCTGGATTAATGCTGAAGTTAATTACGCTAAAAGACAACTAACCTTTATGAAAAAAGATAAAAATATTGAGATGAGATTTATTTAATAAATCAAATGTCAAAATTCAAATATCAAATATCAAAAATGCAAATCAAAGTCTAAAAAGAATAAAACATGAAAAAGTAGAACGTAGGACATGAAACGAGAAACGTTAAATAAGTATTAAGAATAAAATAATTTTTAATTTATAATTTTAAATTTTAAATTTTTAATTATTTTCATAGCCTTGAGCCAACCCGTCTGACACCCCCGGGGTGTCGCCGGGATAGCTAGGACAATTAAAATTCAAACATCAAACTTCAAACTTCAATTATTTTTTTTATTGTTGAATTGCTAAATTGTTTAATTGTTAAGTTATTAGTTTTATTTAATTTTTAATTGTTGATTTTAAATTGTAATTTTTAACTTTAAATTTTTTTCTCTTTTAATAACAATGAATTAGTGACAACTGATATTGAAGATAAAGCCATTGCTAATCCGGCAATCTCTGGATTTAAAACAATTTTAAATTGAGGATAAAGAACTCCAGCAGCAATTGGAATTGCTAATAAATTATAAAAAAATGCCCAAAAAAGATTTTGTTTAATTTTTCCCAAAGTTAAATTACCAATTTTTAATGTTTTTTCAACTAGACTTAGATCGTTTTTTAATAAAACGACATCACCAGCCTCAATAGTAATATCTGATCCATGATTTAAGGCAATTCCTAAATCTGCTTGTACTAATGATGGTCCATCATTAATCCCATCACCCACCATCGCTACTTTTAATCCTTTTTCTTGAATATTCTTAATTATCAATGATTTTTCATGAGGTAAAACCTTAGCAAAAATATGATCTTTATCAATACCTGCTTGATTACCTAAATAAAAAGCTACTTTCTCATTATCTCCTGTGATTAAATAAATTTGATATTTTTTCTTTAACTCGGAGATTATCTGTCTTACATTATCTTTTAATTGATCTTGAAGAGCTATTAATCCAACTATTTTTTTATCAAAAGCTAAAATTACAACAGTTTGGCCTATTTCCTGAAAATCATCAAGAGTTTTTTCGATATTTTTTTCCAGTTTAATTTTTTTATCTTTAATTAATTTTTTCGTACCTAAAATAACTTGATTTTTATTAATTTGGCCAATAACACCGTGTCCAGGAATTTCTTTAAAATCTTTAACTGATAAAAACTTTACTTTTTTTATTTTTCCAGTTTGATAAATTACCTTACCTATTGGATGATTAGAATTCTCTTCTAAACTTGAAGCATAACTTAAAACTTTTCCTTCATTAAAACCATTAAAAGATAAAATCTTGACTATATTAATTTTTCCCGTAGTAATTGTTCCGGTTTTGTCAAAAAAAATCGCTTTTATTTGATTGATATTTTCTATTGCTTCAGTTTTTCTAAAAATAATTCCGTTTCGAGTCGCCAAATTAATCCCGGCAATTAATGCTGCCGGTGTCGCCAATCCCAAAGCGCAAGGACAAGCAATAATTAAAACAGATATTAAACTTTTTAATGCTAAGTCAACATTTTTACCAATAAAAAACCAAAAACTAAAAGTTATTAAACTGATAATAATTATTGTTGGCACAAAATAAAAAGAAATTTTATCAGCTAGTTGATTAATCTTAGGTTTACTGGTTAAGATTTTATCAACTGTTTTAATAATCTGAGAAAGTAAGGTGTTATTAGATAATTGATTAACTTTTATTTTTAAGACTCCGTTTAAATTAATTGTTCCGGCAAAAACTTGATTGTTAATCTTTTTCTCAACCGGCAGACTTTCACCAGTTAATAAACTTTCATCAACAGTTGATTCTCCTTCTACCACTACTCCATCAATAGGAATTTTTTCTCCAGGTTTAACTAAAACTATATCATTGATTTTTAATTTTTCGATATTAACCTCAATTTGATGACCATTTTTAATTAATAAAGCTTTTTTCACTGACAAAGACAATAGCCTTTTTAATAAATTATTAGTTTTGTTTTTAGTTTTTTCTTCTAAATATTTTCCCAAACTAATAAAAACTAAAATTAACGCGGCGCTCTCAAAATAGTAATAAGAATTTATTTGAAATAAGTAAATAAATAAACTATAAAAATAAGCAACAGCTGTTCCTAAAAAAATTAAACTATACATGTTAGGAGTAAGACGGATAAGATTTTTCAAACCAACATGCCAAATTTTCAAATTAAAAAAAACCACTAAAGTAGTAAGAATTAATTGAATTAGATAATTATTTTTTTCAAAAAACTCATTTATTGGTAAACCTAACATCATTCCCATTGATAAATAAACCACAGGAAGACTAAAAATAATAGATAAAATTAATCTTTTTTTGTCTTTATCATTATTTTCTTGTTTTTCTATTAAATTTTCTTCTAATAAATAACCAAGTTGGGAAACAATAGTTTTTATGTTTTCTTCTTTAATAATTTTTTCATCAAAAGAAACTTTAAGTAAGTTGTTGGCAAAATTAACTGAAACATTATCGACTCCTTTTTGTCTTTTTAAATTCATCTCAATATTTGTCGCACATGACTGGCAATGCATTCCTTTTATTAAAAAAGTTTTTTCTATCATAATAATAAATTAATTAATTACTTCTATAGTTCCTGATACCATCCCCATCCAACAAGAAAATTTATATACACCTGGTTTTTCTGGAGTAAACTCTTTAACCGAGGTCTGCCCTGGTGTTAATTGAACCTGATCAACAAAGAAATTTTTAGCAATGATAGCATTAGTACAACCAGAAGTACCAACATCTTCAATCTCCCAACGCACTGGTATACCAGCTTTAACTTTAAAATAATTAGGCGCATAACCTTTAAATGAAGCTTGCATTTTGATTACTTGTTTACCATTAATGATTGGCGCTAATCCTTGATTATTGACTTGATTTTTTATTAAATCAGTAAAATTTTTTAACCCAAAAACTGATAGTTGAGAATTAATTAAATACAATGAAAAAATAATAATAAAAACTGCAATTGTCTTAATCAATTTATCTGCTAAAAACTGATTTTTACTTAAAATTGTTGAGCCAAAACTAATAATTAGTAAACTTGGTAAACTACCCAAAGCAAATAAAAACATTACTAATCCGCTTTCAAAAGATTGACCATAAGATATAGCTAAACTTTGAGCCGTGTAGGAAAAACCACAAGGGATAAAAATTGTTAAAAATCCAATCACAAAAGGAATCATCAAATTTTGCTTTCTTTCGTTTTTTAAAATAAAATTGGTCACAAAAGAAAAACTCGGTAGAGTAACTTTTGAAAAATATTTTATTCCTAACATTTGCAGTGCCAGAATTATCATCAAAATTGAAGCTAAAATAGTTAAATAAGGACCTATTTGAGTAATAAAATATAGTTTTTTACCAATAAAACCTAAAGTTAATCCCAAAAGACTAAAACCAATTACTCTACCAATAACAAAATTTATTAAAAGCAAAGTTTTAGTTTTCCAAAAATTTGTCATTGATAAAAAGATTGTCGCTGATAAAGATCCACAAGTAGAAAAATTAGAAGCTATTCCCAATCCAAAAGCTAAAGAATAACCAGTTAAAGAAAGAATATTAACATCAACTAAACCGATTTCTTTAAATAATATACCGATTAAAAAAACTACAAAAAAACTAAAAATAATAAAGATAAAATCTTCTATAGTAAATTTTTTAATAGGAGAACATTGAAGATTATTTTTATTTTTCATATTTTATTGTAAAACTTTGATAATTTAATAATTTCTTCAATTTTTTCTTGTTTTTTCTTATTATTTTTTGAATTAAAAGCTTCTTTAACACAGTGATTTAAATGACTAGTATACAAATCTAAATGAGCCGACTTTAAAAGTCCAACCACTGCTAAATTTTGCTGCATTATATCAATACAATATTTATCTTCCTCAATCATCCTAATAACTTTTTCCAATAACCCTTTAGCTTTTTTTAAATTTACTAAAGCATTTTTTCTTTGATCATTCATAATAATTTATTAATTTTTAATAACCTATACCAGGGGTATAGGATGATTATAAACAATTATAAAATAAAAAGTCAATATCAAAAAAATCTCCAACCTCAAATCTCAAAATGTTCAATAGGTTATAGCTTGTAGTAAAAATATATCAAATATCAAAATTCAAAATTCAAAAACACAAACCAAAATCCAAAAAGAATAAAACATGAAACGAGAAAAGTTAAATAAGTTTTAAGAATAAAATAATTTTTTAATTTATAATTTTAAATTTTGAATTTTTAATTTTTAATTTAAATTTTATACTTCACTTTCCCTATAATTAAAATCATAAACGCCAAAAAGCTCATAACCGCTCCATAATAAAAAGTCATTGACGAATTAACTTTTACCCATAATAATCCTCCAAACCAAGAAGCAAAAAAAGTCGCTATAGCAATCACCATCTGATAAAAACCATAGACTGCTCCTGCTTGTTTTTCTTGGATAAACTCTCCCAAATAAGCTTTGGCTACGCCATCGGTTGAGGCAATATAAACTCCATAAATAGGAAATAATATCCATAGATACCAACTATTTTTAATAAATCCAAAAAGAAAATAAACCAATGAAAAAACCAATAATCCAAAAGAAAACATTTTACGATGACCGATTTTATCTGATAATTTTCCTAAAGGTGCACCTAAAATTGTCTGTATAAGATTATATAAAACATAAACCGCCACTGCCAATTGAGTAGTAAAACCCAAATCTTTGGCTCTTAAAATTAAAAAAGCATCGGAGCTATTACCTAATGTAAAAACAAAGGTAACCAAAATAAAAAAAATTACTTTTTTGTCTAAATTTTTTAACGAAAAACCACCCCAACGACTTTTTTTATCAACCGGTTTTTTTATTTCTTTAACTAATAGAATTAACAACAATACTCCCAATAATCCCGGTATCATTGCTAGATAAAAAACCAATCTTAAATTTGAAGCCAAAAAATATATTAATACTAATGATAAAATTGGTCCTAATACTGCTCCGGCTGAGTCTATAAACTGCGATGAAAACCAAAGAAACCCTTTGTTTTTTTCATTGGTATTTTGTAAAAGCAAAGCATCACGAGAAGCAGTCCGTAATCCTTTACCAAAGCGGTCTAAAAATCTTGAAGTTAAAACCATAGACCATCCAGTTGCTAATCCAATTAAACCTTTAGAAATCGCACTAAAACTATAACCAAAAACGACAAAAGGTTTTCTTCTACCAACTTTATCAGACAAATAACCAAATAAAAATTTGGTTATTGCTGCTGTTGCTTCAGCAATTCCCTCAATTAACCCAACTACTGAAGTTGACGCCTTTAAAACCGTTGTTAAAAAAATTGGCACAATTGGATAAACCATCTCAGAGGCAACATCATTAAAAAACGACACTAACCCTAATACTAAGACATTTCTTGGAATTTTTTCTTTTTGGTTTTTCATATTTTAATATTTTACTACTACTTGACCTAAACCCATAGTTGTTTTCATTCCTAGTCCAAAAAAACTCAAAGGTTTAACAAAATGATAAAGATTAATATTTGATTTAATAATAATCTTGCCAATAAAGCCTCGGTAAGTATAAAAAGGTTTTAAATTAATTTTTTTAGTTTTTAATTGATGATTGATTATCTGAAATTCAGTTTTAGGAAAGATTATTTTCCCATATATTTCTTTTTGTTTTTCTAAAAACGAATTAATAATTGATTGTTCATCTGGAAGAACTTGAAATTTATCACCTTTTTTAATCACCGTCGGTGTTAAAAATTCAACCTGACATTTATTAATTACTAAACCAGAATTTTTTTCTTCATAAAAATCAATCATTAAATTGATAATTTCAGGTAAATCATTGCTTTTTTTTATATAGATTTGTTTTATGTTAATTTGTTGATTTTTTAAAACAATTCTTTCATTGGTTAAAAAAATTGGATAAGCAAGATTAAAAATATCTGTGTTTAAAAAAGTAAATCTTAAAAAATTCCTTTTTTTAAAACTATAAATTGGACTAATTGTAAAAGGTTTTTTATTTAATTGGTGATAAAAATTTGATTTCTCTTGATTGATTTTTTTTAATTGATCAAAAAACCAACTATAAATTAGATAGTTAATTTCATCAGAAAAATTGATATTTTTTAATTCTAAAACTAACGAAATTAACACAGGTTTAAATAACTGCAAAATTCTTAATTTTTAATTTTGGGTGATAAATAATTTTTTTTTGACAATTATAGCATAGTTGAATAAAGGCGATTTTATCATTTTTATTTTTTATTTTTATGAAATAATCAAATATCATAATTCTTTCTTTTTTATTTAAATAACTTTGAAATACACTTTTTTGTCTTCTTATACCAAATTTTTTTAAATATTTTACTAACTTATTTCTAATCTTTGTATTTTCAATGTCATAACAAACGATATAAAAATCTCTTTTATTCATAAATAATTTTTAAAACTAATTTAACTTTTTCACTAATTTTTTCTAAAATTTCTTCATTTTTAACAATTTCACTTTCATATATTGCTATAATTTTCTTTATAGATTCAGATTTAATCAAAATTTTATCATTATTTTTTTCAAAATCTTCTTTTTTGATTATTTTTAAGTTAATTAACTTTAATACTAATTTATCTATTAGACTACGAAAAGGTTCGATTATGTCTAAACTTAAATTTGGTCGATAATAGTCATTTTTATGTAAAAAACCGATATATGGGTCAAGATTGTATGAATATATAAATCCGGTAATTAAATTAATAATTAATGTATAACCAAAACTTAATAACGAATTTATTTCATCTTTAGGTGGATAATGAGTTCTTTGATGAAACTTTAGATCTTCAGATCGAAAGCAATATTTAAGATAATTAAAATATTCTTTATTTAAATAACCTTCAATTCCTATAAAATCTTCAAATTTTTCTGTATTTTTTAATATTTCTTTTAATTCGCTAATTTTTTGTTGATATGGTTTTATTAAATCCAATTGACTGTAATTTTTTAAATGATTATATAAAAGCTGATATTGATTATTTATCTTTTCATCTAAAAAAATTCTTATTAATTTATTTTTTTTATTTATAAATTTTTCATTATTAAAGATTTCGTATTGGCGATATTTTAAAAAATAATTTTTATCATCGATTGATTTGAGCATACCTATATAATCACCCTGACTTGATAGGAAAATTACATTAATTTGATTTTTTAAAAAAAATTTTATCGCCGGAGTAGTTAAGTTAATATTACCAAATAAAAAAATTACTCTTATTAATTTAGAAGGATAGTTAGAAATAATTTTTCCTTCTTTCTCAACATAAACTTCTCCTTCTTTTATACCTAACTTAACACCTTGAGTATTAACATAAAGATTAATCATTGCTAAAAAATATAATTTTTAATGTTTTATATCTAATTATTTCAAAAAAAATAAAAAATCCTCCTTTTTTGGTTTTAATTACTCAAACCTTCCTGATAGTAGGGTTTAACTGGTATTTTATTCAAAAAATCCTTTGGAAATTTCATATTGATTTTCTAACAAACTCTAATAATTAGTAATATCAACCTGATAACAATCCAAGCCCAATTCTCTCCACATTTCAACAACAGAATTGCGGTCATCTAAAACAAAATCTATTTTATAAAATGGTTTTACACACTTTTCATAAATTTCTTTTTTTACTACTAAATCTGGTCTATCGTCTTTATTGTCTCTCATATATAAAAATGAATATTTTATTTTGTTTTTCTTAAGCCATCTTTTTGTTTGTTCTTGGCACGATTTTGGTCTTCCACTGATAATAATAACATCATTTTTATAATTACGAATAATAACAGCCACTCCCTCTCTTAACAAATCTTTTTCAACTTTATCAAATTCGTGCCATTGTCTAACACCTTCAAAAATTGCTAATGTGCCGTCTAAATCTACTATAATTGCGTGTTTTATAGACCTTTTTTTCATAGGCTTTTTAAAACTTCTAATTTATTTCTATAAAATTCTTCTAACTCAAAACCATCAACCAAAGACAAAAACTCAATACATTTCATCTTTAAGAAAGCGTTAATATTTTTTCTTAACGGTGTGCGACCATATCCTTCCCAAAACTCTTGCTCCCCTCCGTGTTCTCTAAAAATCCACAAGTCAACTATAGCAAAATCCTCATAAGGAGAGCCAATTCCTGAAAGTTCCCAATCTAAAACTTTTAAGCCGTCTGCTGACCGTATAACATTCCCAAGCCAAAAATCACGATGAACTCTCGTTGTTCCAAAGGTCTCAACTTCTTGCCAATCAATAGATATATCTGGGTTTATTTCATAGTAATCTAAAATAGTTTTTGCTCTTTCAAGAGACATTGCGTATCGTCTTTCAATTTGAGACCTTGTTATACTAAACTGCCTACAAACAGGTCTGTGAATTAGTGCGAGTAAAGCCCCGTATTCTCTAAAATTTTTAACAGGTTCTTTTTCTTGATTTGTCCCAAAAATTAGCTCCTCTTGGATTGTTAGACCGCTAACTCCTAATATGGCAGGTGCAATACCCTGCATAGCTCTTAATGCATGAACCTCTCTTTTCATTCTTTGCTCTGCTGGCACACCCAACAAGTGGTCATTTTGATAAGTTTTGAAGACAGAAGAACCGTCGGTATAAACAGAGTTTATAAACCCGCCTTTTAGTTCTGTTAACATATGATTACAAAATTCATTAAAACCACGCCTAAATTTATAAAAGTAAAAACATTAACCGCTAAAGTTATCAACTTATGTTTTCTATATAAAAAAACCACTAATAAAATCATCAAATTTTAAATTTAATTAATCCTCACATTTCTTTAATAGGTTGAGACTCTTCTTTGCTCATATTAAAAGTCCAAGCCAGAGCGTCTGGTCTCAATCCCTTATTTGGTTTTAATTACTCAAACTTGAATACGGAGTTTGGGAAGATGTGTTGGCAAAAGATGGAGTCTCAATCCCTTATTTGGTTTTAATTACTCAAACCAAACAACTAAAGAAAAAGTTGAAGAAATAAAGCAAGAAGCCTGTCTCAATCCCTTATTTGGTTTTAATTACTCAAACGCTGAAGGACTGCAAGTAAAAACCGAAGAATTACTTGAAAAGTCTCAATCCCTTATTTGGTTTTAATTACTCAAACTAAAAATAAAGATAAATTTAATTAAAATACCTGCAATTAGGTCTCAATCCCTTATTTGGTTTTAATTACTCAAACTTGTCTGACAATTCGCTATACCCCTCAAACTCTACAGTGGGTCTCAATCCCTTATTTGGTTTTAATTACTCAAACTCAATTGAGGAGTATTTTTATAACTATAATGAAATGCCAGAAAGTCTCAATCCCTTATTTGGTTTTAATTACTCAAACACGATTTGAAGAGTAAGAAATTATAAATTTTAATTTAAATTAGTCTCAATCCCTTATTTGGTTTTAATTACTCAAACCTATGGATACACCCATCGTTAAAATTGACGAAAAAAAGTTAGTCTCAATCCCTTATTTGGTTTTAATTACTCAAACCTGGTTGGCTGGGTCAGGAGGCAATCAGCAGAGCAAAAAAGGTCTCAATCCCTTATTTGGTTTTAATTACTCAAACCAATCCTAAGGATTTCCTTTTAAAAAGAACTGGGGAAAAGTCTCAATCCCTTATTTGGTTTTAATTACTCAAACTTGGCTTGATCTGTGCGAGAAGTTTTTAGTAAAAAAGTCTCAATCCCTTATTTGGTTTTAATTACTCAAACTCGTAAAAATCAAAAATACAATAACTATTATTTTTGTTTTTAGTCTCAATCCCTTATTTGGTTTTAATTACTCAAACCAAAAAATGAGCAAATTAGTCTATATCAAACTATATCAAAGTCTCAATCCCTTATTTGGTTTTAATTACTCAAACCATCGCTTGCAATTAGTCCACTATCTTGTATCAAAAAGTTGTCTCAATCCCTTATTTGGTTTTAATTACTCAAACTGGATTAATTATTTGGAAATTAAGAGAAACCGACTGCAGGGTCTCAATCCCTTATTTGGTTTTAATTACTCAAACAATAGCAAGAAGGATAAGGGATGGGGTTTTTAGGGCGATCAGTCTCAATCCCTTATTTGGTTTTAATTACTCAAACCCAGTATAAATAAGCGGTAAAGTAAAGTTCAACTGTTAACGTCTCAATCCCTTATTTGGTTTTAATTACTCAAACTTTTTTTTCCCCGTCTTTATTCCTGTTAAGAAGCTCTGGTCTCAATCCCTTATTTGGTTTTAATTACTCAAACCTTAAAGTAATGCCTAAATTTTCTTTAAAAAATCCTAATAAGGTCTCAATCCCTTATTTGGTTTTAATTACTCAAACGAACCTACGGCGCCCCAAAAGAATTTCTCCTGAGAAGAGTCTCAATCCCTTATTTGGTTTTAATTACTCAAACCAAAAGACTTTCTCCTGAGAAGAACTGGAGCAAAATTATTGTCTCAATCCCTTATTTGGTTTTAATTACTCAAACAGGTTTTTTTAAATTGATTTAATATGGAAAACAGAACAAGTCTCAATCCCTTATTTGGTTTTAATTACTCAAACCATTCAATTAGAAAAAGACGATCCCTATGTTGAAAGTTTTAGTCTCAATCCCTTATTTGGTTTTAATTACTCAAACGATAAATATTTTTTAAAATAATTTACTTCACTACCTTTTAGTCTCAATCCCTTATTTGGTTTTAATTACTCAAACTTAAAAAAATAATTCTAAATAACCTATCCTATCTTCAGCGTCTCAATCCCTTATTTGGTTTTAATTACTCAAACTTTTAAATAGGTCATTTTAATAGTTTTTTTTTTTCCTTTTCGTCTCAATCCCTTATTTGGTTTTAATTACTCAAACAATTCACTTGCTCGCTTGAGGCGGGCATTATTATATTATAGTCTCAATCCCTTATTTGGTTTTAATTACTCAAACGAAGAGGAAAAAAATCATATATCAAGTGGTAAATTAATTGGTCTCAATCCCTTATTTGGTTTTAATTACTCAAACTGAAAGATGGAGACGAGATTTTCTGCCAAAGGTTCGGGCGAGTCTCAATCCCTTATTTGGTTTTAATTACTCAAACTTTTGTATTGTGGGGATTGTCTTGAGATTATGAAGTATATGGTCTCAATCCCTTATTTGGTTTTAATTACTCAAACCAACTAAACCCACAGCCCCAGCTAAAGCTAAAATTATAGTCTCAATCCCTTATTTGGTTTTAATTACTCAAACCAGTAAGACTATCTGGAGAAGAGGTGGATTTGGTTATATCAGTCTCAATCCCTTATTTGGTTTTAATTACTCAAACGATAATAGAGAAGAAACTGAAAGAGAACAAATATCTGAAAGGTCTCAATCCCTTATTTGGTTTTAATTACTCAAACGATGGAGGAACAAGTGAAAAAAATAGTCAACGAAGACGAAGGGTCTCAATACCTTATTTGGTTTTAATTACTCAAACTAAAGTTTCGGCACTTGGACTTCAGGAGGTTTACTGTTCTCGTCTCAATCCCTTATTTGGTTTTAATTACTCAAACAGCTGATATTTTTTGGATTTACATAACAATAAAAAA
>FWWM01008833.1_pt1 | contig 19045 bp, 15 predicted proteins | sample 2228351 | NCBI WGS metagenome assembly FWWM01 (sample SAMEA103939774, study PRJEB20133) | metagenome
TTGCACTTTAACAAATTATTCTGACAATATGCCGACATAGCGTAGCAGGTCAAGTGAACCGTTCTTGAATTGGTCAAGAAAATCTGAAACTTGCTTGCGTAGCTCTTGTAACTGAGAAGCCAGCCTATGCAGGTGAAGCACCTCTTGCTTCAGCCAGCGCCAAAGTTTTTCAATCGGATTGAGCCAGGAGGCGTAGGTTGGTAAAAAGAGAGGTGTCAAGCGCTGGAGTTGCAAGGCCTGGTTGACCAAGTCAAGCTTGTGAACGGGCCAGTTATCCTGCGCCACATAAATCTTTATGGCATCCGGATAGACCGAACGGATTTGCGCATAGAAAAGAGCCAAAGCTTCTGCTCCAATCTTGCTGCGTTGCAGGTAAGTCACCTGTCCGGTGACCGCATTCAAGACAGCCACTAAACGGGTTTGCGTGTTCGGACCCGCCACTTCCAGCGCAAGTGGTTGCGTTGCCCCGCTCGGATGATAGGTCGGTGCTTTGCTGGGACGCCGATGGTAGGTGAGCTCATCCATAAATAGCAAGAGAACCTGTCCAGGATGGGAGTAGGCTTCGCTATAGGCTCTCAATATCGCTTGCCATTTGGCGCGATAGTCTGGATCTGGACTGTGAATGAAGTTAAGGGCCTGTTTCGGACTGAATCCCAGTCGTTTCAGCACCTTGTAAATACCTGCTTCACTATAGCCTTCTAACCAGTGTAAGGCTCGCCGCACATCTTGTAGTCGCCATCGGGATCGTTGGATACCATACTTCCTCGGACTGGCGTGCAAAAGTGTGGCTACTTCCGTTTGAACTTCATTCTTTGGGCGAGGGTAAAAACTCGGCTTGCGGCCTTGTCCTTTGGCTTGTTTCAAACCTTCCAAGCCGTGTGCCTGGAATTTCTCAATCCAGTTGCTGACGGTCGTCCGGTTGGCGTGGACGCGGCGATCCTGGGCAACTTGATAGGCTGCTTTTCCTTGTGAAACCAGCAAGAGCGCCCAAGCTTTTCTTCGCAGGTAAGGTTTCGGCGGATTTTTCGTCCACGCCTCAAGTTGCTGCTTTTGGGTTTCATTCAAAACAAGTTTTTTTGCGGCTGGCATAACTTCCTCCGGCCTCTATTTTAGCCATTGTTATAATAATTTGTAAAGGTGCAAAAGTCGCTACTACGGGGGGTTTAACACAATCAAATCGCCAACTTGCATATTGCCGTTCGTCACTTCGCTGTACTCGCCGGAAGTTGCTCCCAGGTCAACAGGCACCGCTTCCAGCGATCCATCTTCTCTGAGCCGATAGATTACCCGTTGCCCGTCTTGCCAGCGAATGGCGCGGTTTGGGGCCAGCAGGGCAGCCTCCACGCGTTGTACATAGATGGACGCCTCGGGGTTCATGCCCGGCCGAATCTGTTCGTCGGCATTCTCCACCTTTACCGTGACCCGGAAAACCACGCCTCCTGCCGACCTTTGGCCTGTGTAAGGGGCTCCTGCTATTTCAATCACCTCTCCCCGATATTCTTTACCGGATATGGCCTCGAAGCGCAACACAGTTTCCTGATGCAAGGCAACGTGATTGATGTCCATTTCCGAAACGTCCAGGTCTACCAGCAGGGCCGAAAGGTCGTTCAACTCGAAAGCCGCCTGACCGGGCGTCACACGGTCGCCGGGCCGAACGAGGCTTTGTGTTACCACGCCATCGAACGGGGCGACGATTCGGGCCTGTTGCAGTACCGCTTGCGCTGCCAGAAGGCGCGCCCGGGCGGCAGCTACCTCTCGCGGGTTGGGACCATCTGCCAGACGTTCGTAAGCGCGTTGGGCGTCTTCCATCTCGGCCTTTCGCAGCGCCACGATTTCGTCTGCTTCGGCCTTTTGCTCCTCGCCGGGCATGTAGCGTATATGGCTGAAGCCGCGCACTTTGACCTTACCATCGGGCCTTTGGATGAAATTCAACAGGTCGTATCTGACTTCATGGTCGAGTGCCTGGCGGTAGGTAACGGCATCCTCATAGGCCTCTTGGGCCTCGCGCAAGGCAACGGCGGCTTTGGCTTTTTGCGTGCCTGCCGAGCCAAGCAGGTCGTCCAACGCCTGTTGCGCTGCCGCCAGATTCGCCTCGGCCAGCCTGACATGCTGCGGCAGGGACTCGCGCGATAGCGCTGCCAGCGTCTCCCCTGCCCTGATTTTTTCACCCAGATGCGCTTCTACTGTTTCCACCACGCCGCTCGTTTCCCATTCCAGGCTGGCAGAGCGATACGCGCGTGCTGTCCCGCTGGCGCTCACGGTCACAAGCAGGCTCCCTCGCCGCAGGGGTTCTGTCGCATATTCGGGTTGAGCGTTCACTCCTGGCAACATCCAGATCAGTGCAGCCGCGAGGAAGACGGTTGCTCCCGCGAGCAAAAGTATTTTCTTGTTGCTGGCAATAGATTGAATGCGATTCATTTGCTTCTTCCTTGTTCGAGCCTGAAGGAGGATAGCAAGCGAATGTGCAGAAAGTGTGCAGAAGATGAGGGGAACTGTGGAGAAGTTCTACTGGGAGAGGGCCAGGGTGAGAGCAGGTAGTTGTAAAAAATGTGCAACTGCTCAGCCTTCCCGATTCGCGGGGCTATGTCTCGACAAGATTTCGACAGGCTCAATCACCTGCTCGACAACCAAAGCCGCCTGGTCTCGATAAGGTCTCGACAGGCTCGATCCAACGACTCGAGCCGGCGGGTCTCGATGAGGTCTCGACACGCTCGACCCAACGACTCGACCCGGCGGCTCGACCCGGCGGGTCTCGACAGGGTCTCGATGAACTCGACCCAGCGGGTCTCGACAGGGTCTCGATGAACTCGACCCAGCGGCTCAACCTGTCAGCCTTCGGCGTGAGCGCTCAGGCGAACGCTCAGGGCAGGCTGCTCAGGCGAACGCTCAACGCAACGCCTTCGGGCTAGAGGCAGAGTCGAATTCATTCGACTTCCATGAACTGAGGCAGGGATTTATCCCGCTGGAACAGGCTGGAAATCTCGCTGACTGAGCAGTTACATAAAGACAAAGACAATGAAAGATGTAAAACGCTGGTTGCCAGGCGCGCTAATCAGCCTGTTGCTGATAGCGGCCATCGTATATTTCGTAGATTTCCGCCAGATGGCAGAAGCCATTCGCTCGGCCAACTACTTGATTCTGCTGGCGGCCTTGCCACTGTCATTCGTCTGGCTGGCGGTGCGCGCCATCGTCTGGCGCACCCTGCTGCGAGACCGCGCTTCCTACAAAGATGTATTCTTCACACTTGGCGAAGGCTACCTGCTCAACAACTTCCTACCCTTCCGCCTGGGAGAAATCGGCAAGGCATTCCTGCTCAGCCGCAAGTCAAATTTGCAATTCATGGAAATCATCCCCACCATCGTCATCGAGCGCGCCGTAGACCTGGCCTACTCGGCCGCCATTCTACTGCTTGCGCTGCCCTTCGTGGTGGGCGCAGAAGGAGCCGGGCAGATTGGAGTGATGGTAGGCGCAGTGGTGCTGGCAGGGCTGGTCGTGCTATACATCCTGGCGCGTAACCGGCAGTGGGCGCTGGGCGTCTTCCAAAGCCTGAGCGGGCGCTGGCCGGCCCTGCAACGCCTCGGCGGCAACTTCGTGGCAGCCTTCCTGGAGGGCCTGGCGGTGCTGACCGACGGCTGGCTGTTTGCGCGCTTCTTGTTCTGGATGACGCTCAACTGGGGCATCGCGATTGCTTCGTATTTCACCATCGTGCGCGCCTTCTTCCCACAAGCGCAAATCATCTGGGGCTTTTTTGGGCTGGGTATCGCCGCCTTTGGCAACGCCGTGCCTTCCCTGCCGGGCGCTATCGGCACCTTCGAGGGCGCTTTTGGCGGCGCATTGACCATCCTGACCGGCGACCAATCCACGGCCCTGGCGACCGCCCTGGCTGGCCGCCTGTACAATTACATCGGGACAATTCCGGTAGCCCTGCTCGGCCTTTCGATGGAAGGCCAAACGCTTTCGGGTCTCTACCAACAGTTGCAAGAGGTCGTGTCGAGGGAGAAAGGGGAGGCGTGAAACGTGAAACGTAAAACGTGAAATGCAAAACGTGAAACGTAAGGCAAATGGATATGAGCAAAAAATATCTCATCACCGGCGGGGCCGGTTTCATTGGCTCGAACTACGTCCATCGCCTGTTATCGCGGGACGAGCAGGTTACCATCTACGACAATCTCAGCCGGGCAGGAGCAGAGAAGAACCTGGCCTGGCTGCGAGAAACGTTCGGAGAAAACCGAATCAGACTCATCGTGGGAGACGTGACCGACAATCTCCGTTTGACGGAAGCAGCCCGCGAGGCGGATGTCATCGTCCATTTGGCGGGACAGGTCGCCGTCACCACGTCCGTCACCCATCCCCGCCAGGACTTCGAGGCCAACGCGCTCGGCACCTTCAACGCCCTCGAAGCCGCCCGCGCTTCGGGGCGTAACCCCATCTTCCTGTATGCTTCCACCAACAAAGTCTACGGCGGCATGGAAGCGGTGCCGCTGACCGAAGAGCCAACCCGCTGGCGCTACGCCAACCTGCCGCATGGCTGCCCCGAAACTCAGCCGCTGGACTTCCACTCCCCGTATGGGAACAGTAAAGGCTGCGGCGACCAATACACGCGCGACTATCACCGCATCTACGGTCTGCCGACGGTGGTCTTCCGCCAGTCGTGCATCATGGGGCCGCGACAGTTCGGCATCGAGGACCAGGGCTGGGTAGCCTGGTTCATCATCGCGGCTCTGAGCGGACGCCCCATCACCATCTACGGAGACGGCAAACAAGCGCGCGACGTGCTGCACGTGGACGACCTGCTAGATGCCTACGACGCCGCCATCGAGCGCATCGACAGGACAGCCGGCCAAATCTACAACCTCGGCGGCGGGCCAGAGAACGTGATGTCGGTCTGGGCCGAGTTTGGCCCCATGCTCGAAGCCCTGCTGGGACACAAAATCGAGGTCGCGCGCGGCGACTGGCGTCCCGGCGACCAAAAGGTCTTCTACGCCGACATCCGCAAGGCAAAACGAGAATTGGGCTGGCAGCCCAAAATCGGCGTTCGAGAGGGCGTGAAGCGGTTGTTCGATTGGGTCAACGCCAACATGCACCTGTTCCGCGCCGAACAATAACAAGCCAAACGAGAACAACAGGAGTCACACCCCATGCAAACCGAACTCCAGCCCGGCCGCCTGCTTCGACCCGATGGCCGCCTGGCTCAAGTTGGCTGGGCGCGCCAGCCCGTGTTGGACTGCAACCTCGAGGCCGCCCGCTTCTACGCCCTGCGCCCGCTGCAACGCTTCCGCGTCAAACGCTGGGACTACTACGCCGTCTTCACCCCGCGCCGCTTCTTCTCGGCCACCATCGCCGACCTGGGCTACGCCGGCAATATCTTTGTCTACACGCTAGACTTCGAGAGCGGCGACCTGCACGAGGAGGGACTGGTCATCCCGCTCGCCAAAGGGATTACCCTGCCGCGCAACTCCACCGAGGGCGATAGCCATTTCGAAGACGCGCGCGTCAGACTCCACTTCGGCCTGCATCCTGACCATCGGCATTTGTCCGTCTCCTGGCCTGGCTTCCACGACGGGCGCGGCATCTCGGCCGAGATCGACCTGGCTACCCCGCCCGGTTACGAGTCGATGAACATCGTCATCCCCATCGGGGAAAAACGCTTCTACTGGAACCGCAAAATCAACTGCCTGCCCGCCAGCGGCTATGTGAAATATGGCGACCTGACAGAGACCCTCGACCCTCGAACCTGCCTCGGCTCGCTCGATTGGGGACGCGGCGTCTGGGAATACCAGTCTTTCTGGAACTGGGCCAGCGCCTCCGGCTTCCTGCCGGATGGCCGCACCCTCGGCCTGAACCTGGGCCGAGGCTTCGGCGACCTCTCCGCCGCCACAGAGAACGCCCTCATCCTGGACAACGGCATCCACAAACTCGACCAGGTCAAGTTCGATTACGTCTCCGACAATTACATGCAACCCTGGCATTTCACCGATAACCAGGGCTGCCTCGACTTGACCTTCACGCCCTTCAAGGACCGCACTGCCGTCACCAACCTGGGCATCATCTTCAGCGAAGTCCACCAGATGTTCGGGCGCTACAACGGCCAGGTGGTTGCCGATGACGGGGAGCAGATCGCGGTTAAGGACCTGATCGGCTTTGCCGAAGAACACCACGCCAAGTGGTAAACGATCACACGGAGGAACTATGTCAAAAATCATCGTCATCGGCGCCGGGATTTCCGGCCTGACAGCCGCCTACCGCCTGCAGAAGGCCGGCCATGAAGTCATCGTCCTCGAAGCCGCCGACCACGTCGGCGGACGCATGATCACCATTCAGTGGAACGGCTGGAGCATAGACCCCGGCGCCAAGTTCGTCACCGGCGGCGACAAGTATCTGCTGGAGATGGCCGCCGAACTCGGCCTGCAAGAGCAACTCTACCAGATGTTCACCGACGGCGTCCCCACCGTCATCCTGCGGGACGGGAAACTGCACGAGGTCAACTTCGTCTCCATCGGCTCGTACCTGCGCTGGACGGGCGTCTCTTTCCAGGCGCGCCTGGCCATGCTGAAACTCATCCCGCACTTCCTGGCAGTTGCGCTAAAGGTGAAGAATATGTACCGCATGGATCAGGTGCCGGGGCCAGACGACGACACGCTGGAAGAATTCTTCTACAAGCGCATCAGCCCGGAGATGTACGAATACTGGGCCTTCCCGACCTTCGAGACCTATTGCAGTTACGGCGGCGGGGACATCTCGCGCAAGGCCTTCCTGGCATTGATGACGAGTTACCTGAACACCAAGAGCCTGGGGCTGCGCGCCGGGATCGGCGCCCTGCCAGACGCGATCGCAGCCAGGCTCGCTGTCCGCCTGGGTGCGCGCGCCGAGCGCGTGGAAACACAGCCGGGGGAGCGATTTGCCACAGTCACCTTCCAACAGAATGGCTCCCAGCAAGTCCTTGAAGCCGAGCGGGTTGTGGTTGCTGTCCAGGGCAACCACGCCCTGGGGCTCTTCCCACAGCCGCGCCCGGCCTGGCAGGCCTTCTTCCCCAACGTCCACTACGCCTTCACGGCCTCCATCTTCCAGGAAGTGAATGGACATTTCGACCCCGGCGTGCCGGGCGTGATGATCCCGCGCCGCGAGGATATGTACATCTGCTCGGTGGGCATTGATCAGCACCAAGGCGACAAGACCCTGCTGCTGGTAGATACGGCTGTGGCACGCTACGACCCAAACGAAGCCGACGAATCCATCATTGCCAGGTCGCGGGCTGACGCCCTCAAGGTACATCCCGAGCTGAATGGTCGGCTGGGCGAGACGCTGGTCTATCGCTGGCCAGAGAAGGTGCCGACCTTCCGCCCCGGCTACCTGACCGCGCTGGCCGCCTTCCGCCGCGACATGCAGGAGAAGCCAGTCTACTTCTGCGGCGATTACCTGGCGGGCCCCTCCACCGGCGGCGCGCTCTACGCCGGCTGGGATTGCGCCGAGCGGGTGCTTGCTGAAATGAACGCTGTCTAAAAGGCCCTTGCATGTCCTACAACTTCCACCTGTTCTGGCGCATGTTCTACCGCTCGTTCTTCGGCTGGCGCGGCACGCCCGCCCGCCTGACGCGCAAACGATTCATCTTCCTGGCTTTGTTCTACCTGGTCTGGCCGCTCGGCGCGCTGGCACACTGGTTCTTCTTCTGGCTGGACGACCTCCTGTTTCCAGACTACAAAAACCAGCCGGTCGAGAAGCCGCTCTTCATCCTGGGCAACTTCCGCAGCGGTTCCACCTTCCTGCACCGCCTCCTATCGCGCGACGCCAACTTCACCAGTTTGACCATTTGGGACATCTACCTGGCGCCCTCCGTCACACAGAAGAAGATTACCCAATTCGTCTCACACCTCGACCATCGCCTGGGCGGCCATCTCCACCGCCTGCTCTATGCCTTCGACCGCGCCACGCTTGGCAAGATCCGCATCCACCCCATCTCCTTCTTCAAACCCGAAGAGGACGAAAACATCCACCTGCAAAACTGGGACGGCTACTTCACCAGTTACCTGTTCCCCTTCCTGGACGAACTGCCCGATTACATCCACTTCGACACGGCTCTGCCCGCCGACCACAAACGGCGCATCATGACCTTCTACAAGTCCATGTTGCAGCGCCACCTATACGCAACCGGCAAGAAATACTTCGTGGCCAAGAACCCGGCCTTCAGCCCCAAGATCGAAACGTTGAGCGAATTCTTCCCCGACGCGCGCATCATCTACCTGGTGCGCAATCCGCTCGATATGCTGCCCTCCACCGTCTCGTGGATCAACTACGCCCGCCGGCAATTCACCGACCCAGGCGAGGGATACTTCTACCTGGACGAAATCCTCGACCTGACCCAGCACTGGTACCGCCACCCTCTCCGTTACCTGGACGCGCATCCCTCTCCCCGCCACCTGATTCTACTCTACGACGACCTGATACGAAACCCCGAGGGCGTCATCCGCGGCTTCTACGAGCAGTTTGGCTATCCTGAACAACCCACGCTCGACCGCATCGTGGACCAGGCCGTCGAAGAGACACTCACCTTCCAGAGCGACCACGCCTACTCGTACGAAAAAATGGGCTTCACCCGCCAGCAAATCATCACCCTCTACGCCGACATCTTCGAGCGCTTTGGCTTCGACCGCCGCGAGCCAACCCTGGCGCTGCACCCAGAAAGCGAACACCCAGAGCTTGCTCCTTTACCCGCTCCAGAAAAAAGAGACAGACCCTAAAGGTCTTTTCCGCAAATCGAAAGGCTGAATTTACAAGAAGGGCAGGCTTGAAACTCATGTTCGCTTGCAAAGGAGACTTTTAAGGTCTTGGCCTGAGCAGTGACATAAATTTCGACTTACGCGCCGCCGGTCCAGGCTTTGGCTGTGCCCTCGGCGGCGGCCTTGACGAAAGCTTCGGCGCCGTTCTTCAGCCATCCCCCCACTGTTCCAACCGCTTTGACCAGGGCGGCCCTCTCTTTGGGTTTCAGCAAGCCGTCCAGATTCTCGGCGGCCAGCCAGTCGCCCAGGTCGTCTTTGCGCCGCAGGGCTTGAAGCAATTCCTCGCCCAGCCACCACAGCATGACCTCGGCCTGGGGCAGGTAGCCGCTTTGCGTCTGCCCGACCCGGCCGGGGACCAGGTAGCCGCGTGCTTCCAGGGCGCGCAGTTCAGCAAGATAATCCGGCAGGTAGCCGAGCAAAGCGTTCAGGTCGAAGCGGCGCTCGCCCAGCACGGCCGGCAGGTTGTCGAGGGCGACCAGGACGAAGGCCTTCTTCATCTCCGGCGTCCACAGCCGCCAGGTATCCAGCAGGGTGATGCGGGCCTGGTCGAGCAGGTCGCGGGCGGTCTGGGCGAAGCGTTCCTGCGGGTCGTCCGGGAAGTCCTGATAGGCCGACCAGAGGGCAGAAGCAGCCGCCTGGAGCAGGAAGGGATGCCCGCCCGCCAGGCGCAGCAGGTAGTCTTTGTCGTCGGCGGTGAAAGGCGGCGCGCCGCGTTCCAGCAGGAGCAGGGCGCCCTTGTGGTCGAAAGCGCCCAGGGGGATTTCCTGTATGAAGTTGAAGTAGGGCGAACCGGTGCGGCTGAATTCCTGGGTGGCGCGGTTGAGGTCCGCCAGCGGCTGACGGACGGCAATCACCAGCGCCAGCGAGTCGTAGCGCGAAGCCAGCGAACGCAGCCCGCCGTAGAACTCGGCCTGGTTGAGCATGGGATGGTGCAGGATGGCGTCGAATTCGTCCACCAGCGGGACCAGCCGCCAGCCGCGCGCCTTCATCTGGCTGAACAGGCGCTCGAGGACGAAGGTGCCGAAGTTTTCCTGGCGGCAGGTGCGGTAAGCGGCTTGCAGGGAGGCATCTTCTCTACAGGCCGCTTCGAGAGGCGCCAGCGCCAGTTCCCAGAAACGTGGCGGGTCGAGGCGACCGGAGAGGGTCTGACCGTCCAGATACGTAAAGAACAGCCCGGCGGCGCGTTCGCCGTAGAGGTCGGCGCGCGTTTCGGGCGCGGAGAGATAATTGAGCAGCGAGGTCTTGCCGCTGCGCGGTTCGCCGACCACCGCCGCCGATTGCCCGCCGCTCAGGATACCGCTGACGATGCGCCGTATCTCGCGCTTGCGGTTCACGAAGGACGGGGGTTCGACACAACTGCCGACGATGAAGGGGTTGTGCATGGCGCGAAATTCCTTTCCTGAAACTTTTGTACCGCCAGGCTGTGCCTGGTCGTGGGGCAAACACAGGTGGCAGGGCTGTAGGCGCAACTCTCAAAGAGTTGCGCTACAACATTCGTGCATTCGTGGCCCCATTCGTTGATGGCCTCCCCGCCCCCAGACCCCCGCAGAAACCAGAATTCCAGCATCCAGCAAACCAGAATTAAGGGACTGAGCGGACACAACGAAACCCGATGTAGTTGCAGACGTTGCCGGGGGCGAACCTGGAGCGGTTGGCCACACGCAGGTCGTTCTCACTGTTGTTCCATGAGCCCCCGCGCAGAACCCGGGATGAGCCGGAAGCGGGCCCCTGCGGGTTGCGGACGCCGTCCTGCAGGGAGTTGTAGTAATTGCTATCGTACCAGTCCGCCACCCACTCCCAGACGTTGCCGGCCATGTCGTATAAGCCGTAGTCGTTGTGGGCAAAGGTCATCACGTCAATCGGCCCGCTCGGAGAGCAGGCAGCATACTGCGCGCCGTTGGAGGCGCCGGGGGGGCAGGTGGGCGGGTCGTCGCCCCAGGGGTAAGGTGCCCCCGCCAGCCCGCCGCGGGCGGCTTTCTCCCACTCGGCTTCGGTCGGCAGGCTGCCGCCTGTCCATGCGCAGTAGGCTTGGGCCTGATTCCAGTTTACGTACACGACCGGCGCATTCGCATACTGGGTGTCATCGTAGTAGTTAGTACTGCTGGGCGGGGAACAGTCCCCGGCCTCTACGCAGCGGCGGTACATGGCATTGGTCACCTCGTGGCGGTCCATCCAGAAGGCATCCGTGTACACGCGGTGCACGGGGCGCTCGTCCGAATCGCCGCTCTCACTGCCCATCTGGAACTCGCCGGCCGGGATGAAGACCATCACCATGCCGTCGGCGGCGCGCGGCGTGGAGGTGGCGCCCGGCCCCGGGGTAAAGGTGGGCGTGATGGTGGGCGCGTAGGTGCCAAAGTAGCCAACGCGGTTTTCTACGCCCGCTTGAAACGCCGAGCGTCCCAGCCCATAGGAAAAGGAAATCAAAAGCAGGAAGAGCGCCCCGCCCAGGAAAGCCAGGGTTTGCGTTTGCCTGAGCAGGATTTTCCAGCGCGGCGGGCGGGCTTTGTCCTCGCGCACCGCCTGCGCCAGGAGGTCGGCGGCCAGGGCACCGTCGTATTCGTACTGCGGGCGGGCCTGCACAATCCACTGGAAATGCTCCACCGCCCGCGTCCACTCGCCGCGCTGCAGCGCCTGGCGGCCCTCCACGAAGCGGAACGCCAGTTCCTTTTCCTCCTGCCGCAGTTTCTGGATAGCCTCCAGCCCGGCGCGGGCTTCGGGGTCGCCCGGCTGGATGCCGATGACCTTCTCGAACCATTCCAGGCGGCTCTGCTCGTCGTCGGCGGCGCGCGCCAGCAGCAGGTAGGTCTGCGCCAGACGCGGACGGGTAGCCTGGGGGTTGAATTCGTAGAATTTCTCCAGCAGGTCGCGGGCGGCGTTCAGGTCGCCGCGCGCAATCAGGATTTCTGCCAGCAGTTCGTTGGCTTTGATGTGGTTGGGGTTGAAGCCCAGGGCTTCGCGCAGGCGCGCCTCAGCCTGTTCCAGGCTGCCGTCCTGATAGTAGCCATAGGCCACCTGAAAGAGGTTCTCGGCGCGCGGCTGCAGGCGGTCGAGTTCGTCCTGCACGCGGCTGAGCGGGCGGTGAGCGGCAATCCAGCGCCGCAGCAGTTCGACCCGGAAGCGGTAGCCGCCGTCGGCGGGTTCGATCAGGTCCCAGTCCTGCAGGGTTTGGGGGGCGTTTTGCAGTTCGCGAATCAGGATGCGCACGCCGCTCTCGCGCAGCAGGCGCTCCAGTTCGGCTTCGTCCACCGTCCGGGGTCCGGCCTGCGCCAGGGCGGAGATGACCACCCGCTCGGCGGGACCCAGCCCATCCCACAGCCATTCGAGCGTGTTGCGGCCGGCTTCCAGCGCGGCCGGCACGGCGGCTTCTACGTCGTCGGCGCGGACGGGCGGCGGCGCGTCGTGTTCCTCGTGCGCCTGCTCCCAGACGCTCCAGCACAGCGCCTGCGTCAGGTAGGGGTGGCCGTGCGTCAGCGCCCAAACGGCATCAACTGCCTCCGGCGTCCACTGCAAACTGCCGTTCTCTTCCGAGAGGCGAATCAGTTTGCGGGCGTCCTTCTCCAGCAAGAGAGAGATGCGCCGGCTGGGCGCGCCTTTGAAGACCGAGAGGGCGATGCTGCTCAGGTCGGTCACGTTGCGGCCCAAAACGAAGACGAACTGCAGGCGGGCCGGGTCGAGGGCGAGCAGGTCGCGCAGGTAGGGGAAGAAACTGGCGGCCGCCTGTTCGGCTTTGGGATCGGCCAGCACGTCGAATTCGTCGAACAGCAGCACCAGGCTGGTTTCGGGCGGCAGGGCAGCCAGGGCCTGGGGCAGCCAGTCCCGGCGGAAGGCGGTTTCGGGGTCGCGGCCCAGGTCGGGCGGGGGCAGTTCCAGGGCATCGGCGATGACGCGCGCCAGGTCGTTCAGCACGCGGCCGAGCGGCCAGGCGGCTTTGTCCTGCAAATCGAAGAAGACCGGGCGGTAGGCGCCCTCCTGCGGCAGGCGGACTTGCAGCCATTGCAGGAAGGAGGTCTTGCCGATGCGCCGCTGACCGTAGAGAGTGATGGCGTTCTGATTGGGGCTGCGCAGCACGCGCAAGACTTCACGCAGGAGGTCTTCGCGCCCGACGAAGGCCGGGCTGTTGCCGACCGGGTCACCGGCGATGTAGGGGTTGAGCGGCAGGGGCATGGCGTCCTCGGGAGTGAATTTAGTTCGATTGTAATGGTAGTGACGACTTCAGTCGTCCACCTATTCATCATTGTAGTTGTATCACCAGGCTTGGCCTAGCAAGGCCGACCATACCACTTCGTGGCACAAGCAGGTCGGCGGTACGAAGTCCTGTACCGCCAGGCTTTGCCTGGTGCGCCGACCAGAGGTCGGCGGTACGAGGTTCTGTACCGCCAGGCTTTGGTGCGCCGACCAGAGGTCGGCGGTACGAAGTCCTGTACCGCCAGGCTCTGCCTGGCAAGGCCGACCATGAAAAAGGCGGCGTCATTCACTGTCTCGAGACGACTGCTCGCCTGGCCTGGAAGGCGTTTTTTCTTGGGGCTTGCGTTTGGGCGGCTTGGGCCAGGGTTGGGGAGGCGTCACCCGTCGAACAATTTCGATTTTCTTCTTCGATGGTTGTGGGGGAACGACTTTGGAAGGCTGTACATCGTTCATAGAACATATCCTCACGCCGCAGAAGGCGATTGCAAGCCTCTCGAACTAATCACTTCCTCCTGGCAAATTCGTTTCAAGCGGGGGTCATCGGGCAAATTGGCTGCCTCGCGGTCTAGTTCGATTTCTTGTTCGGAAAGGCGGCTGATGGCTGCCTGGTATTCCTCGCGGCTAAGAGAGTCCTCCTCGATCCTTGTCCAGAGGTTTTCGTATTCTTTCAGAATTTGAAGCCACCCCGCCCTCAGTTCGACGATGGTTTCGGCAAGAGCCTGCCAGTTGAACACCGGCAGAGAAACTGCAATGGCCGCAGAAATGGCCGAAAGAATTTTCCAAATCACATCGTACTGAATGAGAAAACCCCAACTGGCAACCGTGGTGGAGGAAGTGAGCGCCAGAAAGATGCGCGCCGTCCTGTCCCAGCCAGAATACCGCCGCCCCAAATGCCCCCAATAGCGGTAATTCAAGTCGGAGGTCAACATGGCATACCACACCCGCGTTCTGCATTGGTTAGAAATTTGATACGGCATATCGAACCTGCCCGTCGCAAAAAATCTCTATAATATGATAGCTTGTTTTTACCGAAATGGTCACTTTTTTGCAGACCCTAAAGGTCTCCCCCGCAAATCGGAAGGCTGAATTGCAAGAAAGTCAGGCTTGAAACTCAGTTCGATTGCAAAAGAGACCTTTAGGGTCTGATTTCCCCGGCAGGTACGATGTCACATATTTTATCGAGTCGTCACTACGGCGATTTGGACGACTGAAGCCGTCACTACTACCCTTGCCACAGTTTCAACGAAATGTCGCGCTGAGGATGTTTACACAGCGCCTGCAGGCCGCATCCCTGACACCCCTGGCCATAGTTTTCACTAGCCCCGCATCCTGAGGCGGGATAGGGACGGATGTATCCGGCGCGCTGGAGATGTTCGAGCATGACCTCGACCAATTGCGGCGAAACGTCCAATCGCTTTGCAAGCGCGCCCACTTCGAGCGCGCCGCCTGAGCGGATTTCGAAAAGCAAGCGTTCGAGCATACTCATCCCAACTCAAAAAGGCCAGCCAGATGATAGACCAGCGTCCCGCCGGCCAGCGAAAGTCCCAAGAACAGCGCCAGGCTGAGAAACGTCCAGCGCCAGGAATGGGTCTCTTGCTTGATGACCGCCACCGTCGCCATGCAGGGGATGAAGAGCATGGTCACGACCAGGAACGAAAGAGCGGTAGCCGTCGAGAAAGTCGCTGCCAGCGCTTCAGCCAACCCTGCTTCGGGAGCATTGCCAAACAGGACGCCCAACGTGGCAATGGCGTTTTCCTTGGCGGGGAAACTGGTGATGAGCGCCACCGTCAAGCGCCAGTCGAAGCCCATCCAGCGCCCGACCGGTTCGAGCATCTTCCCAAACTGCGCCAGGAAACTGGCGTTCAGGTCGCCATTCGGCAGGAACGACAATACCCACACGACCAGCGACATGCCCAAAATAGCCGTGCCAGCCTTCTTGACGAACGCCATCGAACGCTGCCATACCAGCAAGCCGATCGTGCGCGCATTGGGGATGTGGTAAAGCGGCATTTCCATAATGAAGGCCGAACGCCGGCCCTTGAAGAGAATCAGGTTGAGCAAAGCGCCGTTCAAGACCAGCAACGTCAATGTCATCAACACCAACCCCCAAGAGACCCACAGAGCATTCGCGCCAAAGAAGATGGGAGCAATGAAGGTCACCACCACCATGCGGGCCGTGCATGGCACCAGCGGAGCAATCAAGATAGTAAGCAAGCGCGCCTGCCAGGAATCGATCACGCGCGTCCCCATGATAGCCGGCGCGTTGCAGCCAAAACCCAGGAAGAGCGGCAAAAACGACTTGCCGTGCAGGCCCATCAAGTGCATCAGGTTGTCCATCACGTAGGCGGCGCGCGCCATGTAGCCCACGTCTTCTAACAAGCCAAAGACGGCAAAGAAAATAGCCAGGACGGGCAAGAAGGTCAGCACCGAACCAACGCCGCCGATGGCGCCATCCACGATCATGCCGCGCAACCAAAACGGGGCTTCGGCCAGCAAGCCACTCACCCAATCGGCAAAGGGCGCAATCATGCGCTCGTCCATGAAATCCTGGAGCGGCGTAGCCAGGCTGAAGGTCAACCAAAAGACCAGGCCCAGCATCCCGGCCAGAATGAACAACCCCCAAAGGGGATGCGCCGCCCAGCGGTCGAGGCGCTCGGTCAGGCCAATTTGCCCCATCTTGGGCCGGGTGACGGTCGCGCGTACCATACGGCCAATCCACTCATAACGGCCCGAGGCCACCGCCAAAAAGGCGTCATCGTGTTGGCGCAGGATGTCGTGGATGGTATTCCACGCCTGCGGCGGCAATTCAGCCTCCATCATGTTCAACACCTCGGCGTCGCCTTCGAACAGTTTCAACGCCACCCAATCGGGCGGGTAGGGCGGAGGAACGTGGCCGGCGATGAGGACTTCGATTTGTTCGAGAATCTCGCGATGGTCGGCGCGCACTTCGGGCAAACTGGGCTTGAAATGTGTCCGTCCATCCAGTACATCCTGGACGACTTGCAACAATTCCCGCACGCCAACCGCTTTGCTGGCTACCAATGGCACCACCGGCACGCCCAGCGCGGCGGCCAGCACTTCGGGCTGAACGATGATGCCCTCCTGCGCGGCTACATCCATCATGTTGAGCGCCACCACCACCGGCGCGGACAGGGAAACGAGTTCGGCTACCAAATACAAACTGCGCTCCAAATGGGCGGCGCTGACGACCGCCACCACCACCTGCGGACGCTCGCGCACGATGAACTCGCGCGCCACCACCTCTTCGGGTGAGTTGGCCGTCAGGCTGTAAGTGCCGGGCAAATCTACCAGGCAAAATTCGCGCCCGGCATGGTGGAACGTCCCTTCACGGCGCTCGACCGTCTTACCGGCCCAATTGCCTACATGCTGATTCAGGCCAGTCAACAGATTGAACAAGGTGGACTTGCCCATATTGGGCTGCCCCGCCAGGGCAATCAACGGCGTCTCGGTGGCAATTTGCATGACCGGTGCAGCGACATGGTGACATTCACTCATAGACAATCGCTCCGGCGTACCAGGATTTTAGCCGCCTCGCCACGCCCCAAGGCCACGCGCGTGCCGCGCACCGTGACGATCAAGGGGCCAACGCCGTAGTTTTGCGTCATGTCCACTTCTACCCCAGGCGTAAAGCCCAAAGAGGCCAGGCGGTTTTGCACCGCCCGCCCGGCGCGGAACTCGCGTACCACAACGCGCTCGCCGGCGTGGATTTCAGCAAGCGAGAGAAGATGGGAATGGGCTTCGATCATCAGAAACACATCGACGAAATGACTTCATAGCGCGGCAAGCCGCAACCAATTTGATTGTCATTGCGAGGCGGCGTTCTTCCGCCGAAGCAATCCCCTGTTATTTATTGGAGATTGCTTCCCTTCGACTAGAGTCTCGACAGGGTCTCGACAGGCTCGACCCGACGGGTCTCGATGAACTCGACCCAGCGGGTCTCGACAGGGTCTCGATGAACTCGACCCGACGGGTCTCGATGAACTCGACCCGGCGGCTCGACCTAGCAGCCTTCGGCGTGAGCGCTCAGGCGAACGCTCAGGGCAGGCGCTCGGTCTCGATACGGCGGCGATGGTCGAGTAGCCACGAAGTGGTGTATCGAGACCCGCCGCCTACATCTCGACGATCTCGATGCAGCGCTCGACCATCGCTCGCAATGACAGCATGACACAGAATCTTCGCGATTGTGAGCGTTTTCTGCAAGCAATACTATAGCGCCTCAAGCCGGCAACGGACGGGCCGCGGCTTGATTCTGCCGCCGCAACCCTAAAGCGACCAAGCCAAAATAAGCCAGGTACGCAAGCGTCTCGGTCAACGAAGGATTGCCATTGTAGCCAAAGAGCGCCTTGAGAAGGCCGCCAGCCGTAGAATTTTCATCCAACCAGGGATTGAGGTCCCAAACATGCTCGATGATGGGAGGAATCCAACCAGCCTCGTTGAACTCATGTACGCCATGCGCTACCAGCCCGGCCGCAAAGAGAATCAACAAGAAACTGGTAACCTGGAAGAAGCGGCGCAGGTCGAGTCGCAGGGCAGCAGAAAAGAGCAGCCAGCCAAGCAAAATGGCCGCCGCCAGCCCCAGCAGGGCGCCGAGCAATGTCTGCCCGGCCTGCAGGGCAAAAGCAGTAGCCGTCAGGAAGAGCGCCAGTTCGACTCCCTCGCGAACGACAGCCAAAAAAGCCAGACCGAAGAGGGCAGAACGTCCAGCCCCGGCTGCGGCTGCCTTGCGCACGCCGCTCTCCAATTCGGCGCGCAGATGACGGCTCTGCCGGTTCATCCAGAAAATGACCCAGGTCAGGATTCCAGCAGCCAGTAACATGGTGAAACCTTCGAAGATTTCCTCCGCCTTGCCCTCCAGCGACATCCCCAGAGCAGTCAAGAGACCACCGATGAGCAGACTGACCAAGGCCGCGCTCAAGGTACCGGCCCAAACAGCCGGTTTCAGGTCGAGGCGGTTCATCTTACGCAGCGCACCCAGAACGATACCGATAATCAACGCTGCTTCCAAGCCTTCGCGCAAGGCGAGCAGAAACGCAGGGAACATGATACCTCCAAAGTGATTTGAAATCGTCTTACCTCTAAAGTCAACCAGACAGCTCAAGTCAGGTATAATACTTACGAGGACGCTATAATTATTATATGCTAATTTTTTAGATTAGCATAGTAAAAATTCAGGTTTTCTGCCATGACAAAAGTCACGGATATTTCCAGTTTGAGCGCCACCATTCAGGATTACCTCTCGCTCATCTACGTCATGGAGCGCGATGGCGAACCGGTAATCGGCTCGCGCCTGGCCGAACTGTTGGGCGTCACCCCGCCGACTGTGACCAACACGCTCAAACGCATGACCCGAGACGGGTTGATTACCATGAACACCAATGGCACCCACCTCACCGAACAAGGCTGGAACGCCGCGCGCACCGTCATGACCCGCCACATGCTGATGGAATGGATGATGCTCAAGACCCTGCCGTGGTCGAAACTGCACGGCGAGGCGCATCAACTGGAACACGCCATTTCAGCCATGACCGAATCGGCCTTGATGGAACAACTCGGCCATCCCCAAACCTGCCCGCACGGCAACCCGCTGCCAGGCTGTGACCAGGCAGTGGCAGGCTGGATACCGCTCACGCAAGTCGAAGCCGGGCGCGCCGTCACCATCCGCCGCATCCACGAACTGGCCGAGGAGAATACCGCCCTGCTCGAATATCTCGAACAGCACAACATCATGCCCGGCGTCCCCGTCAAAGTGGTCGAGGTTTTACCGTTCAACCAAACCATTACGTTAAAAGTTGACAAGCGCCTGGTCACGTTGGGGAACGCCGCAGCCAAATATATCTACGTTGATTGACCGGGATGTTTAAGAATTAATCGAGGCTTGGTCATAAATCCTAACTCGGACAAGCCGAAACCAAAGCAGTTACGCGAACGTAATTTGTGGTTTGCTGTAACTGCCTACCTGTGGCGCAAGTCTCAGACCTATCTATTACCCACAAGTAGGGCAAATTGGGAATTTGCCGTAACTGCCTACACATCACAATCAGCGATTCTCAATTTGGCTAGAAACC
>FWWM01008841.1_pt1 | contig 19021 bp, 13 predicted proteins | sample 2228351 | NCBI WGS metagenome assembly FWWM01 (sample SAMEA103939774, study PRJEB20133) | metagenome
GCTGCTCGTGTGGGGCGACGCCGTGTTGGGGGCGGGCGGCACGGTCACCGCCCGCGACGGCAGCGACCTCTGGGCCTTCGGCCACCCGTTCCTGTCCCTGGGGGCCGTGCGCCTCCCGGCAGCGCGCGCCCGGGTGGTGGCGGTGCAGGACTCCTACCAGCTCCCGTTCAAGCTCTTCGCCGTCGGCCAGCCGTTCGGCACCTTCGTCGCCGACCGCCCGGCCGGGATGCTGGCGGAGGTGGGCGACCCCCCGGCCGGCGTGCCGGTCCGCCTCGCCGTGGTAACCGGCGAGGAGGCACGGGAGTGGTCGTTCCGGATGGCCGACGTGTCGATCCTCGAGCCCCTCCTCCTCACCTACCTGGTGCAGGCGTGCCTCACCGCGCGGGGCGCCGCCACGGGCGAGGCATCGGTCCGCAGCGAGGTGCGCCTCGCCTTTGCCGACGGGCGAGAAACCACCCTCCGCTTCGCCCACCGCGGGGTAGACGCCCTCGCCCAGGCGGCGGTCTTTGCCGGCGCGGCGTGCGCCACCTTCGAAGGGGCACCTTTCCCTCGGCCGCCGCTGGCCGGTGTCGAGGCCCGCGAGACGCCCCAGGGGGCCACCATCGTCGAAGCCATCCCCGCCCGCACCACGGTGCGGCCCGGCGAACGGCTCGAGGTCGTGGTGCGGCTGCAGCCGTACCGGGCGCCGGCCACCTCGCTGCGGCTCGGCATCGACGTACCACGGGACGCCTTGCCCGGCGGGCTCGATCTGCTGGTGGCCGACGGGGCGGCCTTCAGCGACTACCGCCTGCGGGCCACCGGCGTCAATCCCACCGACTTTTCCGGCCTCCTCGCCCAGGTGGGGCTCCTGGAGGCGAGTACCACCCTGGTGCTCGCCCTGGAGGCCCAGGACGGTGGCCTGGCGGTCCCCGGGAGCTCGCAGCCAGCCCTCCCCCCCTCCTGGGCCGCCACCCTGGCGAGCGGCCTCGGCCCGCGTGCCGTGCAGCGCTTGAAGACCGCGTTCCTCGCCACGGTACGTTGGCCGGCAGCCTACCCCCTGGAAGGGGCGTTCCGCATCCCGTTGACGGTACGAGCAGCGGAGGCACGATGAGTCCCTCGCCGGCACCTTCCCATCCACCGCATCAGGCGCCGGGGCCTGCCACGCGGGCGCCACGGCGCCCGGCTCGCCTCGTCTGCCTCGCCCTGGCAACCGCCCTCGCTCTCCCTCCGGCCGCCGGAGCGAGTCGAGTGAAGAAGTTCCAGAGCGACACGCCGCAAGCCCTGGCCGGCGCCCGCTCGGAGGGGGTGGCCATCTTCCCCGACGGTTCCCTCGCCGCGCTGCCGCCCCTCGTCAAGCTCGCCGACTTCGAGGAGCCCCTCGGCCTCGCCCTCGCCGTGGCCGACGATGGGACGGCCTATGTGGGCACCGGCCACCCGGCCCGGGTGTGGCGGGTGCGGGGACGCGACAAGACCCTCCTGGCCGAGCTGGCGGCCGATCAGGTGACGGCGCTGTTGCTGGCGCCGGACAACACCCTCTGGGCGGCCACCGCAGTGCCGGCCACCCTCGTCCGTTTCGTGGGCGGCGCCCCCACAGTGGTGAGCACGCTGGCCGAGGGCAACCTCTGGGACCTGGCCTGGTTCAAAGGACGGCTCGTGGCGGCGGCGGGCAACCCCGGCAGACTGCTCCGCCTCGGAGCCGCAGGGCTCGAGCTTGCCGCCACCGTGCCCGACCGCCACGCCCGCTGCCTGGCGACGAGCGGCGACACCTTGCTCGTGGGCACCTCGGGACGTGGTCTGGTGCTGCGCTGGACGGGGGAAGGAGGGGTTGGCGTGCTGTTCGACTCGCCGTTTTCCGAGATCGCCGCCCTGGCGACGGACGCCACGGGCACCACCTTTGCCGCGGCCCTCACCGGTGACCCGACCCTGGGCAAGGCCCCCGCCAGCAGCGGCGAGGCAGCGGTGACGGTCACCACCTCCGAGACGCCCCCGAGCCAGGGCGGAAGCGGCGCCGTCTCGGAGATCCTCCGCATTCTCCCCCAGGGGGCCGTCCTCACCGCCCATCGCTTCGAGAAGCAGCTTGCCGCCACCCTCGATGTGACCGGCAACGGCGTGGTCATCGGCACCGGCCTCGAGGGTGAGCTGTGGCAGCTCGTGGACGGCGTTCCCGCCCGCCTCGACACGGTGAACGCCGCCCAGGTCACCCGGGTGGTGGGCGGCGGCAGATGGGTGCTCAGCCAGAGCCCGGTGGCGTTGTTCGAGCGGCGCGGTACACCGGCCGGCACGCTCACCTCGCCGCCCCTCGATGCGGGGCAACCGGCTCGCTGGGGGGAGGTGGCGGTTCGGGCCACCCTCGCCCCCGGGGGACGGTGCGCGCTACAACTTCGTTCGGGCATGACGGCGGAGCCGGACGAGACCTGGAGCGAGTGGAGCAGCACCCTTCCCTGCAGCCGGGCCATCGCCCAGGTTCCGCCGGCCCGCTACGCCCAGTGGCGGGTGGAGCTGGCCGCGCCGCCGTCGGGGTCCGCCACCGTGGCGGGCGTCACCGTGGCGTACCGGCAGATCAACCTCCCTCCCGAGATCGAGAAGATCACCGTCCACGAGCCAGGGGAGGTATTCCTCAAGACGCCGCCGCCGTCCGACCGCATCGTCGAGGTGCAGCACCCTGACCTGTCGGGGATCTTCACCACCCTGGACGACGACGCCAACGAGCGGCAGGCCACCCTGGGCAAGCGATACTACCGGCGCGGCTACCAGACGGTGTCCTGGAAGGCCAGCGATCCCAACGGCGACCCGCTGCGCTTCCACGTGGAGATCGGCCGCGACGGGCGTGGCGAGTTCGTTCCCGTGCGAGAAAACCTCGAGGCGACGCTCCTCGCCCTCGACACCCAGGCGCTTCCCGACAGTGTGTACCGCTTCCGCATCACCGCCACCGACGCCGATGCCGACCCCGAGGCACCGACCCGCACGACCCGCCTGTCGCCGAGTTTCACGGTGGACAACACCCCCCCCGCGGTACGGATCGTCCGGCGCGGCATGGAGTGGCAGGTGACCGTGGAAGACGCCCTCTCGCCCCTGGTGCGGGTGGAGTGGAACCGCGACGCCGAGCGGTGGCGGCCCCTCGCGCCGGAGGACGGCCTCCTCGACAGTCGCGTCGAGACCTTCCGCCTGCCTGTCGTCGCCGGTCGCCACCTGCTGTCCGTCCGGGCCGTGGACGATCACCACAACATGGCCACCGTCGCCGTGGAGGAGGCCCCATGAGGCACCGCAAGGCGACCGCGGTCTACCCCGGCAGCTTCGACCCGCTGCACCTGGGGCACGTGGACATCGTCCGCCGCGCCGCCGGCGTGTTCCCCCGCGTCATCGTGGCGGTCCTCGCCAACACCGAAAAGCAGGGGCTGCTGCCGTTTTCGGAACGGGTGCGGGTGATCCGGGAAACCTTTGCCGGTGCTCCCCAGGTGGAGGTGGCCTCCTTTTCCGGGTTGCTCGTCGACTTCATGCGGCAAAGCGGCGCCCGGGTCATGATTCGCGGCATGCGCGCCGTGTCCGACTTCGAGTACGAGTTTCAGCTCGCCCTCATGAACCGGCGGCTGTGGCCGAAGGTGGAGACCGTCTTTCTGACCCCCAACGAACGGTTCATCTACCTGTCCTCCCGGATCATCAAGGAGATCTGGGCGCTCGGCGGCGACGTGTCGAGCTTCGTACCGGCGCCAGTCCTCGCGGCGCTGCAAGCCCTCGGACCCGCATCGCTGGTTGCCTCCCGCTCGGGCGCCGGGCCGCTGCAACCCTGACCGCGGCACCCGGCGGCTCCCGCACGCAACCGCGCCTCGCAGGAGCGGCCCCTGCGCCGTGCCCGCACCGAGGGCGGGCCGCTGTCCGCCCTTGGGTCAGCCGGTCGGGGGCTGGTAGGATGCAACTGTGAAAACAGCGTCACGTCCACCAACGACCGTCACAGCCACGCGAGAGGACCAGGTATGAGCGGCAGCAGCGTGCGACCCACCGACCTGGCCGCGCCCGAGCTCGAGGCCGGCGCGGTGGAGTTCTTCGCCGCCCTCGACGAGGCGCAGGCCCGCGGCCAGCGGCGTGTGACCCGGAGCTACGGCGGGGTCACCTTCACCCTGGCCCTCCCACCCCTCGGCGAGGGGGACCGCGGCCTGGTGTACCGCCTCGAGGACGTGGAGCCCCAGCCCAAAGGGGCGTACGGGAGACTGTGCCTCAAGGTGGCCAAGCAACAACCCGTGTGCCGCGAACGGCTGCTCGAGGAGCGGATGACCACCGAGTTCTTCCTCGCCGAGGGGGTGGCCGTGCCGCGCATCTTCCTCATGGATCATTTGGGGCGTTTTGCCGTGAAGGAGTTCATCGAGGGGGAGTCGGTCACCAGCCTGTACCTCCGCTTCGGCTCCCTCACCTCGCGGAGCCAGAGCCTGATCCTGGAAGGTCTCGAGGGGTTCCTCACCCGCCTGCTCGAACTGTTCGCCAAGCGCCCCGACTGCCAGGTGTCCATCAGCCCCAACAACATCTACGTCCTGACCGAAGGTGGAAAGTTCCGCGACCCCGCCCAGTTCGTGCTCATCGACCCCGGCACCACCCTCAAGAAGAGCTACGAGGGCTTCACCTTCGAGAAGTACTGGAACGAGGTCCTCCCGGACCGGATCCGCAAGTACCAGCGGACCGGCTACCTGCAGTGGCTGGTCCCGCAGGAGGTGACGGTCTCCGAGCGCGACGAGGCGAAGGACTTCGAGATCTTCCGCGGCCTCAAGCCTTCCGAGGTGTTCCTGCTCCTCAAGACGGCGCGCACCGTCGAGTTCGACGCCGAGGAGGTGGTGTTGCGGGAAGGCAGCGTGGGGGAGAACTTCTACCTGGTGCTGGAGGGGGAGCTGGAGGCCCGGCGCGGCGTCTATTCCGCCCCCGGCTCGTTCCGCGCCCGCATCGGCCGCGGCTCGGTGCTCGGCGAGATCGCCTTCCTGCTCAAGGTGCCCCGCACCATGACGGTGGTGGCGGCTACCCCGTGCAAGCTCATCGAAATCGATCAGGACCGTTTCAACGAACTGCTCCAGGCCAACCTGGCCGCCCCCTTCAAGCTCATCCGCAACATCGCCATCATCCTGGCGGAGCGGCTGCACGCCCTCGACCGCAGCCACGCCGAACTGCTCGCCGCGAAGGAGACGAAGTCCCCCGGTGGTGGCCCATGAGCACCTCGCCGGTCCGGCGCCCGGTGGATTCCACCTACTCCCTCGACGTCTGCCCGCGCTGCGAGGAGGGGATCCTCGCCCACATCCAGGCGCCCCACGACGTGGAGGTGGCCGGCTCGTCCATCCGCATCGCCAAGGTGCAGATGGAGGAGTGCCGCCGCTGCGGCTACCGCGCCCTCTCCGGCCGGGAAGCGCGGCTCTTCGACGTCCTCTTCGCCCCCCAGTACGAACGTATCGGCGATCTCATCGCCGCCCTGCGGTCGGCGCGCTACGTCGGCATGTTCCTCCGCGAGGAGGAGGAGGATTCGGTCCTCGGCTTCGGTTCCCGCAGCTACGTGAAGTCCCTCGCCGGCGACCTGCGGGAGCTCTACCTGGACAACGAGTCGAGCCACATCCTCCAGGGCCTCGACCGCCACGAGGGCAGCGTGCCGGTGGACGTGGCCGGTCGCCGCTACACCATCAAGCTCCCCAAGATCGGCGAGGGGGAGAACGGCGTGGTCTACGACTTCGCCGAAGACCCAGGAGCGGTCTTCAAGGTGGCCAAGCCCCGTGCCTACAGCCGCGGCCACCTGGTCAAGGAGTGCGAGGTGACTGCCTTCTTCGCCCGCCACCTCATCCCCGTTCCCGCCATCGTGGACTACGACGCCTATGGGAACTGGGTCGTCAAGGAGCGTCTGGAAGGAGCGTCGCTGGCGGTGATCTACGACTCGCTGGGCCCGCCGCACAGCGAGCGACACCGCACGGTACGGGCCGCCGTGCGCGAGTTCGTGCTTCGCCTGGTCGAGCTGTTCGGCCGCTTCCCGGAGAGCAAGACGTCGGTGAGCCCCAACAACATCTTCGTCCTCGAGGAGGGGTCCAGCGCTCGCTGCCTGCTGGTCGATACCGGCCCGGCGCCGACCCACGACTACTCGCGCTTCGATTTCGACGAGTACTGGGACGTGGTGATCCCCCAGAAAATCGAGCGCTACAGGGCGGTTGGCTACATCTGAACCGCCAGCGCCCGTGGAGGGAGCGAGATGGACGACAACCTTGGATCCCCCACCGTGCTCCTCCGACAGCCGGGGAAGGAGCCGTGGGACGAGGAGCGGACGGTGGTGGTCGACGGCGACCAGGGGGGCGAGGACCCGGCGTTGCGGCCGACCCTCGCGGTGGTCGAGGGTGCTGGCAGCGGCTCTCTCGTCAGGCTGGGCAGCGAACCGGTCAAGATCGGCCGCGCTCCGGGCAACAACCTCGTGCTCGCCGACGATTCGGTCTCCCGCGCCCATGCCCGGGTGGTGTACGAAGGCGGCGCCTGGGTCATCGAGGACCTCGGGTCGGCCAACGGCGTCCTGGTGGACGGCCAGCCCGTCACCCGCCTCGTCCTCACCCCCGGTCTCCGCCTCACCCTCGGCCGCTGCGTCCTGGAGTTTGCCCATTCCCTCCCCGAGATCGCCCCCGAGAAGAAGGCCGCCCTGCTCGGGCGGTGCGAGCTCCTCGCCAGCCTGGGGTCGGAGGCCATCGCCACCCTGGTGGACGGGCTCATCCCTCGCGTCGTGCCCCGCGGCGCCACCATCCTCGCCCAGGGCCAGGCCATCGAGCGGATGCTGTTCGTCGTCAAGGGTGCCGTGCGCCTCGCGCAGGTCAACGAGGAAGGCGGGCAGCGCGACGTGGACCTGCTGGTCCCCGGGGATTTCTTCGGCGAGGGCGCCCTCCTCTCGGAGCCGGTGGCGACCGTCACCCTCTTTGCCCATAGCGACGTGCTGCTCCTCGAGCTCGCCAACGAGGCGGTGACACGGTTGCAGCAGGAAAAGCCGCGCCTGGCCCACACCATGGTCGGCACGGTGCGGGAGAAGCTGCGCACGGCCAAGGTCGGCACCGCGACCGCGCGCCGGGACGGCCTGGCGTACCTTTCGCGTCCCACGGACGTGGAGATCGTCGGCGAGGATCCGAAGCTGGTGCGCGCCCGGGCGAAGCTGGAAGCCCTGGCCGCCGACCATCGGCCCGTCCTCCTCGTCGGCCCGCCAGGGAGCGGCAAGCGCACCTTCGCCCGCCACCTGCACCGCACGAGCCCCCGCGCCGACCAGCCGTTCGTGGAGCTTTCCCTCGCCGAACTCGAGCCCTCCAAGATCGCCGCCGCCCTGTTCGGCGTCGAGGCCGATCCCACCGCCACCGGCGGCAAGGGGCAGATCGGCTACCTGGAAATGGTCGGTGACGGCACCCTGGCCATCGTCCACGCCGAGCTGCTCGACGTGCACCAGCAGAGCCTGCTCGTCACCTACCTGCGGCGCGGCTGGTTCCACCGGGTGTGGGGCCAGCAAAGCGTGCATGCCACCGCGCGCCTGGTCTTCATTGGGCTGGGGAGCGAGGCCGAGGTGCTGCAGCACTTCATCCCCGAGCTCCGCGAGCTCGTGAAGGAACGCACCGTGGCGCTCCCTCCCCTCGTCCACCGCCTCAAGGACATCCCGCTCCTCGCCCAGCACTACCTGGAGCTGGCTGCCCGCACCCACCGCAAGCGGTCCACCTCCCTGTCGCGGGAGGCCGTCGACCGATTGGTTTCCTACGCCTGGCCCGGCAACGTCGAGGAGCTCAAGAACGTCATCGAGCGCGCCGCCATCATTGCAGCCGAGGACACCATCATCCCCGCCGACCTCATCTTCGTCGCGCCGCCGGAACGGGAGGTCCACAAGCTCAACCTGCTCCGGGACGACCGCTTCCGGGAGCTCCTTCGCGCCCCGGCGCTCTTGACCGTGCCGGCCTGGATCAACCTGGCGTTCGTGGCCTTCGTGGCCCTCACCACGGCGTGGGGCGCCACCCGACTGCCGGGGCATCCGCTGGCGGCCGAGACGACGAACCCCGGCATGCTGCTCACCTGGCTGGTGTGGTTCCCCCTCCTGCCCGTCTCGGCCGCCCTCGCCGGTCGGATCTGGTGCGGCACCTGCCCCATCGCCCTCTTCGGCGATCTCGTGGCGCGCCTCAAGCGGCTCCAGCTCCCGGTACCCAAGTTGCTCACAAGGATGGAGTTCTGGACGTTGATCGGGGCGTACCTCCTGGCCGAGTTCCTCGAAGGGGTGTTCGACGTCGAGGGCACGCCGCGGGGCACCGCCCTGTTCCTCCTGGTGATCCTGGCCCTGGCGGCGGCCTTCACGGTCCTCTTCGAACGCCACGCCTTCTGTCGCTACCTCTGTCCGCTGGCGGCCTGGCTCGGCGGCTACGCCACCCTGGCGCCCATCGAGATCCGCGGCAACAAGAAGGTGTGCCAGACCCAGTGCGGCGATCACACCTGCTACAAGGGCACCGAGACGACGCCTGGCTGCCCCATGGCCCTCTACCCGGCCTCCATGACCAGCAACGTCGAGTGCCTCATGTGCTTCAACTGCGTGAAGAACTGCGCCAACCGCGGCGTCCAGCTCAACCTCCGCCCGCCGCTCCAGGAACTGTGGCGCAACCCCCAGCCGATGCTGGCCGTGTCCGTCTTTGCCCTGGTGCTGCTGGGCGTGATGTTCCGCCACCACTTCACCCACATCCCCTACTGGGCGTCCATCAAGCGCACCATCCTCCTCGATCCCAACCTCACCAAGCTCCTGCTCATCCTGCTCTTCGCCGGCGGCATCCTGCTCGCCTTTGCCATGAGCTCGACCCTGTCGGCGGCGGCCTCGCGGGAACGCCTCGGCGAGAACATGGCGCGCTACGGGATCGCCTTCATGCCCCTCGCCCTTGCCGCCCACCTCTCGGCCCTCGCCGACGAGGTGCTGGGGAGCGGGTGGGCGGAGCTCTTTGCCTACCTGGGCAAGCTCTGGGACGCCCTGTGGCGCGGCGTGCCCATCACTGTTGATACGGCAACCGTCGGCACGTTCCTCCACCCGGCCGTGATCACCTTCGTCCGGATGCTGTGCGTCCTCGGCGGCACTGGCGCGACCCTCCTCGCCCTGGTGATGATCGCGCGCCGCCTCGACAAGGAGGCGGTCCTGGCCCGCACCCTCCCGCACTTGCTGCTCACCGTGGCCTTGGCCGCGGTGCTAGCCGTCATGGTGGTGGCGGCCGGCGGTTAGCCCGCGGGCGGGCCGGACACCGCTGGCATCAGGGAGTCTCGTCCTTCGAGCTCTTCTTCTTGCCCGGTTCCTCGGGCAGATCGGTGTCCACGTCGACGATCCGCTCCTTGGCGTCGGGGCGGACCTCGATCTTCACCCAGGTGGTCTGGTACCCCGGCAAGGCCAGCATCACCCAGTACGTTCCGGGCCCAGGGAACATGTAGGTCTGGCCGCCGCCCATGCCGTCCCAGTCGTCGGCAATGCCGATGAGCTTCCCGTCGATGGTGACCTCGGCCTCCTCGGGGGAGACCTTGAACTTCGCGCCCTCGCTGCACACGAACACAGCGGCAATGGGCGGGGTCGGCGTCGGCGGCGGCACGAACCGCGTTGCCACCACCGTCGGCACCACGCTCGGCACCGGCGGCACCGTCTGGGGAATCGCCGTTGGGACGACCGTCGGCGCGAGGGTGGGCAGTGGCGTCACCATGACAAGGACGTTGGCCTCCGCGGGGGCGGGCGTCGGCGACGGGGCCGCCGGTGCCGTGTCCAAGGGCAACGGGGTCGCCTCGCCCAGCAACGCCTCCCCGGCTGGCGGACGTTCGGCCGGACGCAGCAACATCACCGCCGCCGCCACCACGAGCACGAGGCCGGCGGCCAACAGCGCCAGGGGCAGCCACGGGAGTCGTCGCTCGGCAGCTTTCGCTGCTGGCGGTGCGGTGGCGGGGGCAGCGACGGGGGGAAGCTCGACGGTGGGCGTGGAGCGAGCGTCGGCGGCGGTGGATGTCGCCAGTTGGGGGAGGATCCTCGTCGGGCCGGTGGCGTCGAGGGTGGCGGCCGTCAGGGTGGCGAGGACGGCGCGGGCCCGAGCGGCAAAGGTGGCCGCGTCTCCGATCCGCGCGGCAGGGTCCTTGGCGAGACACTGGCGGAGGAACTCCTCGAGCTGCGGGCCGAGCGGCGCCGTGAGGGAAGGGTCCTTGAAGGGATCCTCGTTGAGGATCTGGTAGATGAGGGTGGTCACCGTGTCAGCGGGGAACGGCTTGCGGCGGACGATGAGCTCGTACAGCACCACCCCCAGCGAAAAGAGGTCGGCCCGGCCGTCGATGGGTTCGCCTCGCACTTGCTCCGGCGCCATGTAGGCAGGACTGCCCACCACCGTGCCAGTGCGGGTCAGGTCGGTGCCCTCGCCGATGGCCTTGGCGACGCCAAAATCGGCCACCTTCACGCCCCCGTCCCTGGTGAGCATGATGTTGGCCGGCTTCACGTCCCGATGGACGACGCCCAGGGCGTGGGCGGCAGCGAGGGCGTCGGCCACTCTGGCCACGATCTCGAGCGCCTCGGCGGTCCCGGGGAAGGCACCGCGCGCCATCCGGGCGGCGAGGGATTCCCCCTCGATGAGTTCCATGACGATGTAGAGGGCGTGGCCTTCCCGCCCCACGTCGAACACCGTGACCACGTTGGGGTGGAGGATGCGCGCCGCCACCTTGGCCTCCCGCAGGAAGCGGGCTTCCAGCTCCTCCGGCGGCACCACGGAATCCGCGGCTCCCAGGCGGATCACCTTGATGGCGACGGTGCGTTCCAGGGCAGGGTCGCTCCCCCGGTACACGACCCCCATGGCCCCCCGCCCGAGCTCCCCGGTAATGCGGTACCTGCCCACCGACGCGGGAATCGTCACCATGCCCTCCCCAGCGAGCGGCCCGAGCCCCGCTGCGAGCCGTGCGCCAGCGCTGCGGCCGACGAGGCGGACAACGGCCCCTCGAACGCCGCCGCGACGTGCCGGTCTCTCCCGCTCACCACCCTGTACCCGACCCGCAACGCTCGCCGCCGGCCGACCGCGGCGCCCCAGCTAGAACTCAAACACCTCGCCGTCGAACACGTCCGACAGCTGCCGCATCACGGCGTTCGTCACCGCCGCCGACGCCCCCGCCACGATGGCCGCGCCCCGTGAGCGACCGAGCAGGAACCCGACGAGGCCGGCCACCCCGATGCACAGGAGGGGGTGCTGACGCACCAGCTGGCGCCAGTCGATCTCGTCGGGGATAACCTTGTCGAGGAGGAAGTCGGCGTCGAACCGCGTGCGCCGCCGCGCCTCGAACGCCTCGCCCTCGGGCGACCCTCCCTCGAGATCGAAGGCCTCCGTCCCGTCCTCGTCCAACTCGTCCAGATCGTCGGCTTCGTACTCGTTCATGCGTCACGGCTCCCGACGGCGCACGAGGTAACCGATCACGAAACCGGCGGCCAGGGCCATGAGCAGCGACTTCCCAGGGTTGCGGCGGACGTACTCCACCACATCGTCCCGCACCTCCTTGACGTCCACCTCTTGGAGCTTGGCCTTCACCTTGGCGTACCCCTTCTTCACCTCGGCCGAGACCTTCTCGAACTGGACCTTGGCCCGCTCGTACGCCTCCTCGGCCAGCTCGCGGGAGCGACCGTACAGCTCCCCCATCTTCTCCCGCGCCACCTCGAGGGAGGCGCGAGCCTCGGCGAGGTACTCCTTGGCGGCTTCGAAGGCCTCCGCCGAGCGAGCCTTGGCCTTGCCGTACCCCTCGCCGAGGATCTCCTTGGCCTTCTCGACCGAGCTTTCCGCCGCGGCGATGGACTCCTTGGCGCCCTGGAACACTTCGTGGACGGCACCTTCCACGGCGTCGATCTTTTCCTCCACCTTGGTGGGCTTCTTGGGCTCTGTCATGGCGACCTCCACGCAGCCACTTCTGTAGCGCCATTCTACGCCCGCGGCCGTCGACGACGCAAGGGATCCGACGAGGCGCGGGAGATTCGCTATCATGACGGCGTGCCCACCCTCACCTTTCTCGGCGCCACTGGCACCGTGACCGGCTCCCGCTACCTCCTCGAAGACCACGGAACCCGCATCCTGGTGGACGCCGGTCTCTTCCAGGGACCCAAGCCACTGCGCCAGCGCAACTGGCAAGGGCTACCGGTGCCTCCCTCGTCCCTTTCGGCCGTCGTCCTCACCCACGCCCATCTCGATCACACGGGCTTCCTCCCCCGCCTCGTTCGCGACGGCTTTGCCGGCCCGACCTTCGCCACCGCCCCCACCGTGCGGCTGTTGCGCGTGCTCTTGCCCGATGCCGCCCACCTCCAGGAAGAAGAGGCGCGCTTTGCCAACAAGGTAGGTTCCAGCCGCCACACCCCGGCGCTCCCCCTCTTCACCACCCAGGACGCCCAACGGGCCCTGGCCACCCTGCACCCCATCCCCTTCGACACCCCCTTCGAGCTGCGCCCCGGCCTCGAGGTGGTGGCGCGACGGCAGGGCCACATCCTCGGTGCCGCGTCCCTGGAGTTTTCCATCAAGGTGGCCGGCGGGGGGCGGACCACCGTCACCTTTTCCGGCGACGTGGGGAGGTACGACGTCCCCATCCTGCGCCCCCCCGACCCTTACCGGGGTTCCACCGCCCTGGTGGTGGAGTCCACCTACGGCGACCGCCTCCACGATCCCAGCGATCCCACCGAGCAGCTGGCCGACGTGCTCCGCGAAACCGTTGACGCCCGCGGCGTCCTCGTCATCCCGGCCTTTGCCGTGGACCGCACACAGCAGGTGCTCTATCACATGCGCGAACTCGTGGACGACGGCATCATCGAGCCGCTGCCCGTGTACCTGGATTCGCCCATGGCCCGCGAGGCCACTACCGCCTACCGCCAGTGCGTGGCCGAGCACGATCCGGAGATGCGGACCCTCACCGCTGCCGGCACCGACCCCATGGCCCCGCCGCACCTGCGCGTCACCACCAGCGTGCAGGAGTCGAAGGCGCTCAACCAGCTCGAGGGTCCGGCGGTCATCATCTCCGCCTCGGGGATGGCCACGGGGGGGCGCATCCTCCACCACCTCCGCCATCGCCTCGGCGACCCGCGCACCACCGTCCTGTTCGTCGGCTACCAGGCGGAGGGGACGAGGGGGCGACGGATCCTCGACGGCGAGACGGCCATCAAGATCTTCGGCGAGATGGTCCCCGTGCGCGCGAAGATCCGGAGCATCTCGTCCCTCTCGGCCCACGCCGACGCCGACGAGCTCACCATCTGGGCCTCCCGGACCCAGCTCGCGCCGCGCACCGTCTTCGTCACCCACGGCGAGCCAGCGGCGAGCGAAGCTCTGGCGCGGCGTTTTTCGGAACGCCTGGGCTTCCGGTGCGTGGTGCCGGCCCATGGGGAGACCTACGAGCTTTGAAGCGGATCCTTGCCACCGTGGCCCGCTTCGTGGCGGAGGTCGCCCGCGCCCAGGCCCGCGACAACGTTTCCCTGCACGCAGGGGCTCTCGCCTACGCCATCCTGGTTTCCCTCGTGCCCTTGCTGACGGTGGCCCTGGTGACGGTGGCTCGCTTCCAGCCGGAACGTGCCGAGCTGGTGGTCCGGGCCATGGCGACCATGCTGCCGTTTTCCCCGGCGCGCGTGCAGGCGACCCTCACCCTCTTCGCCGAGCGCACCATTTCCCTGGGCTGGCCGGCCATCGTCGTGTCCGCCTTGGTCGCCCTCTTCACCCTCTACCAGATCGACGAGGTCATCAACACCATCTGGGGCATCCCCCATCGCCGCCCCTGGCGCTGGCGCGTCGCCTCCTTCTTTCTCGTCCTCTTCTGGGGACCGATCCTGCTCACCATGCTGTTCTCGGGGCTGTTCTGGCTCTCGGGCCAGGCCTGGTACCGGGCCGTGGCACCCGCGGCCCGCCCCTTGCCGGCGGTCTTCGCCTTCCTTGCGCTGACCGGCCTGTACAAGTGGGTGCCCCACGTCCGGGTCCCCTGGCGGGCTGCCACGGCCGGTGCGGCCACGGCCACCTGCTTGCTCGTGGCCCTCCACCTCGGGTTCCAGGCGTACGTGGACATCGCCTCGGGCCTCAACGTCATCTACGGCTCGCTGTCACTCCTGCTCTTCTTTCTCGTGTCCCTCTACCTGTTCTGGCTCGCGATCCTGCTCGGCGCCGAGGTCTCGTGGGTGGTGGGCCACCCCCGCCTCGCGTCCCCTCCCACCTTCGAGGCGCTCCTGGCGTTGCTGAGGGCCCTTGGCGGACCACGCCCCCTCCCCGCCAGCACGGCCCGGGCGCTCCTCGGCGAGCGCACCGAGTGGGTGCTCGCCGCCCTCGAGGCGATGCCGGCGCTCGTGCGTCGCGGCAACGGCTCGTTCCGCCGACCAGGTCACCGTGGCCCTGGCCTGCGCCAGGTTGGGGGTCGTGCCACCCGAAGGAACCCCGCCGCAACTCCTCGCCCAGAACGTGGCGGATCTCTCGGCACCGCGCGCCGCCGAACCGGACGAAGGAGGCGACGGGTCGGAAGCCGCACAGGAGGGCGAGGAACGCAACCCGCCTCCCTGAGGCGATCCTGCCGCTGTGACCGGTCCCTCGGGACTACGGTCGCCGGCCGGTGTACTCGGAGAACAGCTTGATCTCCACGAACCGCTGCACCCGCTCGAAGCCCGCCTCGCGCAGCGCCGCCATGACCACCTCGGGCGCCACGCAGGCGTCCATGGTGTCCCAGAAGTACCGCCACAGGAGGGAGGTCTGCCGCCGCCGCCCGGTCGCACGGGCGAGGAGGGGGATCACCCCCCGCACGTAGAGGCGCAGGAGGGTGCGGGCGAGGCGCTGGGGGGGCGGGGTGAGTTCGAGGATGCAGACGATGCCCCCCGGGCGCAGGACGCGCAGGAACTCGCGAAAGGCGACCGTGAGATCCGACAAGTGCCGCAGGGCGTACCCCATGGAGAGGAAGTCCACGCTCGCATCGGCCATGGGCAGCGCCTCCCCCACCCCCAACACCGCATGGCACGACAGGGCCTTCCTGGCCTTCCGCAGCATCCCGGCGCTGGGGTCGAGGCCCACCACCTTCCCGTGCGGCCCCACCAGGGCCAGCTCCTCCCTGGCCACGAGGCCGGTGCCGCAGGCCACGTCGAGCACCCGCATCCCGGACACGAGCCCCGAGCGCACCAGGGCTCGCCGCCGGTACCACGAACCGGTCCCCAGCGCCATCAACCGCTCGACGGCGTCGTAGTCGTCGGCCGTCTCGTCGAAGAGCTCCCGCACAAAGGTGGGACGCGCTGCGTCGTCCCGGTAGTAGGACGCGAGGGTGGGGTGCGGTGGCAAGGGGGTTCGCGGGCCTTCGGGCGGAACGTCGCTCATGGTGCCGAGTCTAGCAGCCTGCCGCCGGCGCTCGCCTCCTGCCACGGCGAGGGCAGCTGGGCGCCCCCTGCCCTTCGAACCCGCGCCGTCGGTAGCACCGGCCTGCGGCACGGCGCCGGGACCCCCCGCCTCGGCAGCAACCGGCCCGGTCTTTCAGAAGGTCGTGCCGATGGAGAACTGGAAATCCGAGCGCTTCTCGTCCGGGAACGGATCGAGGTTGATGCCATAGATAAACCGCAACGGCGCCTGGAACACCGGCAGGAAGATGCGCATCTCCGCGCCCGCCGAGTAGCGCAGCAGCCCCAGGTCCCACCCCTGCGTCTCGTGCCAGGTGTTGCCGATATCGGTGAAGAAGATGAGCTTCACCGGCCCGCCGACCTTGATCTGGAACTCGAGGTTGAGCTGCAGGAAGCGATCCCCCGCCATGCGGGCGCCGCCCTCGGTGTAGAAGTAGTCGCCGTTGGCCTTGCGCGGCAGCACCGAGTAGTAGGCAAAACCGCGCAACGAACGCTCGCCACCCAGGCGGTAGCGGTCGTACACCGGGATCTGGGTGCCGCCGTACGGCCGGATATACCCCGCCTCCACGTTGGCCGCCAGGATGTAGCGCCGCTTGAGAGGGTGAAACACAGAGGCGCCGAGTTCCGGGCGCAGGTAGTTGAAATCGCCGCCCAGAGGGCCGCCGGCGTAGCGCAGCCGCGAGTAGACGCTCGTCCCCCGGTTGGGATCGAAGGGGTCGTCGCGGGAGTCGAAGAAGTACCCCGGCGTGATGGAGGAGGTGACCCCGGTGTAGGTGTCGAAGTAGCGGTCCGGCAACGGGATGTCCCGGTACGGCGGGGGGACCGGCCGGCGGTGCGGGTTTCGCGGCTCCTCGCCCGCCGTGCCGTACCTGGTGACGGTGTACTTGGCGTAGACGTCCTCGTAGCTGTAGACCACGGTGAAGTTGTCGAAGACCCCCAGCCCCATCCCCCAGATGGCCGACCCGCCCTTGGCCTCGCGCTCGAAGTCGAAGAGCTCGTAGCTCTGCTTGTAGAGCGAGCCGCCCACGGTCATGCGCCGATCGAGGAAGTACGGCTCGCTGAACGAGATGGAGTAGGTGTCGGCCCGCCGCCCGGAGGAGAGGGACACGCCGAGGAGTTCGCCACGGCCCAGGAAGTTGCGGGTATTGAACATGAACTGGGCGAAGAAGCGGTCGAGCTCCGAGTAGCCGGCCCCGAACTGGATGTCGGTGCGCCCGACCTCCTGGCCCTTGACCACCACGTTGACGAGCTTGCGCTCCTGGTCGAAGCTGAACTCCACCGGGTCGTCGGTGAGCTTGAAGTATCCGAGCTGGTTGACCTTGAAGACCGAGGTGCGGAACAACCCCAGGTTCATCCAGTCGCCTTCCACCAGGCGAAACTCCCGGCGAATGACCTTCTCCTGCGTCTTGGTGTTGCCCGTGAACTCGAGCCGCCCGAGGCGGAAGCGGTCCCCCTCGTAGACGTCCACCACCACATCCACGAGATCCGGCTCGTCCTGCCGCTCGAGGGGGCGCTGGCTCGTGTAGGCATAAATGTAGCCGTGGGCGTGGTAGCGGTTGCGGATGGCCTCCGCCCCGCCTTCGATGCGCGAGTAGTTGTAGACCTTGCCGGGCTTCACGTCGAAGAGCGGCAGGAGTTGTTCCTCGGCGAACACCTTGTTGCCCGCCACCCGGACCGAACCGAGCCGGAACCTCCGCCCCTCCTCCACCGGAACGGTGACCACCGTGGAGATCTTCTTGGCCTTCTGCGTGGGTGCCTCCGGGCGCCTCGCCACCAGTTCCACCATGGGCTCGCCGACGACGATGTCCTTGTACCCGCGGTTCATGTAGAACTTCTTCAGGTTCTCCGAGTCCTCGCCCCAGGCTTCCTTGCTCCAGATGACCTTCTTGCCGAAGGGGCGATACCACTCGCGCTCCTTGGTCTTCTTGAGCGCCATCTTGAGCCGCGAATCCGAGTAGATCTGGTTGCCGGTGAACCGGATCCGCGAGATCCGCACCTTGGCGCCCTCGTCGATCTTGAAGGTGATCTTGCGGGTGTTGGCGGTGGCCTCCTCGACCACCGTCTCCACCACCGCGCTGGCGTAGCCGTCCTTGGCGTAGACCTCGCCAATGGCCCGCTGGATGCGGCGCAGCTCCGACAGCCGCAGCGGCACGTTGCGGTAGAGGGAAACCCCTTGCTCGTCGAGCTTCTCGCGGATGGTGGAGGTGGAGAGCTTCTTGTTGCCGACGAAAACGTACTCGGAAACCTTGGGGCGCTCCTTGATCGTGACCAGGACGCGGACGGTGCCGCCTTCCCCTGGTTCGGTCTCCACCTTCAACTCCTCGACCAGCCCCGACTCCCAGAAGCGCCTGAAGTTCTTGGCCACCTCCTCCTCGTCGAAGGGGTCGCCCTCGCTCACCCCCAGGTAGTACTCCACCGTCTCGTTGGTGATGCTGACCCCCCCCTCGACGACCACCGCCTCGACGACCGGCGGCGCATCGGCGGCGACAGCAGCTCCCGCAACCAGCGCCAGCAACGCCACGCTCATGGAAAAGCGGCCACGCACGCGCCTTCCTCCGATCCGCTCGTCCCTTCGGGGCGCGGGCGGCTCACCAGCTCCCCTCCCGCGCCGCCCTGCCGCGCCTTCGTACCAGCCCCGCCGAGCCTGCTGCCCGTCGCATCCGCCCATCGTCGCCACGCGCGCCATCGTTGTCGTCATACGGCCCCCGTCAGGCGCACCACCCGGTCGCAGCGCCCGGCAAGGGCCTCGTTGTGGGTCACGATAACACTGGTCAGGCCCTGCCTCAAATGGATCCCGCGCACGAGCTCGAAGAGCAATTCGGCGTTGGCCATGTCCAGGTTGCCGGTGGGTTCGTCGGCCAACAGCAGTGCCGGGTCGGCGACGAGGGCGCGGGCCACCGCCCCGCGCTGCTGCTCGCCGCCGGACAGCTCGTCGGGAAAGTGCAGTCGCCGCGCCGCAAGGCCGACACTGTCGAGGACGCGTCGAGCAGCCTCGAGGGCCGAGCGGCGCGACTCGCCGGCCAGAAGTCGCGGCATGGCCACGTTCTCCTCCAGGGTGAATTCGGGGAGCAGCGCGTGGAACTGGAACACGAAGCCGATCTTCCCGTTGCGCAGCCGGGCCCGTTGCTGCGGCGACAGTCCCGTCACCGGCTGGCCGAACAGCTCCAGTTCGCCCCCGTCCGGTCGGTCGAGGAGGCCGAGCAGGTGGAGGAGGGTGGACTTGCCGACCCCCGACGGTCCCACCACCGCCACCATCTCTCCTTCGCGAACGACGAAATCGAGCCCGCGCAGCACCTCCACCCGGCGGCCGCCTGCCCCGTACCCCTTGGTGAGGGCCCGCGCGCGAACCACCTCACTCATAGCGGAGCCCTTCCAGGACGTCCCGCTGCGCGGCGGCCCGCGCCGGCACCAGGGACGCGAGGAACGCGGCCGCCAGGGAGATGGCCACCACGAGCGCCATGGCGCCCGCCGTGACCCGGAACGGGACGTGGGAGACCATGAAGACGCCCCGCGGCAGGGGTACCAGCCGGGCACGGTCCAGGACCGTGGCGAGGGTCGCGCCGAAGGTAGCCCCGAGGACACCGCCAAGGGCGCCGATCAGAAGCCCCAGGGCAACGAACAGGCGACGGACGCGACCCGGTTCGAGCCCCAGGGCAGCGAGGACCGCCACATCGGCACGCTTTTCCGCCGCCAGAAGTGCCAGATTGCACAGCA
>FWWM01008848.1_pt1 | contig 19010 bp, 6 predicted proteins | sample 2228351 | NCBI WGS metagenome assembly FWWM01 (sample SAMEA103939774, study PRJEB20133) | metagenome
ACGGCGTTGATAAAGCGCGTCCGCCACTCATCACCAGCGAGGATGGCGAGTTTGTGCATCAACGCCAAACCTTCGTTTGCCCTATCGCTCACCCCCTCAAGCGGCGGGGCAGGCGTGTTTTGGAGCATCTCTATGTTTCGCTTCTTCAATCGCCAAACAGCCAAGGAACGGCGGATGCGCTCGCTTTCTCGCTTCGCCGCCTCCCTGTTGAACCGATAAACTAACTCGTTTTCAGTGCGGCGCACCATAAGGATGGGAATACAACGGTCGGCGAGCGTGTCAACCAAAGAACCCAAGCCGCAGAGAGCGAAGGCGCCGAAAACGTGGTACCTCACCACCCGATGCTGCTCGCCGACGCAGCGCGGCACCGTTTGCCCGCGCCGAAAGGCAGCGTTGAGAATCGCTGTAAGCGCACTTTGGGTTTCTTTATCTCCTCCCCGCAAGGTTGCCTCAACCTCATCCCACAGAATCGTAACAGGCGCGCCACCCTCTGCACCATCGTGTAAAATGCGGAAAAGCGGGGCGGGCGTTGTTGCCAAAACCCATTCGGGGTTGTGAACCACCAACTCCAAAACCTCAAGCAAGCGAGTTTTTCCACTTCCCTTTTCGGGGGAAGTGATGTGAAGGTAAAGGGTAGCATCAGCGTGGGCGAGGAACCACGTGTGCGCCGCCCACAAAGTGACAAGTGCAAGTTCGTGCTCGCCCAGCACGACATACTTGCGGATGAAGTTGTAAATCGCCTTGAGGATATCCCCGATGTTTGTGATGTAGTAAGGGCGCGTGAGCGATGCGTTCGCAATTAGTTGACTAACTGTTGCGCGGGCGGCATCCAAGTCCCAACCCTTGTTGGCAAGGATGCGGAGCGCATCTTTCGGCACCTCCCGTGGCGGAGCGATAACGTGCACTGGTCGCTCCAAGATGTTGGCGACATCTTCAGCGAGTTGATCGGATGTGTCCGGCTCACGCCAGAAAAAGCAAGTGACCTCTTTCAACAGCACATCTGCCCACGCGGCGAGCGCCCGCAGCAAGTTGCCTTTCCCACCCGCGCCAACGGCGGGGAAACCCATCGCGTTGAGCACGAGGGCATCGGCGGGGCTTTCCGTGAGAATTAGCAATCCACGCTGTTGCGCCTTCAGCAACACTTGCGCTGGAGCGAAAAGCGTCGTGGAGAGAGGCAAACCCGCGTCGGCGCGCCATTTTTCTTTCCCTTCCAACGCAACTCGGTTGTGGTAGCCAAGAACATTGCCCTCGGGCGAGCGCATGGGAAAAGCGACGGCGGGCGCTCCATCGTAGGTCACCTCTCTGACGCCGAACTCCTTCGCTAAATTAAGGAGCGTTGGGTGGGAGTTGAAAAGTTGCGCAAGGGTGCAGCCCTTCAACTTGTTGTGCGCCCGCCCCTTCGCGGGGAGCACATCACTTCCCCGTAGGAGTTTCAGAAATGCAATTTTCGCTTCCTTCTGGTCACACCCTCCGTAACAGCGCGTTTTGATGCGCCCATCGGGGTAAATAGTGACGGCGAAAGAAGGGTGCTCATCTCCGTCGCCGCCGTGGGACGGAAGCGGGCAGTTGGTGAAAAAACGGTAGGAACCGTCACGTAAAGATTTTGCTTGGAGAACTTTCCGCCCCGCGCTCTTCAGCGCTTCCTCAAGTCTCTTTACCAAAGCGGTAGCGGTGCTAAAATTAGTTACAGCGGTGTTGCGGTGCATCCTTTATTTCACCTCCGCTCTGCTTAAAGGGGATGGCACTAAAAAACTGGTGGGTGGTTGGGCGCCGTCCCCTTCTTCTTTTTGTGCTCGTAATGCTTCCCGCCGCTTTTCACGCCACCTGCGTTGCGATGCCAAAACTCGCTCGCGGTGGCGTTGGTAGTAGCGAACGTAGTGCCAGCGGCGCCAACAGTCGCCACAGCAAAAGCGCTGCAACGGGTGGCGTGGCTCAAATTCTTTCCCGCAACGATCGCAGTTGCGCTTCACGGCTTTCATGGCTACGATCTTATAGCGCACCGAAATATTCTTTAAGCCAAAATATTCTTTAGTTCTGGCGAGTGTTGCTTGATATCCCGCTCTGGATGCAATCAATTTTCGCGTTCTTTTTGCGTGCACAACTTACACCCTCACAACACTCACCATCCCTTTGGTGTGGCTTGTTTTTCCCTAACAACACACACAAAAGGGTTTTCTGGACATTGTTTGGGCGCTGGGTGGGTCAAAGGGGGAGGGGGTTGCGGCGCCGCAAATCGCTCAACAATCTATCCACAGGGGAGCGCTCCCGATGCATTCGCTGCAAGTCGTGTCCCCAAAGGGTGACATAGCGTTGGGTTGTTGCGCTACTGCGGTGCCCCAAGAGCAATTGCAAGGAGAAGGCATCGCCGCCGCTAAGGAGCCACGCTCGCGCAAATCCATGCCGCAACCCGTGAAAGGGGAGCATCTTTACGCCCGCCCGCCGTTGCGCCCGTCGCCAACAACGCAGCACAGCATTGCGGGTCATTTTCCCACCATCCACGCTGATAAACAAGTAACTTTCAGGGGTAAGTTCGCCAAAGAGGAGCGTTCTCTTGGTAAGGTAACGCACCAGCGCTTGTGCTGTGGCGGCGCCGAAGAAGATAAGGCGCTCCCGTCCTCCCTTGCCGCGCACAATGGCGGTGCGCTGAAGGAAATCTATATCGCCCACCCGCAAGTTCAGCAATTCAGAGACACGGGCGCCGCTATCAAAGGCTAAAAGGAACAACGCTCTATTGCGGAGCGTCGCAAAATCCTCGCCCTTCAGCGCCCGCAGCACCGCTACAAGGTGTTCCTCAGTGACGGTGCGGGGCATCGGGGCGTCCACCTGCGGGCGGGGAACTTTCAGGACAGGATTATCGGAGCGCAACCCCTCCCTTACCATCCAATTGAATAGCGCTCGTAGGATGCGGTAGTGAGCATCCATTGTCGCAGGGCGCACGCCCCGTTGGCGCACCCACCAAAGGTAAGATTGAACGTGCTCGGGCGAACAATCAGCGGGAGAGCACGCTAATCCTTCTTGAGAGTGAAAGTGAAGGAACATCTTCAAGATGATGGAGCGCCATTGGAGCGTAGCAGGGGAGAGCCCTTTGAGTTTGTGAAAAGTGAGGTAAACATCAAGGACGCTTTCCCAAGAGGGCGCAAGGGCGGCACTCTTCTGCAACATTCACACCACCCCCATGGCACCTTTCCTTTTCGCGGGAAAAAGCCAAGATTTTTTGGGATTTTTGCTCCTTGACAGAGCGCTTGCTTCACGAGCAAGAGGTCGCAGGTTCAAGTCCTGCACCGCCCACCATTTATTTTTGCTAATTTCGCCCGCTTTCTCCCTGCCTCTGCGCTCCACCCCTCGCCACGAGCAATCACCTGCCTTTCAGATTTTGAGCGCCGTTCAAACGAGTTTTAGCAAAGCGGCAAAGTTGAGGGAGGGGAGCACTCAGCAGCGAGGACGGTGATGCCTCAACACAACAAGGGTAGGATCGCGAGAGCACCGATGAACCCCGCAGGGTTCACACTCCTTGAAAAAGTGGTCAGGGACGCTTACAGCAACTGTTGACGCACACCGAACCTGCATCTAAACTATTGGATACACTATCCGCTTAGGGGAGGGTGAGCAACGATGCGCAGAGCGCTATCAGTGTGGGCAGTGTTGGTGGCGGTCGTGACAATGGCAACGGCGCAGGAAGCACCTACTGTGACAGGTCGCGTCGTTACCCCCGATGGGAAGCCAGCAGCGAAGGCGCAGGTGTGGTTGGTCGTCAACCGCTGGGAAGTGGGGCGGTTGACAGTAGAGGCGGCAGCGCAAACGGACGCACAAGGCATTTTCCGTCTGTCCGTCAAGCCCCCGCTGCGCATTTCCTTCGGCTATCTCATCGCCCACCACTCTGACTTCGCCATTGGCTGGCAAAACTTTGACCCTCGGTCCGCAAAACCACTGACCATCCGACTCAATGCGCCCGCTCCCCTTGCGGGCGTCGTGGTGTCGCCAGACGGTCAACCGCTGGCGGGCGCTAAGGTGCAGGTCGCCGCAATCCATGAAACGATTTACCAAAGGGCGTTTGAACCCGAACGACGGGAGCGCGCACTGTTTCAAGTGATGCCCGAAGCCGTTACCCCGCTGGTGACCATCACTGATGAGCGGGGGCGGTTCGCTTTTCACCACTTGCCTGCCCAGACGAAAGTGCACCTACGAGTGTATCCCCCCAACGCCGATGCGCCGAGGTTGTTTCCGCCGCCTGATCAATGGTTCGCGCTGCCGACGGGCACGGTGGACATCGCAGTGGTCGTGAGCCCTGCAGGGACGCTGACGGGGCAGGTGCTGGCAGAAGGCAAGCCCGTCGCTAACGCAAAAGTGATTTGTCGCACCGCTTATCCCGGCGTCGCGCAGGACGAACGGCAGTTCGTCACGGACGCCGATGGACGCTTTTCGGGAGAACTCATGCCCACCCGCTGGTTAGTGACGGCGCGCACTGACGACGGGCAGTGGCAATGTCTCCCGCAGCAAGTCACCGTCAACCCCGGCGAAAGCGTTGCGATCACGCTCCATTTGGCGCGCACCGTTGAGGTGCACGGGGTCGTGAAAGACGCTGCGACGCAACGCCCCGTGCCTTTTGCGGAAGTTACGGGGCGCCGCGAAGTGCGGTTGGACGACAATGAGCCTCCGACATGGTGGCAAGCCGACGCTGTGAAAACGGACGAGCAGGGGCGTTTTCGGCTAAGGCTTTTGCCTGGCAAATGGAACCTCGGAGCATGGGCGTCCTACGCGCCCGACCATTTCATTGACGCCCAAGCAGAAGTGGAGGTCAAGGACGCACCAATAGCGGTGGGCGACCTGCTGTTGCGCCCGCCGCCCGGCGTGCAAGTGCAAGTTGTGGACGAACAGGGCAAGCCCGTCCCGCACGCCATCGTGACAAACGAATGGGTGACGGTGCGAGCGGACGCGCGGGGTCAAGCGCAGATAAGGCTTTGGGCAGAGCGCTCCCTTTGGGCGGCGTCACCTGACCGAACGATGTTCGGCTCCGTAACCCTTCCGCCTGATAGCCCGTCGGCGCGCATCGTCCTGCGCAAAGGCGTGCCTGTCAGCGGACAGGTGACCGATGAACGGGGTAAGCCCATTCCCCACGCTCGCGTCACCGCTTGCGCTTTACGCCGCGACCCCAACATGCCCTTTGAGATGCACTACGAGTGGTTTGAGGTCATTGCCGACGCACAGGGTCGCTACCGCCTTTTCCTGCCACCTGACCAAAAGTTCGTGCTGCTCGCTGGTCCTGCTGACGGCATCCCGGCGGGAACGGAACCATTCACGCTCACGGCGGGCAAACCCGTCACGCAAAACATCAAGGTGCCTGAACCCAACTTCGTCCTTGAAGGCGTCGTCGTGGACGAAGAGACGGGCGCACCCGTTCGCAACGCCCTCGTCGCCGTCTGGATGCAGGTGGGCTTTCGCACCTACCAGCGCGTCGCTTCCACTGACCCGCAAGGGCGCTTCAGCCTGAAAGGGTTACGGCGCGAGGCGCGTATTACGTTTACCGTCGTGCACCCGCTTTATGAGACGCTGGAATCGTTGCGCCCTGACGAATTGCTGCAAGGGCGCATTGCGCTGTCGCGCCGCCGCCCGCGCGTGACGGTGCAACTGGCGGTCGGCGCTCCTGCTCCGCCGCTCAGCGATGTCCAGTGGCTGGACGGGGAAGCGCCGTCCCTGCACGGCAAAACGACCTACTTGCTGTTTGCCTTGCCCTACGACCCCTCGTGCGAACGGGTGTTGCAGCACCTCAAAGAGGTGCAGGCAAAAGAGCCGGACAAGGTGCAGGTCATCGTCGTCTTTGACGCGGCGGTGCCCGCCGAAGAAGTGCGCCGTTATGTGCAAGCGTTGGCGCTGCCGTTCCGCTGCGGCATCGTGCCCGAAGGGCGGCTCAGCGGTTGGGATAGCGCCACTTTCCAACGCTACGGTGTCAAGGCGGTGCCGCTGCTCGTCGTCGTTGATGCGCAAGGCATCGTGCGTGCCGTCAACCCTGAATAGGGGTGCGCCTGAGAGGCGCTCCAACTCCATCGTGGGGCGAAAGATGATGGCGCGGCTGAAACCGCGCGGCGGAGGTGACCAACGATGCGTCGGTTGCTTTGGGCGGTGTTGCTGCTGAGCGGCGCCGTGTGGGCGCAAGAGCGCCAAGTCGTGCCACTGCGCTACGAACTGTGGTGGGAAGAACGGAGCATTCGGGTATTAGGTCGCTTTGACCGGACCGCCTCCACAGCGGCGAAGTTGCCACCCCTCACCGACCCGCAGTTTTTCGTCGCTCGCTTCGGCGGCGGCGAACGACTGTTCGTCTTGGCAAACCGCGACGGCGAACTTGTCCTTCTCGTGGATACCGACGGCGACAACGATTTGACCGACGAACGCCCCTTCTCGCTGCGGCAGCGAGGTCCTTGGCGCATGTTCGGTCCCATACCGATGCGGGTGCAAGTGAATGGGCGCACAGTCATCCGCTACATCGGGGCGATGGTTCAGAAGAACGAGAAGGGCGAAAACTCGCTGTATTTGGTCGTCGCCAGCGTTTGGAAGGGAACGGTGCTGTGGGCGGGGAACCCCGTTCCCATCACGGTCATTGACGACGATGCCGACGGTTTGGTCGGCGAGAGCGACACCGTGGAATTGGGCGACGGACCCAATTCACTCCGATTGCCCGTTTCGGGGCGGCTGAGCATGGACGGGCGCTTCGCCCGTTTCCACATCACGCCCGCTGGCGACCAGTTGGTCCTTGAGCCCATTGAGGTGCCCTCTGCCATCGTGCGGGTGCAAGGTGACGAGGTAATGCTTACGGTGGAAGGCGACGACGGACAATGGATTTTGGTCGGGCGCAACGGGCAGGTGCCTGCCCCCGTCGGCGAGTTCCGTTTGGTCGGCATCATGTTGTCGCGCCGCGACGCACAGGGGCAGTTGTGGCGTTTGAGCGCCCACGCGTTCGGACCCGCGGCGCCCAAAATCACCATCCCCGCAGCGGGCACGACGCTCACTGTAGAGCCGCTGAAGGTGGCGCTCATTTGGGACCGCAAGGGCAACGAGGTGGAGTTTTCGCTGGATATCAAAACCGCCAACGGCTTGAGCGTTAACGAGGTGTGGGTCAACTTCCAGCGCCCGCCCGAACCCAAACTGCGGCTGGTCGCCAACGGTAAGGTGATTGACGAACCAAAGTTTCACTACGGCTGAGGGTTCACCTGCTCGCTCGTGTGGCGAGCACCACAAAATGTCCCCAAAGAGTTGACAGCGACTGTCGTTTTCAACACGGGACCGTTTACCAGTGAGGTGCATCCTCAAAAGGTGCGTTTACGCTGACTCGCCCCCGCCAACCGTGACACCGAGGAATTCTTTGTGGCAGTCTCGCAACAAAACTCCGTAGGGGATCACACTGCCAGCAATAGAGGGAGGGGAACATATTCCCACGCCATCAGAGCCGATGGCTACTGGTGGAGGGAGGAGGATTCGAACCTCCGAAGGGCCGTCGCCCACCAGGTTTACAGCCTGGCCCCTTTGGCCGCTCGGGCATCCCTCCACCTTTTCGGTGCTGCAAATTATAGCGCAAAATGCAGGAGAGAGACAGCCCTTGGTAGTCAAGGCGCAAAATATGAGCAGTTCGGTCACTTGCGCTGCCCAGCAGAAATTGCTTTGCTGTGCAGGGGAGGATAGTGCAATGGCAGAGCGCTACGATGCGATTGTCATTGGGGCAGGGCATAATGGTTTGGTCGCCGCTGCTTATCTCGCGAAAGCGGGATTGCAGGTGTTAGTGTTGGAACGACGCCCCCTCATCGGTGGCTGCTGCACCACCGAAACGCTTTGGGGTGGCTACAAAGTGTCAACAGCAGCCTATGTGTGTGGGTTGCTCCACCCACGAATCGTTCGGGACCTTCAATTACACCGTTATGGTTTTGAAATCTTGCGCCGTGACCCTTCTTCGTTCACGCCCTTGCCTGATGGAGGTTATCTACTGTTGGGCAGCGATGACCGCTTCAACGCTGAGCAAATTGCCAAGTTTTCTCGCCGCGACGCTGAATCCTTTGTCCCCTACGAAGCGGCTCTGGACCGATTGGCAACCTTCATTGACAGAGTGTTGACCACCATCCCACCTCGCTTCCCCAAGATGATGCCTGCTGACTTACCCACCTATTGGCGCCTTGTAGCCGAGGTTTTGCGACTTCCGCCTTCGGAACGGGCTTTGCTGGTGAAACTTTTCACTGCCAGCGCGTGGGATGTGCTCAGCGAGTGGTTTGAGAGCGAACCGCTGAAAATCACCTTAGCAACGGATGGCGTAATTGGCACAGCGCTTCCGCCAACGGCACCGACCACTGCGTTGGTGTTGTTCCACCATGTCATGGGCAGCATCACGGGCAAGCGTGGTGTTTGGGGCTATGTGCGAGGTGGCATGGGAACCCTTTGCGAAGCAGTTGCGCAATTCGCCCGCCAATATGGGGCTATCATTTACACAAACGCCAACGTGCAGCAAGTGCTGGTGAGAAACGGGAGGGCTGCCGGTGTGGTGCTTGCTGATGGCACCGAAATTGAAAGTCGGGTTGTGCTGTCTAACGCTGACCCCAAACGCACTTTCTTGCAACTGGTGCCGCAGGAAGTTCTCCCATCCGAGTTCCTTCGCAAAGTGGCGCAAATAAAAATGACCGCAGCAGCGTTCAAAGTTAACCTTGTTGTGGATGGGCTACCAAACTTCCGCTGCTTGCCTTCAGAGCGACCCATGCCCCACCATCGGGGCACCATCCACTTGTGCCCTTCCCTCGCTTACTTGGAGCGCGCTTATGCCGATTACGCACGGGGTGAACCGTCGCAAATGCCTATGGTGGAGATGACGATTCCGACCGTTCTGGACGAGACCTTGTCACCAGACGGCAAACATATCGTTTCCCTGTTCGTTCAGTATGCCCCTTACGACCCCATTGGCGGCTGGCAAGCATGGAAGGACGAATTTGTCAAGCGCATCCTCGCTGTCGTAGATGAGTTTGCACCCAACTTTTCATTGCGAGTCGTGCATCTACAGACATTGTCGCCACAAGACATGGAAGCCGAATTCGCGTTAACGGGAGGCAACATCTTCCACGGTGACATCACCCCTGACCAGATGTTTGTATTTCGCCCCGTTGCGGGTTGGGCACAATATCGCACGCCTGTTCGTGGGCTTTACCTATGCGGCGCAGGGGCGCATCCGGGAGGCGGCGTCATCGGCATCGCCGGCTTTAACGCTGCCCGCATCGTTCTGCGGGATTGGCAATGAACGAATTTGCAGTTTCTGCGCCTACGGACGCGATGGTAGCAAAGGTTCAAACTCCAGTTTGTCCACCCATAGGTTGCGGTCTTCACCTGCGACAGGGTCATAGGCATCGTTGGTGAAGCGAAGGCGCAAGGTGTGAGTGCCTGCGGGCAAGTCAACCGTAAGGAAGTGAACGCTCCAGTCATCGCTGCGACATTCTGCTTGCCCCAAGCCCTTGTCATTCAACTCTAACGCCACAACGGGATAGATCCCCTTTAGCGGTGTGCCGCGTGCCCAGATGCTCACGCGGTAGCGCCCTGCTCTCGCAACGGCTACCTTTGCCTCCACATAGCCGCTGGCGCCCATGTAAATGTGGTCAACTTCGCGCCGAAACCAAGGCAAATTGGGTTGGGGTGTCATCCACTCTGCTTCCACAACGCTTACTGCTTCTGCGAAGCGGAAGCGAGTTCCGAGGGCTGTCAGAAGGGTAGCGATAAACCTCTGGGCTTTTCGTCCATTCTTACCCGCTTCGTCCCACCGAATGGCGTTCAGCACCAATTGCCCTTGTCCAACCCAAACACTTACTAACGATGGCGGCATCGTGAGCCCTCCTACTACCTCAGTTCCTTCCTTCATGGGTGCCAGCAGGAAGTAATCCACCCACAGGTTTCGGTCTTCGGGTGGACGCCATGCGTCATTGACGAAAGCGACGGTTAACCGACGAACCCCAGCGCGAGCGAAAAAGGTAAGCGGATATAAGTTCCTCTCTCGCGAGCCAATGTAAAGGACACCCACGCGCTCGCTATCCAAATAGACCTCCGCGATGGGAAAAATTCCTTCTACTGGCGTTCCCCTTGCTCTCACCGCAAGGTAATACTTGCCAGTTGTGGGGAAGCGAATTTCCCAGTGAGCGCGTCCGTTGCTCCAGAAAGCGACTTCGCCGTCTTCAGTCACACCTGCTTGCGGTCCTTCCAACTCCACATTCTCTTCTGCTTCAAACTTGCGTGCGTCAGCAATTGTTGTTTCAGGAACGAAAATCGCTTCCGCCATTTCAGGGCTTAGCGGCGCTGCTTCCCATTCAGGACCGCTAACGGGACCGAGCCAGTAAAGGTCTTCTCGGAACAAAGCGTTCAGTAACGGGCTATCCCCTTCCGCGCGTAGCGCTGGTCCTTGATACGACTGCATGGTGACGGGTAAGTTCCAAAGTTTTTTGACCTGTGCAAACTCCGAAGGTTCGGGGCGATGCCAGAGAACGATGCCACCGGCTTTCAGGAACTGGTGCAGACGGTGTGCGTTTTGCAAAACGACTTTACCGTCGGATTGGACGATTAGAAGCCGCGTTCTCGGATACTGCAACTCGTTCCAATTGCGCAGGGGACGCCAATCGGCTCGCAGACGGTCAAGGTGTTCCTGCAACTCTTTGGGACCCCAGCACACCACTTCACCTGCTGGGGGGCGATAAGTGGCTAAGTAATCCAACATCCGCTGCAGCAACTGTTGTGCTACTGGTTCTTTGCCCCACTTACTAACGACTTGCAATTGGCAAATTAGCCACGCACCGCTACCTTGCCGAACTTCTACAAGAGGCGCATGAGAAACGCCCATTTCGGAACCAGTGACGACTAACGGTATCATTCCTGCCCATGCGGGGCGGAAGGGTTCATGGCGAGTAACCAAGTGGTCACCACGCCACCATCGCAAATCCTCCATTGTTAGCCCGCGAAGGATAGGGTGAGGAGAATGAGGAAACGCCATCGTGGAAGTTTGTTCGGAAAGCAGCACGGGAAGCCACCCTGAAGCGTCGGCGGTTTGCTCTACAACAAGGATGCGTCCGCCAGCCTTGACCTTTTGCATGAGTCCTTGCCTTTCCTCGTTCACCGCGCCAATGACAAAAGGCTCTTTCGGGGCTCTTCCCGTCAGCGCTTTTGGTCCGATTATCAAGATGCCCTTCCCATCCCACTGCTTCAAATGGCTGATGCGCTTAAGTGTGCGTTGTTGCTCTTTGAAAACGGCGTTAAGGGCATTGTGCGGGTCGTAAACGGTGATGGGCACTCGGGGCAAAGCCGATGGCGTGCGAGGAAATACTTCAATGGCAATCTCTTCTCGGAAGGGTGGGACTTCGGGTGCTTCCAGTTCCAACTGTAGTGTCAGCAGGCGTCGCGCAGCAACCTTTGGCAGGGAGAAGGTAATTTGTCGCTCCAAGTGAGCACCACTGTCCATTTGAAGAACTTGTCTGCCTTCCGCCAACACCTTTGCACCGTCCCGCAATCGCCAGCGGAACAACACTTTTGCAAGATCTCGCATCGTGTCGTTGAACAGTTCCACAAGGCGAGTTACTCGTTCGCCGCCAAAGAAGCGGTGGTCAGATTCGCGGATGAAGGCTGCGAGGGGGCGAAACATGTCTCGCTGAGCAACCCACAGGGGATTGGTTTTATCCAGCGGTCCACCTTCCACCACCGTCCATGGCGATTGACCGCTAACACCGTAGTGGCGATAAGCGAGGATTTGCATCCGCCATGCAAGGGCTTTTGCGCGAAGGCGATAAACGGTGTGGTCGCGGTAAGCCTCATCGCCGAAGAAGATAGTGTGCGGAGAAGGGTCGCGAGACGGCGCCCAGAGAAATTCGCCAATATACAGTGGCTTGCGGCGATCCCAAAGGAACATCGGCTCGTGCCAAAACATCCCCCCACCACCAGTGATACTGCGTGGCTGTGCCATCCAAAAAGCGTCGTTGGGCCATAGTCGCCGCTGCGGGTATTCGTTCGGGTAATGAATGCCAATCACATCGGTAACGCCCCCAGGGTCACCGTCCGACTCAAAAGTGATGGGGCGGGTGGGATCTTCTGCCTTGACAATTTTCCCCATCCGAACCAAGTTGGCAATGACTTCGGGTGTATTGTTGTTAGCGCGCGAACCGTAAAACTCGTTGGTCAAACTCCACATCACGATAGATGGGTGGTTGCGAAGGTGACGAACCATCGCCCTTAGGTGAGCAGCGTAGTTGTCCCAAAAGTGCGGGTCGTTGACACGGTAAACCGTATCATCGTTCCAAATGGCTGCCTCAGGAATCATGAGCAAACCGATTTCGTCCGCAACTTCATACCAGATGCGCTGCCACGGTTGGGTGTGGGTGCGGAAGGCGACAGCGTTCATGGCTTTGATGCCCCGCAGTTGGGCTTCCACGAACGAGCGCGTCACTCCTTGTGTGGGTGGCCACCAAGAAGTGGCGAGCAAGTGCACCTTTTTGCCGTTGAGGTAAAAATCGCCCCCATGACACCAGAATTCTCGCCAACCGAATCGTTCGCGCAGGACATCGCTATCAGGCGCATCAAAGCGCAGTTCCAGCACATATAACTGCGGTTGATGGGGAAACCAAAATCGCAATGGCGGATTTTGCAGTTGCAAGGTTACCTGTCGGCGTTCCTTCGGTCCAACTTGCACCTCCACTGGTGGGAACATTGCCACAGGGGAACCCGATACCACCCACTGTCCGCTTTTGTCGCGCCCTTGTCCACGCCACTCAAATATGCGCCCTTGGAGGGTTGCTTGAAAAGGTTTGTCGCTCGCGTTAACCACTGTGACAGAAACTTCCAGCCGATTTTCGCGGACAAAGGGACGGATAAAGAGGTCATCAAAGTGGACGGAAGGCACTGCTTGCAACACTACGCTGTCCCAAATGCCGTAATTACCGAAGAGTCCGCCGATGGGAGCGATGATTCGGTCTTCAGGTGTCTCCCGAAGATCTGGACGCCGCTCCTTTTCAAAGTCCACAGGCGGTCCCATGAACACACCCGTCCAATCATGCACGCCAACGAGCAATTCGTTCTCCGCACCGAACCGCACTGCGTGGGTGATGTCCACTTTGAACGCGTCGTAACCGTTAAAGCAGCCACCCACGAAAGCGCCATTGACGAAGATGCGGCTGTTGTATTTCACACCACCGAAATGGAGGAAGATGCGACGCCCCTGCCAGTTGCTTGGCACGAAGAACTTGCGGCGAAACCATGCCCGTTCGTAGTTGTAGCCGTAGATGGTGCCGGGCACCTGAATGGGTTGCCACCCGTTCACTGGCAGCGGTGCGTCCAAAGTTTTCACCCGCACGAATTCCCATTGTCCATCCAACGACAACTCGCTTCGGGGCAAAGTTATGACCCGCCCACAGGACAGAAGCAAAAATGTAAAAGTGACTGCCATAGCCCTCATGCGTCTCGTCAACCCTCCTGCTTTAGGAGTAACACTTCCGCCATCTTGGAAGGGTGCAGCATTAGCGGAACCTGTTAGCGCAAGAGTTGCAAAGAAAGGCTGCCACTTCAGGAAACGCACCACCACACTGGATGCATCGCCCTTTATCGCAGGTGTTGCAGATGCGGGCGACATGGTCGGCAAAAGGGGCGCCGCAGTTGAAGCATCGCTTTTGTTGACCGCATTGACGACACAAACGAGCAACCCGATCCGCAAAAGCAGCCCCACAGAGCACACACCTTGCCATAATGACGCCTCCTTTCCGCACCAATGTTCCCTTCCAAATTTTTGCACCCAAGAGACGAGGACCTCGGAGTCACGCAACCGTTTTGTGTCGGTCAGCGTTACTCCTTCCCAAACCGCTTTCGGTATAGTTCGTAAGCGATGCGGCGGTTGGTTTGGACGAGGTCAAAGTGGGGTGTGTCGGTGACATTCACGAAACCTCGCAGAACAGCCTCACCGTCGGGGCGACCTGTCAGGGGTTGGTCACGGAACTGGAAGAAGTGGGCACCAACTATCATGGGGTGACGGATAGCGACTTCAAAGTAGCGCTCCATATCTCGCGCTCGTTGGCGAGGGTCGGGTGAGAGGACATTGCCCCTGAAAGGCGTTTGCTGCGGGTCGGAACTGACGCCCCACTCACCGCACAGGATAGGAATGTCAAGGTGTCGGAATTGGTTAACTCGCCGATCAGGTGGGTTGTCATAGACGTTGTAGGACACAACATCGCAATACTTCCACGCCAGTTCCACTAACGGTGGGTCAATGTGTCCATGGAAGCGGCAACCCAGATACATGTTTCGTGGCGCAACACGCTTCACAATGCGCCGGACGGTGCTAAAGTAGCGTTCCGCAAACAGCATCCCGAAGTCGCCACAATCGCGCACCACTTGGGGGTTGTTCATGTTGGGTTGGAACGGTTTGTTCAGCAGTTCCTCCCACGAAGCAAAGTTGGTGCCCCAAGCCGCATTGAAGTGTTGGATGGAATCGTATTGCGCCATGAGCATTTCTACAAAGCGCCGCTTGCTGGCGACCTCAGGGCCACACCGCATCACGGCTTCCCCAACCGCTGCGGCTCGCGGACGCCAACCCCACCACAGTTCGTTGTCCACAAAGTAGCCGATGTTCCATGGGTCATTTGCTGTTGTGTGGCGTTCCTGTTCCATCCGCTCTCGCAATGCTTGCTCAAACCCCGGATGGAAGACATCAGGCATCTTGTAGTTGGGGAGCCACGGACCACCGTAGTGAATAGCGACAGTGTAGGGTGTTCGGCGGAGCAAGTAGACCTCAGGTGCTGACCAGTTGCCAATCGTGTTGAAACCCCAACTGCGCAATCGTCGGTGCAGCAGTTCGGCAACAACAGGCTCGTAATTCGGACCATACTTGCGGAAGAGGTTAGCAGCAGCGAAGTCAAAGAAAAGTCCTTGGGGGCGACGGTGGTAAAAACGGCTCCACGGCTGCTGGTCAGGGGTAGGGAGGTCTTTGAACCAGTGTTCTCGCCCCGAAACCCGAGTTAAATCACCACCATAGCCGACGCCTGTCGGTCCATAAGACCAAAACAGGTGACCGCAGGGATCTACCAACCACCACTTGCCGTTCACTTTGCGGACATAAAAGAAGCCTTTCGCCTCAAATCGCGGTCCTTTTGCCCAACCACCAAATTTGCACCAATCCCTCGGTCCCGACCAATCGGCGAGATCTTTGCGCTCTTGTTGAATTTGCGGGGCGAAGTCGGCATCGCTGTAAATCTTTCCTGGCCAGTCCGAGTGAATGTATTGCCCGTAGCGGTCAACGAACGGAAAGAAGGGCACGGGGGCAGGTTGTCCTTGACCTGCAGCGAAGATGGTGGCAATTTCCAAAACCTGTCCCTTGCGGGGGTGATCTAACCAAACCTCCACCAACCGAATCTCGGACGGGTCTATGGTGTTGTCGCGGACATTGATGTTGTTGTGATACATGAACTGCCCCTTGAAAGGTTCAAAGGTGGGATCTTCGGGGCGACGAACCAACCGAACGCGCAAGCGCTTTCGTTCGTTAGGCATCAAGATTGTCGCCATGCGGCAGTTATCCAACAAGTTAGGTGTGTCGCCATTAGCAACTTTGGCGTAAACCACAAGGGGCTGGTTGGAAGGGTTGCGAAGGTCAAAGTAAACCGAGTCATAGCGGGATAAATCCCAAACGCCTCCGGTAGGTCGGAACTTTACACCCCCTGTTTCCGCTTCGGAGACAACTTCCATTTGCAGGATCCATCGCTTAGCAGCAGCATCAAAAGTTGTCCGCACAGCCACCTTTTCATCCGCCTCCACAATTGCTCCTCGGATTTCCTGTCCAAAAGCGATAAGCGGTAGCGACTCTGGCTGCATCCCCGACAAACCAAACAGCGTCAACAGCCACAAAAGCAACATCCCTTCAACCCCCTCTCGGTTTGCTGTGGTGCTATCGCGCTAATCTTTTGCTTGGTTCCCCAACGCTTTCAAGAAATTGCGAGTGCAGGTGCTGTTGCCCTTTTCGCTTTTGCCAACACCGTTCGCAGGAATTGCCCTGTGTAACTTTGCGGGACTTCTGCGATCGCTTCGGGTAGCCCCTCCGCAACGATTTCTCCGCCCAGTTCGCCACCTTCGGGACCAAGGTCAATAATCCAGTCGGCGGTTTTGACAACTTCCAAGTTGTGCTCAATGACAATGACCGTGTTGCCCATGTCCACGAGCCGGTGCAGGACATTCAACAGGCGCTCCACATCGTAAAAGTGCAAACCGACTGTTGGCTCGTCCAAGATGTAAAGGGTGCGCCCTGTTGCGCGCCGGCACAACTCGCTGGCTAACTTCACCCGTTGGGCTTCGCCACCGCTCAAGGTCGTGGCGGGTTGCCCCAACTTGATGTAACCTAAGCCAACATCGTGCAAGGTTTGTAAGATGCGTTTGATGGGCGGGATATGCTCAAAGAATGCCAACGCTTCGTCCACCGTCATATCCAACACATCAGCAATGTTTTTGCCCCGATAGGTGACCTCCAGCGTCTCACGATTGTAGCGCTTGCCCTTGCAAACTTCGCAGGGGACAAACACATCCGGCAAAAAGTGCATCTCTACCTTGATGTAGCCGTCGCCTTGGCAGGCTTCGCACCGCCCACCCTTGACATTGAAACTGAACCGACCGGGCTTATAACCCCTCGCTTTTGCCTCACGGGTAGAAGCGAACAACTCGCGGATGTAGGTAAACACGCCCGTGTAGGTAGCAGGGTTGCTGCGGGGCGTCCGACCGATAGGCGACTGGTCAATGTTGATCACTTTGTCCACCCACTTCTGGACCTCGTCCCGCGTTCCCCGACCCTCGTCCCAGACGAAAATTTCGTCGTAGTCGCCGGGCACCTCCATCGCACCGTGAAGGCGCCGAGCGAGGGCTTTGTAGAGGATGTCAACGACAAGGCTGCTCTTCCCAGAACCCGAAACGCCTGTCACACAGATGAACAGTCCGAGGGGGAAGCGAACGGTGATGTTCTTCAGGTTATGTTCGCGCGCACCCTGAATGACCAACCATTGCCCGCGCGGCTTCCGCCGCACTTCCGGCACAGGGATAAACCGTTTGCCTGACAGGTATTGTCCAGTGATGGACTGCTCGCATCGTTCCACATCCTCCACAGTGCCCGTGACTACCACATAGCCGCCCTGTTCCCCTGCGCCCGGACCCAAGTCCACGATGAAGTCGGCGCTGCGGATGGTTTCCTCGTCGTGTTCCACAACGATGACGGTGTTGCCCATGTCCCGCAACTTTTTCAGCGTGTCAATCAGTCGTTTGTTATCGCGCGGGTGCAACCCGATGGACGGTTCATCAAGGATGTAAAGCACGCCGGTCAAGCCAGAACCCACTTGCGTTGCCAGCCGAATGCGTTGGGCTTCGCCCCCCGCTAAAGTGGACGCTTCGCGGTCCAAAGTCAAGTAGTCCAGTCCCACATCCACGAGGAACTGCAGTCGGTTGCGGATTTCCTTCAAGATTTGGTGAGCGATGGTTTGCTCCTTCTCCGTCAACCGCAGCGCGTTCAGCCACTCTAACGCTTCCTTCACTGAGAGTTGACAAACTTGCGCGATGTTCCATCGCCACACGGGTTCGCCATTCCACTGTTGCGGTTCGCTGGCGGGGAAAGGCAAGGGGGACTTTGGTGGCATAGCGGCGCGAACCGTCACAGCCAAACTTTCGGGCTTCAGCCGCGTTCCCTTGCAAGCAGGGCAAGGGCGCAGTGCCATGAACTTTCGCAACTCTTCCCGCCACTCGTCGTCGCCTTCGTTGTAGTCCTCCTGCAAAATTGGGATAATGCCCTCAAAGTAGGTCATGAGTGTTCGGTAGCGACCGTAGCGGTTAACATAACTGACCCGCACGGGGCGATCCGTGCCGTAAAGGAGCGCGTCCAGTTGCTCTTTCGTCAGGTTCTTGATGGGCGTGTGAATGCTGAAACCGTAGGCTTCCGCCACCGCTTTCAGGATTTCCCGCTTGTAGTTGCTCGTGTAAAGTTTCCACGGCGCAATAGCGCCTTCCGCGATGGACAGGTTTTTGTTGGGGATAATGAGGTCGGGGTCAAACTCCGCTTTTGTGCCCAATCCATCGCATTCAGGGCACGCGCCGTAAGGGCTGTTGAAACTAAAGTTGCGCGGCTGCAGTTCAGGGATGTTGATGCCACACTCAGGGCAGGCAAAGTGCTCGCTGAAAACCATCTCGTTGTTTGGGGAAGTGGGACGAGGGACGCGGGACGAATTTTTGGGTCGGGGACTGGGGACTGGGGACTGGGTTTGCCCGTCGCCCGTTCCATCCACCAGTTGCACAATCACGATGCCTTGCCCCGCTTTTAGGGCAGTCTCAACGGAGTCGTGCAAGCGGGAGCGGATTTCAGGCTTAACAACGATGCGGTCCACAACAATGTCAATCCAGTGCTGCTTGTAGCGGTCCAGTTGCAACTGCAAGGCTTCGTCAACGGTCATCACTTGCCCGTCCACGCGGACGCGGACGAAACCTTGTCGGCGAATTTCTTCAAAGAGGTGACCGTAGGTGCCCTTGCGCCCGCGCACGACGGGGGCAAGCAGATGCAGTCGCGTCCCTTCAGGCAAACTCAGGATTTGGTCCACGATTTGCTCAGCGGTTTGGCGGACGATGGGGCGACCGCACTTGTGGCAGTGGGGCGTGCCTACCCGTGCGAACAGCAAGCGCAAGTAGTCGTAAATCTCCGTCACCGTCGCCACCGTAGAGCGCGGGTTGTGGTGCATCGCTTTCTGGTCAATGCTGATGGCGGGCGACAGCCCCTCAATGAAGTCCACATCGGGCTTGTCCAGGCGCCCCAGAAACTGGCGGGCGTAAGCCGAAAGGCTCTCCACATACCGCCGCTGCCCTTCCGCATAGAGCGTGTCAAACGCCAGCGAACTTTTGCCCGACCCTGAAATGCCCGTGATGACGATGAGTTTCTCTTTCGGCAGCACCAAGTCTATGTTCTTCAGGTTGTGTTGACGCGCCCCGCGAATGACGATGAACCGCTCGCTCATAACCCT
>FWWM01008254.1_pt1 | contig 19005 bp, 21 predicted proteins | sample 2228351 | NCBI WGS metagenome assembly FWWM01 (sample SAMEA103939774, study PRJEB20133) | metagenome
ATATTTAAAAGCAGGTAAAAACATAAAACAAAAGAAACTATGAAAAAAATTTTAATCGCCTTGACCCTGCTCTTCTTCTTGCAAGTAAGCCTCGCCCAAGAAGAGAAAGAGGAGAAAATCGAAAGTTTAATCGATGAAATCCTCAAAAAAGTTGAAAATTTCTACTCCTCCGAAGAAACAATCCCAGATTATGCAATCCAACGACAAAAGGAGATACAAAAACAACTCACAAAGATAAGGAAGCAACTTGAAATTTTAAAAAAGCAAAAAGATTTAATTGAACCAGAAAAATTTCAAGAAGAACTGGAAAGGATACAGAAAACAGCGATCGAAATTCAAAAATCTGCTCAAGAATTGACCGAACAAATCCAGAAAGGTGCCTTAACACCTTCACCAATCGTCCCAACATTTAGATTTAAAGGTGACACGGAAATTGGAGAGAACGATTTCATCGAAGGCGATGTGCTTGTGCAGGATGGAAATTTGATAATTCGAGGGAAAGTGAACGGGAATATACTTGTAGAAAATGGCGATGTTATTTTAAAAGACAATGCGGAGGTAAACGGTGACATATATACAACTAACGGCGAGATCAAAATAAGCGAAGGGGCGAAATTTACAGGCAAAAAATATGAAAACTTCTCCCCGCTTGCAGAAATCGACAAATCGATATCTTACAGCAGAGAAAAACACCGATACGAAATTAAGTATAAACAATTTTATGAAGAGACACCGGGTATAGACAATTTATATTTTGAATTTGAAAGGGTCAGCGGATTTAAAATTGGAATGATACTTCCCAAAAAATTTACAAGGATGCTCGACAAGCCAATTTCAGTTTATGGCTACGGCGCTTATGCCACTAAGTCGCACAGATGGATTTTTTCTGCTGGGTTTAACAGAATGTTGGCACACTTAGACAACGAAATTTTTCTAATCCTTGGTGCGGAGATTTACTCAACCATTGGGACAAAAGATAACTGGCTTATCTCACCAAATGCAAATACAATTTCAGCGCTTTTCTGGAACAACGATTACCGCGATTATTTTAAACAGGATGGATTCAATGTTTATCTTGAAATTGCTTTGCTCTCAAGCGCAAATAATATCAAATTAATTTTCTCAAACGATAATTATGCAAGTGAAAATACAAAATATATAAAATACTTCGACTGGAACAAAAAACGACCTTTCCGCGAAAATTCACCTGTTTATGAGGGAAGATTAAAAACAGTTTCATTGAATTATAAATCTGGAAGTTTTCAACTGCTTGAGGGATTTAGAAAATCTGGAGTTGGGCTTCAAATTAACCTTGAAAAAGAAATCGAAAGCTTCAAATACACAATTGTAACAATGGAATTGAAAACAAGATTGAGTCTATCAGAATACGACAACATTGGTTTGAGGTTAAGACTTTCAAGTTCAGATAAAATTTTACCAAAGCAGAAATCTTTCGAACTTGGCGGATTTGGAACGCTTTACGCTTTCCCATACAAAGCATTTGAAGGAAATAAAATGTTACTCGCAAATATCGAATACATTTTGAAAAACCCTATAAATATCCTCGACCTCATCAACTTTTTCATATTTTTCGACGCAGGTTATGTTAACAACGAAGAAACTAAACTCACATCAGGATTTAAAATCAAAAACATAAGCGAAATAAAATCAGATTTTGGATTTGGTTTTGGGACAGAGAGCATGAAGACAAGGATTTACTTTGCATGGAGGACGGACAAGAAGATGCCCCCAATTATAGTGGTGAGATTATCAAATCCATTTTAAAGTTTGCTTAAAATAAACTCAAGCACTTTTTTAATCTCGATCAAATCACGGCGAAGTTCGGGATCTGAGATTTTAGAAATTTTCGCTACTCCATCTTCAATTGAAATTCCCCTTGGGTCTTCATCTGGGTTGTAATTTTTTAAAACTCGTTTTGCCCCATCTATAGTGTAACCTTCCTCCCAAAGCAAGCGCTTTATCATTAAGATAATTTTGATATCACGGTTGGTATAAACCCTGTTCTTTCCTCTGTTCCTTACCGGTTTAAGTTGGTCAAACTCCTTTTCCCAGTATCTTAAAATATAAGGTTCAACACCGGTAAATTTGCTTACCTCACCTATTGAATAATAAAGTCGCTCGATTTTAAACTCTGGCATCTTTTGTTCTTTTTTGTTTTATTTTAATCATTTTCTGCGAAAAATTCAACCAGTTTATTAAATCTTCATAACCTTTTAATATCTTCTTAATCTTTTTGGCTTAAATTTTTTTGGCTTTTTTAAAAAGTGCGCTTTTTGTAAATTTGATTTGACGAGTTTTTAATCTCAAAGAAATTTTGGGAAAGAAAATGAAAAACACGATTGAGTATCTAATCAAACTACGCGAAGAAGCAAAGCTCGGCGGTGGCATTAAAAGAATTGAAGAGCAACATAAGAAAGGGAAATTAACCGCAAGAGAAAGACTTGAAATTTTGCTTGACGATGGTAGCTTTCAAGAGATAGACATGTTTGTAAGGCATCGCACGCATGACTTTGGAATGGACAAACAAAGACCCCTTGGTGATGGAGTTGTGACAGGGTATGGGACAATTGATGGAAGGCTTGTTTTTGTATTTAGCCAGGACTTTACCGTATTTGGTGGTTCACTTTCAGAGGCCCATGCTGAAAAAATTTGTAAAATTATGGATCTTGCAATGAAGGTTGGCGCTCCCGTCATCGGTTTGAACGACTCAGGTGGAGCAAGAATTCAAGAGGGAGTTGCAAGCTTAGGTGGATACGCTGAAATTTTCCTAAGAAATACGCTTGCCTCCGGAGTTATTCCGCAAATCTCTGCCATTATGGGCCCATGCGCTGGTGGAGCTGTCTATTCACCTGCTATTACAGACTTCATCTTTATGGTCAAGAACACAAGTTATATGTTCGTAACAGGTCCAAATGTGGTAAAAACAGTTACACATGAAGATGTAACTTTTGAAGAACTCGGTGGAGCAACGGTTCATGCAACAAAAAGCGGAGTTGCACATTTTATTTGCGACGACGATGTCGAATGTCTTATGCACATAAGAAAACTTCTAAGTTATCTTCCATCGAATAACATGGAAGATCCACCAAGAATTGAAACAGGCGATGACCCAAATCGCGAAGAGCCAAAACTTGATTCAATAATTCCGGATAATCCAAACAAACCGTATGATATGAAAGAGATAATTCTTTCAGTCGTCGATAACGGCGAATTTCTTGAGGTTCATGAATACTTTGCTCAAAATATAATTTGTGGCTTTGCAAGATTTGATGGATACCCAGTTGGAATAGTTGCAAACCAGCCTGCGGTATTAGCTGGTGTTCTTGATATAGATGCTTCTGTAAAAGCAGCGAGGTTCGTAAGATTTTGCGATGCGTTCAACATACCGATTATAACTTTCGTCGATGTCCCCGGTTTTATGCCCGGAACAGATCAAGAATGGCGTGGAATAATTAAACATGGGGCAAAACTTTTATATGCATATTGCGAAGCCACCGTCCCAAAAATTACAATCATAACAAGAAAAGCTTATGGCGGCGCTTACGATGTCATGGGTTCAAAACATATAAGAAGCGATATAAACTACGCTTGGCCAACTGCTGAAATCGCAGTTATGGGTCCAAAAGGCGCAGTTGAAATAATTTTCAAAAAGGAAATTGAAAAAGCAGAAAACCCAGAGGAACTCGAAGAAAAATTGATACAAGAATATCGCGATAAATTCGCACATCCATATATCGCAGCAGAAAGAGGTTACATCGACGATGTAATTGAGCCAAGAAAAACAAGACAAATGATAATAAAAGCACTTCGGATGCTCGAAAATAAAGTTGACACTAATCCTAAAAAGAAACACGGCAATATCCCCCTTTAAAAATTAAATGTATTTTTGTGCTTATGTTTGATTTACTTTTGATTGCGTCCTCTGTCTTCTACGCAATAGAGATAATTATTTTCTTCTTTGCACTAAACAAGAAAGAGAGAAAAGTTCAACTACAAGATAGAGAACTGCCTAAGGTAAGCGTTGTGGTCGCAGCAAGAAATGAAGAAGAAAACATCGAAAGATGTGTCAAATCAATTATTGATTTGGATTATCCTAAGGAAAAACTTGAGATCATAGTCGCAGATGATGGTTCAACTGACAGGACCGCTGAAATTGTTTCACAATTACAAAACGATAACCCAAACCTCAAACTTTTAAAAATCAAATCACAAATAAACAATCTCAAAGGCAAAGCCAACGCACTTGCACAAGCGATAGGACAAGCCACAGGTGAATTTATATTTATGACCGACGCCGATTGTGCTGTGCCAAAAACATGGATCAAGGGAATGTTGAAATACTTCGATGAAAAAACAGGCGTCGCATCTGGAATTACAATCATTGAACACGGGAAGATTTTCCATGGCATGCAATCGTTGGATTGGGCATTTCTTTTAAGTGTTGCAGCATCAGTTGGAAATCTTTTCAAACCAGTTGCATGCATTGGAAATAACATGGCTTTTAGAAAGGAAGCCTATACAGATTGCGGTGGATATCAAAATTTAAAGTTTAGCATAACAGAAGATTTTGCGCTCTTCAAAGCTATAATTCAGAATGGAAAATGGACATATTCTTTTCCTGTCGATATTGAAACTTTGGTCATAAGTAAACCAGTGAAGACTTGGAAAGAATTATACCATCAAAAGAAAAGATGGGGAACAGGCGGACTTGATACAGGTCCACTTGGAATAGCTGTTATGTCGGGCGGATATTTATTTCACCTACTTTTGTTGCTGTCACCATTTTTCCTACAAAAAATCACCGGTCTGCTATTTGCTATTTTTTTAAAATTTCTTGTCGACGGCGCCTTCCTTTTCAAGATTTTGAAAAAATTTAAAAAACTTTTCCTTCTTAAATATCTTCCCTTCTTTGAACTTTACTATATCGTCTATGTAGTTGCACTTCCCTTCGTGGTGTTTTTCGGCGGCAAAACCGTGTGGAAAGAACGAAAATACAAAGGGCTAAAAAATTTGCAAGTCATTGAGCATGATTAAAATTCCTCGTGAAAATTCCGATAATAAATACAGATAAAGCAAAAATAAAAAACTTTTCAAATGTTTAAAAAATGTCCAATGTGCAATAACATTTGGAATTCGAAGGAAGAATTTTTAAACGATGAAAATGTAAACTTAATCGGCTACCAAAAATATATGGGTCTATATGGAGGCGGGTATTTACTTTTCAAGCACAGGACAAAATTTTGTGGAACAACAATTGCAATTAAAGCAGCGTTTTTTTCTGACAATACATCTTCAACACAAAGATTAAAAAGAATAATAAACAAGGAGCGCGGGCCGAAAAAATAAGCCCGCACTCGATCTATCTTTCAACCACCACGCGCCTATGACCAAAGGTCCAGAGATAATCCCGTAAAGCCCTTATCTGCTCATTAGCATTACCATCAAGAATATCAGGAACTGGGCTCGTCCCTTCATAGAAAAATGTCGGCATATTTGTCCCAGGCTGAATTGCCTGTGGATCTCTGAGCCAATCGATCACCCATTCTGGTTTCAATCTTCTGGGAGCAAGATCTAAATTTGGAGCAAGCATTGATGCAGAAAGACCACTTCCAACAGTGTGACATTTCAAACATTGTAACCTATCGAACAAAACTTTTCCAGCGGAAACATATTTACTCTCAAGCGGGACATCATAACTTCTAACCTTGAACTCTTGATTGCTCAAGCCAAGGAAATACTTTATAAGCGTTGTTATCTCGTCATCTGTCAGCTGAAATGTTGGCATCCTAAGTTTAAACCATGGTCTTATCGTGGTCGGATTTTTTAAGAATTCATAAAGCCATGGCTCTTGAACCTTTGCTCCTTCAATCGTTAATAAAGGCGGTCTCAATCCCGGATCCTCTATCATCGGATGAATGTATCCACCTTGTTCCTCAATTTGATGACAATTTATGCAATTATACCAAAGCGTTAGCCTTCTGCCCTCATTTATCTCTTTGCGACGTCTATCAAATGTTTGAACATATTTTGGACCAACTTCATTTTTCTTGAAACTGGCAATTAAAGTCACAAGTGCCTCAATTTCAACTTCAGTAAAATTAAATTGCGGCATTTTCGATTGAATTCTCTCCGTTGAATAACCGCGCGAGTCGCGTAATTTCTCAGCAAGCCAGACAAGGCGATCCTTCGGAAGGTGTTCTTTATATCCAAAATCAAGTTGTTCGATATTTTTCCTCGCAAAATCTGAAATATCTACACTTACTTTGGTCTCTCGTTCTGTTCCCTTTATATCGTGACAACCGTAACAGCCATAACTTTTTATTAGCCTTAACCCTTGTTCTGCTTTTTCGTTTGTGAAGTTAATTTTTATCGATGCATAATCAACTGTATCCTTGAGCGTCATAAGATAAGCGACGATGTCCTTCGCTTCTTGATCTGTAAGTCGAAGGCTTGGCATTCTTGAATTCGGCAGGTAATGGCGCGGATTTTTAAGCCAATCATAAAGCCATTGAGGATTGACTTTGCTTCCAATTTTTGTAAGTTCAGGTGCGACATCATAATTTAAACCGCGAGTTTTTCGCACGATATCATTATCACCAATCGCATGACAGCCGAGACATCCTATGTTCTCGACAAGTTCTTTGCCTCGCTCAGGGTTTCCACCACCTGTATACTTAAAGTTGTATTGCCAATTTTTTGCGCTATCTTGACCAATTTTTACAAGATATGCAGTAATTGCTTCAGCCTCTTCTGGCGTCAACTTGAAATCTGGCATCCTTCCATGAGGCAGATACTCACGCGGATTTAAAACCCAACGATAAATCCAGCCCGGCGTTGTCTTAACAAGAAGATTGTTTAAACTTGGACCAACCTTTGGGAAATCGTTATAGCCATCAATGCCATGACAACCATAGCAACCCGATTCGATCAAAATGTGTTTTCCCATCGTAAGTTTTGGTGCCCACTTCAGATTAATTTCATTAAAATGACAGTCATTGCAACCCGCCTCTATATATTCCTTCTTCAAAATCGGCCATTCCCAATGTTTATCTTTATCACCATGGGCATAACCTTCAGTCAAAGCAGGTCCCTGCCCACGATGACAGGGTGTGCAACCAAAAGTTTCAGGGTTATGTTTTGCGAGAAGTTCGAGATTTGGATGTGTTCTAAACGGCTGAGGAGCATCTTCAAAAAGAGGGTCGTTCCAACCAAGATGACAGGTCTGGCATCTATCAACTCGAGATTTCAAAGTTCCAAAGTTTGTCCTCTCAAACTCAGGCAAAATCACCTGAACGATTTTTATCGGCGATTCCTTTGTCTTTTGAATTCGATCTTTAATCTTATTTATCTCATCAAAAAGTTTATTGATTTCACGCTCAATCTCATCGACCCTTGACCTATACCTTTTAACGATAGCCCATGCTTCATCCTTTTTCTTAGTTAGTTCCTCTATCTTTGCGTTCAATTCCTTCATCAAGTTTTCTTCGCCTTGAATCTTCGTCCATAACTTTTGAGCCTCTTTATCTTTACCTACTTCAAGCTTCGCTTTTTGATAAAAATAGTAGTATTCATCGGCTCTGCTCTTCGCAAATTGAAACTCGCGCGTTAAATCCGCAAGTTCTTTCTCATATCTTTTATAATCAGCCAAAGCCTTTTTATATTCATCGGATTTAAGCCCCGCTTTTGCCTTTTCGAGTTCTTCTTTTAACTCTTCATATCTTGCACTGTCAAAGTTTGCGACAGCGATTTTGTAAAGTGAATCAAGTTTTGCAAGTTTTAATTTATAAAATTTCCTTTGATATTCTTTCCAAGGTCTTCGCATTGAAACCTCATCTATAACAGCCCATAATGTAGCGAGCAGAAGAATCGTTGCAAGCCCAAGATAAATTTTATCATATCTTCTTTGCTCAACGGGAACTTCCCTGCGCTTTTTAATCCAGCCAAGGAGCATAGCATTTCAATTATTTTGTTTTTAATTTAAACATTAAACCAAGGCGTAACCCAAACATACTTAACATTCAAAGTCCATCTCAATATCATTTTTATCGGCAAAGCCATCATCGTCAGAAAAAGGTAAGAGGTGATCACATATCTTGTTAAACCAAATTTCTCCGCGAAATCGGGCGCTTTCTTCTTCAACCATAACCATCCAAGAGGCATAAAAATGGCATAATAACTTATTACGACAATCCCACCAAGAATTGAAGCAATCGGATTAAGTGTTCCATCTGGATTATATGTTGGGATTCCGAAAAGTTCGGTCAAATCGACATTTGTAATCGCAACTACTTTATGTGGGTCCCATTCCTCCCAAGGCCAGAAGAAATTCCATCCGGGACCTCTGAAAAATGTCCCAACAAATATCAAAAGAACCCAAAGCACAAGGAAACCGAACGCAAAGATTGTAATCGCCCATTTCCTTTCTTTAAAAGTATAATAGCCATTCCCTTTCGGATTTATATCTAAATACGGAATTGCCATCAAACCAAATATTATAAGACCAGGGAGCAAAACTCCCGCAATCCATGGGTCAAAATAAACAAGCATTTCTTGAAGCCCAAGGAAATACCAAGGTGCCTTCGATGGATTAGGCGTCAAAGTTGGATTTGCCGGTTCTTCAAGTGGTGCATCAAAGGCTATTGACCAAACAAGCACAAAAGCCATCACAGCGATTGCAGCTATAAATTCAATTCGTACAAGATATGGCCAAACTTGAACTTTATCAGTTTCATCCGCCTCGTATGGGATGCCGCGTTCATCATTCTTCTTGGCTTTTCTCATAGCATAGATGAAAAAACCATAAACAGTGAAAAGAAGTATTATGATTGGGAAATTATCCGGATTGCCCAATATTTTTAGAAGGTTATGCATAACTCAATAGATTTGCCTTTATTTTTTAATAACTGGTCCAGAAATTCCACCATCTTTTCTAACTCTCCAAAAATGAACAGCAAGGAAAATAGCGGTTACAAGCGGTAAAAAGATGCAATGAAGAACATAGAATCTCAACAAAGCTGGTGGACCAACTTGTGTCCCTCCTAAAAGCAAAAATCTTATATCATTATCTGGCCTCATCCCAAGTTCTGGTCCAAATGGTCCCTGATGCCCAAGAAATGGCGTTGCACGAGCCATGTTTGTCCCCACTGTAACTGCCCATATAGCAAGCTGATCCCATGGCAAAAGATATCCTGTAAAACTTAAAAGAAAGGTTAAGACCAAAAGAATTACCCCAACAACCCAGTTAAATTGCCTTGGCGGTTTATACGAACCAGTTAAAAACACCCTGAACATATGGAGCATAACTGTTATAACCATAAGATGTGCGGACCATCGATGCATATTTCGTATCAACGCACCAAATGGAACATCGTTCATAAGGTATTTCATATCCTCATATGCGTATTCAGCGGATGGGCGATAATAAAACATCAAGATAACGCCCGTTATCGTAAGAATTATAAATAGTAGAAATGAAATTCCACCCATTCCCCATGTGTAACCATAATTGACTGCGTGTCTTGAAACCCTTACCGGATGAAGATGCAAAAATACATTATCAACCACCATCAACGCTCTATTTCTCTGAGTGTCCTCATATCCATGACGGAAGATCGATTTGTAAATGTCTGAATTTTTTATCTTCTTTTTTATTTGCGCAAGCATTTTTGTCTTAAAATTTTATTTTTGAATCAACCTCTATAAGGCAAAAATGAACCGGGCTTTCCCCACTCACCCTTTTCATATTTATATGTCACTCCTTTATCGATTAAAATTTGTCCATCTTCAGCAAGCGTAATTTTTACCCTCTCCAAAGGTCTTGGCGCAGGACCTTCAAAGTTAATCCCCGATTTTCTAAATCCACTTCCATGACATGGGCATTTAAATTTATTTTCACCGCTTAACCATCTCGGGGTGCAACCAAGGTGAGTGCAAACCGCAAGCAGTGCATAAAATCCATCTTCCTCACGAACTATCCAAACGCGCTGTGTATCTTTAAATCTTTCACTTACCTCCCCAACAGTATATTCGTCTGGATATCCCGCTTTAAACGCTGTTGGCGGTTCATAAAGAACGCGAGGGAACAAATATCTAATTACTCCAATTATCGAAGTAAAAATAAATCCTAAAAATCCAAGCCAACCAGCAAATGTTAAAAACGAACGTCTATTGAACTTCCAAAGCCCAGTATCATTTTCAGGTGGTTTATCTTGTTTTGGTATGACCTTCTTTTTTGTTTCTTTTTGCGCAATCTCTTGATTAGTCTGCTGATTCAAAATTTCGCTCATATTATGTTGCTTTCCAATTTTGTTTTGAATTCGGATAAAAAATATCCTTATTAAACTCAAAAAAATTTAGTGCGGGAAAAAGATACAAATTTTATCTCCAATAGAGTCTACAACCTCTTGAAGATTGACCGATTGAAGATATTCCCTGACCTTTTCGTTCACATCAGTAAATAAACCTCTGACAATGCAATTTTGTTTAAACCTACATCCAATAGATGTAGATAAATAACAAATCTCTTTTTTCGAGGGCTCGATCGCAACAACAAGATCATAAAGTGTGACATCCTTAAGAGGTTTTGCAAGTGCATAACCACCTTTCACACCGATAACACTGTTCACCACTCCTGCACGACGCAAAGCCTGAAGAATTTTCATCATATAACTCACCGATAAACCACATTCTCTTGCGACTTCAGAGGCTCTAACAAATTTCGAATCGCCTCTTGTTCCCATGTAAATTATAGCATGGATTGCATATCCAAGCGATTTTGATATATCTATCATCTTTAAAAATTTTTCGTTTTTTTACTCTTCATCTTTTTGAACCATATCGATTGTTTCCCATGGGCAATACTTTGCACAAAGCTTGCAACCTATACAAATATCCTCATCGACTATAACTATTCCATTCACATTCGAAAATGGATTCATTCCGTTAGCTATGCTTTCTTTTAAAAGATTAAGCGTAGTTGATTTGACCCCATCGAATGAATCTATATATTCAGGACCTTTGACTTTATATATACAATCAACCGGACAAAACTCGATACAAACCTCGCACCCGGTACATCCGACGGGATTTACTACTGCGATAAGTTTGACTTTTTTTCTTCTCGCGGTTTTAGCTTCTATATTAATCTGTGACATTTTCTTAGATTTTGAATTTTAAATTGATTCGATGCCATCGAAAAATTTCTTACTCAAAAATAAGTTCTATCTTTGACATCAGTTGCGACAAATCCCGAAATAAATCTTTTCTTTCTCCTCTCTTTCACGACCTCATTAACTTTCTCCTTTTCGTATTGCTCTGCGGAATCAACAAGCACGGTCACAATATTATTTTTAACCTCAGCAAATCCATCTGAGACAACAAAATAGATTGCTTTCCCACTTTCATCCATAATTTTAATTGTCCCAAGTTCAAGCGTGCTTATCAAAGGCGCATGATTATAAAGGACTTGAAAACTTCCCATTGTCCCGGGCAAAGTGATGCTTCTAACTTTGCCGCGATAAACAATGTTCTCGGGTGTCAATATCTCAACTTGAATTAATTTATCCATTTTAATCAAACTTCATTTTCTTTGCCTTATCAAACGCTTCATCAATCGTCCCAACCATATAGAAAGCCATCTCCGGAAGTTCATCACATTCACCTTCGATTATCGCTTTAAATCCAGCTATCGTGTCTTGAAGTTTAACATATCTTCCCTCCGTTCCGGTGAAAGCCTCAGCAACGAAGAAAGGTTGAGATAAAAATCTTTGAATCTTTCTCGCCCTTGCGACTATCAATTTATCCTCTTCCGAAAGTTCATCGATCCCGAGGATATTGATTATGTCTTGCAAATCTTTATAAGTTTGCAAAATTTCTTTAACTTTTTTGGCCACAAAATAATGCTCTTCTCCGACTATCCTTGGGTCGAGCAAACGTGATGTTGAATCAAGCGGGTCAACAGCGGGATAAATTCCAAGTTCAGCAATTTGCCTCGAAAGAACAGTAGTCGCATCAAGATGTCCGAATGTTGTCGCAGGGGCTGGGTCAGTTAAGTCGTCAGCAGGAACATAAATTGCCTGAACCGATGTTATCGAGCCACGCTTGGTTGAAACAATTCTCTCTTGAAGTTCTCCCATCTCGGTTGCGAGCGTCGGCTGATAACCAACCGCCGAAGGCATTCTACCAAGCAAAGCTGAAACTTCGGAACCCGCTTGTGTAAACCTGAAGATGTTATCTATGAAAAGAAGGACATCTTTACCTTCTTCATCTCTGAAATACTCAGCAATAGAAAGGGCGCTCAAACCAACTCTTAACCTTGCTCCCGGTGGTTCATTCATCTGACCAAAAACAAGCACTGCGTTCTTCAAAACTCCCGAATTTTTCATCTCAAGCCAAAGTTCATTCCCTTCCCTTGTCCTTTCACCAACGCCACCAAAAACAGAATAACCTTTGTGGTAAACAGCAATGTTATGAATCATTTCCATAATCAAAACGGTCTTTCCAACGCCAGCCCCTCCAAAAAGCCCAACTTTTCCACCTTTCGGATATGGTTCAAGCAAATCGATAACTTTAATTCCGGTCTCAAGTATCTCCCTTTTTGTGCTCAATTCAGTAAACTCAGGTGGCTCGCGATGAATTGGATAATATTTATCCGCTTCAATTGGTCCTAGTCCATCGATCGGCTCACCGACGACATTTAAAAGCCTACCCAAAACCTTCGGACCAACCGGAACTTTTATCGGTCCTTCGGTATCATAAGCTTTCATTCCTCGCACAAGACCATCTGTTGAGTCAAGAGCAACCGCACGGACGCGATTTTCCCCAAGATGTTGCTGTACCTCAGCCCAAAGGATTTCTTCCTTACCTTCGATATTAACTCTCGGAATTTTAATAGCATTAAAAATTGCAGGTAAATACCCATCTTCAAATTCAATGTCGATAACTGGACCGATGATCTGAACTATCTTACCTTCTCGCATCAATCACAATGTTTATTTTTGTTTATATTTTAGACAAAATATACGAAATCAAAGGCACTTTTCAAAACCTCAGTTTAAGGGCAAATTTTTCATCTTTTGCCTTCTAACCGAGATATAAATTACAGCTGCAAACCCCACGAAAATTAAATACGGCACAACAAGCAAATACAAGATCCCATCATTCAATCCACTGGCTAATTTCATTCCCTCTTCTGAATTAACTACATTTTCCTTGCACATTGCACACTGTGAATAAATTGAATTCAAACCGATCAATAAATTGACCAGAAAAACTTTCGCGAGCAAAGATATCTTCCTCATGACTTTATCCTCTTTGTTATTTGAATATATGATAAAGCATAAGATAAATTAAAACGCCAGTAAATGAAACATACAACCAAATAGGCAAAGTTAAACGCGCAACTTTCGGATGTTTATCGAACTTTCTAAGCAAAGCAAATGTTAAAGTCGCAATCGCCAATGGAAGGGCAAAAACAGCAAGCAAAGTATGTGAAGATAAAATCGTCAAATAAAACATCCGCCAAAAGCCGACACCTTTAAAACGGGTTATGCCAGCACTGTAATGATAAACAAGATAACTTACAAGAAAAAGAGCTGAAGTGATAAATGCAGAAAGCATAAATTTTTTATGCCCGCTGACATTTCGCTTCTTTATGTTTAAAAATCCAAGAATAAGAAAAACAAAACTCAACGCATTTAATACCGCGTTCAGAGTTGGCAATATCTTTATCATCTTTTCTTTAAAATTAACTTTGCATCCTTTATCAATTTGTCAACCTCTTCAGGGTCAATCCCACTGTAATAACCTCTTATCCTTCCATCCGCATCGACAAGGACAAACCTATCACTATGTATAAAATCACCCGGACCTCCATCTCCTTCTTCAACTGGAAGTTTAAATCCATGCCTTGCTAAATCGTAAATTTTTTTCTTTTCTCCGGTCACAAAAAACCATTTGCCATCGATAGCTCCCCATCCCTTCGCATACATTGATAGAACCCAAACCGAATCAGTTTGAGGGTCAACGGTGAAGGAAACAAGTTTAAACTTGGGATCATTTTTAAAGGCTTCTTGTACTCTCTTCATCTGCTCGGTCATTCGTGGACAAATCCCTGCACAACTTGTGAAAAAGAAATCCGCTACCCAAACGTTTCCTTTTAATTTTTCAAGATTAATTGTTTCACCATGATGATCGATCAAACTAAACTCCGGGATATCACCGTACACAGGCAAAACCTCTGCAGATGACATTTTCTTGATTTCGATCGCAATTACGATGTAAATCCCAACTGCAAAACTTAAAATCGCAAGAACAATTTTTCTTCCCGACATATGCACTAAATTCTTTATTAATAATATCCTAACCCAAGCCTCATTAAAAGAGCAACGCTACCTTCAGGGATAAGCGCAGCGACCAAAGCCACGATCAAAATTAACGGCAAAACAATCGAATAAATGAGACCTATTTTTTCAAATTTCAAATGCATAAAATATCCAGCTATCAAACTTGCCTTCATCAAAGCCATTATGGTGAAAAGCAATGCCATAAGCGATTGAGAAATTGGCAGAAATGCAACTATAATCTCAACAACTGTGATCACGAGAAGTTGAAACCAAACCCGCCAATAAACTTTTCTTCCAGTTTGATGAACCGTCTCTGTCATAAAGCTTCCTCAAATTTTTGTTTTAAAGAAGATAGAAAAACGCAAATATGAAAACCCACACAAGATCAACAAAATGCCAATAAAGCCCAGCAACTTCAACGCCTTCATAAGAACCTCGCTTGTCGTAAATTCCTTTCGCAACTCTTATCGCCATAACCGTTAAAGCTATGACTCCACTAAAAACATGTGAGCCGTGAAATCCAGTAATTACAAAAAACGACGCAGAAAAAAGAGGAACTCCCCAGGGATTGCTCGTAAGGCGCGCTCCCTCATGGATTAAATGTCCCCATTCATATGCCTGACACATTAAAAACAAAAGACCGCCAAAAATTGTAAGCAAGAGATATTTCATAGTTCCTTTCCTATCCATTCTCCTTCCAGCGTCCACTGCAAGAGCCATCGTTAAACTGCTACATATCAAGATGAATGTCATAATGCTCACAAAAATCAGAGGAAGTTTAGCATTGATGAATGGGAAAGAGGAAAAAATTTCAATTCTACTTGGCCAACTTGGTAAACTTGCCCTTAAAGAAGCATAACCGGCAAGCAACCCACCAAATGTAAATGCATCGGACAAGATAAAAATCCACATCGTAAATTTTTCCCTTGACACACCGAACGGAGATTTACCTCCTCCCCATGGTGATTTTAGAATTTTTTCCTGTTCAAGCATAACTTCTTGAGTCATCTCAATTTCTCCTGAAGTTTATTTTGATTTATGTTGTGACCTTTATGAAAACGAAAAGATATAGCCAAAGAATATCAAGGAAATGCCAATAAGTTACACAAAGCTCAACACCAAGCCTGTTTTTTGAACTATAATATCCAAGAAGTGACTTTATTAAAACATAAACCAATGAAATAATCCCACCCGCAAGGTGTAAAGCATGCATCCCTGTCAAAAGGTAGAAAAATGAACTTGAAGGATTTGTGCTAACATAAATGCCTATTTTGCTCAATTGACCCCATCCTATAACTTGTCCAACTAAAAACGATATCCCAAGCAAAGTTGATATCAAAAACAAAATTTTAAATCCGGATATCTCATCTTCCTTTAACTTGAAATAACTTAGTTGAATCGTCAAACTGCTTAAAATGAGTATAATGGTATTGACCCAGAAAATTCCCGGCATTTCAAACCTAAGCCAATTTCCAGCGGAATGCCTAACGATATACGCGCTCGTTAAAGCAGAAAAAAGCATAATGACCGCAGCTATAAAAAGCCAAAGCCCAAATTTTGCCGGGTTTATAGGCAAAGCATAAGAGTAAGGGTGCCCGCCAGCACCGCCACCTCCGTTGCCGTAGATCCCGCCAACATCTATATTTGAAATCTCGCTTCCCTTCTTCTTTTCGATAACCATAATTCCCTCTGTTAAATTGTTTTTAAATTTTGTCAATAAAAAGAAAGACCAAAACAAGCGGAAGATAAATTTCAGCCATCAACATTATTCTCTTTGCGGAGTGAACAGAGCTGTCCTTTATAAGCGAAAGAGATTGAATGAAAAACAAAGCACCTCCGAATAATGAAGCTACCAAGGCATATTTCCCAGCAAAACCAGCTATAGTTGGCATCAATCCCATAGGTAAAAGCATAAAAGTATAAATTGCAAGATTAACCGCAGTGTTTCTATCGTCCTTAGATGGCAAAACTTTAAATCCAACCCTTTCATAATCAGATTTACAAATTAAAGCAATTGACCAAAAATGTGGAAACTGCCATAAAAATTGAATTCCAAACAAAATGATAGCCCCAAGCTCTATCTGACCTCTTACCGCCGTCCATCCAATCGCAGGTGGAATTGCCCCAGGTATTGCCCCAACAAATGTACACAAAGGCGTCATCCTTTTCAAAGGCGTATATATAAAAACATAAATTACAAACGCAACAAAAGCAAGCAATGCACTTATGAAGTTGACATATTTAAGAAGTATGAATTGTCCCAAGATCAGCATCAAAATAGAAACTAAAATCGCTGTTTGCCTTTTCATCCTTCCGCTTGGCAAAGGTCTTTTAGCGGTTCGTTTCATCATACCATCAACATCCGCTTCAAGCACTTGATTCATCGCATTTGCAGAGCCGACGACGAGAAAAACCCCAAGAACCGTCAATACGAAATTAAGCCAATCTAAATTTCCTCTATTTGCAATTAAATATCCAACCGCTGTTGTAAAGACAACAAGCGAAGTTAAACGATGTTTTATTAGGATCAGAAAATCTTGCGTTGAATTTAAAAATTTTAAAAACATCTTTTTAAACTCCTGATTTTGTCAATGCTAATTCCTCGCTTTGCTTATGACCCAATGCGTAGATGCCTCTCCAACCAAGCACAGCAAGTAAAAGCGTCGTCCCAAGGATTGTTGCACCAACCGCGACATGAAGTATTGTAACCAAAGCCGAAAGTTTCGTCCATATCACGAAAGAACCAAGCAAAATTTGCAACAAGATCAAAACAATCCATAATTTTGCAAATCCCTTCAATAACTCAATATTTCTTTTTATCGTTAGAATTGAAGCATATATTCCAACTCCAGCAACTACAAAAGCCCAAACTCTATGAGCGAAATGAATAGCGACTTTAAATTGAAGTTCAGCATAACTTATCGGGAACGGCGCATTTGGATCATAAGGCAAATTTCCAAAAGGTGGAATTATCTTACCAAATGAAAGAGGAAAATCTGGAATTATATTTCCAGATTGAGTATGCCTTACCAAAGCACCGAGCAGAATTTGAATAAACGCGAAGATAAATGTCAAAGTATATAGTTTTGCAATTTTCGCACCCACGGTAATTTCTTTTACCTTAAAACTTTCCCATGATTTTGATGTGAAAAGCGCGATGAGGAAAACCATACATAGGACAATTTCTGCAAGCGTAGCATGAGTTATCGCGATAGCTATTCTAAACGGTTCAATATGTCCAAGTGAGAATGCGCCCACAACCGTATCTTGAATTTTCTGATTAGAAACAACAAGAACTCTCAATCCACCAAGCAACGCTTGTAACAAAACAGAAACAAACGCAATTACACCAAAGGTTTTCATATATCTTGGTTGTTTGCTTCTCAAAAGCCATATCATAAGGATCATTATCAAAATTGCGACCGTTCCCGCAACAAGTCGATGCCCATGCTCATATAAAACTCCGCCAGCCATCCTTGGGAAAAGGGTTCCATAAGAAAGAGGCCAATCTGGCACGGCATCACCTGAACCAGTGCTTGTGACAGAAGCACCTACGCCAATCAAAAGCACCGCGAAAATCGCTGTTAAGATCGAAAAACGATTTAAACCTTTTGAATACATTTTCACTTTGTCTCAATTTTTACAGGAACCGTTTGGGGTATATAATCTTCTTCCGCGCCCGGAACACTATACTCATAGGGACCACGGTAAACAACAGGTAAATCAGGACCCCAATTACCATGCGGAGGCGGTGAATCAATTTGCCATTCAAGTGTTGTGGATTTCCAAGGATTCCTCTCCGCTTTCGGACCTTTGAACATACTCCAGAAGAAATTAAACAAGAAAAGCAATTGAACCGCACCAACTACAAAAGCAGCTATTGTGATAAACTTATTTAAGCCAACAAATTGAGATGTGAACCCATATTCAGTAAATGAATAATATCTTCTTGGCACTCCAGCTATTCCTTGGAAAAACATCGGGAAGAAAATTAGATAAACACCAATAAACGAACCCCAAAAATGAATTTTCCCAAGTTTTTCATTCATCATCCGACCAAACATTTTCGGAAACCAATGATAAACCCCGGCAAACATTCCAAAAGCAGCAGATGTAGCCATTGTGAAATGGAAATGAGCCACAACGAAATATGTATCATGAAGTTGAACGTCAACCGGTGCAGTTGCAAGAAACGCGCCTGTTAAAGCACCGGGTATAAATAAACCAAGAAATCCAAGCGCAAATAACATCGCTGAAGTAAACCTTAAATTTCCGCGCCATATCGTGACGATGTAATTAAATACAAGGATTGCAGTTGGAAATGAAATCACAAGTGTAGTTATAACGAAAACCTCACCAAGTATCGGATTCATCCCACTTACATACATATGATGTCCCCAAACTATCAAACTTAAAGCTCCAATCCCAAGTATTGCTCCAACGCAGACCTTATAAGCAAACAATGGTTTTCGCGCATTCGTTGCGAGAACTTCCCCAACAAGTGAAAAAGCAGGTATTATAACTATATAAACTTCTGGATGTCCCAAAAACCAAAACAGATGTTGCCAAAGTATTGGGTTACCACCCTCATGTGGAACTGGTTGACCTCCAAGGACAAGTCCACCAGGGACAAAAAAACTTG
>FWWM01008851.1_pt1 | contig 18998 bp, 15 predicted proteins | sample 2228351 | NCBI WGS metagenome assembly FWWM01 (sample SAMEA103939774, study PRJEB20133) | metagenome
CAGTACCGTGGCATCCAGCGCTGCTTCATCGCCGCCGGCGAACATGCGTTCGACCGCTGCACGATTCTCCGTCGCCGCCCATCCCCTTACCCTTGCAGATCCCCCCCCACCTTTCCCTCTCCCCGTAGGGGAGAGGGATGGGGTGAGGGGAACGGCAAACTCCACCGCCCGTCCGGATTCCATCAGGACCGGTAGGTACGCCTCCCAGGCTGGCGCCTGATCACAGGGCACCCAGATCAGCGTCAGCAGGGCATCGTGCAGCTCGTCGGGGTCGCGCACGACGGGCCAGGCTTCCTCGCTCACCTCCGCGATGGCCGCAGGGTCCAACGCCCCGACAGTCCCCGCCATCTCGGGCGGCAACGTGCGTCGCATTTCGACCGCGCGGGCGCGCCGTTCTTCCAGCGGCGCATCGTCCAGGTAGGCATAGGGATTGGCGTTGAGAATCTCGTGACAGAAGGGCGAGGGAACCGGCGTGTCCACCGCGACGCAGCGGATCTCGCCCCGCTCGATGCGCTGCAAGACTGCGATGAGCCCGTCGAGGTCCATCGCCTCGGTGAGGCAGTCCCGCACGGTTTCCTTGACCAACGGATGATCGGGCAGGTCCCTCGGCGCATGTGGATCCCGCATATTGTCCTGGCATGCCAACGCCGCCGGGAACACGGCGGCCAGCAGGTCTTCCGCACGCATCCGTTGGATCTGCGGCGGCACGCGCTTGCCGTTGGCGAACCGCAGCAACGCCAACGCGCGGGTGGCGTTCCAGCGCCACCGGCTGGCGAACATGGGCGCCGCGAGAATCGCCTGTGTGAGCACCTCGCGCACGGATTCCGACCGCACAAACCCGAAGACGCTCTCCAGAGGAAAACTGTGCCGCTCGCCCAGCGAGATCACGATGCCCTCATCGGTCGCCGCGGCCTGCAACTCAAAATCGAAGGTCACGCAGAACCGTTTGCGGAGCGCCAAGCCCCAGGCGCGGTTCAGCCGTCCCCCGAACGGCGCATGAATGACGAGCTGCATCCCGCCGCTCTCGTCGAAAAACCGCTCAGCGATGACGGTCTCCTGAGTCGGCACCGCGCCGAGCACCGCGACTCCCGAAGCGATGTAGGCCACCGCCTGTTCGGCTCCACGCTGATCGAGCCCGCACTCTTTCTTAAGCCAGGCAAGGGGATTGCCTAAAAGACTCTCGCCGCCGCTGGCCTCTTGCCTCGTGCCATGCGCCCGCTGCGCAATCTCCTGCCGCAGCGCCGCGACTTCAGCCGACAGCTCCGCGGTGCGCGACGGGGCTTCGCCGCGCCAGAACGGAATGGTCGGCGGAGCGCCGTGCGCGTCCTCCACCCGCATCTTGCCCGTCTCCACGCTGCGAATGCGCCAGGACGCATTCCCCAGCAGAATAATATCGCCGGCGAGGCTTTCCACCGCGAAGTCCTCATCAACCGAGCCGACCACCGTTCCGTCCGGCTCGGCGATCACCGTGTAATTCGCCGTATCCGGAATGGCGCCTCCCGACGTGATCGCCGCCAAGCGCGCGCCGCGCCGCGCTTTGATGCGCCGGTTGATCCGGTCGTGATACAGATAGGCACGGCCGCGGCCGCGGTCAGTCGGGATTCCATCGGCCAACATCCTCAGCACCGCGTCAAAGTCCCGGCGGTCCAGCTCGCGGTACGGATACGCGCGCCGGCACAGGGCGAACAGCTCGTCCTCGCGCCATTCCTGGGTCGCGGCGGCCGCTACGATCTGCTGCGCCAGAATATCCAGCGGCGCGGTCGGCACGTCGAGGCGATCCAGCGCGCCGCGCCGGATGGCCCGCACCAGAGCGGCGCATTCGATCAGTTCATCACGGGTCGTGGCAAACAGTCGGCCTTTCGGGACGGCTTTGATCCAGTGTCCGGACCGGCCGATCCGCTGCAAGGCCGTCGCGATGGCGCGGGGCGAGCCGATCTGACAGACCAGATCGACGGTACCGACATCGATCCCCAGTTCGAGCGACGCAGTCGCCACCACCACGCGAGTCCGCCCTGTTTTCAGCCGTTCCTCGGCGGACAGCCGGATCTGTCGAGACAAACTGCCGTGATGCGCCGCCACCACCTGCGCGCCCAGATGCTGCAAGCGCTCTTCCAAGTGGTGCGCCACCCGCTCGGCCAGCCGGCGCGTGTTCACGAAGACCAGGGTGGACCGATGCTGTTGCACCAGTTCGGCCACACGGTCGTAGATGTCGCGCCAGATCGCGTTGGTGGCCACGGCGCCCAACTCATCCTTGGGGACCTCGACCGCCACGTCCATGTCGCGCCGGTGCCCGACGTCGACGATTGCGCAGGGACCGGTCGAGTTCGAAATTCGAGGTTCGCAGTTCGAAGTTCTCGGAGCAGGAAGTTCGGAGCTCGGACTTTCTGAAATCGAATAACCTCGAACTTCGAACTCGGAACTTCGAACTCGGTCGCCGACGAGAAACTCGGCGACCGCTTCGATCGGGCGCTGAGTCGCGGACAGCCCGATGCGGACAGGCGGCGCAGCGGTCAGGGCCTCGAGCCGCTCAAGCGACAGGGCCAGATGGGCGCCGCGCTTGTTCGCCGCGAGGGCGTGAATTTCATCGACGATCACCGTCCGCACGTCGCGCAGCATCAGCCGACTCTTTTCGGCGGTCAGCAGCAGATACAGCGACTCCGGCGTCGTGATCAAAATGTGCGGCGGGCGGCGGAGCATCTGCTGCCGGTCCAAAGCCGCCGTATCGCCGGTCCGGACCAGCACGCGGATCTCGGGCAGGAGCAAGCCCGCCGCCAGCGCGGCCTGCCCGATCTCCGCTAACGGCTGCTCAAGATTTTTCTGGACGTCATTGCTCAGCGCTTTGAGAGGCGAGACATACAGCACCTGGGTGCGGTCGTCCAGCTCGCGGGCGAGAGCCTGCTTAAAGAGCGCATCGATGCAGGAGAGAAAGGCGGCGAGGGTTTTGCCCGATCCGGTGGGCGCGGCGATCACGATATCCGACCCGGAGGCGATCGCCGGCCAACTCCGCACCTGGACGTCGGTCGGCTCGCCGAATCGCGTCCGGAACCAGTCGGCAATAACCGGATGGAAGCGGGAGAGCGGCATGCGCCCGGATGTTACCATGCGAAGCGCACGGCGCTCCACATGAGCCGTCTGCGCCGCCCGGTTCGCGTGGTGGGCTGGTTACATCAGGACGCTGAAGACGGGGCTCCCGACTCTCTGACCGTCAGGACCCCGCGCATGATCGGATGCAGCTTGCAGTAGTATCCGTAATTCCCGGGCGGCAGCCCGGGGAGCTCATAGCTGCCGCCGGGCGGAACGGTGCCGGAGTCGAAGAGACAGGATTCTCCTGTTTCGCACCCTTCGTGGGTGATCGTGTGATGGGTGCCGGTCGTGTTATACCACTTGACCGGCGCATGCGCGGCTACCGTCGCCGCCTTCGGGAGAAAGTACGGCGCCCCTCCGTCGATCGTAATGGAATACGGGGCGGAGGGTGCAGCCGCCACCGCCGCGGCGATCAGCAGCCACACCACCACCCCGAGGACGAAAACGGTAAAAAGCGCGGGCGGTTTCCCAGCCGGAGCGTTATGCTCAGGCAGCCTTCTTGACATGAGCCCCCCCTTGAGCCTCCCCCGCCTTGCCGAAGAACCGCTCCCACGCACCGCGGACAAAAGCCCCAAACGCCATGATCAGCAAGAGCCACATCAATCCTTCCATCCAATTGGTATTAAAGATCGACATGGCCTTATCCAAGGTTGAAAGGAAATCCATCGGGCACCTCCTTCCATACAAGGTTATGGCGTTTGTTCAAATAATCACGGTTCTCGATCAGTAAAGAGGTGGCGGGCAACCGGATAAAAACTTTCGGCAGGACAATGACTTCCGGTCACTCGTCTGAAAACGGGCGCGAGGAGAGACCCTGGGCCGGAGGTCGGAGACTATTCCCCCTCGCCTCATGCCCAAATTCTTATAAACGCAACAACGCGATAACGCTCAGACAGACGAAGAGGTTGTTGGTCGCATGAGCGATCATCCCGGGCAGCAGGCTCCCGGTCTTTTCATACGCCCAAGCCCAGACCACCCCGCTCCAGAACACGCTCAGAAATCCGACCAGGCCGTAGCCGTGCGCAATAGCGAAGAGGCCGGCGCTGATAAAGGCGGACCGTTCCCAGCCGTATCGCCGCCGCAAGATCGCGAAAAGCAGGCCCCGAAACGCGAGTTCTTCGAAAACGGGCGCGAAAATCACATATTCGAGCAGGCTGATGCTCATGACCGACGGGGACGCCCAGACCAAATCGGCGTCGAACCACTCCGTCCAGTGACTGGAGAGGCTGAGCGGTTCGGTCACCTTGCCCAACACCCATTCGCCCAGCAAACCCGCCGCCATGATGGCCGGGACAACCATCGCGAATCGAGGCAGGTCCCGCCACGCGGGTTTCAAACCGAAGCCCTCCACGAACCCGAGTCCGGTCGGTTTCAGCAGGTGTCGGCGTGCCAGCAGCAGCAACGGGAGATTCGTCAGCGGGATCGCCAGCACCCGGAGCGAGGTGTAGTCGATCGCGGCGAACAGAAAGGCGACCGTCAGCACCGCGCCGATCGCGCCGCCGCGCAACAAGACCGCCGCGCCGATCCCGCCGGGCCACCGCGGCGGCAACGAAGCCGATCCCACCCTCAGCGCATCCCTCCGCGGATGCCGTCGCAGCCAGACCGACACCAAGACCGAGCCGCCGACCAGCATGACGGCCAACTCCGCGGCCGCCAGTGCACGCGAGCGCCACAACAGAGCCTCCGCCCTGGCCGTCGAGGCCGCCTCCACCGACGCAAGCAGGGCATGGTCGCCGGCCTGTCGTGCCAGCCTGATGGCCAGCCGATCGTAGAACCACCCGGCGGGAAGCAGCTCCGCCAATTCAGCCTGCAGTCCCTGTTCCTCCTCGAGACTGATCCGCTCACCCTGATACGCCGCCCGTAACAACCGCGCGAACAGCGGGAACGGCGCCTCCGCTTCCACCCAGGCGTCGGCCTTGTTCGTCACCTGGGACAGGCGGCCCGATTCCGCCTCCAGGACGGCCAAATTCAGATGGACAGCGGGGTCTTCCGAGTAGGACGTAAGTTCCTCATACCACGCGATCGCCTGGTCACGCTCATTGGCATCGCTGCCGACGGCGATTTCATAGAAGATGCGCTCCCAGCCCGGCGCCCGGAGCAGGGCTTCCTCCACGTCCATCGTCCGGCCGACCATCAAGTGGAGCGCACGTTCGGGCGAGGCCACGCGGTCCAGGCGAGGCAACGAAAGCATGAACCATGCGAACAGGCCGATCGATGCGCACAGCACGATCGCCGAGAGGACCGTCACCACGCGCGAGAAACGAGGGTCGTAGGGGAGAGGAGGCGGGGATGAATCGCCCGTGACGCCGGCCGCGTCGGAGCCTGCTAGGTTGGTCAACGAATGATCGGGATGCACCGTCGTCTCATGTCCGTGACAGTATATCACGCGCCTGGAAGGGCATGAAACGCAAACGCGCCTCCACGGTGGGCGCAGCCGCGCTCTTGGCGGAGCGATCGAAATTTGGCTATACTGCTTGCTCTTCGCGTGGATCCGATGAACAGAGCCTTGGCCGTCCGCCGCGGACATCGTCCGTTTGACCTATCCGGGATGCTCGGGCCATGACTCCTGAAGCCATCGGCGAGTTTGTGCCGCCGCCGCGGTTGCTTCTAGGACCAGGTCCGAGCATGGTCCATCCGCGCGTGCTGCGCGCCATGTCGGCGCCGCTCCTCGGTCACTTGGATCCGGCGTTCCTCGCGCTCATGAACGACATCCAGCGCCTCCTCCGGAACGTGTTCCGCACTGCGAACCCCTTCACGATCGCCGTCTCCGGGACGGGTTCGGCCGGGATGGAGGCTGTGCTCGTCAACCTGGTCGAGCCGGGCGAGACGGTCATCGTCGGCGTGAACGGCGTCTTCGGGGCGCGCATGGCGACGATAGTGGAACGATGCGGCGGCAAGGCGATCAGGATCGAGGCGCCGTGGGGCCGGATCATCGAACCGGATGACGTGCGGGCCGCGCTCGCCCGATCGGGACCGGCCAAGGCCGTCGCGCTCGTCCACGCCGAAACGTCCACCGGCGCCTGGCAGCCACTCGAAGAAATCGGGCGGCTTTGCCGCGAGCATGAGACGTTGTTCGTCGTCGACGCCGTCTCCTCACTGGGCGGGGTCCCGCTCGAAGTGGACGGCTGGCATATCGATGTCTGCTACAGCGGCACGCAGAAATGCCTGAGTTGTCCGCCCGGCCTGGCCCCGTTGACGGCGAACGAACGCGCACTCGGCGCCATCCGTCGCCGCCGCACGCCGTGCCAGAGCTGGTACCTGGACCTGGCGTTGGTGGCGGAGTACTGGGCCGAAGGCTCGAGAGCCTATCACCACACGGCGCCCATCTCGATGCTGTACGCGCTCCGGGAAGCATTGCGCCTGGTCGAGGAAGAGGGGCTGCCGGCTCGATTCGAACGGCACCGGGTGAACAGCGCGGCGCTGCTGGCCGGCCTCGCCGAACTCTCGCTGACTCCGCTGGCGCCGGAAGGCCGGCGCGTGCCGACCTTGAACTGTGTCACCCTCCCGCCGCACCTCGACGACGCCGCGGTGCGGGCGACGCTCCTGCGCGAGTACGGCATCGAGATCGGCGGCGGCCTCGGCCCGCTCAAGGGCGCAGTCTGGCGCATCGGCCTGATGGGCGAATCGTCTGCGCGCGGCCACGTGGAGACGCTGCTCGGCGCGTTGGAGGCGATCGCCGCCCGCTTCGGCAAGCCGGCGAGGCCGGGTGCGGCGGTGGAGGCGGCATCCCGCGTCTACGGCGCAACCTCCCAGCCGTCCAGGAGGAAGGGACCATGAGTCGACCTGCTGTGTGGATCATCGCCGGTGCCGCGTTCGCGTTCGTCGCCGTCGTGACCTATTGGACGATCGCCCTCGTCGCGGCGGAAGCCAGAAAAACGGACATGGTGCCGCCGGAGAAAGTGGTCGAGTACCTCCACGCGGTCATCGAAGCCAACCGGACGAATTACACACAGAATGTCGTGGACAAGCTGCAGCAGCAAGGCGTCGTGGAGGCGGTGGAACATTGGAAGGACGAGAAGGGGCTTCCCCTGCCCGCCCAATTTCTGATGGAGTCGGGCCGCCTGGTCGCCGAAAAAGGATATAAGCTCAGTTACCGGCTGGCCAGCCTGACCCCCATCTACGTCTGGAACGGGCCCACCAGCGACTTCGAACGCCGGGGCCTGGAAGCCGTGATCAAAGAGCCGGACAAGCCCTTCATGGGGTCCGTGAGAATCGGCACCGCCCGCTTCTTCCAAGGAATCTACGCGGACCGGGCGCTCTCTCAGACCTGCGTCAACTGCCATAACTCCCACCCCAACAGCCCCCGCCGCGACTACAAGCTCAACGACGTCATGGGCGGGATCGTGATCACGATCCCTCTCGGAGAGTGATCGCCGTGACGGTGGCTCTCCGGCATGTCCGGCTGATCGACGGACTCGGCCGCGCTTGCGAACGGGCGACGGTGGTCGTCCGCGGCGACCGCATTGCATCGGTCGGCGATAGCCGGGACGTCGGCATCCCGCGCGGCGCGCGGGTGATCGACGGGCGCGGGCTGACCGTCATCCCCGGCCTGATCGATTGTCACGTGCATCTGTGCCTCGGCGGAGAGCCGGATGTCGTGGCGACGATCGCCGGCGACGCACCGGCCTTGACCCTGCTCAAGGCCGCGCAGTTCGCCCGCCGGACGGTGGAAGCCGGCTTTACGACCGTACGCGATCTCGGGTTTCGCGACCATTCGATTTTTTCGTTGAAGCGTGCGATCGAGTCGGGCTTGACACCGGGGCCTCGTGTTCTCGCCGCCGGACTCGCCGTCTGTATGACCGGCGGCCATGCGCGGTTCATCGGCCGCGAAGCCGACGGGCCGGTCGCCGTCATGGCGGCGGTGCGCGAGCAATTGGCCGCCGGGGCCGATGTCATCAAGGTCATCGCCTCAGGCGGGGTACTCACGCCGGGCACGTCACCTGAAGCCGCGCAGTTCACTCCGGAAGAGCTGAGCGCGGCCGTCGCGGAAGCCGGAAGAGCCGGACGGCGCGTCGCGGCGCATGCGCACGGATCGAGCGGGATGAAAAACGCCGTCCGGGCCGGCGTCCATTCGATCGAGCACGGGACATTGATGGACGAGGAAGCCGCGTCGCTGATGAAAGAACGCGATGTGTTTATGGTGCCGACGCTGTCGGCGCTGGCCACGACCGCGGATTGCGGCTCGGCCTGCGGCGTGCCGGAACACGCGGTGGCCAAAGCGACGGCGATGCGCGCCCGCCATGAGGCCGCGTTCAAACGGGCCCATCGCGGCGGGATTCCCATCGCGATGGGCACCGACGCCGGGACGCCGTTCAATTACCACGGTGACAACGCGCAGGAACTGGAACGGATGGTCGCGCTCGGCATGAGCCCGATGGAAGCCGTCCTGGCTGCGACCTCGGCGGCGGCGCGGCTCCTGGGCCTGGACAACGCGGTCGGAACGATCGAAGCCGGCAAGCTCGCCGACTTGGTCGTCGTCGCCGGCAATCCCCTGAAACGCATCGCCATCCTCCGCGACAAAGAGAAAATCATCGGGGTGATGCAGGCGGGACAGTTCGTCGCGGGGCCGCTCTCCAAGGAAATGGCAAATGAGAAATGAGGAATGTGGAATGAGGAATGGCACGCGCACAATCCCGGACATTCCTCATTCCGCATTGCGGCGTCATCGCCGCTGGTAGAACAGTTCCAGCGCGGCGGTGAAACCGCTCACCCTTCCTCGGCGGATCATGTCTTCAAAGCGCCCCCGCAACTCTCTGGTCTGCCCTTCGTCGCCTTTCTTGATCACGCCCTGCGCCGCCATCATCTGGACGGCGACATCCACCAGCCGCTTCTTGCGGCTCTCCATCTCCGGGCTCAGGAACTCGTCCATGACCTCCGCCGCCCGCTCCGCCACGATGTCCTCACGGAACGTGTCGTACCCCTGCGCGGCCACCGTGCGTTCGCGGATGAGCGCCAATTCGACTTTGATCCGCTTGATATCCTTGATGATGACGGCGAACAGCTCTTTGCGTCCCTCCTCGAACAGCTTTTTCTCCATCTCATCGCGGAGGAGCGACGGATCGACGGCCTCCTCGCGCGGCTCAACGCCCCAGCGGAGCCGGTCGTAGGTCCGGCGGCTCTCCGGGTCGCCGATGACTTCATAGGCCTCGTTGATCTCGCGGATCTTCGCTTCGGCGTCGGCCTTCCCGGGATTGCGGTCCGGATGGTGCTGAAAGACGAGTCGGCGGTACGCTTTCCTGATGTCCTCATCGGAGGCTTCACGCGGGACGCCGAGGACTTTATAGTAGTCGATGCGCGGCATGACAGCGCGAGACTATAACACCCGTCCGGAGCAGCGGCAACCGAGCGTCGCGCCCGCAATTCTCACCTTGACTCCCGGCGTCTACTTGGCTAATAGCCGGTCGCCGGCAGCCGAGAGCAATATGGGCTCCCCGCTGCTCGCTATTTGCTGTTGGCTTCATGGGCATCAGCTATTTGCTGCCGGCTGTTCGCCGTATCCGGATTCCACATGACGACGCAACCATGGCGACGGGGCGTCACCCGTTATCAATGGCTCGTGCTGTTCGTGGCCTGGCTCGGCTGGGTGTTCGACTCGATGGACGCCACGATCTACGCCATCGTCCTTCATCCGGCGCTCGAAGAGCTGCTCCGATCATCCGCCGGGACGGTCAATGCAGACCAGATCGGCTGGTACGGCGGCATCATCTTTTCGATCTTCCTGATCGGCTGGGCGATCGGCGGCGTGTTGTTCGGCATCGTCGCCGACTATGTCGGACGGACCAAAACGCTCATCGCGACGATCCTCATCTATGCGCTCTTCACCGGCGCGGCGGCGCTGTCCCAGGACTGGTGGCACCTGGCGCTCTACCGGTTCCTGACCGCGCTCGGCATCGGCGGCGAATGGGCCGCCGGCGCGGCGATCGTCGCTGAAACGTGGCCGGAGAACAAACGCGCCAAGGCGGCCGGCCTCCTTCAATCCGCCTGGGCGGTGGGCTTCTTTCTCGCCGCCGCGTTCAACCTTTTGCTGGGAGGCTACGGCTGGCGGGTGTTGTTCGTGGTCGGCGTCCTTCCGGCGTTCGTTTCCATAGTGGTCTTCATCTGGGTGAAGGAGCCGGACCGGTGGGTGAAGGCGCGCGCGCTGGAGCGTCGCTTGGGAGTCGGGTCGGCAATCAAGCTTCCGGAACTCTTCCGTCCCGATCTCCGCCGATCGACGCTGGTCGGATCGGTCCTGGCGTTCGTCGCGGTCTTCGGACTCTGGGGCGCCACCAATTGGACTCCCACATTGATCAGGGCCCTGCCTGATATGCAGGGGCTGGATCACGCGGCGCTCGCCACATACGTGAGCTATGCCATCATGGCGCTGAACGTCGGAGCCTTGGGCGGGTATCTCAGCTTCGGCCCGCTGGCCGAGCGGTTCGGACGCCGGCCGGTTTTCGCGCTGATGTGCGCCGGCAGTCTGCTGATGTTGCCGGTCGCGTTCCTGACCCCGCACGCGTACACACATGTCTTGGCCCTGCTGCCGGTTCTCGGGTTTTTCAACAACGGCATCTTCACCGGCTTTCCCATTTATCTTCCCGAACTCTATCCGACCAGTCTGCGGGCGACGGGCGCGGGGTTTTGTTTCAACGCCGGCCGCGTGTTGGCTTCGGTCGCGCCGTTCCTCACCGGATTTCTGGTAACCGCCATGGGGACGTTCGGCAAAGCCGCCAGTACCGTGGCGCTGATTTATCTGGTGGGATTGCTGGTGCTGCCGTTCGCGCCGGAAACGAGAGGGAAACCGCTGCCGGATTGAACGGGGGCGGTAGGCGATGCCGCAGTATCCGCGCATGTTGCCGCTGGGCGACGCCGGATTCCTTGTCGAGTTCGGCGACTCCATCGACCCTGCCGTCAACGCCCGAGTGGTGAATTTTGCCCGGGCCGTCGAGCGTTCGCGTGTTCCGGGCGTCATCGAAGTCGTGCCTGCGTACCGGTCGGCCGCAATCTACGTCGACCCGGTCGAGAAGGACCTCGCATCGCTCAGGGAAGCGTGCATGACTCTCGCAGTCAACCTCCCGATGGAGCCGGTCGGTCGACAGCACGCCGTCACGATCCCTGTCCTCTATGGCGGCGAGGCGGGACCGGATTTGCCCGCCCTGGCCGAGCGAGCCGGCCTCTCGATCGAACAAGTGATCGCGTTGCACGCCTCCGTCGAGTATCGTGTGTTCATGTTGGGGTTCAGTCCCGGTTTTCCCTATCTCGGCATGGTCCCCGACGCGATCGCCGCGCCGCGCCTGCCTGAACCGCGCATCACCGTCCCGGCCGGATCGGTCGGGGTCGCCGGCCGGCAAACCGGCATCTACCCGCAGGCGAGCCCGGGCGGGTGGCGGTTGATCGGGCGGACGCCGCTCACGCTCTACGACCCGGCGCGGATCCGTCCCTTTCTATTGGAACCGGGAGATCTGGTGAGGTTTGTCTCCATCGACCGGGAGGAATTCGACCGGCTGAAAGAAAAGGAAGACGATGACAAGAACGATCGACCTGAACTGCGATCTGGGTGAAACCGCCGAACCGGCGCAGTGGGAAGTCGAAGCCCGCGTGTTGGCGCATATCACCTCGGTGAATATCGCGTGCGGCGTTCACGCCGGCGATCCGCATCTCATGCGGCGAACGGTACACCTGGCATCGGCCCACGCCGTCGCGATCGGCGCCCACCCCGGCCTTCGCGATCCGGACGGAATGGGCCGCCGCGAGCGAGCCCTCACCGAGGTCGAAGTGGAAAATCTGATCGCCTACCAGGTCGGCGCATTGGCGGGCATTTGTGCGTTGGCGGGCGTACGCCTGGCTCACGTCAAGCCGCACGGCGCGCTCTATACGATGGCGGCCCGCGATCGTCGACTGGCCGACGCCGTCGCTCGGTCGGTCGCGACGGTCGACCGTCGCCTGATCCTGGTGGGACTCGCCGGATCGGAGCTGATCGCCGCCGGCAAGGCAGCCGGCCTCATCACGGCAGAAGAAGCCTTCATCGATCGGGCTTATCGGCCGGACGGTTCCCTGGTCCCGCGAGACCGGCCGGGAGCGGTCATTCACGATGAAGCGACGGTGCTCGCGCGCGCGCTGAGCCTCGCCCGAGACGGCATCGTGCCGAGTCTGGACGGTCCTCCGGTCACTGTCCGAGCGGACACCCTCTGCCTGCACGGAGATACACCCGGCGCGGACCGATTGGCCCAAGCGGTCCGCAAAGCGCTCGCCGACGCCGGCATCCGCGTGGCCCGCATGACCGATGTCCATGCCTGAACGGGCCGCCTTGCGCGTCATTCGACCTGGGCTGTTGACGACCGTACAGGATCTGGGGCGCTACGGTTTCAGACGCTACGGCATGCCGATCGCCGGCGCAATGGATACCCTCGCGCTCCGGGTGGCCAACCGGCTCGTCGGCAATCCCGATCATGCCGCCGGCCTGGAGATCACCGTCCTGGGCCCCGAGTTGCGTTTCGAGGCCGACGCGCTGATCGCGATCACCGGAGCCGATCTGTCGCCCGCAGTGGACGGGGTCGTCCTGCCTGACTGGACCGCCGTCGCCGTGCGGGCCGGGAGCATCCTGACCTTCGGCGGGCGCCGGAGTGGGGCGAGAGCCTATCTCGCCCTGGCAGGCGGTCTCGACGTGCCACTCGTCTTCGGCAGTCGCTCCACCCATCTCCGCAGCCGAACCGGTGGATTCGAGGGGCGCGCCTTAATGAAGGGCGATGTGCTGGCCGGAAGATGCCCGCCGGCCGATTGGCCCACTCTCATCGGCCGCTCCATCCCTGACCCGATTCGACCGGCCTACAGCGCGGCTCCCACCGTCCGCGTCGTCTTCGGACCTCAGCATGACGCGTTCACCGCCCAAGCCCTCGAGACTCTCATCAGCCGGCGCTACACCGTCTTGCCCGAGGCGGACCGAATGGGCTACCGACTGGCCGGCCCGCCGCTTCCGCACTGCGGCCCGCCCGATATCGTGTCCGACGCGACGGTCCCCGGAGCGATCCAGGTGCCGACCAATCAGCAACCCATCCTCCTGATGGCCGACTGCCAGACGACCGGCGGCTATCCCAAGATCGCCGTCGCGATCTCGGCCGACCTGCCCTTGGCCGCGCAGCTTATGCCCGGTGACACGATCGGATTCACTCCGGTGGACGCCGCTGAGGCGCGAGCGATCGCCCAAACCCAGTGCGCCACGTTGGATCGCCTGCTTCCGCCGGTCGGGTAAGGGGAACATCTGTGCGGACCGGGGACTAACCGCGCCGGCGCCGCACCAACCACAGAAGAGGCGCGGCGAACAAAAGGGCGGGCAACCAGACCCACCGGATTTCGCTGGCCAGGATGACCAACCCGTGATCGGTGAAGAATGCTCCGAACCCGATCGGCGAGACTTCGATCGGCCGGAACGGGAGAAAGTACCGGGTCGCGTCGAAGGGGGCGAAGAAGGCCACGCCGAGGCCGCCGTTGGTCATGGCGTCGAGCACTCCATGCGAAGCCGTTGCGCAAAACAGGTATCCCCACACTCTCACACGAGCGCCGGCCCACTCCGGCCCATCGAAGGCCGCGGCAACGACGCCGGCGGCGAGCAGCGCGGCGAAGAACAGCGAGTGGGTCAAGCCTCGGTGGCCCAGCAGATGATCGTAGGGAATGCCGAACCAGAACCCGAGGACGTCCAGATCCGGCCCGACCGAGCAGGCGGCGCCGAACACCCAGAACCGCATCGACCGCTCGGCCGGTCTCCATGCCATCCCCAACGCGGCGGCTACCACGACATGCGAAAACGCCGACGCCATCGTCAGAGCCCCCGGCGAACTTGCGCCTGATGCGCAGGCGCCGCACTTGAAGCCGGACTGCATGGGTGTGTAAGGTAATTGGAGGAACGACCTCGACACCGGAGAGGATGATGCAGATGCCGGCACGAACCCCCCGTTTCACCGTGTCCTTACCTGCTCTCCTCGCGCCGTTGCTGATCGGCCTGCTCGCCGGCTGCGCGACCATCCCGTTCGATCCCGCGCCCGTCGTGCCGACCAAACACCAGCTTCCCTACTCGGTCAAATTGAAGCTCGGGCCGTTGGGTGCGTTCATGGTCGAGCCGGGCGCGACGATGATCGCCGATCCCGGATTGCAGAACCACGTCCTCAGTCCGATCGACTCGCTGGTCTCGCCGCGAGAACAGTGGGAAGCGGCTATCCTGCAGTACGTGACCGCCCGACAGACCTTCCGACGGGTCGTCAGGGAGGGAACCGCGGATCTCGACCTGGAACTGCAGGCCGCCATCTATATCGATCCCGGCAGAGCCTTCGATTTCAACTACATCTATGCCGCCAGAGTCGACGCGTTTCTCAAAGACCCGCGGAACGGCCGCCTGCTGAAGAGCTATAGCGGCTTCGGCAAAGCGGTGGGCGAGGTGGCGCGAGGCGGGAAGGACGACGACAGGCGACCGGTGAACCGAGCCCTGCACGCCGCGTTGAACGACCTGTTCGGCAAGATGGAACACGACCGGCGGCTGGCGTCGCTGTGAAACCCGTGAATCGTTCAACGTTCTTCGTGATTCGGAAGAGAACTCTCCACGGCGAACCGTTTCACGGTTCACGTTTCACGAACAACCGGCCAGCCGTTTCGCCAGCTCCCGCTCTTCCGCCTCCGTTTTGACTTCACCGTTCAGGCGGGCATCCAGCAAGGCATCGAGGATTTTCCGATAGAGCGGCCCCGGTTTGAGGCCCATTCCCTGTAGATCGCGCCCGGTGAGCCACGGCTTGACGTGCCGGTACATCGTGAGATACGCGGAGATCTGCCGCTTCACCGACTCCGACTTGTCCTTGGCCATGATGAAAATCAGCGTTTCATCAGCGAGCCCCGTCAGCAACCGCGCCGTCTCGGCCGGACGCGGCGGCGGCTGTTTCGCCAACCGTCTCAGCAGCCCGCGCAGGGCGAAGCGCGCCGCTTTCAGCTTCTCGGTTTCCTGGTCCGTGAACGGGAAACGCTTGAGCAAATCCCGGACCGCGCGGGCCGGCAGCATCTCCAGGAGCGCCATCATCGACACCAGCCAGGAGTGCATCGGTCGATCCAGATAGAGCAGCCGGTACCAATCCAGCGCTGCTTCCACGCCGGCGAGCAACTCCTCCAGCCGCGGAGACCAGACGAGCTTGGGGTGGATGAAACGCAGCAGATCCAATTCCGCCATCCGGCTGACCGCGCGGCGCGGCTCCCGCTCGGAGAGCAGCAATTTGAGTTCGTCGAGCAGCCGATGGCCGGAGAGTCGGTGGAACAGGTCCATCTTCACCGCGCCCTTGATGAGCGCCAACGTTTCTTTCCCCACGTGGAATCCGAACCGCAGTTCGAACCGGATCGCGCGGAAGACGCGCGTCGGGTCTTCGACGAAACTCAAGCCGTGCAGGACCCGAATCGTCTTCTCCTTCAAGTCGCGCTGGCCGCCGTAGAAATCGATCAACTGGCCGAAGAAGCGGGAATTGAGCCGGATCGCCAGGGTGTTGATCGTGAAGTCCCGCCGATAGAGGTCCTTCTTGATCGAGCTCCGCTCGACCGTGGGCAACGCCGTCGGATATTCGTAATATTCCGTCCGGGCCGTCGCGACATCGACCTTGAACCCGTCCGGCAGAACCACCACGGCGGTGCCGAATCGCTCGTGGACCTTGACTCGGCCGCCGCTGGCGCGGGCCAACGCGCGGGCGAACGCGATGCCGTCGCCTTCGACGACCAGGTCCACGTCGAGGTTCTCGATCCCGAGCAGCAGGTCCCGGACGAACCCGCCGACCACGTAGGCCGACACATCCAGCCGGTCGGCCAGTTCCCCCGCTTCCTTCAGCAACGACACCAGACGAGCCGGCAGCTTGGCCCGCAACATCCCGCCGACGTTTCGCCGGCGCATCGTCCCGACAATGGTCTCCTCTCCGTCCTTCGCCTTGGGCCTCGCACCGGCGAGGATGTCGTCGTGCAGCGCGCGCAGCAGGTCCGTTCTGGTGATCACTCCGACCACCTTGCTGCCCGACAGGATCGGCACAAATCGTTGGTTCTGCTCGATCATGCGGGTCTGAATCTCGTGGAACGGCGTCTCCGGCGAAGCGGCATAGGCGTCGGGTTGCATGAACTGTTCGACCGGGGCGCCCGCCAATCCGTGGAACAGCGCTTTCTGCACGATCTCCCGGCTGATCAGCCCCCGATAGCGTTCCTTCCCGTCCAACACGGGCAGCACGTTGACGCCGTACTTGGTCATGCGCGTCTCGGCTTCGGCGATCGCGGCGTCCATGCCGATCGACTTGACCGGCTTGGTCATCACGTCTTTCGCCAGCAGGGTGGGGCGATACCGCTCGGTGAGCAACTGGACGATTCGCTCCCGCACCTCGATCAAGGTCCTGCCTTTGACGCTCGCCGCAGCGGCGACCGGGTGTCCGCCCCCGCCGAACTCCCGGGCGATCCAACTCACATCGATCTCCGGGCGACGGCTGCGGCCGATCACCTGGACCTTGTCCTCCATCGCGAAGGCCGCGACCACCGCGTCCAACCCCTCCAACTCCGCCAGCTTGTGCACCAGCCCGGCCAGATCGCCCCGGTAGCGGTCATAGGCGCTGGATGCGACGAGGACCTTGCGGCCTTCCAGATAGTAAGTTTCGCTCGAACGCAACAGATCGTTGAGCAGCGCGATCTGGTCCGCATCCAACGGGCGCCGCAGCGTATCCGACACCACGTTCAGGTCCGCGCCGGCCCGCAAGACATAGGCCGCCGCGTCCAGATCGCGCGGTGTCGTGGAGACAAACATCAGCGAGCCGGTCTCTTCATACAGGCCCAACGCCAGCACGGTCGCCTCGAACGGCGTGAGCGGAAGATTGCGGCTTCGGAGTTGCTCGATCATCAGCGTCGTCGTCGCACCGACCGGCTCGACGACCCGCAGTCCGACCCTGGCCTGGAACGCTTTTTCTGCGCCCGATGCGCCGTCGGCTCCCGCTTCGTGATGGTCGTAGCAGTGCACTTCGACCTCGGGCTTCGCACAGAGGTCCTTCAGCGGACCGATCCGCTCCGGATCCTGCGTATCGACCAGAATCAGTCTCGTGACTTGCGTGAGATCGAGATCCTTTAAGCGGGTCACCCCGAGATCATGCACCGCGAGGAAACTGCGGACCGTTTCCTGCGCGCCGCCGGGCAGGACCAACGCCGCGCCGGGATAGAGCTTGCGCGCGGCGACCATGGCGGCCATGCCGTCGAAATCGGCGTTGAGGTGAGTGGTGACGACATCCACGCGGGGGATTCTAACAGCATCGGCTGGAGACGGGAAGCGACGCGGGAAGCACGTGAAGCCTTTCGGCGCCCATGACCCGAGTCATGAGCGCCGACGGATGAGGAATTCCTCATTCCTCATTCCTCATTCCTCATTCCTCATTCCTCATTTTCCATTACCGATGCCGAGCGCCCTGGCGGTCGTGCTTCTCGCGAAAAATGTCGCGTGACGCGCGGTCCTGCGCGGCCTTGATGCGGGCTCGCTCCTTTTTGGTCATGACCCCGTCGGACTTGGCCCTGTCTTCCAGACGATTGATCCGATTCTGCTGCCGTTCCAACCTGGCCGCCTCGCGCTCATTCAGTTGCCCGCTGGCGACGCCTTGATCGATCCGCTGCTCCTGATTGCCCTGTCGCCGGTCGATCCCCGGCGTGTTCGCGTCCTCCGCAAAGGCCACCGACCCGACCAGCACCATCCCCGCCGCCACGCCCACGATCAGACTTTTCATGATTGCCTCCTGGTTAGTGGTGAACCGCTCCGACGACCGCCCCGTCAACCGCGCAACTCCGCGATCGGTTAACAGCGAGTCTGCAGACGTTCTAGCACTCTGAGCCCTCTTTGGAAAGAACTTTTTGGGGAGAAATGGCGCAGCGGCACCGATCGGGGAACATCGCTCCGCGTGCGAACACCCGAGATCCCCTCGGCCGTGGCATCGGATAGCAGAAGGCCGACCTCATCGCTAGAGCTATGGACTCGGATGCCTGGCTTCTTCTACCCTAGGAGCGTGTCCGATATTGCCGTTCGTGACGAGGCGAAGGAGGCGCTGGCAGATGCAGCACCCACTAAAGTGGGTACCCGGGCCGCGAAAAACCGGAGGCATATTCACTGGAATCGGGACCCATTGCTCTGCAGCATGCAATGGGTGCCCCGGATGTTTCGGGGCCGAGAACGACGCAGATGTCGGTGCACCGTTCGCCACAGGAGAAAGGTCAATGTCGGACAAGCTCCTAGAACACCCGTAAAGACGTTAACAACCGTGTTAATGAAAGAGCCTTGCTCGTCTCTTCCAATTGGGCATTGGAAGCTCACATCGCGTTGCATGAACCTCTTATCTGGTAAAGTCGTTTGCCAGGAAATGCGAGCCACAGTTCGTTTTCACAGTTCCCGCCCAGCAGGAGCAGGGCCGTCCTAGCCATCGCCACTTTGGGTCCTGACGGGCTGGAAGGCACCGAAGATATGATCAGGTTGTGCGGCCGGAGTGTCACTTTACCGAATTCAGGCCAAGCGCTGAGAAGGCAGAACGAGTCACACCCCCGATCTGCCACCGGCATGTAGGCATTCAAGGTTTGGCCTTGCGCCCATGTTAGGGGGCACTTCGCACCAGCGTCCAAACGAGACGCATACGCCAAATCCTAGGCGAAATCAATCGGCTACGGTGAGGAAGTGCCGGCATTCCGCTCATAAGGCGGCCGGCTCGCCAGCTTGCGCTCAGGCTCCGACCTGCCGAGGGCGCAAGCGCTTGTCTGCGTGCGTCGCACAGGCAGGGCATCCGCCGGGGAGCGAACATGGGGACAGGCACCGAGGGACTGAAGGAGACAGGCCCATCATCCGTTGCAAAGAAGTCCCCATGAGCGATCGCTCACCCACGCATGATGAACATCACGGCTGGACTCGCGGCGAGGGGAAA
>FWWM01008852.1_pt1 | contig 18997 bp, 17 predicted proteins | sample 2228351 | NCBI WGS metagenome assembly FWWM01 (sample SAMEA103939774, study PRJEB20133) | metagenome
ACCCCCCAGAGGGACGGTTGTAGCGTAGCTTAGAGGCTGACAGCCAAGTCAGCCTCTCTTTTTAATTTTATTAACACATATAATCCCAATAAATTTGACAGAGTTTGAATTTGAAATTATAATATATATGTATATTTTTCGGGGATGTAGCCAAGTGGGAAGGCCGCGGTCTGCAAAACCGCTATTGAGTCGGTTCGATTCCGACCATCCCCTTTGTTTATACAATAGGTGATTGTTTTTATTTTTGGTTGCCGGGGTGGTGGAATTGGTAGACACAAGGGACTTAAAATCCCTCGGGTTTAACGACCTGTGCGGGTTCGAGTCCCGCCCTCGGCATTTTTTAATATGGGGAGTTAAAAATGAAGTTTTCGGTCGATAGGGATGTTTTTCTTAAATATTTGACAATAGCTGATAATAATATTAGAAATGTTAAATCTCCTCTTTCTGTTTTATATAATGTATATCTTAAAACCATTGCAGAAGATGGAAAAATTATTCTTATGACTTATAATGGAGAAAGTGGAGTAAAGATAGATCTTAGTGCTAATGTTGAAACTTCTGGTGAAATAACAATAAATTCAAAGAAATTACTTGAGGTAGTAAGAAAATTGGATTCTAATACAATTATTTTAGAAAAGGATGGAGAGAAAGAGCCAGAAAATTTAATTAATATTTATCCAGCCGATGTTGATAAAAGGTCTGTTATTTTTAAGTTGAATGGAACTGATGCAAGTATATTTCCCGTTCACAAAGAATTTGACTGGAATAAATACATGACTATTGCTACTTCTGATTTTGCTGAGCTTGTTGAGACGACTATTTTTTCTGTGGCAGATGAAACCTCAATTAAATATGTTTACAAAGGAATTTATATTGAAGAAGATGATGATAAAATTTCATTTGTGGCTACTGATGGAAAAAGGCTTTCTGCAAATTATAAAAAATATTTATCCAAGGTTGGAAATTTTAGTGTAAGTGCTATTGTTCCAGAGAATATTTTTAGAACATTATTGCTTTCGATTGATGATTCAAGTGAGTTGCTTCTTTCTTTAGAAGAGAATCTTATCTTCTTTAAGGTTAATAATATCTATATTTTTTCTGAATTGATTTCTGGAAAGTTTCCAAACTATAAGGATTTTCTTCCTAAAGATTTAAACAATAGATTAGAAGTTAAAGCAGATTCTTTTTTAAAGGCAATAGAAACTTTATCTGTTATTGCTGATCAGGATACAAATAAAATTAAAATGTGGATTCCAGATCCGAAAATAAATTCAATGTTTCTTTTTGCAAGACATTCTACTCATGGTGAGGCAAAAGAAGAAGTAACACTTGAGTCTTATTCTGGAGAAGTTCTTGAAATTTGCTTTAATTATAAACATTTTGCTGATTTTTTAAAGATTGCTAAGGGTAGAGTGGTTGAAATAAAGGTAAATAATTTGAATAGTCCTTTCTTTTTTAAGATTAAGGGGGTTGATGAGCTTTTGTATCTTGATATGCCACTCAGAACTACTGATTTATAAGAAAGTTATATTCCATAAAATAATCTTGTTCCACATTCCGGTGGCAATCTATTTTCTTCTATTTTTTCTACTGTGCGTGAAATGTTGTATTCTGTTCTTTTGAATATAAAAGAAAAATCCTTATCATCAAATATGCAATATGAAGCCGCTGGATTTTTATCTCTTGGTTGTCCCACACTTCCGGGGTTAATGAGATAGAATTTTTCTATATCAAGATGGATTTTTTCATCTATTTTATATAAAAATTCACCATTTTCAAAGAATATTATTGGAATATGGGTATGACCAAAAAAACATAGATGGATTTCTTTTTCTTTTAGATATTCAATATTATTTATTGCTATACTTTTTCTTAAGATATACTCATCGGGTTCTTTTGGTGAACCATGAACAAAGAGTATTTCGTTATAGAAATAATCGTTTTTCAAATTTTCTATAAAGATTCTTGATTTTGTCGAAATATTTTCATCTGTCCATTCTATTGCTTCTCTTGCTATTTTGTTTGCAAATATTCTTAAGTTTTTATCTATCAACATTCTTTCATGATTGCCTTTTATGGAAATGAAATTTTCTTTTTCTAAAATTTTTATGCATTGATCGGGATCGGGACCATATCCAATTATATCTCCAAGACATATCTTTAAGTCAAAAGATTCTTTTCTTGTTGCATTAATTACAGAAATTAGTGCTTCAAGGTTAGAATGAATATCACTTATTATTAATATTTTCATAAAATTTAAGTGTTTTTATTATAATATACTTTACATAAATTAATCCATTTTTTGCTTCTTTATAAAATTCAAGCCAGTCTGAGATAAGTTTTTCTGATAGGCTTTCTTCTTTTCTTTCTAATAATTTTAGAATGGTTTCCTGCATTGTTAGTTCAACAAATTTACCTAATTTTTCTTTTTTTGTTGCTTTTAAGAATTTTATGTCAAAGTCATTCATATCATTAAAATATTTTTCAGGATTTTTTGTAATCTTGAAATTATTAAGTAATTGTTCGCATGCTTTTATGGCTTTATATGAGTTTGGTAGCATTTCATCTATTAATGTTACAATATCTTTTAAGTATTTAATATAATTTTCTTCTGATTGGGCTTTTTTATTTATTTCAATAATTTTATTAAAATCTTTATATTCTTTTAGTGCTTCTAAAAGTGGTAAATGTATGGCACCTTCAATTAATGCTCCACCTTCTGTTGAGTTTATAACCTTTTGTGTACTGTTTTTTATTTCTCTTTTAAACCATTCGATAAATGTCATAAATTTTCTATCTGTTGTTACATATTGTTCTATATTTCCCTTTACTTTAATTTTATTTGCAATTATCTGACTTTTTGCATTATATGTTTCATAGTTATTAAGCCTGTTTGTTGAGTAAAAAAACATTTCTTCAAGAATATTGTTTTCAGAGTGAGTTTTAAATCCGGTGTATGATAGATCCTGTCCTATGAAAATTATTGGGCTACAACCTAAAAATCTTGCAAAATCAAATGCTGTTGTTGATACAGAACCACCAGATTTTAGAGTGCCTTTCTCACCAGAAAATTTCTTTATTTCTTCATAAAGTGGAAAGATGGTATCATATAATATTATATTATCAATGGGGTAGTGGGATATTGTGAGAAAAGCTATTGCACTATCTACTACCAAGAGAGGAAGTTTATCTTTTTCTTTTATGCCAAGTAAATATAGTGAATTTCTATCTTGAGGATCAACACTTATAACGAAATCAGGTATTATATCGTTTTTTATAAGTCTTGCTAAGGCTGTGTCAGTAGATATTATTACTGCTTTGTTTTCTTGTTTTTTTAACATTTCTATATTTCTGGATAGTGATGGACCTGCTCCTACTATAATTGCTGGTTTGTCTTTAAAATTGTGCTTTATATTCATAATTCCTGGTAGTTTGAAATAATATATTGAATTTTTTATAATATTTTTAAGCCATGTTTTCTGAAAACGTTTTAAAGTGTTTTGATTTATTTTTTTCTTTGATAAATATGTGATTAGTTCATTTTCGAGTTGAGTATATATTTCTGGAAAAAGAGTTAGGTACGGTCTATGAATATAGAAATTAAATTCTTTTATATAATTTCTGTCAAGATAATCAAATAAATCTTCAAGATTTGAAAATATTTCTATTCTTTTTGAAGTTAGAAGCTCTTTTTTTTCACTTTTTATGATGTTTAGAATTTCATTAGAATTTTCAAAAATTAAAACTTTATAGTTTGTATTGTTTATTATATATTCTACTATATATCCTAAACCAATACCGGCTAGTATCACATGTTCCATATTGTTATTGAAATGTGATACAATTCTTTCTGCTTCTTTGATAGGGTTGGAAGAATGAATAGTTATAATTTTGTTGTCTTTTTTAATTTTTAGGTTTTTATATTCGCCATCTACAAGAATAAGTTCCATATCCACTCCAATATTAGTACTTTCCGTTTATAATCATTCTTCTAACTATATTAGCGAATGTTGGGGCAGCGACAATTCCACCAGTATTTTTACCGGCTTTCGGTTTGTGAATGACTACGAGAATAGTATATTTTGGTTTCTCTCCAGGAATAAATCCTACAAAAACTGCATTGTATAAATCCTTGTAATACCCCTGTCCATTTTCTTTTGCTATTTGACCTGTTCCAGTTTTTCCAGCTATTGAAATTCCTTCTATTTTGGCACTTAAAGCGGTACCTTCTTCGCTTATGACTTTTGTCATCATTTCTATTAAATTTTTTACTCCATTTTCAGTTATCAATCTAATAGATGTTTCGTTGTTATGTGTGTTTTTTACAATTTTTGGCTTTTTGTATATTCCGTGGTTTCCTATGATACTTGCACAAAGAGCAAGTTGTAAGGCAGTTACTCCTATTTCCTGCCCTATTGAAATCATATATTTTGATAAAATTGACCATTTTTGAGGTTGTCTTAAAATTCCTTTTTCAACTCCTGGTAAGTTTATTTCAGGAGTTTTTCCAAATCCAAGGTTATACAGATAGTTATAAAATTCATCTTTCTTAAATTTATCAGCTATCTGTATCATTCCCACGTTACATGATTTTTGTATTATTTTTTCTGGTGATACATATCCATGAGCAGCAAGGCACTTAAAGGATGTTTCTCCTACCATTATTTCAGCTGGACAGTAGAAAAGAGGGTTATCTTTATTTACTATTCCCTTTTCGAGGGCAAAAGACATCGCAAATATTTTCATGGTTGAACCTGGTTCAAATATATAGCTTATAGCAGGGAAGAATAATTGACTTGTTGAAATGATTTTTTCATTTGGATTATAGGTTGGATAGCTTACAATAGACAGAATTTCCATGTTTTCGTTGTCTATTATAACGACTGAGCCACTTTCTGCTAAATTTTTGTTTACTGCGTTTTCAAGTTCTTGATATGTTATGATTGATAAATCTTTATCGATAGTGAGTTGTATATCTATACCTTTCTCTAAATATTCATTATAGCTATTTTCTATCCCTGATATCCCTGTATTATCAATTGATACATTTCCAATGAGATGGGCTATTTCTTTATATGGATAAAATCTTCCCTTTTCACTGATTATTCCTAATTCATCATGTTTTATGAACTTTTCTTTTTTTAATCTTTCTATCCATAGTTTTATAGGAGTTAATGTTTCTTTTTCCCCTTTTCGTAATAACCAGATAAAATTTTTATCTGAAAAAATATTTTTTAAATCTTCTTCTTCAAAAAGCCCTGTTTTTGCTAACTCTTTGTATATTAACATCTTTTTTTCTTCTGGAAGTTTTGATGGTCTGAGATAGATAGAAAAGAAATCTTTTGATATTGCTAATTCTATTCCGTTTTTGTCTAAAATTTTACCTCTTTGTTGTGTTAAATTGTTTGATTGTAAAAATTTTTCATCAGGGAAAAGGGATATAATTATTATTCTTGCTTCAATAAAAAAGAAAAATAAAAGAGCAAAAAAGAAAAATACGCCAAATCTTTCTTTGTTCATAAAAAATCCATTTTTTATAAAAATCGGAAAAAAAATTTTTTACATAAGGAAAGAAAGAGAATCTCCACGTTCAAAGGATAGTTCTTTTCCGATGGATTTTACTCTTAAAGCCATACAGGATATACATTCCAGTCCACTTTCGTTTATACAGATTTTGTCTGGATATAATAAGTAATTTTTTTTATTTACTGGTGGTGTTATGTTTGGCATAAGGACGTTGGCTCCAGCCTTAAGCATTTTTTCTCTACCGAGTGGATCGAGCGTTCCGGCTGCTGTTGTTGCCGGGATATTAGCATAAGGTAAAGCAAGCCTTAATAATGCTGTGGTTCTTATTGTCCTTTCGATGGGGTACTGTTTTGCCTTTTTCAGCGGAGTGTCGGGATGAGGAATAAATGGACCAATTCCCACCATATGTAATGAAAGATCCATGCATAACTTAATATTTTTAAGTAAAATTTCATCAGTTTCATCAGGTAGTCCTACCATAAAACCAGAGCCAGTTTCAAATCCAAGTTCTTTAAGGTTATTAAGCATTTCAATTCTTTTTGATAATTGTTCACCATTTTTTAGAAATGAATATAATTTTTCATCAGCAACTTCAAATCTAAAAAGATATCTATCAACTCCGGCATTTTTAAGAGATTTCAGTTCTTCTTTTGAGAAATACCCACAACTTAATGTTATAGCTACGTTGTATTTGTTTTTTATTTTTTCTACAAGATTGGATAGTTCATTGGCTTTATATGATTTTTCTCCACTTTGAAGTACAAAGGTTTTTAATCCAGCATTTATACCAAAATCTATGGTAGTGAAGATTTCATCTTCACTCATTCTATATCTTTCAACCTTCGTATTGGACCTACGAATGCCACAATATTTACAATCCATATAACATATGTTGGAGAACTCTATTAAACCTCTTAAAAAAACCTTGTTTCCATAAGTTTTATTACATACTTCGCCGGCTAATTTTTCAAGTTCAGGTATTGTAGCATTGAAATATAAGTCTCTTATTTCTTGAAAGCTGATCTTAGAAATAGACATCTCTTTCGCCATTTTTTAGTTTTTCAATAACCTCATTCATTCTTTTTTTAAGATTTTCTTTTTCCACTTCATTTATGAGTCTGTCAACCAATTTTAAACCCTTTTCCTTCGTTTCTGGTTTAGCGAAGTCCATCAAGTATTCGTAGAAAGTAAAAATACCATTTGGCATACAGAATTCTTTTATTAAACCTGGTTTTGCTAAATCCATAAAGTCATTTCCTACACGGCCTTTTCTATAACACCCGGTGCAAAAAGATGGAATATATCCCTTATCAATTAGTGTAGAGATTACTTCATCAAGGGAACGATGGTCGCCCAGTGAAAATTGTGCACCTGAATGCGGGTGTCCATCCCTTGAGTATGCTCCAGGATTTGTTCTGGAACCAGCCGATATTTGCGAAACTCCATAGTTAAATAGTTCATTTCTTAACTCTTCACTTTCTCTGGTACTTAAAATTATTCCAGTGTATGGGACAGCAAGTCTTAAGATAGCTACTAACTTTTTGAAATCATCGTCGCTTACTGGATGTGGAATATGATAGGAAAGTGGTGCCCCATCTGCTGGTTCAATTCTTGGAATGCTTATAGTATGAGGACCGCAACCAAAAACTTCTTCAAGATGGTTGGCATGTTCAATTAAAGCTAAAACTTCAAATCTATAGTCAGCAAGTCCAAATAATGCACCTATCCCGACATCATCTATTGTTCCAGCCATAGCCCTATCCATAACGAAAAGTCGCCATTCATAGTCAGATTTTTTACCACCAGCTGGATGATACTTTTTGTAGGCAACAGGGTCATAAGTTTCCTGAAAGCATGTGTAAGTTCCAATTTTCTCAGCTTTTAATCTTTTGAATTCTTCTACTTCCATTGGAGCAATTTCTACATTTATTCTTCTGATATAGTTATTGTTATATCTTGCTTTATAAGCTGTTCTTATTGATTCAAGAAAATAGTCAAGAGGTGTTTCATCTGTTTCACCACTTAACATAAGTATTCTTTTATGTCCTTCTTTAAGAAGAGAGATAACTTCTTTTTCTATTTCATCCTGTGTTAGGATTGTTCTTTCAATTTTTTTATTATCCTTACGAAAGGCACAATACAAGCAATTGTTTGAACAGAGATTTGCTATGTATAAAGGGGCAAATAGAACCAATCTTTTTCCATAAATGGTTTCTTTTACTATTTTAGCCGCTTCCATTACTTTTGATATGAGATGTTTATCTTTTATGTTTAAAAGGGTTGCAACTTCTTTTAGGGAAAGCCCTTTTAGTTTTAAAGCTTTATTTAGAATATCGTTTACTTCTGATTCTTTCGGTTCTTTGTTGTCTAAAAGAGAATAAAGTTTATCCCTGTCAATAAAGTTTGTTAAATAGTTCGATTTGTTTAAAATTTGCATGGTTTGCCTCCTTAATCCTTAAATTCTGTTAACATAGACTTTACAGAAATTCCTTTAAGTTTACCTATTTTACCGGTCATAGCACCAAGTTCGTCATTTGTTCCATCGACGATTAGCGAGATAATATTTACCTTTTTGTCTCTCAAGGGCAAACCCATTCTACCTATTATTATTTCGCTGTAATTAGAAAGGATAGAATTTAGTTCTTTTACACTTTCATTTGAATAAACAAGAATTGCTACTACACCAAGCCGCCTCTCCATAAGTACCTCCTCTGGATCAGCATTTTTTTATGATTCCTTGAAAAACAGGGGGGAATAACCCCACAAGTTTTTCTCAGAAACTTTAGAATTTAATATGCTATTTCTACTTTGTTAGCATGTAAACAGTCCATGCAAACTTTAACCTTTTTCTTCTCACCTTTCACTATGGCTGTAACCTTCTTGAGATTTGGTAACCATCTTGTTCTTGTTTTTCTGTGAGAGTGAGAGATATTATTTCCATAAACTGGGCCTTTTCCACATATATCACATTTTCTTGACATTAGTTCCTCCAGCATTCTATATAAAGAGAATAAATTATAGAACAAAAATAAAAAAAAATCAAATTTATTTAGTATATTCAGTGATTTTATAAACTTCGATTATTTTTGTGTCGTCGTAACCTAAGGATTTTATTTGAGATGCAATTTTTTTAGCTTCATTTAGGGTTTTTATACCTCTAATTTCTGCAAAATATCTATCATTTCTAAAGAAAACACCTATAGGAAGTTCTTTTTGTTTACCTATGTCTAATGCAACCATATTTGCAACACTCAAATCTTTATATTCTCCAATTCTTATGACATATTCTAAAATATCTGTTTTTACGACTGTTCCTATTGCACTTTCTGTTTCTTCCATTTTCTTTTCAACTTCTTTTTCTTTCTTTTCTATTACTGTTATTATTTCTCCTTTATAAGGAGTATCAACAATATCTCCAAATGTTAAAACAATCCAGTTTACTGGTTGTTGTTTTTCTATTTTGTTTTTTTGTAATTGTGTTATGTAGTTATTGGCAAGACTGCTTTCAAGACTCAGTGGAAATTTTCTCTTTAAAAGCGAGAATGCATAGAGAGATTTTTCATAGTTTTTCTCTATGTCATTTCTTATAAAATAATATTTTCCTGCATAAAATAAAAGCCTTGCTCCATTGTCATTTGAATATTTTATCAGTTTTGAGGCGAGTTCAAATAATTTTGGTATATCATTATATTGTTTTATTTCAAAATAAACTTTAATTTTTAACATTAATCCCTTATATACAATGAAATTATTCACTGTTTGTGAAAGGAGTTTGTCTATTTTTTCTAAGCTAGTCTTGTATTCTTTTTTATTAGCAAGTAAAAGAGCTTGCATATAGATAGCATTATCTGTTTCTACTTTACTATAGTTTGCAAGAGATTCTTCATAACGTCCCATTACATAGAAAATTTCTCCTAACTTTTCAACTGAATTTGTCCAGTATTCAAAATCGGGATACTTTTCTTCTATGGTAAATAGATATTCGAGTATTTTTGGATATTCTGTTTCTATTGAAGATAGCACGTATAGAGAATATGGGACATATTTTGATGAAGGATACTTTTTAATAAGGTTTATATAATTTGTTTTTGCTTCTTCATATTTTTTCAATTTATAGAGGTCATTTGCATTTTTAAAGATTAAAAATTCATCAGTGGACTCAGAGAATGCAATTACTGGAATAAGTAAAAAATATATGAGTATTTTTTTCATACAATTTCTTATCGGAAAATTTTATTATAAAATGAGGATTAAAAAAATCTTTTTCTATTTTCTTTAAGTATTTTTAAGGTTTTTTCATAAATTTCATTCTCGTTAATCTGTATTCTTGCTAAATTTTCCTTTATAACTGTTTTAGCCACAGCTTTAGCAATTTCAGCATGAAGTTTTAATTCATATAGAGAGGGTATGATTTTATTAACGTTAAGCAAATTATCTTTTATGAAATATGCTATAGCTTTTGCAGCTTCAATTTTCATTTCCATAGAGACTTTTTTTGCTCTTGTGTCAAGGAGTCCTCTGAAAATACCGGGAAATGCGATACAGTTATTAACCTGATTTGGGAAATCACTTCTTCCTGTTGCCACAATGAATGCACCAGCTTTATAAGCAATATGAGGCAATATTTCTGGTTCTGGGTTTGCCATAGCAAATATTATTGGGTTTTTAGCCATTTTTTTTATCATTTCTTCTGTTAAGGCATCCTTTACAGATACGCCAATAAATATATCTGCATCTTTTATAGCTTCTTTTAGGCTACCTTTTATTTTTTCTCTATTTGTTTTTCTGGCAATCTTTTCTTTCCATTCGTTCATATCTTCTTCTCTTCCTTCGTATATTGCTCCTTTTCTATCGCAGATGATTATATTTTTAGCCCCATAATGGAGTAAAAGATTTGCGATTGCTATTCCAGCCGCGCCACTTCCATTTAGTACAATTTTTACTCTGTCAATATCTTTGTTTGTAAGTTTAAGAGAGTTTATTATACCGGCAAGGGTGACAACTGCTGTACCATGCTGATCATCATGAAATACCGGGATATCTAATTCGTTTGATAATCTTTCTTCAACATCGAAACATCTTGGTGCTGATATGTCTTCAAGATTTATTCCACCAACTCCATCAGCTATTTTTTTGATAGTGGATATGATTTCTTCTGTGTTTTGAGTTGAAAGAATGATGGGGTAGGCATCTATACCACCGAAGATTTTAAAAAGCAAGGCTTTTCCTTCCATTACAGGTAGAGATGCTTTATGACCAATGTTTCCCAGTCCAAGAACAGCACTTCCATCGCTTATGATAAAGATAGAGTTTGACTTGATTGTATAGTCATAAATCTTATTTTCATCTTCTTTTATTTTTATACAGGGGAAAGCTACACCCGGTGTATATGCTAATGATAATTCCTCTTTTTTCTTCACTGATACTCTTGGTATAACCTCTATTTTACCACCAAATATTTTGCCCTTGTGATAATTTAATGCTTGTTTTTCAAGTTTATTTTTGTCCATTTGTGTTCCTCAGATGTAATTTTTTAATTTAAATTTTCCATTATTTTAGTGATATTGTCAATTTTTTGATGAAATTCTTTTTACTATTCCTGTGATTCTTTCGACGAGGTTGGTTAATATTGTTATATCGCCTTTTTCTGGTTTTGTTCTGTAAATAAGTTTTCTTAAATAATTTTTTAATCTTCTTTTATCTGTATTTTTGAAATAATTTAAGTAATCAAGAAAAGATATGGTTTTATCTAAAAGATTGAGTATTTCTTCTTTTTTAGCAAGATTTTCTTTTATGAGTTCTTCTGAAAATGAAAAATTTTTGTACAATTCATAACAAATTATACCAACAGATTGAGACAGGTTAAGAGAGGGAAATTCTTTCGATGTGGGAATATAGCAAATTACATCGCATTTTTCTATATCTTCATTTTTTAGTCCATATTTTTCATTTCCGAAAATTAATGCGACATTTTTATCTTGATAGGATTTTAGAAAATCACCGATTTCGTAGGATATTAAATCTCTTCTTCTAAATTGTCCTAATCTTCGTGTAAAAGCTATGTTAAGTTCATTTGTAGATAAAATTTCATTTATATTATTATATATTTTTGCGTTTTCAAGTATAGATGTTGCGTGAATTGCATAATTTTTTGCATTCTGTGATAAATGGTTACATTTTGGCTTTACAAGGAGCAGTTCTTCTAAAGAGAAATTCATCAAAAGGCGTGCGATCGCACCTATATTTTCTTCACCTTCTGGCTCAACAAGTACAATTTTAAACATATCATAAGCTTCATTTCTTTAGTCTTGCGAGTATTTCTCTTTCTTTCTTCAAGAGTTCTGCTAATTTTTCAATAGTAGAGCTATTTCCTCTTGAAGAAATAAGGAATAAAAGTTCTTTTAAGCTATGATCACTTAAAGCAATTCTTGAATAATCAAATTCCTTTTCTCTTTGTGTAGCTTTTTCTTCTGCTTTTTGAATTTCTTGTTTTTGCATTTCTCTTTTTAATTTAAGTTCTTCTTCTAAGAATCTTTCTTTTGTAATTGTTTGTAATTCGATTCCTGGGTCAACTCCATTTGTTATTTTCATAAATTCCCTCCTTGGAATTTTCTTATTTATTTTATCGTAACGAAATGAAAAATTCTTAATTTTTTAGCAAAAATTTTTCAGATTTTCTTATTAAATTTGAAAAATCTATCTTATTTTTATAGCAAAATATGAGAAAATTTTTGGTAAATTCGATTAAACTACTTTCACTTTTTGATTCTATCGCCTCATTAAAATTTTTTTTCAGTTCATTTTGATTTATTTCATCTATTTTTACTTCATTTCTTGAGAGTTTATCTAAAATTTTGTTGAATCTATAAATCTCTGGAAGTTTTTTTGGTATTCCATCTACTATGGATTTTCTCTTTTTATTTTTTTCTTCTTTAGCTTTTATTTTTTCCCAATTTTTTAGTATTTCATTTACATTTTGCTCATTTATATTTCCAAAAACATGGGGATGTCTTCTTATCAATTTTTCACATACACCATTAATAATCTCTTCAATGGTAAACCTATTTTCCTGTGTGCCAATATAAGCAACAAAAAGAGAGAGAAAAATAAGGTCTCCAAGCTCTTCTTTCAAGTCTTCAAGATTTTTTTCTTCTATGGACTCTACAAGTTCATAACTTTCTTCTATAATTGAACTGCTTAAAGTTTCTATCGTCTGGGCTTTATCCCAGCTACAGCCATTTTTTCCTCTCAAGGTTTTAATAATATCGAGAAGTTTATCGATTTCATTCATTTTTTTTCTCCATTTTGTGAGATTATATGTCCTCTAACTTCTTCTTTTATTCTGTGAAGCATACCATTTATGTAAATATGGGCATTTTCTTCTGAATAAAGAGAAGCAAGTCTATTTGCTTCCGAAATAATTACTTCGGATGGAATATCATATTGATAAAGAATAGAATATATTGAAAGTCTCAAAATAGCTTTGTCAATTTCTTTTACTCTTTCAAAACTCCATTTTACAAGATGTTTTTTTATTATTTCGTCTATTTTTGAAAGGTTTGAAATTGTTCCTTTAACTATTTCTCTCGAAAGGTTATAAACAATACTTTTTTCTTTTTCATTACTTAATTCAAAAACTCTATCATCTTCGCAAAATGAAGAAAATTCTTCAAACCAGTTAAAATCAAGAATTTTATCAATGTTAACTTCAGAAATCTGATAAATATATAACGTAATTAGACTTAATTCTCTTGCTTTCTGTCTTGGTTTAAGGTTTTCTGTTTCCATTTTTATTTTTTATTAATCATATTATATAAATTTGCCATTTCTATAGCTGTCATCATTGCATCATAGCCTTTGTTCCCACTTTTTGTTCCAGCTCTTTGAATAGCCTGATCAACATCGTCTGCTGTTATAAGTCCATATACAACTGGAATTTTCCCCATTGCTGAAAGTTCCATAATTGCCTTTGAAGAATTTGAGGCAACATACTCAAAGTGTGGGGTGTCTCCTCTGATAATTACACCGAGACATACTATGGCGTCATAATTAGATTTTTCAAGAAGTTTTCTTACTACTCCTGGTGTTTCATAACTGCCGGGTACCTTGAAAATGTCAAGATCTTCTTCTTTTCCTTCAAGCTGTAAGAAGGCGTTTTTTGCACCATCTATGAGTTTATCACCTACAAAAGAATTAAATTTGCTATAAACTATGGCTACTTTAAGCCCTTTTGCACTTAATTTACCTTCGTAAAAATTCATTGTATTCTCCTTTATAATTTTCATCGTATATTGTTATATTTAGCTCTTTACGATTTATTTTCTCAATAATATATTCTTTAATAGCCTCGTTTATCTTTTGTTCTTTAAGTTGTGCTTCTATAAGATTTCTTACTTTTTCAAGATTTGTTGGTTTACCAATTTTTCTGTCAATTAACTTATATATAAAATATACTGGTTTACTGTAGTTTCTGAATTGAGTTTTTTCAGGACCGAGAACAAATCCTGGTTTTACTACCATTTTACCTTTTTGTGTAGGAATTGGATTTGTACTAAGGGAAAACGCAAGCATCTCTTCTGGATAACCAGCTTGAAATAATTCATATACAGGTTTTAGACCAGTTCTTCCAGAAAATGGTTCAAATTTTATAGTTTTCTTATATTTTTCTAAAAGTGCTGATACATCATTTGATTTTTTGAGCTTTGAAGCTATTTCTTCTAATGCTTTTTCAAACTTTTCAAGTTCTTCAAGAGATGATGTGTTTGGTTGTTCACAGATAATAAGTACTATATCTATTTCTGGTGGCTCAATAAGCGAAGATTTATGCTGATTATAAAAATTTGATATTTCAGATTCATTAATCTTTTCGTTTGCTTTTTCTCTAAGTTTTAGCTCAACAGAAAGAAGAGTTCTAATAATCTGGCTTTTCTTTAGAAATAATCTTAACTCATCAGGGTATTCGTTTACAATTTTAGCTCTTTCAATAAGCATATTGTTTGTCTTTTCTTCTTCTGTTAGATTTGTCATTTTTTCAATCATTTTGTCAATTTCATCTTTTGGAAGAATTATTTTTTTATTGTCACTAACAATTTGTTCCAGAGAGTAAATTAATAATAATTCTTTAAATGGTTCTATTTTTACATTTGTGGCATTTCCAGTATAAACTTTCATAAATTTTTCCATATTTTTAACATCATAAGATGTAATTGCATTATTTCCAACGCTTGCAATAATTTTAAAAGTATTTGCAAATGAAATCGAGCTTGCTATAAGGCAGATAAACAAATATTTCTTCATAAAATTAACATTCTCCTTTAATTTTGTCATCTTCTTCTATCTTCATTAATAGATAATTCATACTATCTACAAGAGCTTTCCAGCTTGCTTCGATGATGTTTCCTGAGACTCCGACAGTTCCCCATTCTATTCCATCATACCTGAATGAGACAAGCACTCTTGTAATAGCCGCTGTTCCTGCTTTTGGATTTAATATTCTAACTTTGTAATCTAAAAGTTTTACACCCTTTACAGCAGGATAAAAAACAGAAAGAGCATTTCTTAAAGCAATATCTAAAGCATTAACAGGTCCATCTCCCTCTGCCACTGTAAGCTGCTCAAGTTCTCCAACTTTAACCTTTACAGTAGCTTCTATTATGTTTTTATTTTCTGTATAGTAGATAAACGTCTTAAACGATTCTACTGTAAACTTTTCTTTTATCTGTCCACAAACACTTTTAACTAAGAGTTCAAAACTTGCATCAGCTCCTTCAAACTCGTATCCAAGGTTTTCAAGTTCTTTAATCTTATCTACTACAACCGGTACAAAAGCCTTTGGAATTTCTATTCCCATTTCTTTTGCTTTTTCTAAAATATTTGACTTTCCAGCCTGTTCTGAGATTAGAATTCTCCTTTTGTTACCCACACTTTCTGGTTCAATGTGTTCATATGTTTTAGGATTCTTTTCTACAGCATTTGCATGAACACCGGCTTTATGAGTAAAAGCACTCATTCCGGTGTATGGTTGCCTTGTATCCGGTGACATATTTGCAATTTCATAAACAAAATGAGATACTTCAGTAAGTCTTTTTAATTCTTTTTCTCCTATATGGTTAAAAGAGTATCCCATTTTAAAATATAAGTTTGGAATAATAGAACAAAGATTTGCGTTTCCACATCTTTCACCAATTCCATTTATTGTACCCTGAACCTGGGTTGCTCCTGCTTCAACAGCAGCAAGACTATTTGCTACACCACATTCACTATCATTGTGGGCGTGAATGCCTATTGGTACTTTTATTTCTTTTTTTACTCTGTTTACTATTTCTCTCACCTTTTCTGGAATCATTCCACCATTTGTATCGGCAAGAACTATCCAGTCAGCTCCACCTTTTTCTGCAGCCTTTATCGCTTCGATGGCATATTCTGGATTGTTAATAAATCCATCAAAAAAATGTTCTGCGTCAAAAATTACTTCTTTTTTATGATCTTTTAAAAAAGCTACAGATTCATATATAAGTGTCAAATTTTCTTCTAATGGAATTCTAAAAACATCTTTAACATGTAAATCCCAGCTTTTACCAAATATCGTTATCACAGGGGTATCTGCTGCGATTAGCTCTTTTAAATTATGATCCTCTGTAACTTTATTTTTCGCATGCCTTGTGCTGCCGAATGCAGCAACTTTTGTCTTTTTTAGTTCTACCTTTTTTATTTCTTCAAAGAAGGCTTTATCTTTTGGTAAGGCACCGGGCCACCCGCATTCAATATAATCTATTCCAAAGCTATCTAACTTCTTAGCAATACTTATCATATCCTGTAGCGAAAAATTGATGCCTTCTGCCTGTTTCCCATCTCTTAAAGTTGTGTCATAAATGAGAATTTTTTTTCTATCCATTATAAAACTCCTACAAAAATTATAATTTGAATATTTTTTCAAGTCAAATTTATATTATTTTTTTGTTGAAGTTATTTATATAATTTACAAAGTAAGAGCTTTTGAAAAAGGCAAAGTAAGTAAATATCTATTTTGGGCAGTATCATAAAAATTTTCTTAAGGAAGAAATGTAGATTTTAAGCCAAGGCTTATTCTATTTTGTTTGACATATTTTTATATTCTTAAAATTAACTTTTTAGATCAAAATTTTACCTCCTACTTAAAGTTGGAATTATTCCTACAAAAAGTAATATAAAATTGTTACTAAAAGTTTATTTACTTTTCTAAAAAATAAATTATCATATTTTTGTAATTTATAGTAGGTTTTAACATAGGTTTATGGATATCCTATAATTATAATTTAATGAAATATCGGGGGAAAATAAAAATCGAGGAGATTGGTTATGAGGAAAGTTTCTATGTTGTTGGGTTTGTTAACCCTTATTTTGTTCTGGTCGTGTTCGATTATACCAGAACAGTTAGGTGATGCGGGAGGACAAAAGACATTATCAAAAGCACCTGCTTACAATTATGGTGAAGCTTTACAAAAATCGATAATGTTTTATGAGTTTCAGAGATCTGGAAAGCTTCCAGCTAACAAGAGAGATAACTGGAGAGGTGATTCTGGTTTGAATGATCCAGTTCCTGGTGGATGGTATGATGCCGGTGATCATGTTAAGTTTAATCTTCCAATGGCTTATAGTGCTACTGTGCTTGGCTGGGGAGTATATGAGTATCAATCTGCTTTTCAGCAGAGCGGACAGCTTACTTATATCAAAGATGCTATCAAATGGGTTGCAGATTATCTTGTAGCATGTAAGGCAGCTGGTTGGGTTTATCAGGTAGGTGATGGTTCTGCTGATCATGCGTGGTGGGGACCGGCTGAGTGTATGCAGATGGCAAGACCTGCTTACAAGGGAAATAAGTGTTCTACTGTATGGGGAGAAAGTGCTGCTGCTTTAGCTGTTGCTTCTATAGTTTTGAATGACTCATCTTATTTACAGCATGCTAAGGAATACTATGCTAAGGCTGAAACAGAAGCAAGTGATGCAGATTATACGGCTGCAAGTGGATATTATAATTCATGGAGTGGGTTTAATGATGAATTGATATGGGCCGGGGCATGGTTATATTTAGCAGGTGCTGGTAGTACATATCTTCAAAAAGCAGAACAATATGCTCAAAAAGAAGTAAATAATACTAACAAATGGGCTCTTTGCTGGGATGATAAAAATATTGGTGCAATGCTTCTTTTAGCAAAGATTACTGATAAACCAGAGTATAAGGCTTATATTGAAAGAACCCTTGACTGGTGGACAGTCGGTTATGGTGGTTCAAAAATTAAATATACACCCAAAGGATTGGCATGGCTCGATCAATGGGGGTCATTAAGATACGCCACAACAATGTCTTTTGTGGCATTTGTTTATTCTGATTGGAGTGGTGCAGATCCTACAAAAGTGGCTACTTACAGATCTTTTGCAGAGAGTCAGATTGATTATGCTCTTGGGAGTGCGGGTAGAAGTTTTGTTGTTGGATTTGGTACAAATCCACCTAAGAGACCTCATCATAGAACAGCTCATAGTTCATGGGCAGACAGTCAAACAGTACCAAATTATCACAGACATACACTTTATGGTGCTCTTGTAGGAGGACCTGGAAGTGATGATTCTTATCAGGATGATATTAATAATTATGTAAACAATGAAGTTGCTTGCGATTATAATGCAGGTTTTGTTGGAGCTCTTGCAAAGATGTATAGTCTTTATGGAGGAACTCCTATTGCTAATTTTACAGCAAATGAAACACCATCCAATCTTGAATTCTTTGTTCAGACAGCTGTAAATGCTACTGGAAATAATTTCCTTGAAGTTAAAGCGGTTTTACATAACTGGTCTGGCTGGCCTGCAAGGGTTATGACAAATCTTTCATTCAGATACTTTGTTGATATTTCTGAACTTGTAGCAGCTGGATACACTGCTAATAATATTACAGTATCTGTAAATTATAATCAGGATAGTGCTTATACTGCTTCTTTAAAACAATGGAGTGGGAATATATATTATATTGAATTGATATATAATGGTAAAATATATCCTGGTGGTCAATCAGCTTATAAGAAAGAGGTTCAGTTTAGATTTGCATATCCTACAAGTGTTACAAACAATAATGCTAATGACTTCTCATATCAATATATTAACAATACTGTTTCAACAGGGCTTACTCCAGCTACTAATAATCCAAATGTGCCTGTTTATGCTGGTGGAGTAAAACTCTATGGAAATGAACCTGGAAGTTCTTCTTCATCCAGTTCATCAACTTCATCTGTTAGCACAAGCTCAAGTAGTTCATCTATAAGTTCAAGTTCTTCTTCAATTTCATCAAGCAGTAGTTCAGTATCCAGTTCATCATCAGTAAGCAGTAGTTCATCATCGAGTAGTTCCGTAAGTACAAGTAGCAGTTCATCATCGAGTTCATCTGTAAGCTCAAGTAGTTCAGTATCATCATCAAGCTCAAGTTCTGTTACATATAATGATA
>FWWM01008853.1_pt1 | contig 18994 bp, 18 predicted proteins | sample 2228351 | NCBI WGS metagenome assembly FWWM01 (sample SAMEA103939774, study PRJEB20133) | metagenome
CTAGCGGGCTGGATCCGGGCGGGCGGCGGGATCATGCTGCTGGGCACGCTGCTGGTGATGTGGCCGGAGGGGGGCCGGGCGCCGGCCCCCGCGCGGGTTCGTCCGCAGGTGGCGTGCGATGCGGCGTAGCAGGCTGGCAGTGTTGATCTGGCTGGCGGCCGGCGTGGTGTCGGAAACGGCAACGGCGGCGGTCGAGGAAGTGGCCTCGAACCTTGTGTGCCCGTGCGGGTGCGACAACATGATCGTCAGTTCCTGCACCTGCGGCACAGCGCAGCAGATCCGGGCCGAGATCCAAGGCTTTCTGGAGCAAGGTCTCGGCAAGGAAGAGATCTGGCGCCGCTACGCCGAGCAGTACGGCCAGAAGGCGCCGGCTACGCCGCCGATGCGAGGGTTTCACGTGGCGGTGTGGGTCCTTCCGTTCGTGGCCCTCGTGGTGGCAGGAGGTCTGCCGGCGGCAGCGCTCCGCCGCTGGGCGGCCAAGGAGACAGCGCACGGGGTTGGGGAGAGCGAGGATGGCGCGGCGTTTGACCGACGGCTGATGGAGATTCTGAGCCGGGAGATGCAGCAGTTTCAACGATAGGAGTCATCGGGAGCCATGTGGGCAGAACTGAGCGCTTTGTTGCTGGGCGGCGGATTGGCGGCGTACGTCGGCAGGCCGCTGTTTGCCTGGGCGCGCGAAAGGAACGAGCAGTCACCGCCTGCCGCCGCGTCGGATGAACGCAAGCTGCAAGTGTACGAGGCGCTGCGGGACCTGGAGTACGACTGGCGGATGCACAAGATCTCGGCCGGTGATTACAGGAAGCTGAAGCGTTCGCTGACGCGCGAGGCGCTGGAAGTACTGTCGGAGAGGGAACGCCGCGGCGCCGGGGTATAAGGAGGACGGAGCGATGCCGTTGCAGTATGGGATCAGGAAGGGGTTGCTCGGCCTGTGGATGGGGGTTTCGGTGCTCGCGGGGGATGTACGCGTGCAAGTGGTCAACGGGACCAGCGGGATGCCGAACCCGAGAGGCCTGCCGGTATCGCTGGATATCAGCACCGGGGACAAGAAACGGCCGCTGGCGACAATCGAAACCGACTCGCGCGGGGTGGCGCTGTTTAAGGCGATTGAGGCGGGCGGAGCCACGGTGAGCGCGACGACCAGCTACCAGGGCGTCGTCTACCAGAGTGGCGCGAGGCCTGTTGCGGACGGCGCGACGGTGGAGCTCAGCGTCTACGAGACCACCTCGTCGCCCGAGGCAGTTGTCGTGCCAGTCCACCACACGGTGCTGCGGCCCTTGAACGGACGCCTGGAAGTGACGGAAGTCTATCTGATCGAGAACCGCGGGGACCGGACCTTTGTCGGGGAGGAAGAAATCCAGCCGGGGTTGCGGGGGGTCTTCGAGTTCCGGCTGCCGGAAGGACACGCCGAGCTAAAGCTGGGCGAAGGGATGATGGCCTGCTGCGTCGTGCGGCAAGAGGGCAAACTGATCGACACCATGGAGCTGAAGCCAGGGTCCAGAGCGGTCCGCTACAGTTACCTGCTGCCGGCGACCGCCAAGGAGTTGCGGTTTACTCCGCGCTTCATTGCGAAGACGACGCACTACAGCCTGCTGGTCGCGCGCGGGATGAAGGTGCTGGAGGTCACCGGACTCGATCCGGCGCCAAGCATCGAGCAAGGGACTGCCACCTTTGTGCGGTATCAGGCGGAAAACGTCAGCCCGCCATACCAAGCGAGCGCGCGGCTGGGAGGTTTTCCGGCGGACGTGACCAGGCGCCTGCGCCTGCCGGCCGTGGCCGGAGGGCTGGCGCTGGTGCTGTTGCTAGTGGCCTGGACCGTCTCGGCGAAGCGCCGGTTCGCGGGGAGCAGTCGTGGGCCAGCATCCTCCGCAGCATCCGGCGGGCCCGATGGATGCGGATCTTGACGGCCGCCGCGGAGAGTCTCAGCCTGGCGGCGATCTCCTCGTAACTCCACTCGGCGGCTCGCAGGCGCAGCACCTCCTGATATCGCCGGGGCATCCGGCTCATGCAATCTTCGAGGATTTGCCGGATTTCATGGAATGCGTAGATCTGCTCCGGCGACTGGTGGGACGGGGATGACCGCCAGGCTTCGGCATCGAAAAGCGCCGGTTCCGGAAGGGGGCACCTGAGCGGATCGGAGCGGCGGCTGCGGAGCAAGGCGATGGCTTGATTGACAGTGATGCGCATCAGCCAGCTCGAGAAGGCGGCCTCGGCGCGATAGCCGGGGAGGTGCTTGAATGCATTCCAGAGCGCTTCCTGCACCACATCTTCGGCGTCCTCGGCGTTGCCGACAACGCGCCGGGCCAGCGCGAGGAGCCTCGGCCGGAGCGAGGAGGCCAATTCGGCGAACGCGCTCCCATCGCCGGCCTGGGCCGACGCCACCAGATGGTTCGGAGATTTAAGGGCGGCTCGCATCAGTTGGCCTCGTGCGGATGCTTCGTTGTGTCTGGGGCACGCCGCATGCCAGGCTGGCCGGACGGCGGCTCTGCCGTTGGCGGACCGCAGGCGCCGGGGTCCGGAGTTGCCTGGGGCGTTACCGCATAGTGGCGGAACTGGCGGTCGAATTCGGCTTCAAACTCGGCCGGGATTCGCTCCAGAGCATGAATGGCAACTTCGAGGCTCTCCAGGACGGCCTTGCTGTCGTCGTCCCAAGCGCTCCTGAGGCGCACGGCGGCGGCCGTGGCGCAGAGCTGTTCGTGCACCGTGCTCGCGGTTCTGACGATGCCGTGGCCGAGAAGAGCCAGCGCGGCCAACTTCGCGGTGGCGGTGTTCTGGTGGACGGCTCGAGTGAGCTCAGCCCCAAGCTGATTGAAAGCGCGGGTCAGTTGCCCGATTTCATCGTTATTTCGGACCGCGATGGTCTTGGTCCAGGCGCCTCGTCCCATCCAGTTGATATGGGATAGCAGGAGTTGCAGCCGCGAGAGGACGAGCCGGTTCCAGAGCAGGCTGAGGACGGTTATGAGGCCGGCGACGACCACGGCCGCGTGGAGAACGTGGAGCCACACGAGCTTCCGGGACAGATCTTGCCCTTCGCTGCGCAGCGATTCGAGCAGCGCCGGGGCGGGCATTTCCTGGCGCATCAGCGCCTCGTGGTTGCGAAGCACTGATGCCGTTTGGGTGTAACTCAACCATTCGGCGGCTCCGAGGACGGCGAGTACGGTGGCACTGGTGGCCACGAGAAGCTTTCCCTTGAGGTTCATTCCCCGGCGTATCCAGCACGGCGGATTCCAGTTGGAGCTCTCATGGTCCGGATGCGGCACGGTAATTGCAGTTGTGGAGGGTGATCGACGAAGATCCTGGAGGTCGGGATGGCAGATCGAATGATCGTATTCGCGGCCGTTTTTCTCATAATCCCTGCCGGCTTCGCACAGCCCGCCACGGGGAACCCCCCCAAACGGGCGGTATCGCCGACGATGAGCGAGGTCTCCGGACGGCTGGATCTGGCGACAACGGAGCTGGACCGGCTGACGGGCTTGGCGCAGCGAGGGGCCAGTCCAACGGAGATTCGGAAAGGGCTCGGCAGGTCCACGCAACGTTTCAGCCGGTTCCACGTCGAGCTGGGCAGACTCTACCGCAACAAGAAGGAGGCGCGCTCCTTCATCTCGGGGCTTTCGGACGATCTCCAGCAACACCTGGAGCGGCTTGAGCGGGTGGAGGAAAGCGTCCATTCAGGCGAGCGTGTTGCCCTGGATGAGGCAATGAACCATGTGCGGAGCGCGCTGGAAATGGTCGAAGGAGCCGGGCGCCAGCAGAAGCGGGGGCTGGCTGTTCAGTTCGAGGAGGTTCGGCCAGAGCCGTCGGGCCCGCCGGAGACGAAGTTCACGAACGAGGGGCCCAAGCGTTTCAACTCGCGCAAGCAGTAAGGTTGGAGGGATCGGATGCCGTTCACGCACGACTTACCGTGGGGCGAACCTCCCAACCAGGAGGATGCCCGCACCGTCAGGGAGGCAGCGGAGCTACTGTCGCTCCGGAGTGTTACCTATTTTGTTCACTCGCCTTATGATAAGACACTAAAAGCGTTGCGGGCAGGGATTAAGAAAGAAGGTTTGCGGATCCCGATGGAGATGGATGTCGCTGAGCGGATCCGCAATGAGCTAGGGATTGGACTCCGGCCCTGCATGATCCTGTATATCGATTGCCCCTACCTCTTGCTGCAAGCGGCGGTCTGGGATGGAGGCGGGGCCGGGTTCATGCCGCTGCGGCTCGTCGTATCACCGAGCACCGCCGGCACAAAGCTCCAGCTTCCGGGTCCGCTGGATGCGGGGCTTCCGGTGGGGCTACGGGTTGCGTTCGAAGAGTTCCTGGGCCGGGTGGTGAAGGTTCTGGTGAGCGTCGGCGCGAAACGGAGCGACCGCCCGATCTCGATGTGGGACTAGGCGGATGGGGCGGCAGCGTGGATCGCTTAAGGAAACGAAGCCACCGACCACGATGGGAAAAGGGCGCAAGCAACAGCTTTGGCGACGAAAGCCTCCAGAGATACTTTTGTCAGGCATTGTTGGAGCCACGGCGGTTAGCGCCGTTTACTGGGCCGTGCAGAGCCCCGCCGGGTTAACGACCGAGGTGGCAGAACGGGCGACCGGGCCGGTCCCGGAGCCGTCAGAGAAACTGCCGCGCTCTTACCCGAGCGAAGAAGCCGCCAAGCCATCCCCGGCGAGGCTACCCCCGGAGAGTTTCCGCAATCCGCACATTGCCCCGCGCCTACCGCGCAGCGAAGCAGATTCCGGGAGTCTTGGCGCAGCAACCCTGCTATTGCCATTGCGAGCAGGCTGGGCACGGGAGTTTGCTCGATTGCTCCAGAAGCGACCACGGGGCCGGTTGACTGATCTGCATCAAGGAGGTCCTCCTTGCAGAGAGATTGCATAGCCAGGCGAGGCGCCCGGAAGAGATCCGGCGGGCCCTCATCCGGGGAGATAGGAAGCACCTGGAGCTTGAATGAGAACCCGGTAGCAGGGCGTGGTTCGTGGCGGAGGGTCGAATTTAGGGATTTGGTAGCCTGTCCCCGAATTGAACGTTGGTGCGAACGGGGGGAGTTGAACCCCCACGCCCTTTCGGGCACTGGATCCTAAGTCCAGCGCGTCTGCCAATTCCGCCACGTTCGCAGGGGGGAGGTATCCGTAGCCATCATAGCATCGGGGCGCTGAGGGCCAGGGCCGCGGCGGCGACGTTCGGAGCTGTCCGGAGGCCGAGGAGCAGGGGGCCGGGACGGCCGCAGGGGCAGCCGCGGCGTGAAATCGTGGCGGAAAGCCCGGTCCGACGTAGAGCCACCGGGGTGGCGGGGTTGGAGCGGGGACTGACAAGGAGCTCGGAGTGCGGGGAGGGGGAGAGATGAAAAACGGCCGCATCGGTGTCGATGTGCAGGCCGTGGCGGGCCTCACATTCGGCGGCGAGCAGGCGGCCGGTTTCGTCGCGGAACTGCTGGAAGACGGGCGCCTGGAAGGCGGCCCAGAGCAGGTCACGGCCGGCAGGTTCCAGAGGCGGCAGACCGATGCCAGTGAAAGCCAGGATGCCGTAATCGAGGGCGCTCCAACCAAGTTCTTTGTCGAGGGCTAAGCGGGCTATTTGTTGCAGAGCGACGACGGGGCCGGCGAGGGCTTGGGGGCGGCAGCGTCGCAGCAGGTGCGGGCGCACGGCGTCGAGGACCTTGACGCGACCGTGCACGCGAAACCATGGCTGGACGACGAGGATCCGGACGTGAGCGGGCCAGGGACCGCGGATTTCGCGCGCCGGGTCGGAGCGCCACAGCGAACGTGCGGCGGTCACGATGGCCCGGGCCGACCGCCCGTTGCCGTTGGCGTACATGTTCGGGCCCCGAGAAGGACAGGACCTACGTTAGTGAAGTAGCCCGAGGGCGCGGATTCTCTCAAGCCGGGTTCAGCGGGAGGCGAGAAGGCGGGCCAGGTTGCCACCGAAAATCGCCTCCGCGACCTCGCGGGTAACGCCGATGTCAGCGAGGAGGGAGGCTTGGGCATCAAAGATTTGCCGGTGCCAACCGCGGGGGAAAAAGGAGGAGTCGGTGCCGAACAGGAGGCGGCGCGGGCCGACGACTTCGAGGGCCTGCTGGAAGACAGCGCGGAGGGTGGGGCGGCCGGGCTGGTAGCGGATCCAGCTATTCGTGCTGGAGGTGTCCAGGCAGACATTGGGGCACAGGTCCGCCAGCATGAGGGCCTCGCGGAACAAGCCTGCGCCGAAGTGAGGGACGACGAACGGCACGGAGGGATGGCGCAGGGCGATGGCATGCAAGTCGAGCGGGTTGGAGAAGCGCATGTCGAACAAGGACGGCAGTCCGAGCTTTTTGCGTACGCCGACGGTGAGCACGCCGCAGTGAACGAAGATGACCGTGCCGGGCGTGGAGGCGGCCAGTTGATACAGCGGCGCCAGGCGCTCGTCGTGGAGCGAGTAGCGGTGCATGGCCGGAAACAGGCAGATGCCGCGGAGGCGCCCGCGGGCGAGGGCGGCTTCGACGCGAGCGGCGGCGCCGTCCTCGCAGGGGTTGACGAAGAAGTAGCCGTAGAATCGATCGGGGTAGGCGGCGACGGCGGCCTCGACGGAAGATTCATCGCCGGGCAGGCTGGCGATGAGCACCGCGCGCTGGACGCCGTGGCGATCGAGCTCGGCGACCCAGCGGGCGGCCAGGGCCGCGGGGTCCTCGGGAGGCATCTCCCAATCCAGGAGGCGGCCGACGCCCTCGACGGTCATACCGCCTTTCTGCCGGCCGAGCAGGGAGAAGAAGTTGTGCGAGAAGAAGTGGACGTGGGCGTCGGCAACGGCGAGCTCGCCCCAGGGCGTCGTCATGGGCGGGCTCAGGCTTTCTTTTTGCGTTGGAGGGCGCGGCGGGCGGCGGCGGTGATATCGCGGGCCAGCAGACCGTACTTGTCGAGCAGTTGCTGCGGGGGGCCGGATTCGGCGTAGGTGTTCTGGATGCCGACAAACTCCATGACTGCGGGATGGGTCTCGGCCACGACCTGGGCCACGCGGACGCCGAGCCCGCCGTCGACCAGATGCTCTTCGGCGACGACGATGGCGCCGGTTTCGGCCGCGGCCCGGGCGATCGCGTCGCGATCCAGGGGCTTGATCGAATACATGTCGATGACGCGGGCGGAGACGCCCTCCGATTCCAGGGCGTCGCGCGCGTGGAGGGCCTCGGCGACCATCAAGCCTGCGGCGATGATGGTGACGTCGGAGCCTTCAACGAGCTCGATGGATCCGCCGATTTGAAAGCGGGCGCCCTCGGGGTGGACGATGGGCACCTTGGGCCGACCGGCGCGGATGAAGACGGGACTGTCGTGATAGGCGGCGATGGGGACGAGGGCGCGCATGGCGACTTCGTCGGCCGGGCAGAGCACGGTGAAGCCGGCGAGGGCGCAGCTCAGGCTGAGGTCCTCGACACTCATTTGGGAGGGGCCGTCCTCGCCGATCGAGATGCCGCTGTGAGTGCCCACGACGACGAAGTGTTTGAGGCGCGGGTAGGCGACGGCGACGCGCAGTTGCTCGAAGCCCTTGTTGAGGACGAAGCAGGAGAAGCTGGAGACGAAGGCGATCTTGCCGCAGGAGGCCAGGCCGGCGCCGATGCCCACCATGTTGGCTTCGGCGATGCCGCAGGAGAAGAAGCGCTCGGGGAACTCCTGGGCGAATTTGTGGGTCATGGTGGACTTGGAGATGTCGGCGTCGCAGACGACGACGTTGGGGTCCCGGCGGCCCAGCTCCAGAAGAGCGTCCCCGAAGGCGACGCGGGTGGCGTTGCCCATTTTGAGTTCAAACCTGGTGTTGACGGGCATCAGGCAAGCTCCTTTAAGGCGATCTCAACTTCGTCCGGCGTGGGAGCGATACCGTGGAATTTTGGATTGTTCTCCATGAAGGAAACCCCCTTACCCTTGACGGTGTGGGCGATCATGACGGTGGGCCTGCCCTTAACGGTGCGGGCTTCGGCGAAGGCGCTTTGCAGGGCGGGAATGTCATGGCCGTCGAGCTCGATGACGTGCCAGCCGAAGCCGCGCCACTTATCGGCGAGCGGCTCGAGGTCCATGATGTCCTTGAGGAAGCCGTCGAGCTGGATCTTGTTGTAATCGACGATGGCGGTGAGGTTATCGACCTTGTGGAAGGCGGCGAACATGGCGGCTTCCCAGATCTGGCCCTCCTGAATCTCGCCGTCGCCGAGGAGCACATAAGTCCAGTAGTCCTTGCGGTCGAGGCGGGCCGCCAAGGCCATGCCGAGGCCGATGGAGAGGCCCTGGCCGAGCGAGCCCGTGGAGGCTTCGAGGGCCGGGAGGAAGCGCCGGTCGGGATGTCCCTGGTAGATGGAGCCGAGTTTGCGGAGGGTCTTGAGCTGGTCGATGGGGGTGTAGCCGCACTCGGCGTACGCGGCGTAGAGCACGGGGCAGCCGTGGCCCTTGGAAAGAATGAAGCGGTCGCGGTCCGGCCAGTCCGGGCGGCGGGGATCGTGACGCAAGACGTCAAAGAACAGGGTGACGACGATCTCGACGGCCGACAGCGAGCCGCCGGGGTGGCCGGAGCCGGCGGCGCCCGTCATCTCGATGATGTGGCGGCGGATGCGGCGGGCGACGGCCTGCAATTCTTCGAGGGATTTCGTCTCAGGCATGGGGCCAAAATGTTCACTTTAGCACAGCGGGGCCGAGCCGCAGCCAAATGGTGATGGCGTTCCCGATCCCGGAGGCTATTGGTTTTCGACGAGGGTTTCAGCGAAGAGGGCAGGAACGCGCGTCCTCGGGAGAAGCATACGAGGCTGAAGCGCCGGCGAGCCAGAGGGCCCGATGCCGTGTCTTGCATTGGGCTAAGGGGTTTGCCGGGGCCGCAAGGCGTCGAGCTTCGCCCTCAGAGCGAAAATGACCGATCCCGAGCGCTCGAATTCGTTCAGCACCCAGCGCACATCTCGCTCCGGATCTCCTTGGGACCTCGCAGCGGTGAGCTTGGAGTGGCGCATCTTGCGCACGATAAGCTCGGCACCGACAACCCAGACCGTCCGGGACCGCTGCTGTAAGGGAGATTGGACCGGGCAGGATACGGCAGGAAGAAGCTGATCTCGTCTTCACCCTTTTCGGGCTTGAGGTTTTCCGATTTCTCGAGCACGTCGAGCAGGTGAGTGGTCCATTCCGGGCTCTTCCGCTCCTCCAGCGATCGGGGCGCTCGCCGTTGGCCGGGAACCGGCGCGGGACGGAAGCGAAGCTCTTGCAAGGGCCTCAACGGCGCCGCCCGTTCCGCCGTGCTCCGGTACTGCTTATCCGGTGGGGCGCCGCCAATCTTGCTCGGCTTCACCTCCTCGTCGGTAATCGGGGACACCTCACGCGCTGAATACGGCAGCCGCCGGAAAGCCGTGGCGATGCAGGTGCTTGGCCGGCGATTCGGTCACCTCGATCAGCTCCGGTCTGGTGAGAAAGCGCGAAGGAAAGGCCCGGTCATCCGCGGGCATCCGGTCCAGGGGGGCCGGTGAAGGCCGCCAGCGGGCGGGTGAAGTCTCTTTCCGGCGCGTCGATTTTCGTCTGGAAGCGCATGGCGGGAATCACTTGCCGAGCCACGAGTTCTTCAGTCCTTGTCGGGGCGCGCAGAGATCGGAGGCTTGGGGAGAGCGGCGAGAAGCGGCAGCTTGGGCCGAGGTGGCCTGCTGCATGCCGCAGGCGGAGAGGCAGTGCGAGGGTCTTGGGGGCTGGTTGGGGGAGGGAGCCCCAGTGGGACTCCAGCGGAACCTTGGCGGCCGCGAGCGAGCACCGCCATCCTGACGGCACGCCGCTCCAGGGTCCGGCAACCGACTCCGGCAGCAGGGTGAAAACGTTCAGCGCGGAAAGAGAACCCCGGGTCGGTGGCATAGGGCGGCCAGCGGAGGCTCTGAGCCTTGAGCGTTGAGCCCTCAGCCCCCCAGCGCTGCGATTTCCGGGGTGGAAGCCGACGGTTGAGTGCTGACCGGCTGAACGCAGGACTCTTCCCAGGCTGCGAAGATTGTTGGGCTTAGTAGTCCATGGGGACTTGCGTCCCGGCGGCGGGCGGCGATAACCTGACGATGATTCAACCTGAATCATTGGGAGGATTCGATGGCAGACGCAGTCATGAAAGTCGAGCGCTATTCGATCGAGGTGGCAGATCAGCCGGGAGAGGGCGCGCGTGTGCTTGGGGCACTGGCGGCGGAAAACGCGGACCTTCTGGCGGCCTGGGGTTATCCCCTGGGGACGACAGGCACCGCCAAGATCGAGGTGATCCCGGCCGACCCGGCGGCGTTCCGGGCGGCAGCGAAGAAGGCCAAGATCAAGGCGACGAAAGAGTGCGCCGCGTTCTGTGTGGTGGGACGCAATAAAGTGGGCGCACTGGCCGGGATGCTGGAGAAACTGGCGGCCAAGGGCATCAACGTACATGCGGTGCAGGCGGTAGCCGTAGGCGGCAAGTATGGGGCGCTGATCGAGGTCGCCGCCAAGGATGTACGCAAAGCGGCCGCCGCGTTGACCTAGCAAGGCGATGAAGACGGGGGTGGCAAGCGAAAGCTGGCGCCACCTGAAGCTTCGGCCACCCGAGGCTTATGTCGGGCCGGCGGCTGGTTCATGCGAGCAGGCGGGCAGCGTCCTTGGCAAAGTAAGTCAGGATGATGTCGGCGCCAGCGCGCCGGATGCCGGTGAGTGATTCGATGATGGCCCGTTCGCGGTCCAGCCAGCCATTGCGGGCGGCGGCGACGATCATGCTGAACTCGCCGCTGACCTGGTAGGCGGCGATGGGGACATGGAAGCGGTCCCGGGCCTGCCGGATCAGATCCAGGTAAGGCATGGCGGGCTTGACCATGATGATGTCGGCACCTTCCTCGAGGTCGAGTTCGATCTCGCGGATGGCCTCCCTGGCGTTGGCGGGATCCATCTGATAGCTGCGCCGGTCGCCGAACTGCGGGGCGGACTCGGCGGCTTCGCGGAAGGGTCCGTAAAAGACGGAAGCGAACTTGGCGGCGTAGGACAGGATCGGAATTTTGTTGAAGCCGGCGGCGTCGAGCGCGCGGCGAATCGCGGCGACGCGGCCGTCCATCATGTCCGAGGGAGCGACGATGTCGGCGCCGGCACGGGCATGGGAGACGGCGGCGGCGGCGAGCCACTCGAGGGTGGCGTCGTTGTCAACGTCGCCGTTGACGACCTTGCCGCAGTGGCCGTGGCTGGTGTACTCGCAGTTGCATACGTCCGTGATGACGAGCAAGCCGGCGACCTCACGCTTGACGGCGCGGACGGCACGCTGGACGATGCCGTCGTCGGCGTACGCGCCGGACGCCATCTCATCTTTCGACTCCGGGATGCCGAAGAGGATGACGCCGCCGAGGCCGAGCGCTTCGGCCTGGCGGCACTCGGCGACGAGCTGATCGATCGAAAGCTGGTAGTTGCCCGGCATGGCGGAGATTTCCCGGCGCACGCCTTCGCCGGGGCAGACGAACAGCGGCAGCACGAGCGCCGAGGGCTCGAGGTGCGTCTCGCGAACCAGGCGCCGCATCGGCTCGCTGGCGCGGAGCCGCCGGAGACGATGAACAGGAAAAGCCATACAGCTTGGATTGTAACGCGGGGGTGGGGATAGGAGAATGAGTAGTCACGGGACGGTGATGGGCAAGAAGGACCAGCACAAGCTCGCGCGCCGGTACTTGATTCGCGGCCGGGTGCAGGGGGTGGGGTTCCGCTATTTCGTGGAGATGGTGGCGTCGGAATTGGGGGTGACCGGGTATACGCGGAACCTGGATGATGGGCGGGTCGAAGTGTACGCGATCGGAACGAAACAACAGCTCTCAGAGCTGAGCGGCTACCTGTGGCGGGGCCCGCGGTGGGCGACGGTGCGGGGGGTGGAAGAGCTGGAAGCAGAAGTGGAGGACCGGGACGGGTTTCGGATTGTAGGTTAGCAACGCCGGGATGTGGTACAAAGCAGCTTCGGGGAGACGGGCATGAAGCCGATCGGTAAGTTCACAGTCGTACCTAAGCTCCCCCCGCCGCTGGCGCGGCTCCGGGAGGTAGCGTACAACCTGCGCTGGAGCTGGCACTTCGACACGCGCGAGCTGTTCCGGCGGCTGGATGCGGATCTGTGGGAGGCCACATCGCACAATCCGGTGCGCCTGTTGGGCACGATCAACCAGTCCCAACTGGAAGCGGCGGCCTCGGACGATGCCTTCATGGCGCATCTGGAGCGCGTGGTGCGGGACCTGGACGAGTATCTGGCGGCGAAGTCGACGTGGTTTCAGCGGAACTACGGGCGGGCCGAAGCACCGCTGGTAGCCTACTTCTCGGCCGAGTTTGGGCTGACCGAGTCGCTGTCCATCTTCGCCGGGGGCCTGGGGATTCTGGCGGGCGATCACTTGAAGTCGGCGAGCGAGTTGGGCGTGCCCCTGGTCGGTGTGGGGTTACTGTATCAGCAAGGCTACTTCCGGCAGAGCCTGAATCCGGCCGGCTGGCAGCAAGAGGAGTACGAGGACAACGACTTTCACAACTTGCCGCTCACGCTGGTTCGCGATGCGGGCGGGGGGCCGCTCACGGTGACGGTCGAGCTTCCGGGGCGGCTGCTGCATGCACAGATCTGGCGGGTCGATGTCGGCCGCGTGGCGCTATACCTGCTTGATACAAATACTGAGCTGAACGAGCGGGAGGAGGACCGCGACATCACCGACCACCTTTATGGAGGCGACAGCGAGTTACGGCTGAAACAGGAGATCGTACTGGGCATCGGCGGGTATCGGGCGCTGGAAGCGCTGGGGCTGCAGCCCAGCGTATACCACATGAACGAGGGACATTCGGCATTCCTGGCGCTGGAGCACGTGCGGAGAATCATGCAGGGGCATGGGCTCAGTTTTCAGGAGGCGCGGGAACTGGCCGAGGCGAGCTGCGTGTTCACTACGCACACGCCGGTGGCGGCCGGACACGATTACTTCACCCCGGAGCTGATGCGGCAGTACCTGTCGGACTATGCGCAGTCACTCGGCATCCCGTGGAGCGAATTCATGCGGCTGGGGCACAGCCGGCCGTCCCATGCGCACGAGAATTTCTGCATGACATCGCTGGCCTTGCACCTTTCGCCGTTCAGCAACGGGGTGAGCCGACTGCACGGCCGGACGACGCGCCAGATGTGGCGAACGATGTGGCCGAACATCCCCGACGACGAGATCCCGATCGGACATGTGACGAATGGCGTGCACTTCGAGTCGTGGATTTCCCACGACATGTATGAGCTCTACGACCGGTATCTTGGGCCGCGCTGGCGGGCCGAACCGGCGGACCGCTCGCTGTGGAACAAGGTGGAAACGATCCCGTCGGAGGAGCTGTGGCGGACCCACGAGCGGCGGCGGGAACGTCTGGTTGCTTTCGCCAGGCGGCGGCTGCTGGAGCAGCTCATCCGGCGTGGCGCGCCGGCGTCGGAGGTCGAAGAGGCCGAAGACGTGCTTGACTCGCGGGCGTTGACCGTCGGGTTTGCACGGCGGTTCGCGACCTACAAGCGGGCCACCCTATTCCTGCGCGACGCGGAGCGTCTGGCGCGGATCTTGAACAACCCGGAGCGGCCGGTCCAGATTATCTTCGCAGGCAAAGCTCACCCCCGGGACGAGGCCGGCAAAGAGCTGATCCACGAAATCGCCACGCTGATTCGGCGGCCGGAGTTTCGGCGGCACATGGTCTTCATCGAGGACTATGACATGACGGTAGCGCGCTACCTGGTCCAGGGGGCCGACGTCTGGCTGAACACGCCGCTGCGGCCTAACGAGGCTTGTGGCACCAGCGGGATGAAAGCGGCCGCGAACGGCGTGTTGAACATCTCGACGCTCGACGGGTGGTGGGCGGAAGCATGGGAAGATGCCGGCCGGGAGGGGCGGCGCATCGGCTGGGCGATCGGCCGCGGCGAGGGTCAACAGGACCGCAACTACCAAGACCAGATGGAAGCCGAGGCGCTGTATGAGTTGCTGGAGCGGGAGGTTGTCCCGCTATTTTACGAGCGCACGCACGGCGGCCTGCCGCGCAAATGGACCGAGTGGATGAAATCGGCGATCTCGACGCTCTGCCATTACTACAACACGCATCGGATGGTGCGGGAATACACCGAGCGGTTTTACCTGATGGCCCACAGCAAGCGCAGCATGCTGGCGGCCGACGGGGCGGCGCGGGCCATAGCGCTGGCGGCATGGCGGGACCGCATCCAGGCCCATTGGCCGGAGGTCCGCGTGGAGTCGGTTGCCAACGGCATGCCGGAGGAAATCGAGGTCGGGGGCCGGATCGTGGTTCGAGCGAAAGTGCACCTCGGCAGTTTGTCTCCGGGGGATGTTTCCGTGGAGCTGTACTGGGGAAGGCTGGACGCCAAGGGCGACTTCTGCGAGCCGGTGGCGCTGGCGATGAAGCATGTAGGCCAGGAGGGGGAGACACACGTGTTTGAGGCCAGTCACGGGCCTTGCACGGACAGCGGCCTGATGGGGTACACGGTAAGGGTTCTCCCGTACCACCAGGACCTGACGAGCCCGTTCCTTCCGGGTTACGTCACCTGGGCGTGACGATCCCGGGGCGGCGCTACATGATTACGGCCTTGCGGATGTAATCCAGTTTTGGGAATTGGCGGTTGAGGTACGCGTTGCCCTGGTTAAGGATCATCGCCTGATCGGGCGCCTCACCATAGCCGGAATAGAGGCTTTCCACGACGTCCATGCCTTCGACGACCTGGCCGAACGGGGCGAATCCCTGGCTGTCGAGGAAGGCATTGGCTTTCAGGTTGATGAACACCTGCGTGGTGCGGCTGTTGGGACCGGCTGTAGCGAAGGTGACGGCTCCCTTGCGATTCGTTTTCAGGACGGGATCGTCGCGGAATTGGGCGTTGGACCAGATTTGGGAGATCCTGGGATTCGCATTCATGCCGAACTGAACGACGAAGTTCGGCACGACGCGGAAGAATCGGGCTTCATCGTAGAAGCCGTTCTTGACCAGGTTGTAGAAGCGGTCCGCGCCACGCGGGGCCCAGGAGCGACTGACCTCGATGATGATGTCTCCTTTGCTGGTCTCGAGCTTGACCTTGAAGGTCTCCGGCGCCTTCTCATTGAGCGTGGACGGCTGGAACAAGGAAGTCCGGGGAGCGGGCTTGGGCGCCTCGGGCTCCCTGGCCGCTTCGGCCGGCGGCGCGGCGGGGGCGGGCTCGGGCGCCTTTTCAGCTTCCTTTGCGGGCCCGGGGGCCGGCTTGGGCTCCTCGGCGCATCCCAGCAGGAGGACAAAGGTCAGCACCGGCGCGAAAACCAGCGCAGGAATCGGGAGGAGTGTTCGGTTTGTCATGGCTGCCCACACGAAACAACTATACTACGCCGGGCTGAGACGGCCAAGCGAGCCGGAGGGCGCGGACGGATAAAACAAAAATTTACCTTTCTGTTTCATTGTTTGTTTGGTAACCTGTTATGGATGGGGTGGCCGCGTACGGCTATTCTGCTGGGGGCCGTCGGGTTGTATGGCCCAGGGAATCCGGTCGCCGGTGGCGAGGAGCTGTTACGAGCGAGCGCTGATTCGCAGATTGTGAAGAACCAGCGAGCCGACGCCGACGACTTATCGCGGATGAGGGATGGGGCGATGGTGCGGCGCTTCGCCAAGGCGAAGCTCCTCGTCCGTGTTCCGAGCCGGACCCGGTACTACTATACTCGCAACATTCCCGCCAACTATCGGTACTTGCGCCCGTGGAGCAAGCTGTTTCTCGACCGGCTGAGCGAGCAGTACTACGCGCGGTTTAAGAAGAAGCTGCGCGTGACGAGCCTAGTGCGGACGGTCGCCTTGCAGAACTCGATCGCACGGCGGAACAAGAATGCGGCGGCGGCCCACGGGCCCAAGCGCTCCTCGCATCTTACGGGCGCGACACTCGACATCTCCAAGAAAGGCATGACGCGGAGGGAGATCGAATGGATGCGGCGTGTGTTGTACTCGCTGCACCAGCAAGGCTATCTGTACGCGGTTGAGGAGTTCCAGCAGCCAACCTTCCACATCATGGTGCACCGGAACTACCCGAAATATGTAGCGGCGCTGGAGCGCCGGAAGCCAACGAGCTCGGATTCCGGTTAGGCGAAAAGGCCCGGTTATCGTGGGGCAGCGCGCTGCTCGGCACGGGCGGAGTAGTGTAGGCTGGAAGGCTGCTGAGGAAGGCCATTACGGGAACGCAAGCTAAAGCTTGCGCCACTCGGCGTTGGGAGGCCTTTACCAGCAACCTCCAGGGTGTTGTCTATGGTGCTCCGTTTCAGTGCTTTGATGTTGCTGTTGGCGGGGGCCGCCACGGCCCAGCAGCAGCCGATTGTCTTCGTGGGCGGGAAAATCATTCCCATCTCAGGCCCGGAGATCGACACCGGCGCGCTGGTGATTCAGGGGGGCAAGATTGTGGCGGTCGGGCCGACGGATTCGACTCGGATCCCGGCGGACGCCGAACGAGTCGATGTCGCGGGCAAAGTGATCATGCCGGGTTTGGTGGACAGCCACAGCCATATCGGCGGAGTCGACGGGGCGGACCGCAGCGCAGCGATCCAGCCGGACGTGCGCGTGCTGGACTCGATCAACGTGCGCGACGCGCGGCTGCGAAAGGCCCAGGCGGGCGGGATCACGACGGTGAACGTGATGCCCGGCTCGGGGCATCTGCTCAGCGGGCAAACCCTGTACCTGAAGCTGCGCGACGGCAACACGATCGAGGAGTTGCTGATGCGGGGTCAAGACGGCAGCATAGCGGGCGGCATCAAGATGGCAAATGGTACGAACTCCCGGCGGGGACCTCCGTTTCCCGGGACGCGCGCCAAGGCGGCGGCGCTGGTGCGACAACAGTACGTCAAGGCGCAGGAATACCGCGAGAAGGCGCGGCGGGCCGCCGGGGATCCGGAGAAACTTCCCCCGCGGGACCTCGCCATGGAGGCGCTGGTGGAAGCGCTGGAAGGGAAGCGCATCGTACACCATCACACCCACCGCCATGACGATATCCTGACGGCGCTCCGGCTCCAGCGAGAGTTCGGTTTACGGATGGTGCTGCACCACGTCAGCGACGCCGCCAAGGTGGCGGAAGAAATCGCCAAAGCGGGCGTCGGCTCGTCGATTCTGCTGCTGGACAGCCCGGGCGGCAAGCTGGAGGCGAAAGATATAAACTTCGGCAACGCCGCGGCGCTGGAGAAGGCGGGGGCGCTGGTGGGGTTCCATACCGACGACGGCATTACGGACTCGCGGCTGTTTCTGCGGCAAGCGGGGCTGGCGATGCGGGCCGGCATGTCGCGAGCCAAAGCGCTGTACGGGTTGACGCTGGCGAATGCGATTTTGCTGGATCTCCAGGACCGGGTGGGGTCGCTGGAGGCGGGTAAGGATGCCGACTTCATCATCCTCTCCGGGGATCCGGCCAGCGTTTATACCAAAGTGCTGGAGACGTGGGTGGAGGGCAGAAAGGTTTTCGACCGGTCCGATCCGAAGGACTACCTGTACGCGGTCGGAGGCTATGGCGCCAGCCACGACCAAGGGGGCGTGACTGTGGCGGCGGAGGAGTGGTTCTGATGCGGCGACGGGCGAACATTTTGGCAGCTGCCACTGCCCTCTGCGGGCCGCCGCTCGTGATGGCCCAGCTTGCGGTGCGGGGCGGGCAGATTTATACGATGGCCGGGCCAGCCGTGCGAGACGGTGTGGTGTTGATCCGGGGCGGCAAGATCGAACGGGTCGGACCCATTTCGCAGGTCCGTGTCCCTGAAGGGTATCGGAGGCTTACGGCGAAGGTGGTCACCCCGGGGCTGATCGACGCCCATACGGTGGTCGGGCTGTCGGGCTACCTGAATCAGGAACACGATCAAGATCAGTTGGAACGCTCATCGGCCATGCAGCCGGAACTGCGCGCAGTCGACGCGTACAACCCGCGCGAACCCCTGGTTGAGTACCTGAGGAGCTTCGGCATCACGACGATTCATACAGGCCACGGGCCTGGAGCGCTGATTTCCGGGCAGACGATGATTGTGAAGACCGCCGGCGGGGCCGTAGAGGACGCCGTGGTGAAGCCGGAAGCGATGGTAGCCGCGACGCTGGGTCCCGGGGCGCGCGCCGAGGAAGGCAAGTCGCCCGGGTCGCGAGCCAAAGCCGTGGCGATGCTGCGCGAGGAGTTGATTAAGGCGCAGCAGTACGTGGCAAAACGGGAACAGGCCGAGGGGGAGAAGAAACCCGACCGGGACCTGCGGTTGGAGGTTCTGGCGCGCGTGCTGAACCAGGAGCTACCCTTGCTGGTGACGGTTCATCGCATCCAGGACATTCTGACGGCGATCCGGGTGGCGGGGGAGTTCAAGCTTCGGCTCATACTGGATGGCGCGGAGGAAGCGTATCTGGAGCTTGAGAGGATCAAGAGCGCGGGCTACCCAGTCATCCTTCATCCGTCAATGCGGCGCGCCAGCGGCGAGACAGAGAACGTGAGTATGGAAACGGCGGCGAAACTACAGAAAGCCGGCATTCGGTTCGCGCTGCAGAGCGGGTACGAAAGCTATGTGCCGAAAACGCGCGTAGTGCTGTTCGAGGCGGCGGTGGCGGCGGCAAACGGCCTGTCGTTCGAGCACGCGTTGGCATCCATCACGATTGAGGCGGCGCGGATTCTGGGTATTGAGGGACGTGTGGGGTCGCTGGAGGCCGGCAAAGATGCTGATCTGGCGCTTTATGACGGGGATCCGTTCGAGCTTACCAGCCATTGCACCGGCGTGATCATCAACGGTGAGATCGTGAGCGAGGAGGCGCGTTAGGCAGACATCATGAACTACCGTGAGCTTGGGCGAACCGGCTGGAAGGTTTCCGAAATCAGCTTCGGCGCATGGGCGATCGGGAGTGCCTGGGGGCAGGTGGACGACACTGAGTCGCTGGCGGCGCTGCATCGAGCGGTCGATCTGGGCGTGAACCTCTTCGATACGGCCGACGTTTACGGTGACGGCAGGAGCGAGAGGCTGATCGGGGTCTACGGCAGGAGCGTTCCGAGCCGATTTACGTGGCGACCAAGGCCGGCCGGAGATTGGAGCCGCATACGGCCGAAGGTTATAACGCAGAGAACCTGG
>FWWM01008855.1_pt1 | contig 18989 bp, 16 predicted proteins | sample 2228351 | NCBI WGS metagenome assembly FWWM01 (sample SAMEA103939774, study PRJEB20133) | metagenome
CGACTCCCGACTCCCGACTCCCGACTCCTGACTCCCGACTCCTGCCTATCCCAACAGATCTTCCAGCGCCCCCGCCAGGTCCGGGAACGTGAAACTGAAGCCCAGCTCCAGCGCCCGACGGGGCACCACACGCTGGCCTTCGAGCAGGGCCTGGGCCATCTCGCCGAACAGCAGGCGCAGCACCGGGGCCGGTACCGGGAACCAGGCCGGACGACGCAGCACCCCGGCCAGCGTCCGCGTGAATTCCCTGTTCGTAACCGGACGTGGGGCCGTGCAGTTCAGGGGTCCCGCGGCGTCCTGGTGGTAAAGGGCCAGCTCCACCAGCCGGACATGGTCCGACAGGTGGATCCAGGACAGGTACTGGCGGCCGCTGCCCAGCCGGCCGCCGACGCCCAGCCGGAAGGGGGGGAGCATTTTGGCCAACGCCCCGCCTTGGGGAGACAACACGATGCCGGTACGCAGCAGTACAACCCGCAGGCCCAGTGTGCCGGCTTCCAGGGCCTTGGCCTCCCATTCCCGGCAGAGTTCGGGCAGAAAGCCCTGACCCGGAGGACTCTCCTCGTCCAGGATCTCGGCGCCGCGGTCACCGTAGAAGCCGACTGCCGAAGCCGCCAGCAGGACGCCAGGAGGTTGTCCGCTGCGACGAAAGGCTTCGACGAGGTGTCCTGTCCCCACCACCCGTGTGGCCCGGATCAGATGCTTGCGCTGGTCGGTCCAGCGTCCTTCAGCGATGGGGGTGCCGGCCAGGTGAATGAAGGCATCCAATCCGGCGAGGGCGGATGGATCCACAGGCTCCAGTACATCCCAGCGGCAGAACGGCAGGCCGGTGAAGGGGCGGCGTCCGAAAATCTTCAGTTCATGACCCGCTGCGGTGAGGTGCGATACCAGGGCGCCGCCGATCAGGCCGGTGGCTCCGGAGATGCCGATGCGCATGCTGGCCGTCTCCCGTGGAGTGGCACGGGGAAGGTGGCTGGGGGACAGGGAGTCGAACCCCGATACCGTGGTCCAGAGCCACGTGTGTTGCCATTACACCATCCCCCAGCAGGGACCCGGGAATTATAGCAAAACCCGGGAAAAGACGGTCACTGCCCGCTGCGCGCCACTTCCAGTCGCGCCACTGCCGCCTGCCACTGCTCCACCGCCCGGAAAAAGTCGGTTTCCGGGTCCTTCGAGCGCAGCAGGAGTTCCGCTGCGGTCTTGTCCTGTTCGGCCTGAAGGACGTCGATCCGCTCCGGAGGTTCCGCCGCCTCCGTCAGGACCGAGACCCTTCCGGGCAGAACCTCGACAAAACCCCAGCCGCAGAACAGACGTCGTGTCTCCGTACCGATCCGGTAACTGATGATGCCCGCCTTCAGTTCGGAGAGCAGGGGCGCGTGTCCCGGCAGGATCCCCAGGTAACCGGAGAGCCCGGGGACGGTCACCATGTCCACTTCTCCGGAGAAGAGCTGCTCCGAGGGGGTCACGATCTCCAGGGCCAGACGTTCGGGCAGTTTCTGAACCATGCTTCAAGCCACCTTCATGCGCTCGGCTTTCTCCAGCACCTCGTCGATCCCACCCACCATGTAGAACGCCTGTTCCGGGATTTCGTCATGCAGGCCGTCGCAGATTTCCCGGAAGCCGCGGATGGTTTCGGCGATGGGCACGTACTTGCCCGGGAAGCCCGTGAACTGCTCGGCCACAAAAAACGGCTGGGACAGGAACTTCTGGATGCGGCGGGCCCGGGCCACGGTCAGCTTGTCCTCCTCGGACAGCTCGTCGATGCCCAGGATCGCAATGATGTCCTGCAGATCCTTGTAACGCTGGAGGATGTTCTGGACCCGTCGGGCCACCCGGTAATGCTCCTCGCCGATGATGCGCGGATCCAGGATCCGGCTGGTGGAGGCCAGAGGATCCACCGCCGGATAGATGCCCTGTTCGGCGATGGAACGTTCCAGGTTGGTGGTGGCGTCCAGGTGGGCGAAGGTGGTGGCTGGCGCCGGGTCGGTATAGTCGTCCGCCGGCACGTAAATCGCCTGGATCGAGGTGATGGATCCCTTGCGGGTGCTGGTGATCCGTTCCTGCAACTCACCCATCTCGGTGGCCAGGTTGGGCTGGTAGCCCACGGCTGACGGCATGCGCCCCAACAGGGCCGACACCTCGGACCCTGCCTGGGTGAAGCGGAAGATGTTGTCGATGAACAGCAGCACGTCCTGACCCTCTTCGTCCCGGAAGAATTCCGCCACGGTCAACCCGGTCAGGGCCACCCGCAGCCGCGCCCCAGGCGGCTCGGTCATCTGTCCGTAGATCAGGGCAGTCTTGTCGATGACGCCGGACTCGTTCATCTCCAGCCACAGGTCGTTGCCTTCGCGGGTCCGTTCGCCGACGCCGGCAAACACCGAGAAGCCTCCGTGCTGGGTGGCGATCCGGTTGATCAGCTCCATGATGACGACGGTCTTGCCCACGCCGGCGCCGCCGAACAGTCCGATCTTCCCCCCCTTGGCGAAGGGCTCGATGAGGTCGATCACCTTGATGCCGGTTTCCAGCATCTCCGTCTCGGTATTCTGCTGCTCCAGTGAAGGGGCTTCCCGGTGAATGGGATAACGTTTCGAAGCCTTGACGGGACCCCGTTTGTCCACCGGCTCACCGAGGACATTGATCACGCGACCCAGCGTCCCCCGGCCCACCGGGACGGTGATAGGCTCACCGAGGTCGATGGCGCGCATCCCGCGGACCACACCGTCGGTGGGCTCCATGGCGACGCACTTGACCACCCCTTCTCCCAGGTGCTGGGCCACTTCCGCGGTCAGGTGGATGGGGACAGGCGTTTCCATACCTTCGGAAGTCACCCGGATCGCGTTGTAGATGGCGGGCACATGGCCGCCCTCGAACTTGATGTCCAGAACCGGTCCCGTAACCTGCAGGACCTTCCCTTCCACTTGCATCCTACTTGCTCCTCGCTTCCTGCAACGCGTTGGCTCCGCTGACGATCTCGATCAGCTCGGTGGTGATGGAGGCCTGCCGCAGGCGGTTCATATGCAGGGTGATCCGCTCGATCATCTCCTTGGCGTTGCGGGTGGCGGCGTCCATGGCCGTCATCCGTGCGCCGTGCTCGGATGCCTCCGACTCCAGCATGGCCCGGAAAATCTGAGTCTCCACATGACGGGGCAGCAGCCGGTCGAAAATGGCTTGCGGCGGCTGTTCATAAATGTAGTCGAGCTGGACTTCCCGGGACTCCCCCAATTCCAGGCGGCGGATCGGCAGGAGTTGCTCCATGACCACCCGCTGGGCGATCACCGACTTGAACTCGTTGTAGACGAGGTGGACCGAGTCCAGCTCCTGATCCATGAAATGCCGGGTGATGGCCTGTGCCAACTCCCGGGCATAGCGGAGATCGACGCGGCTCATGACGTTGATGTAGTGGTGGCGGATGGGCCAGCCCCGGTGCCGGAACCACTCGTAGCCCTTCCGGCCCACCAGCGACAGGCTCAGGGTCTTGTTGACGGCGTCGCTTTCGATGTACCGCACCGCCGTCTTGATCAGATTGCCGTTGAAACCGCCGCAGAGGCCTTTGTCCGAGGTGATGACCACCAGCATGATCCGGTCCGCCGGCCGTTCCTGGAGCAGCGGATGGGAGGCCGGGTCGACCCGGCTGGCCAGGGAGTTCAGGACCGCCAGCATGCGCTGAGCGTAGGGCCGCGCCGCCAGCACCCGCTCCTGGGCGCGCCGCAACCGGGACGCCGACACGAACTTCATGGCGCGGGTGATCTGCTGGATATTCTTCACCGACCGCACCCGCCGTCGGAGATCGATCAGGTTGCCGCTGGGCATGCAATGTCCTCCCTTGACCGGGCCGCCCTGCCTCAGGCCGACGCGGCTGCAGTCCGCTCCTTGAAACGCTCCTTGAACTCGCTGATGGCCGCGGTGAGCTTCTCCCGCAGCTCGTCGCTGATCACTTTCTTCTCCCGAAGCTCAGCCAGCAGGGCCCCCTTGCCGGTCTCCAGGAACTCGTAAAGTCCGTGTTCGAAGCTCCTGATTTCATGCAGTTCCAGATCGTCCAGAAAGCCGCTGTTGCCCGCCAGGATCAGTACGATCTGGTGCTCCGCCGGCAGGGGCTGGTACTGGTCCTGTTTGAGCAGCTCGGTCAGCCGGGCGCCCCTGGCGAGCTGGCGCTGGGTCGCCTTGTCCAGGTCGGAACCGAACTGGGCGAAGGCCGCCAACTCGCGATACTGGGCGAGATCCAGGCGCAGCGAGCTGGCCACCTGTTTCATGGCTTTGGTTTGCGCCGAACCGCCGACCCGGCTCACCGAGTTTCCGACGTTGATGGCGGGCCGGATCCCGGAGTGGAACAGGTCGGTCTCCAGGAAGATTTGTCCGTCGGTGATGGAGATGACGTTGGTGGGGATGTACGCCGAAATGTCCCCCGCCTGGGTTTCGATGATGGGCAACGCGGTAAGGCTGCCGCCGCCGTTTTCATCGCTCAGCTTGGCGGCCCGCTCCAGCAGCCGGCTGTGCAGGTAGAAGACGTCTCCCGGGTAGGCTTCGCGTCCCGGCGGGCGGCGCAGCAGCAGGGAAATTTCCCGGTAGGCAGCCGCATGTTTGGAGAGGTCGTCGTAGATCACCAGGGCATGCTGGCCCCGATCCCGGAAATACTCACCCATGGCGCAGCCGGCGTAGGGAGCCAGGTACTGCATGGTGGCGGGGTCGGACGAAGAGGCCGAAACCACCACCGACTTGTGCATCACCCCGTAGTCCTCGAGGGTCTTGATGACCCGGGCGATGGTGGAGCGCTTCTGCCCGATGGCGACGTAGATGCAGACCACGTCGGTGTCCTTCTGGTTGATGATGGTGTCGATGGCGATGGCGCTCTTGCCGGTCTGGCGGTCGCCGATGATCAGTTCCCGCTGGCCGCGGCCGATGGGGATCATGGAGTCCACGGCCTTCAGACCCGTCTGCAGCGGCTCCCGGACCGGCTGGCGTTCCACTACACCCGGAGCCAGGCGCTCCACCGGGGAGTATTCTTCGGTCACGATGGGGCCCTTGTCGTCCTGGGGTTTGCCCAGGGCGTCCACCACCCGCCCCAGCAGGGCGGGACCCACCGGCACCCGCATGATCTGGCCGGTCCGCTTGACGATGTCCCCTTCCTTGACGGCGTGGACTTCACCGAAGAGGATGGCGCCCACGCTGTCCTCTTCCAGGTTGAAAGCCAGGCCGTAGACGTCATGGGGGAACTCCAGCAGCTCCTGGGCCATGACCTTGTCCAGACCATGTACCCGGGCGATGCCGTCGCCCGCCGAAATGACCGTGCCGATCTCACTGACGTGGACACCGCCGGCGTAGTCCCTGATCTGCTGTTTGATGATCTCGCTGATTTCCGCTGCCTTGATCGCCATGAATACGCCTCTTCGTCACTACTGGGCCAGCTCGCGCTGGAGCTGATTCAACTGGGTTTGCAGGGTTCCGTCGTAGACCACCGATCCCATCCGCACTTTCAGGCCGCCCAGCAGCGCCGGGTCGATCTGGTAGGCGGTGCGGATGCGGCGGCCCGTAAGCTGAGCCAGGGCCTGTTCCAGCCTGCCCTTCACGGAGTCATCCAGAGGGTGGGCCAAGGTCACTTCGGCACGGACGACACCGGCCCGGGCGTCCAGCTCCTGCTCGAATGCCTCCAGGATGGCGCCGAGGCGGAGGATACGGCTCCGTTCCTGAAGCAGGAGCAGGAAGTTGACCGTGATGGCGCACCAATGTCCGCGGCCGGAGATCTCCCGGATCACGCCCTGCTTGACCTGCAGGGGGTAAGCGGGGTTGGCCAGGAAGTCCCGCAGCTCCTGGGAATCGGAGAGCAGTCCGGCGAACTCCCGCAGCTCGTCGTGGACCCGCCGGGTCAGATCCAGCTCCACCGCCACTTCCGCCAGCGCTTTCGCGTACTTTGCAGCCGTCGAGGAATACATCAGGAATCCTTCTTTCCCGTTGCGCCCAGGCTGATGATGAACCGATCCACCAGCCGGTGTCGGGCGTCGGTGTCGAGACCGGCGGTGATCCTTTCCCGGGCCATTTCGACCGCAAGGCGCGCGGCGTAGGCCTTCAGCTCCTGGCGGGCGGCCCGGCTCAGGCCGTCGATCTCGCGTCCGGCGGCGGCCAGGATCTTCCCGGCTTCCGCCTCAGCCTGAGCGAGGATCCGCTCCCGTTCCCGCGCCGCCTCCGCCTCCGCCTCCCGGCGGATTTCGGCCAGCTCCTCTTCCAGGCGGGCCTGGCGGGCTTCAATCTCGGCCAGCTTACGCTCTGCTTCCTCCCGGGCCTGGCGGGCGGCGGCGATGTCTCTGGCGATGTCTTCCCGGCGTCCCCGGAGAAAGTTTCGGATCGGCTCCCGGGTGAAGATATAGATCACCCCGAACAGGACGATCAGGTTGAACCAGCGGCCGGCGGTCTCGATCCAGCCCCAGCGGCTTTCACCTTCTGCCGCCAGCACCGAAAGCGGAAAGGCGCACCACAGTACCGGCACCCACAACACTCGTACAAGCCTGTTCAACAATCGCATGACCGGCCAGTGTCCTGATGCCCACCGCCCGCAACGGCCGGAGGAGTGAGCAGATGATCCCGGATCAGGCTCTCTGCAGGAGACGGGAGGCCAGCAAGTCCGCCGCCTCGCGTGCCTGATCAGCCAGCAGGCGGCGGGACGCCTCCACCTCCCGGCGGAGTTCTTCGCGGGCGGCGCTGAGCCGTTGTTCCGCCTCTTGCCGGGCGAGGAGGAGACGCTGCTGGCGTTCCTCCAGGGTCCGACGCCGAATTTCCTCCGCGTACTGGTAACCGCGCAGCTTCTCTTCCTTCACCCTTCCCATGCAGGTCTCCAGCATCTCCTGCTGCTGTTGCCTGAGCTGGGCCGCCTGCCGGCGGGCGCCGTCGGTGAGCCGGGTCCGCTCATCGACCGCGGTCAGCAGGGGCCTGAAGAGCAGGGAGTTGAGCGCCCAGAGGGTCAGGAGGAAGATGATTGCCGCGGCCGCCAGCGTCCAGTCGAGAGTGATCATATGTGCGTCGTCGCCTTCGCCTCGGTAAAGCAGCATTAGTAGCAGATTCCGGCCTTGGGAATCAAGGTTCGGGAGTCGGCCGGGATCTGGCCGAGGGGCGGGTTCGAGGTTGCCGGAGGCAGGTGGTCTTCCCGCCCAGCCCAGCCGCCTTCCGCCTGAGAACCTCCAGTCATGCTAAGATCATCGGATTCCCACACCCCTGGAGTTTGAATGGGGTGGGATGGAGGCTGACATGAACAAGAGACGATGGCTGCATGGCGCATGGATCATCCTGGCGGTGATCTGCCTCGGAACCTTCGTCGCCATGTCCCAACCTCCTGGCTCAGTGACACCGGCACCCGGCCCCGCCGCGACCGTGGAACCCGCCCACCCGGCGGAACCTGCCGTCGAGGCGGAGTTCGAGAATTTCAGCGCCACCGCGTACAGCGACTTCGGAATCACGTTTTCTGGTGTACTGGTTCAGCGAGGCATCGTAGCCGCCGACCCGGAGATCCTGCCCATCGGGTCGGTGATCGAGGTGGCGGCTGGACCCTACAGCGGGATCTATGTCGTCATGGATACCGGGGCCGTGGTCAAGGGCCGTCTGATCGACATCTATCTGCCCGACGAGGAGGAAGCGATCCAGTTCGGGCGTCAGGAGGTCCGGGTCCGGGTCCTCCGCAAGGGCTGGCATCCGGAGGCGGTGCCGTCGTTCGAGTACTCCCTGGCGGGCTGACCGGCCGGGTGTCCCCCAGCTTCTGAAGAACGCCGTCAGGCGCAGTGGGACAGACGTGTCGGAATCACTACTGGAAGCCAAGCTGGCCGCACTTCCCGCCTCCTCAGGCGTCTACCTGTTTCGGGACGGCGAAGGCCGCATCCTCTACATCGGCAAGGCCAAGAACCTGCGCAGCCGGGTGCGGTCGTACTTCCAGCCGGGGCGCCCCGCGGACCTGAAAGGCGAATTCCTGGCCCGGGCGGTGGCGGACCTGGACTACATCGTGACCGACAACGAAGTCGAGGCCCTGATCCTCGAAAGCACGCTGGTCAAGAAGCACCAACCGCGCCTGAACGTCCGGCTCAAGGACGACAAGGCCTTTCTGCACCTGAAACTCACCGTCAACGAACCCTTCCCCCGGGTGCTGCTGACCCGACGGGTGCGCAACGACGGGGCCCGCTACTTCGGTCCCTATCTGCCCGCCTCCTTGGCCCGTTCCACCCTGAAGATCATCAACCGACACTTTCTGCTGCGCACCTGTTCGATCCCCATCGACGGCCGGCTGGAACGCCCCTGCCTGGAATACTTCATCAAGCGATGTCTGGGCCCCTGCGTGGCGGGGCTGTGCAGTCAGGAGGAATACCAGCGGGCGGTGCAGGACGTCACGCTCTTGCTGGAGGGCCGCAATGAGGAGCTGCTGCGGACCCTGACCACCAAGATGGAGGAAGCGGCCGCCCGGGAGCACTTCGAGGCCGCCGCCTTTTTCCGCGACCGGATCCGCCTGGTCAGGGATCTGGCGGAAAAGCAGAAGATGGCGTCCGTCGGCGATGACGACATCGACGTTTTCGCCTATTACCGCGAAGGCGCCCGACTGGCGCTGCAGCTCTTCACCCTGCGCGGGGGACGGGTCATCGGCAAGCGGGAGTTCTTCTGGGAAGATCTGGAGTTTTTTGACCCCGCCTCCTTCCTCAGGGATGCGCTGCAACAGTATTACCTGACCGCCGGGTTTGTACCGTCGCGGATCTACCTGCCGGTGGAAATCGAGGAGCGGGAACTGGTGGCCAGATGGCTGGGGGAGAAACGCAAGGGCCAGGCCCGGCGGAAGGTGGAGATCGTTTCCCCCCGCCAGGGGGAGAAGTTGGACCTGGTGATGCTCGTGGAGAAGAACGCCCGGATCGCCTTCGAACACCGCTTCAGGGTGCGCCCGTCCGCCAAGCAGAAGGTGCTGGAGCAACTGCAGGAAGCTCTCGACCTGCCCGGGCTGCCCCGCCGCGTCGAGGCCTTCGACGTTTCCAACCTGCAGGGGGCGGAAACGGTGGCTTCGCTGGTAGTCTGCCTGGACGGAGTGATGGCGCCCCGCGAGTACCGCAGGTTTCGCATCCGGACGGTTTCGGGGCCGAACGATTTCGAGGCCATGCGCGAGGTGGTGGGGCGGCGCTTCCGGCGGGTGAGCCGGGAGGGGGGCCCTCTGCCCGACCTGGTCCTGATCGACGGCGGAAAGGGCCAGCTCCATGCCGCCTACGCGGCCCTCTCCGAACTGGGACTGGATGACCTGCCGGTGGCGGCGATCGCCAAACGTGAGGAGCTGATCTTCGTCCAGGGTTCCGAGGATCCGGTGGTGCTGCCACCGGAGTCACCGGCGCTGCACCTGGTCCAGGAGATCCGGGATGAGGCCCACCGCTTTGCAGTGACCTACCACCGCAAACGCAGAAAGTTGAGGGACTTCACCTCCGAGCTGGACCGGGTGCCGGGGATCGGCCCGAAACGGCGGCAGCGGCTGCTGCAGAATTTCGGCAGCGTGGCCCGGATCCGCCGGGCGTCGGTGGAGGAACTGACGCCGTTTGTGGGCCGCCGTCTGGCGGAACAACTCAAGCAGGCACTGCTGGAAGCGGAAGCCGTCAAGGACGGGGCAGGATTCTGACCCGGACACTGGAAGCGGCGGAAGCACCCGCGCCGCCGTCCACCTGTACCCGGAATTCCAGCACAATCTCCGACTGTGTTTCGGGCGCGACCAGGACCAGCGTTCCCGCAGCGGGCGAATCAGCCGCCACCTGCGGTCCGGCGGTCTGTTCCCATACAAAGGCGGGCGGCGAGGTGGAGCCGGAAACCTGGGCGGTCAGAACCACCACCTCTCCGGCTACGGCAGTCCTGTCCGCTCCCAGGGATACGGCCAGGCGGGCTCCCCCCACCACCACGCGCAGCGGCGTGGACAGGAAGCTCTCGGCCCCTGAGCTGTTGACGGCGGTCACCGCGTAATACCAAACCTCCCCGGACTCCACGGTTTCGTCCACGTACCAGGTTTCAGGGATCAGCTCCAGGTTGACCCGCTGCCAGGGGCCGCTTTCCTGGGAGGAACGATAAACGTGGTAGCCGGCGATCCAGTATTCCGGAACCGGGTCCCAGGCCAGGCGCACACTCTGAGCCGCCGCCGGGATGCACAACAGCCCACCAAGGAGCAGCGGAGCCGCCAGCGCCCGCGACAGCCTCGGGCTCCGCGAAAGCTGTGGGATGCGCGCGATCCCCGCGAGCCGAACGATGCGGGCGAGGCGAGCGACTTGAGTGAGACGGGTCAGCCAAACCATCGACTTCACTCCAGCACCGTCGGCGGCACCACCGACCAGGCGGTCAGCGATGGTGTTCCGAAAAGCTGCTGAGCCACCACCGGCCGGTCGGCGCTGAGCACCACGTAGCCTCCCAGCTGTCCCTCGGATTCGCTCACCAGCTCCGGCAGGGTCTGGGAGCGTCGCATCCCCGGCCCCAGCCGGAATTCACGGGAGCCCGCGCGGCTGCCGTCGGGCCGGTAAACCTCCACGGTTACGTGGGCTTCCCCTTCAGAGCCGGGGTACAGCACCGCCAACCCTGTAAAAAAGACCTCGGGGAGATCCGCCAGATGACTGAATGCCGCCTTGAGGAACGGCCGGTCCTGCAGCGGCAGGGCCGCGGCGAAGGCAAGCCGGCTGGGATCGCCGAAAAAAAGGTCCCCCGCCAGACCCGGCCCGTCGGCTTCCACAATCAGAGATCCTACAGCCGCTCCTGCGATGGACAACAGCTCCGCGGCGTCGCCTTCCAGCCAGCCCCCAGGCTCCAGCAGGAAATCGCGGGCTGGAACCAGCTCCCCGCCGTTGTCGGCGACCGCCCGGATCCGGACCTGACGCGGGGAGTCGCCGGCATTCACCAGAGCCAGGCGGGAGAACAGGACGCCGGGGACATGGGCCAACTGGGCGGCATACAGCCGGCTGGAGCCGGAGCCGGGCCGGCCGTTCAGCAGCAGCACCGTATCGGCGGCCGGAAACTCCACGAAAAGGCTCCCTGCCAGGCCGCGGCCCTGGAGCGTCTCGGCCTCAATCCATGCCCCGGCCGGTGCGGTGCCGGAATCGCCCGTCAGTTCGCTCACCTCCAGCACTTCGAACCCGCCTGGACCCAGCTCCAGCATGCGGGTTCGCGGGACCTGTCCCCGCAGCCTGACCCGAACGGTGGCGGGGCTGGAATGAGGGTTGGCCAGGAACAGCCGGGACCGCGCACTGGTGCCGTGGAGGACCGTACCGCCCTGGTAGACATGGGTGAAGATGAGACGTCGGGAGGTTGCCTCCAGCGCCGACATCCCGTCCAGCCGCAGCAGGTCGAAGCTCCCTGTCTGGAGGAAACTGCTGAGCTGGCCGGGGGAGGCGGTCACGCGGACCCAGCCAAGCTGATCCGTTTCCCCCGGAAGACTGCAGAAGATTTCGTCCCCCAGTCGCGCCCACTGGTGTCCCGGCGCCAGCCCCACCTCCTCCGTCGGGTCGGAACAGGCGGCCGCCGCTCCGTAGGCCCGAAGCCGGATCTGCTCCGTCTCCGCACCGTGATCGGCAGCCGAAAACGCGGTAAAGATCGGGACCGGCGAGCGGCGAAACAGATAGAAGGGGTAGTACAGATCGCGGATCCGCCAGCGTCCCCCCACCTGAACCGCCCCCAGGAAGCCATCCAGCTGCGGTTCCGCCGGCTGCCAGTGGTTCCAGCGCAGATCCAGACCGCCGGCAAGCAGCCCGCTGAGGGCCGACAGGTCGGCCGGCGGGCTCCCTTCAAGGCGGTTGTCGGCCAAAGACAGGATCCTCAAACCGGCGAGCTGCCCCAGACTGGCGGGAAGTTGTCCTTCCAGGAGGTTGCCGCCCAACGCCAGCACCCGGAGGCTGACCAGGGCGGAGATCCATGGCGGCAACGGTCCGGTGAGCTCGTTGTCCGCCAGGTCCAGGACCTTCAGGCGCGTCAGGACCGCCCACTCGTCCGGGAGCGGCCCGGAAAAGCGGTTGTGGGAAAGGGACAGGACTTCCAGGTTGCCGAGAAACCGCAAGCCGGCCGGCAGACGGCCGCCAAGCTGGTTGTCCGCCAGAACCAGCACCCGGAGGGCAGGCAGCCCGGCCCACTGGTACGGAATCCCCCCGGTGAGCCGGTTGCGGCCGAGGTCAAGTTCCTCGAGTTTCTTAAGCTGCGCCAGCTCCGGCGGAAGCGCGCCGCTGAGCTGGTTGGCAGCCATCCGAAGGGAGGTGAGGGAGGCGAGCGATCCCAGGCTCCCCGGGATGGTGCCGCTCAGCCGATTGCCGGTGAGGTTCAGGGCCTTCAGCCGGGAAAGCGTTCCCAGGGCAGGCGGGATCCCCCCTTCCAGCCGGTTGCCGGCGAGGTCGAGGGTTTCCAGGCGGACGGCGCCGATGGTTTCCGGCAAAGATCCCTCCAGGCCACAGCCGGACAGGGACAGATGACGCAGCTCCGGCAGGTTCAAGAGGTTTCCGGGGAGGAGGCCGTCGAAGCGGTTGCCGCCGCCCAGATCCAGGCGGCGGAGGCGGGTCAGCCGGGACCAATCCGGTGGGAAGAGGCCCGTCAGCCGGCTGCCGTTAGCGTCGACCTCCACCAGTCCCGGGAGCGAAGTCAACCCTTCCGGCAGGGGACCGGTGAATTCGTTCCCGGCCAGCAGCAGACTCTGCAGTCGGGTCGTGTTCCCCAGAGCCGGCAGTTCCCCACTGAACCGGTTGCCAGAAAGATCGAGCATCTGCAGCCGGGTGAGATTGGACAGTCCCGCCGGCAGCGAGCCGGTCAGGGAGTTGCCCCGCAGGTTGAGCCATTCCAGCCTGGTGAGTCCGGCCAGTCCCGCCGGCAGAGGGCCGCTGAAGTGGTTGCCGGAAAGGTCCAGCAGTTTGAGCTGGACCAGGTTGGCCAGGCCTGCGGGCAGGGGACCTTCGAACTGGTTGTTCTCCAGGGCAAGCTGCTGGAGGCTCGAAAGCTGACCCAAAGTCGCCGGCAGAGTGCCCCCCAGCGAGTTGCCGCCGAGGGAGAAAACCCTCAGCGCCTTCAGGTTCCCCACCTCCGGGGGCAGGGATCCGGTGAGACGGTTGCCTGCCAGTGCCAATGACGACAGCCGCGCGAGCTGGCCGATGGAGGCAGGCAACGGGCCTTCCAGGCGGTTTCCCACCGCCTGCAGTACCTCCAGGGACGCCAGCCGTCCCAAGTCCAAGGGCAAGGGGCCGGAGAAGCTGTTCTCCGAAAGGTCAAGCGACTGAAGGTTCAGCAGCTCGGTGAGGCCGGCCGGCAACTGGCCGAGGAGGTAGTTTCGGCTCAGGTTCAGCTCCCGGAGCGCATGCAGATCCTTGATCGCGGACGGCAGGAAGCCGTTCAGCCGGTTGTCCTGGAGACGCAGGACCTGGAGGCGTTCCAGGCGGGTCAGCTCCACCGGGATCTGGCCGGAATACTGGTTTCCGGACAGGTCCAGCTCCCGCAACGAGGCCGGCAGCGACCGGGGCAAAGCTCCCGAGAAGCGGTTGCGGGCCAGGTTCAGACGCTGCAGCTTGGGCATCTCGGCCAGCGAAGGGGGAAGCGTACCCGCCAGAAGGTTGCCGGACGCCGAGAGAGTTTCCAGCTCCGGCAAAGCCGTCAAGGCCGTAGGGACTGTCCCCAGGAGGCGGTTGCCGTCCAGGAGCAGCCATTGCAGGGACCGGGCGGCGCCCAGCTCGGCGGGAATCTCTCCCTCCAACTGGTTGGCAGACAGATCCAGCAGCCGGAGGTTCTCAAGTCCGCCCAGAGTTCCCGGGATGGGCCCGGACAGGCCGTTGCCCGCCAGATACAGCCACCGCAGGCGCTGCAGGTTTCCCAATGCAGCGGGGATGGAGCCGGAAAGCTGGTTGTAGGAAAGGACCAGGGTCTCCAGTTCGGTGAGTTCGCCGAGTTCGGCGGGGATGGGACCTTCAAAGCCCGCCCGGAAAGCATGCAGGACCCGCAAACGGGCCAGGCTGCCCAGCTCCGGCGGCAATGGCCGGCGGAGCTGGTTCTCGTAGAGATACAGCTCCTCCAGGGACTCGAGCCCCGCCAGGCCGTCGGGCAGGGCTGTCAGTTGGTTCAGTTCGAGGGCCAGCAGCCGCAGGTTCGTAAGGTTGCCCAGGGTTTCGGGCAGTTCCGTCAACTGGTTGCCCCCCAGCCGGAGTTCGGTCAGCGCGGTCAAGTCTCCGATTTCGGGAGGCAGGGCGCCGGTCAAGCCGTTGGACGTCAGGTCGAGGGCCACCACATGGCCGCCCTCCACCTGGACACCCACCCATTGCGCCTCCGGCACCTCCGGCTGCAGCCAGCCGTCCCGCCGCCGCCAGTCCGGGCCCCCGCAAGCGTGGTAGACCGCCTCCAGAGCGGCCCGTTCCTGGGGAGGAATCTGGGCACAGACCGAGGTGATTTCGGCGAAGAAGACGCACAGGGAAAGCCCGATCCATGGGACCAGGTGGAGATTCCAAGACTGCCCTGCGCTCATCTTCACGCTGCCCCCCGGCGGGCTGGCATCAAGGCGCGCCGATCGTCCGCGCGGTGCCCGCTTCTTCACCGCGATTCCGGCGAATGGTTTCGCGACCGCCAATCGCCGCCACAAACCCCTGACCTTTAAACCCTTAATCCTTCACACCTTTGAACCTTTGAACCGGTTCCCCCCGCTACTCCACCCGCCGCAGCACCCGCGCCGGGTTGCCGGCGACGATGGTATCGGGGGGGACGTCCCGGGTTACCACCGCTCCCGCTCCCACGATGGCGCGCTCTCCGATGGTGACGCGGGCCAAAATGGTGGCGCCGGAGCCGATGGATGCGCCTCGTTTGACCAAAGTGGGTTCCACCTTCCAGTCCGCTTCCGTCTGCAGGCGGCCCGCCGCGGTGGCCCGGGGATAGATGTCGTTGATAAAGCAGACGCCGTGTCCGACGAAGACGTCGTCCTCGATGGTCACTCCTTCGCAGACGAAGGTATGGCTGGAGATCTTGCAGTTGTTGCCGATGACGGCATTTTTCTGGATCTCCACAAAGGCGCCGATCTTGGTGTTGTCGCCGATCGTGCAGCCGTACAGGTTGATGTACTTGCCGAGATAGACGTTGGCACCCAGCTTGACGTCGGGGGCGATGCTGCGTAACGGGTCCGTGTTCATGGTCAAAGGAGTCAGGAGTCAGGAGTCAGGAGTCGGGAGTCGGGAGTCGGGAGGGGTACTGAACTCGAGGACATGAGAACCCAGCCTCTCAGACGGCGACCGCGGCGCCCCGCCGGCGGATGGACGCGTCGGCGGCCTCCAGCAGGCGGACCACCCGCAAACCCGCCTCGCCGTCGTTGTGAGGGGGTTCGCCTTTCTGAATGCAGTCCAGGAAATAACGGGTTTCCAGCTTCAGAGCTTCCACCTGCGGGATCCGGGGGGCGTGCATGTCTCCGGTCCGGTAGCTCACCAGCATGTTGTAGACCCCCTCCCGCGAGGTCACCTCCACACCCTTGTCATAGACCCGGATCTTCTCATCGGGCTCCAGGTCATTCCAGACCAGCATCTTTTTCTCTCCGCCGATGAGCGTGGTTCTCACCTTCACGGGGGACAGCCAGTTCACGTTGAAATGGGCGATGACGGAATCCGAATAATAGATGGTGATGTATGCCATGTCCTCATGGCTGTTGTAGTGTGACTGTCCGGTGGCCACCACCGCCTCGGGAGTGCCGGGGACCAGGAAGTCCATGATGGACAGATCGTGGGGGGCCAAGTCCCAAACCACATTGACGTCGTGCTGGAACAGACCCAGATTGACACGGGTCGAGTCGTAATAGAGCAGCTTCCCCAGCGTGCCGGCGTCGATCAGCTCCCTGATCTTCCGGACGGCGCCGGTGAAAAGGAAGGTGTGGTCCACCATGATGATGAGGTTGCGGGCGGCGGCCAGCTCCACCAGCTCCTGGGCCTGGTCGCTGTTGCTGGTGAAAGGCTTCTCCACGAAGATGTGTTTGCCGTTCAGCAGCGCCTCCCGGGCAAACTCGTAGTGGGTGGAGACGGGAGTGATGACCCCCACCGCGTCGATCTCGGCCGAGCGCAGGACTTCCCGGGGGTCGCTGATCAGCCGCACCCCTGGGTAGAGACGGGCCGCCTTGGCCAGGGCATGTTCATCCCGGTCACAGATCATCATGATCCGACAATCATCGTGACCGAAGAAATTGCGGACGATATTGGGACCCCAGTAGCCGTACCCGATGATGCCAATTCGGATCATATTTGCTCCGTATGGTCTCTTACATCGGAGAAACCGGCGCGCCCATTATGGGGTTGCGCGCAGTGCCAGGCCGGCGACCCGGGAGCACCGCAACCAAGAAACGTCACATGGCTCCATCGCCCCGCAGCACCGCAATGGGGGTGAGGGCCAGCAGCCGCAGGTCCATCCCCAGCGACCAGTGGCGGGCGTAGTGGAGGTCCATCCGCACCATGTCGTCGAAGGTGGTCCGGCTGCGGCCGTAAACCTGCCACAGACCGGTGATGCCCGGTTTAACTTCCAGGATCCGGCGGCGATGCCAGACGTCATATTGCTTGAGTTCGTACGGGATGGGAGGCCGCGGACCCACCAGTGACATCTCACCCTTGAGGACATTGAAGAACTGCGGCAGTTCGTCCAGGGAAGCCTTGCGCAGGATACGTCCCACCGGAGTGACCCGGGGGTCCTGCACCAGCTTGAAAATGGGTTTGCCGGACTCGTCGCCGGCGGCGCTCTTTCCCTGGCGGATGAACTCCTGAATGTATTGCTCGTGCAGCCGGGAATCGGCGTTGGTGTACATGGACCGAAACTTCAGGAACTCAAACGGCCGTCCGTACTGACCCAGCCGCCGCTGCCGGTACAACACCGGCCCGCGGCTGGTGAGTTTGACGGCCAGGGCGATGAGCAGGTACAACCAGGAAAACGCGATGAAGAAGGCCAGGCTGCCGATGATGTCGATCACCCGTTTGACCCGGCTGGCCGGCATCCGGTCCCGCGACGGACCCAGGTCGGGATAAAGTACTTCCCGCAGGTGGTCGGGGAGCTCCTCTACGGATTCCTCTGGGAAGAAATACACGTCGATCCGGATCCTGGCACGGATTTCCGCAGGCAGGCATTTCCGCAGGCTCTGCTCCAGCTTGTCCACCACCACCTCACGGATGCGCTGGGGAGACGCCTCACCGAGCTCGGTAAGCAGCGCCGCCGCGATCTCCTGATCCTGATGCCAGCCCACGATATCGGTCTCCCGCAAGCTGGAAACCAGACAGGAAAACACCGTATCCCGGACCACGGGATCCACCTGGCCGGTTTCGCCCTGCAGGGCCCCTACGTTCAGGCACACCAGCAGGAAGGGGTCACCGGAACGCTCGGAGCGTTTACGCTCCAGAACCAGGATCCTGCGGAACGCGGTCTCAGGGAGGACCACCCCCGCCACGGAGGATCGGTCCACCTTTCGGCTCTTCCACGCGAAGTTTGCAATCGGACTGGCAGCCATTTTCTTGGAAACCCTCCTGATCAGCCCATCCCGGGACCGGATCGTCGCCGGTTCCCGCTGATCCGAGTCGTCTTTTACCTTCGGCATGATCTTTCGCTTTCTCGCGTGCACTACCGCTGCGGAACCGGCAGGCGGGCATGCAAGGCGAGCATGTTGGCGAGGCACAGTGCAATCGATGTGCCAGTTCCGGGGGTCCGCCGCGGTCCCGGCGGGAGTAAGTCCCTGCGCCGCTCGTGGCGATTTGTTGAAACCCAGCTCATAGTCTGTGGAACCAGCCATGGGTATTGTGAGACACATAGTGTTAAACCGGCTTCACATGCGCGTCACGTTTCAGGTTCGGCGAGGCAGGGCGGTGCGCAGGCCGGGGAACGCTACCCACGGCAGCGATTTCGCGCTTCCGTCTTCTGCAGCAGCCAGACCAGGCACGCCATAACGCCCAGGGTGATTCCAAAGAAGACCAATCCCCCCTTGCGGTGGAGGTCCCCTTCAATGAACCCGGGGTCAACGTGGATGGTCAGCAGAGACAGGGTTGCGATCCTCAGCCCGTTTTTGACCACCGCCAGCGGGAACAGGGCGAGCACCAGCGCGAGGCGGGCACGCAGCGTGTGCAGGGCCAGGTAGCCGGCCAGCAGTCCCGTGATGACCAGCGCCATGGTCGAGCGGATGCCGCTGCATTCCTTGGCGATCTCGATGGCCAGGCCCGGCAACACAAACACCGCGCCGTTGCGAAGATAGGGGATCGCGGTGAGTCGGAAAAGGAACTCGGTCACCACCGTGGACCCCCACAGCAGCGCCTGGATGAAGAGATCCAAGAGCTCCTGCGGGATGGGAACCAGGAACAACAGGAAGAACTGGGGGAACAGGGCGGCCCGGAAGCCTTCGTGGCCGAGCGCGAGCAGGGAGACCGCCCACAAGGCGGCCACCAGGCCCAGCGTGGCGACGGTGAGGCGATCGATGGTCGTCAACGCGCCGAAGAACTCCCAGCCGACTACCGCCGCCGTCGCCGCCACCGTGATCAGAGCTGCCGCAATTCCCCGCCTGGCACCGGCGGGCGGCGGCTCCAGGGCCGCCCGCAGCCGGACCATCAGCCACAGGTAGATGGCGGGAACCAGGCCGATGTGGGAGTAAGTTTCCTCGCTGAGAGCCAGGCGGGCGAGCTGGTACAGGATCGGGGCAAAGAGTACCGCAACAGCGGCGTTGCCCAGTAACCACCTCCACTCATGGCGGCGCAATCCAAGGCGTCCCTGCATCATGAAACAGACCTGAAGAGGACAGGACTGCCCGGCACTGGAGGTTCCGCCCGCCGCGGAACGTCCGGAGGGCCGGGGCCGTCCGGCAAGGGGGCATTCGGCCGGCAACTGCCGGCACGATCTGCTCGACACCCCCTCGGATGGCTGCTATCTTTCCGAGACCAGTGCCTGCGCCGCGGCGACGCTCGCCGCCGGCTCCAGGTCCACGAGTCCGGTGTTACCCAGCAGGGAGAGCGTACCGTCCTCGCGAATCTGATGGATGAACGCGGCGGCGACAACCGGCTGGGAGGAAA
>FWWM01008868.1_pt1 | contig 18988 bp, 18 predicted proteins | sample 2228351 | NCBI WGS metagenome assembly FWWM01 (sample SAMEA103939774, study PRJEB20133) | metagenome
AAAATTAATTTCAAATCAGATATTATAATTTTTGTAGAGATTCTTTGATACCACCTTAAGTTTTTATTTTCAAAAAAATAGAGATAAAAGTTTCTTTTTGAAAGTCCTGCAATCAAAGTATAAATACTATCTTGCTTGCCAAAATATGGTAAAAACCCTTCAAAGTTCCTAATTTCTAGAGTATCAAAATTGTTTATAGAAAGCAAAGGTATTTTTCTTGAAATTGTATCTGAAAGTACGATAAAACCATCTATAACATTGTATTTACCTTTAATCTTAGAAATGAATTTTAAATTCGAGTCAAATATAACAAAAATTGTATCTTTCCAAGCTAAAATATGATTTTTTGAGCATGATATGTTTGAAAAATTACCATTTACAAAGTTCATTATTTTATTATTTTCATAATCAAATTTATAAATGCCTTTATTTGTTAATATGAATAGATTGTCATTTACTTTACAAGTGTTCATAAATTCTCCTTTAAAATCGTAGCTATACAATTTTTTATTTTTTCTATAAGCTTCAATTTTATTACCTACAAAGAATATCACATCATTCTTTGCAAATATTAAATAAGGTAAGAAGTTTAGTTTGAAAAGAAGATAAATTTCTATCAAGGTATTTGAAATTTTAAAGTATAATATTGCTTACTTTAAAATTTTGATTATTCTTATAATTTTTGCCTACTTTGAATTCAAAGCAGATAATATGGAAATTATTGGTACTGAAAAGGGTTATATTTACAAATTAAGAGGTAATGTATTTATAAAAACAGATAATTACGAGATTTATTCAAATGTTGGAACTTACTATGAAAGTGAAGGTATTTCTGAGCTTTTAGGAAATGTTGTTGTAAAAGGTAAGGACTACATTTTAAAATCTGATTATTTAAAGCACATTCAAAAAAGTGATGAATTATATCTCAAAAATAATGTTTATCTTGAAGATTCAATTAGAATTATTAAGGCAAATGGGATCCATGTTAAGAATAACTTTGCAAGAGCTAAAAAGAATGTCTATATTTACTTGAAAGATAAGAAAATTGCAACAGTTGGAGATAGTGGGAATTATGATATAAATAAAAAAGAAGGTAAAATTTTTAAGGTAAATTACATAAAAATTTTTAGAGATAGTGATACTGTTGATATTAGAACTGATGAAATAAATATATTTAAAGAGAATTTGAAATTAAAGCCTCTTATTAGTCTAAAAACTAAGAAAGAATTTGCAAAGGGCGATAGTCTAACTTATGAAATATTATCTGATTCAACTGAAAGAATAATAATTTATAATAATGCTTATATATCTTGGGATAGTGGAGAAGGTAGTGGTGATACGATTATTATTTATTATAAAAATTCAACTATCAAGAATGCAAGCTTTATAAAAAATGCGGATGTTAAGACTAAAAGCAGGGATAATTTAATATATGTGAAGTCAGATTTGGTAGATGTTAAGTTTTTTGATGGTAAGGTTAAAGAAGTTTATGCTAATGAGATTATAGAAGGTATAAGTGAGAAGGGGCAATGAAAAGATTACCAAGAATTGTAATTGTGGGAAGAGCAAATGTAGGTAAATCCACACTATTTAATAAGCTTATTGAGAAACCATTTTCAATAGTGAAAAACGAACCTGCTATTACAAGAGATAGGATTACAAAAATTGGATATTGGTACGATTGGAGTTTCTATTTAACGGATACAGGAGGTTTGTTAGATAAAAAGGAAATGGAAGTATTGTATGATAAGGTTTTAAATAGTATCAAAAAGGCTATTGAAAGAGCGGATGTTGTGATATTTTTGACAGATGGAACAACAGAACCACTTTCTATGGATTATGAGATTGCTAAAGTTTTAAGAAATTATAATAAAAAGGTTTTTTTGGCAGTTAATAAATCTGATAGAAAGGATTTTTCATATACTGAATATTATAAGTTGGGATTTGATAAAGTTTATCCAATTTCAGCAGAACATAAGATGGGTATTGATGAACTATTTGAAGATATTACAACCTACTTTAAAGAACAAGGATTTGAACCACTTAAAAAATATAAAAGATTTAAAGAAAAACCAAGAGTTGGAATTATAGGAAAAGTAAATGTTGGTAAATCATCACTACTTAATGCATTAGTAGGAGATGAAATAGCAATTGTTTCAGATATTGCTGGAACTACAAGAGATTCAATAGATGTTGAAACTAAGGAATTTATATTCATCGATACAGCAGGACTTAAAAAGGAATTCAAAAATGATATTGAATACTATGCATATGTAAGGACATCAAGAAGTATTCACTATTCAGAAATTCTAATAGCTGTTTTGGATGCATCACAACCTATAACGAAAATTGATAAGAAGGTTGTGGGGATTGCTCAAAAAGAATACAAAGGACTTATTATTGCATTAAATAAGTGTGATTTAGTCAAAAAGAAAGATAGAAAAGGAGTATTTGAATACTTTAAGAAAGGATTGGAATTTGCAGATTTTGCTCCAATGCTATTTATATCTGCAAAAACAGGTGAAAATATAGAATTCTTAAAGCAAATTATTAAAGATGTTTATAAGCAATACAATAGACAATTAAGGAAGGATGAACTACTTGATACACTTTCTGAAGCATTTAGTTTAAATAAACCTCCTTCAAGAATATATGAAATTAAACAAATAGGACACAAGCCACCTACATTTAAATTTGTAGTAGATAAGGCTTTCAAAAGTCATTATGTTAAATATATTGAAAGTACATTAAGGAAGAAATTTGGATTCTATGGAAGTCCTATTAAGATAGTTTTTGAAGAGAAAAGATGGAAGTTCTGAATAAAATAAATTACAAAAGATATTCTCTAATATCTGATTTTTTGGCATTTTTGGGAATATACGATGATAAGGTCAGAGAGGAAAAATGGAAAGGTTTGATGCTAAAAAATAGAGATTATATAAAAAACTCAATTGTAGTTGAGCTTGGTGCAGGATTTGGTATATTTTCTGAATTTGCATTAGAACTTGGTGCAAAGAAAGTTTATGCGATTGAGAGAAATCCATATTTATTTAATGTTTTAAAGGAGAGGGTTAAGAAATATAGTCAAATCAAAGCCTTGAAAATAGATGCACTTAAATTTTTACCAAAAGAGAGTATTGATGTAGTTATTCATGATTTTTATGGGAATTTACTTTATGATGAATCGCTACATGTTTTGGATAATTTGAAATTTAATCCAAGTCTTGTAATACCAAATGCTGGGAAGTTAAAGCTTGGATTTTTGGATTTGTACGACTTTGATGAGGAAGTTGTAGATTATGTGATTTTAAAACAGTTAAAAAATGTTTTAGTTTCAGAGCTTTTTTTATTAGATCAAAAGCCGAATTTGCATGATGAGGTTGAGATTGCAAGATGGAAGTTTAATGAAGGACTTTTGATGAGTAATATCATTGATATTAGCAAATTTAAAGGTGATATTTTACTGTTTTATATTGAGATTTTTCACGATGATGAATTTGTTTGCTCTTCATTTGATTGTAAGAATTGGAGCATTGTTTATAGCTTTAGAGCATCTAATAAATTCTTTATTAAATTCAAGTGGAATGGTGAATTTACGGATGTTATATTTAAATATGTTTGATTGCAAACCTTTCAATATAAATAGCTCTTTTACTTTCAATATCAATTTCACAAAATATACCCTGAATTTGCATATCTAAATATGAAGGTTCAGGTTTTTGCTTAATATGAGGATATAAAAATTTATTTATAACTACTTTATAATCTGCTCCTATTACTGATAAATGACCTCCTGTCATTCCAATATCCGTTATATAAGCTGTTCCATTTGGAAGTATTTTTTCATCTGCAGTTTGAACATGAGTATGTGTTCCAAAAATTAGAGAATATTTTCCATCTAAGAATAATCCTAATGCAGTTTTCTCACTTGTAGCTTCTGCATGGAAATCTAGAATATAAATTGCATCAGGGTCTTCATTATAAACTTCTAATGCTTTTCTAAAAGGATCATCTACTCTTTGATCCATAAATAACCTACCAAGTAATGTTAAAATTCTAATTCTTTTTCCCTCAAAATCCATCTCAAAAATTTTTCTACCTGGTGTTCCTTCTGGATAATTATAAGGCACTAAAATCTCTCTTCTATCAATTATTTCTAAAACTTTTTCTTCATCAAAACCATGATTACCAAGTGTCAAAACATCTATTCCTAATGAAATTAGTTCTTCATATATTTTGGGTGTTAATCCTCTTCCATGTGCAGCATTTTCAGCATTCACTATAATAACAGAAGCATTATATTTTTTTCTTAGATATACAATATAGTTTTTTAAAATATCCCTTCCAGGCTTTCCGTATAAATCACCAATTGCAAGAACCTTTAAATTTCTCATCTCTGAAATTTTAAAGTAGGCATTAAAATTCTCAATTTTGTGAATTATCTTTATGCTATTATTTTGGGTATGGTTGAAGGCATTACTGAATTTTTGCCTATTTCTTCAACTGGACATTTAATTCTAACTTCAAAAATTCTTTCAATTGAACAAACTGAATTTACAAAATCATTTGAAATTATTATTCAAATGGGAGCTATTTTTTCAATTATTTTAATTTATTTTAAAAAGCTTATTTCTGACATAAAATTGATTAAAATTCTCATAGTTGCATTTCTTCCATCTGCAATAATGGGTTTTTTATTCTCAGATTTTATAAAGACCTATCTTTTCAATTATTTTATAGTTTGTAGCATGCTTATAATCTGGGGTGTAGTTTTCATAGTTGTTGAAAAGCTTTTTGAAAATAGGAAAGTTTTTAGGGAAGGGATAGATTATAAAACTGCACTTTTGATTGGTTTGTTTCAATGCTTTGCTCTAATTCCTGGAACTTCAAGATCTGGTGCTACAATTGTTGGTGGAATGCTACTAGGACTTAATAGAAGAGATGCTACTGAATTTTCATTCTTATTATCAGTCCCTACAATAGTTAGTGCAAGCTTTTATGATATGTATAAAGAGAAAGAAATTTTGTTTGGTTCAAATTTTGGTATTTTAGTAGTTGGTTTTATAACATCTTTTATTTTTGCTTATATTTCTGTAAAGTGGCTCTTGAATTTTGTTTCAAAACATAGTTTGATAGTTTTTGGAATTTATAGGATATTCGTTGGAATAATATTTATCTTGCTTTTCTTAAAATGATTTAAAATTTTATGGCATTCCACACATTAGCTGATGCAGAAATTAGTAATTTCTGCCTAAATGTTAAATTTTTATAGTTCTTTAAAAGCTCTAAAATCTTCTCTTTCCCCCTTACATAACCTTTTGAATAAAAGTATAAAAACCAAAAGCCCGGATCTAAGTAATACATATCCCTCATATTACAACACAATCACAATTTCTATTATTTATTATAGAACCAAGCCATCTTATCGGAATTAAACTATCACCAATCCATGTTAGATAACAACCATAAATCCTTTTAGATTTAGAGCGATTGAATGAAGGCTAATATCATCAAAATCTGGCGTAATTAATCATCCCTTTTATATTTTAAAATTACATCTATTGAAATTCTTTCAAGACTATCCTTAATTTTTGAAAAATAAGGTCAATTACTAAAAATGTATTATATTTTGTGTTGTCTATATCCAACTAAAACCCATTCTTGATATTGCGGATATTTTAGAATTGGTTATTTTCAGTGCTTACACTATAAACGAAAATTTTATCTAAATTTGAATTAGGGTACCTTTCCCACTTACGAATATCCACTCAAAACCAATTTCAAGCATACCTTAAAATTTTAAAGTTTTGATTTATATATTTGATGGTTATAATGTTCTTTATTCAAAATTTAAGAAACAATTGGATAAGTTTGGATTTGAATCAACAAGAAATCAGCTTATAAACTTTATAAATAGTCGTGTTCAGAATTGTATTATCGTGTTTGATGGTAAAGAAGAATATCCAAATCCACATATAAAAAATGTGGTATTTACCAGGAATGAAAAGGCTGATGATTACATTAAGCGATTTGTAAAGAATTATAAAGATAAAAAGCAAATTGTTGTTATTACAGACGATAGAAGTATAAGAGATTATGTAAAGCATTGTGGAGCGAATGTAATGTCAGTTGATGAATTTTTTGAAAGGGATATAAAAATTAAGTTATCCAAAGAAAAATCAGAAAAACCAAATCAATTACTTGCAAATCAAATAACAAAGCAAATCATTAAGGAAATGGGTTTTAATTGACAAATTAAACTATGTTCTTAAAACTTTTTCAATTCTTTCAAGAGCCCAATCAATTTCTTCTTTCTTAATTATCAATGGAGGCGCAAATCTAATTACATAATCATGAGTTTCTTTTGATAAAATACCAAGCTTCATTAACTTTTCACAAAATTCCCTTGCAGGTCTATCTAATTCAACACCAATTAAAAGCCCTTTTCCTCTTACTTCTTTAACATATGAACTTTTAATTTCCCTTAAATTCTTTATAAAATATTCTCCCATAATTTTTGCATTTTCTACCAAATTCTCTTCAATAATGACCTCAAGTGCTGCAATACCTATTGCAGCTGCAAGTGGATTTCCTCCAAATGTAGAACCATGGTCACCTGGATTTATAACATCCATTATATCGTCATTTGCAAGAACTACTGAAACAGGATATAAACCACCACCCAATGCCTTTCCAAGTATTAACATATCAGGTTTTTCATCTTCACTTAATTCATGTTGATATGCAAATAATTTTCCAGTTCTTCCAAGACCTGTTTGAATTTCATCGAGCATTAAAAGAACACCTCTTTCTTTTGTAATTTCTCTAACTTTCTTTAAGAAACCATCAGGTGGAACAATAATACCACCTTCACCTTGAATAGGTTCAATTAAAACACCTATTGTCCTATTATTTATAGCTTTTTCAATAGCTTTTTCATCACCAAATGGAACAAATACAAAACCAGGTGTATATGGACCAAATGCATATCTATATTGGAATTCAGATGAAAAACTAATTATTGTAATTGTTCTACCATGAAAATTATTTAATGCAACAATAATCTCACCATCATTCATATTTATTCCTTTTTTAATATATGCCCATTTCCTTGCAATTTTAATAGCAGTTTCAACTGCTTCTGCACCGCTATTCATAGGAAGTGCCTTATCATAACCTGTAATCTCATTTAATTTCTTTAAAAATAGCGATAATTTATCATTGTAAAAAGCCCTTGAAGTCAATGTAATTTTTTCCATTTGCTCAATTGCAGATTTAATAATTTTTGGATGTCTATGACCTTGATTTAAAGCGGAATAAGAAGATAACATATCAAGATATTTATTACCTTCAACATCCCATACCCAAACACCTTCTCCTTTTGTTAAAACTACTTCAAGTGGTTTATAATTATGTGCTCCATACTTTTCTGTTAATTCTATATGGAATTTTGCATCCATACGAAAATTTTAAAGTAATATATCTTCTTTATTCTTCAACTAGTTCAAGAAGTTCTTTATCTACATCAAAATTAGCATAAACTTCTTGAACATCATCATGCTCTTCAAGTGCTTCAAATAATTTTAAGACCTTCTTTGCCCTATCACCTTCAAGTCTTATTGTATTTTGAGGAATTAATGTTATGGATGATGAAGAAATTTCTATACCTTCATTTATTAGAGTTTCCTTTACACTATGAAAATCTTTTGGACTAGTATAAATCACAAAGCTATCTTCATCTTCTTTTATATCATCAACATTGAGTGATAGTGCAATTTCAAATAGCTTATCTTCATTAACTTTTCCTTTTTCAATGTATATAATACCCTTTTCACTAAATTGCCACAATACTGAACCACTTGTTGCTAAATTACCTCCATATTTAGAAAAAATATGCCTAATCTCATTAACAGTTCTGTTTTTGTTATCAGTCAAAGCTTTTACTACAAAAGCAATACCTTCTGGACCATAACCTTCATAAATGACCTCCTCATAACTTGCCCCTTCTTCACCTCCAACTGCTCTCTTTATGGCCCTTTCTATGTTATCCTTTGGTAGATTTACCTCCTTTGCCTTTTCCAAGACTAATCTTAATCTTGGATTGTTCTCTGGATTTGGTCCTGCTATTTTAACCGCAACTGTAATCTCTCTTATAAGTTTTGAGAATAACTTACCCCTTCTTGCATCCTTTAATGCTTTTTTATGTTTTATTTGTGCCCATTTACTATGTCCTGCCATACTTAAATTTTAAAGCAATAGCTTGCCAAACTCTACTAAATTCACTCTCTATCGTTTATCAACTGAATCTTTAAGTTCTTTAAAGATGATACAATGTAGGCTTTAAAATTTCACATTATGGAACTTTTTCAAAAATTAAAAAATGATTTAATATCCAAACCCTATCTGAGCGATGAGGATTTAACTGATTTAGAGAAGTTTTCAAAACTTCTCAACAAGGTCATTATTGATAATGATTATAAGCTAGATTATCTAGATTATTTCCTTCTTGGTGTAAGGTATTACCTTTTACAAGATTGGACAACTTCCTTAATATATGCTGATCTTGTTATAGAACTCAAATCGAACTTTCCAAGAGCTTATAATCTTAAAGCAATAGTTTTAAGTCAGTTAAAACGATTTAATCAAGCGCTTGAGCTTATTGATAAAGCTATTGAGCTAAATGAAAATATCTCATTCTTTTGGGATAATAAAGCAAATATACTAGCAGATTTGGGCTTTTACGAAGAAGCACTTGAATGTGAAGATAAGGCTCTTGAAATTGAACCTAATAATTTCTTTGCTCTTGCTAATAAAGCTGAGATTTTAAGAAAAATAAGGAAATATGATGAAGCTCTAAATAATCTTGATAAAGCTCTTTCTATAAAACCTGATTGGGTACGTGCTTTGCATGCAAAAGCATTATGTATGATAGAGTTAAATAGAATTGATGAAGCAATTGATATTTTAACAAAAATTTTAAATACAAAACCAGATGATGCAACAGCTTATTATAATAGAGCTTGTGCTTATTCATTGAAGAATGATAAGGAAAAGGCTATTGATGATTTAAAGAGGGCCATTGATTTAGATGAAGAATTTAGATTTTTGGCAATGGATGATAGAGATTTTGATAATATAAGGGATAGTAAAGAATTTAAAGAGCTAATTTATTCCAAATGATAAGAATAATATGCATTGGAAAAACTGAGCCAATAGAACTGAAAAATTTACAAAACTATTATTTAAATTTAATCAATAAGTATATAAAAATTGAGGTTGTAGAGCTAAAGGATAGAAACTATAGTGATGATTTAAAAAATGTTGCAATAAGGGAAGAGTGTCAGAAAATTTTAAAAGCTATCAAATACAAACCAATTTTGCTAGATGTGAATGGTAAGTTATTAAATACGGATGAATTTTCAAAAATGATTTCAAAACATGTCAATTTAGGTATTGATTTTATAATTGGTGGTGTTTGGGGTGTTTGCGAAGAATTAAAAAAGTTTGAAAGTATAAGCCTTTCAAAGATGACCTTTAATCATAATCTAATTAGGATAATGCTACTTGAACAAATTTACAGAAGTTTTAACCTAAGGTTTAATAAATGAAAGTTATTGACGAATATTATATAAAGCTTTGTTTTAAGCTTGCAAAATTAGGTAGAGGATTTGTATCTCCAAATCCCCTTGTAGGTTCTGTAATTGTAAATAAAAATAGGATAGTAGGTATAGGATATTTTAGGAGATATGGTGACAAGCATGCAGAAGTTAGAGCTATTGAAGATGCCAAAGATGATGCAAAGAATGCAACAATTTATATAAATCTTGAACCTCATTCTTATTATTCAAATAATCCTCCTTGTACAGATGCTATTATAAATGCAGGTATTAAAAGAGTTGTAATTTCAAACTTAGATCCAAATCCAAAATTAAATGGTAATGGTGTTAGAATTTTAAGAGAAAATAATATAGATGTTGAAGTTGGTATTTTAGAAAATGAAGGAGAGAAATTGAATGAATTTTATTTCCATTATATTAGAACATCAAAACCATTTGTAATTCTTAAATTTGCACAAACATTAGATGGATTTATTGCGGATTTAAACTATCATTCAAAGTGGATAAGCTCTGAAACTTCAAGAAAATTCGTCCAAAAATTAAGAAGTTATGTTGATGCTATTGCAGTTGGTTCAAATACTATTTTAATAGATAATCCTCATTTAACAGTTCGCAACTATTATGTTACAAAACAGCCACTTAAAGTGATATTTGATAGTGAGCTTGAAACATTAAAGTATAAGGATAAGCTTAATGTATTTAAAGAAGGAAGAATTTTAATTTTTACAAAATCTGACAAAACTTTAAGTTTTGATAATGTTGAAATTGTTAAAATAAGTAGTCTTGAAGATGCTCTTATTGAACTTGGAAAAAGGAAAATTATAAGTCTTCTTGTGGAAGGTGGCAGTTCTTTGCTTTCAAGTTTTTATAGAGAAAGTCTATTTAATAAAATTTATGCATTTATAAGTCCAAAAGTTTTTGGCAAAGGTATTAATACTTTTGTTGATTATTTAGGTTCTTTTGATGAACATTTAATTTTATATAAAGTTTTGAGGTTTGAGAATGATATTTTAGCTATTTATTATAAGAAGTAATATATACTTTAAAATTTGGGAGTGAAAGAAATTAGTAACGAGATACATGCCATTGATGTTATACAAAGCATTCAAACAACAAGAAGCCCTTTAACCATAGTAATTATAACAGAAGGCAATAAAGCTGATAAAATTGCTAGAATATTTGTTAATGATAGGAAAATTTACCATGCAGAATATGAGAGTTATGTAGGAATTGAAGCCCTAAAAAGAATAATTAAACTTCCAATTAAAAGGGTTTATATTATGAAAACTAATCAAATAATAAAGGAAAGAACACTTAATTTAAGAGTAGATGAAGCAATACTTAATGTTACATTCCAAGCTCAAAACATACCTGTTTTAACTACATTTGTTAGTGCTGATACAGTTGTGAATGAACTTCAGAAAATAGGTTCAATCATAGCAGTTTTATATTATTTTGAAGGTCAAAAAGCTGAAATAATTAACATTGAATACATTGACCAAGCATTTTTAAATAAAAAAATGGAAATTTCAGATAGGGTTTCTGAGATTATTAAGAAGTTTGGTCATCTTATAGAGAGTAATGAGACATGTATTTTGGAAGGTGAAATAGTATTTTTTATACACAAAAAGTTAAGTACATATTTAGTTATTCTGGCAAAAAGTGATGTTCAAATTGATCTAGTAAGGATAGTTATGAAAAAATTAATATAATCAGCTGACTGCAATTCCAACTAAATCCAAATGATTTTCTAAACCTTCCTCCCTTAAATAATTTTCAAGTTCATTTACAATTTTTTCAGGTATTTTATAATCATAATAAATAGCACTACCAATGCTAACAAAAATTGCACCGGAAAATATATATTCAAGAGCATCCTCTAAGCTAAATATACCTCCAAGACCAATTATCGGACACTTAAATGCTCTATATGTTTCATAGACTTTTTTCAAAATTAATGGTTTTACAGCCTTACCTGAATATCCACAAAATACTCTATGAAAGTATGGCTTTTTTGTTTTAACATCGATTTTAAGACCAATTGGACTGTTTGAAACATTTATAATATCACATCCAACACTAAGTGCAACCTCAATATAGGGAAGGATTTCTCCTTCTGGTGCAAATTTTACAATCAACGGTTTTTTAGTAATTTTTTTAGCATTTTCAACAATATACTTTATTGAATTTTTATTAAAGCAAAATAGTCCTCCATCAACATTAGGACAAGATAAGTTTAGTTCAAATAAGGAAATTCTCTCAAGTTTGTTAAGTTTATCTAAATTTTCCAAAAATTCATCTTCATCATGTCCTGCTATTGAGCATATTAACAGTGTATCTATATTCTCAAATTTAGGATATATTTCATTTATAAACTTATCAACACCTGGATTTTTAAGCCCTATTGAATTATAAACCACAAAATCCTCAACTAAAATATTTGGAGGAGGATTTCCAATCCTTTCATTCTTCGTAAGACTTTTGAATGTAATAGCACCAAGCTTTTCAAAATCTATCTTTCCCCAAAATTCCTCACCATACCACCAAGGACCAGACGCTAAGATAATCGGATTTTTGAACTCTATATTAAAAGCCCTAAATTTCATTTCTTTTCAAAATTTATGATGTTAGGTTTATCAGATATTATAACTTGAACTTTATCCGAAAGTTTATCAACATAAAGATAATCTATATATCTTGGATTTTTATTTAATGCTCTTGATATTATTTCAATTTCTTCTGCTTTTGATTGAGCTTGAACCTTTCGCTTTTGTGCTTCAAGTTCCTCAGCTTGAACCTCATATCTTAGTTTCTCTGCTTTTTGTTTTGATATAGCTATATCTTCTAATGTTTTCAAAAAATCAGGACTTACCTTAATCTCTTCAACCGAAACACTATTTATATAAATACCATAATTTTTAAACTTGTTATTAAGTGCAAGTAGAAGACTGTCTGAAATTTTTTGTTTTGCAGTTGTCCAAAGCTCTGAAGCACTATACTTTGAAATTTCACTTTTTACTATTGACTTTAGTTCAGGTTCAATGATTTTTTTATAATTTTCAGGTCCAAGTAGTTTATGAAGTGTTACAATTTTATTTGTATCTATTGAAAACCAAACTTTCAAATCCAAACCAATTTGAACTCCATCCAAGCTCGATGACCAAACTGTAAAAGGTTTTTGTTCTTCAGGAAATGATTTAATTCTTCCATCGTAAATACTTACTTCATTTATAAATGGAATATGAAAACCAATACCTCCCTTTGATAGGTAGAATTTCTTAGATATTGAATTGTATGTTAGAATGTAGTTTTGGGATGATGTAAGTCTTATCACTAAACCAAGCAAAATTATGATTATTGAAACTATTACAAATGGTAAGGATTTGACATTAAATGAAAATTTGCTCGTTGTTATAATATCACCACCCTTCTCAACAAGAATTTCTTGTGAAGAGTAGCGATATATCCCAAAGAGCAAAAGGAGAATACCAACAATAATAAGAATATAATTGAATAAATTCATTTGGAAAAGTTTAAAGCTTATCTTTTTTACTAATCCAAATGTTCTTTTGCCTTATTAGTTATTTCATCACCAAATACATTTTTTGTACTATTAAAGCTCTTCTTTTTACCCTTTACAAGCGCATCTAATCTTTCCTTATCATCAATTACTCTTTCTTCATATACCTCTTATAATAGCTTTCTTTTCAAATAATAGTTCAAAAAATCATTTTCAGTTTTTTTCTTAAATGGTTTAAATTCATTTTCTATCAAACCTTTCAAGAAGTTCTAAAAACTTTTAGTTTCTCAAGATAATTTGGTCTCATCAAAAACCCTAAACCCTTGCAACCTATCGTACTTTAAAATTTTAATCAATATGAAAGATTATATTTTTGTTCTTTTGATTCTGACTATTTTCATGAAAAAAGATGGGGAACAATTGCAGCAACTTGGAAGTGAAATTTTTATAAGTTCTTCCATTGCTTTTTAACTCACTCTTAAATATATTTAATATCTTCCTTGGATTTTTAAATTTAAAGGTTCTTTTTGATATATTAAATCCAAAAGTCTTAGATGAATTTTTTATAATTCAAGCAATAGCTCTTTCAGTTTCAAGTATTTTTACTGTTAGTTTTGAGGTTGTTTTTCAAAATTTTATTCCAAAGTGGCAAAATGAAAATGATAGGATTTTGCTATTTAAATCAATTTTAATAACATCATCTTTTTATGTTATTTTCTTGTTTCTAAACTTCAAAATTATTTTACTCTTACCCTATGCTATAATGCCCTTATTTTCAAACTTCTTATATTCAAAAAAACGCTATGCACTTTCAAATCTTATAAATAGTCTATCCTTAATTTCAATCATAACAGCTTTTATTATCTTAAAACCAAGAAGTTTAAATCATGTATTGGAAATCTACTTCATTGTATATCTTATTGTCTTAATCATTCTTATATTCGTCACAAAACCTAAAATTGCCTTTAAAAATGATATCTTCTTAGAAATTAAAAACTATTTTAAATTGTCATTCATCTCATCTCTAACATCACCACTTTATAGATATTTAGATAGATTTGTGCTTGGTTTATTGGGTGATGTTGGTGATGTTTCAGGTATTGTACTGATTAGAAGAATTGATAGTACAATTAGACAAATTTTGAATGCACCACTTTCAATTGCAGCAGTTGAAATGAGTTCTGATATTCTATACTTAAAAAAATTCTTTCCAAAATACACTTTAATAGCATTTGGATTGTTTTTGTTAGAAATAGTTTTTGGATACTTTGCAATTATATTAGTTGCAGGTAGTTCATTTTTGAAATTTTATCCATCTTTAATTATATTTTCAATTGCTTTTCTAATATCTTCATTCGTGTCAATTTTTATTATAAAAAAACGAGTTCAAAATAATCCCAAACCATTTTTGATCAATAATGTACTGTTTGTAATTTGCTATTTTATTTTTTCAATTATTTTATTTGAAAAGTTTAAGGAGCATGCAATTGCATTAAGCTTTTTAATTAGCACAATAATTGCAGGTTACATTGCTTTAAAGGTAAACTAATTCTTCAAAAACTTCCTCAAAACATATTGTAAAATTCCACCATTTCTATAATATTCAATCTCAACTAAACTATCAAGCCTACAAATTACCTCAAATTCAATTTTAGTTCCATCTTCTCTAATTGCTTCAACCCTTAATAATTTCCTTGGCTTTAATCCATCACTAATACCCTTAATATTATATATTTCTCTTCCATTTAATCCTAATGTCTTATAATTCTCACCTTCTTTAAATTGAAGTGGTAAAATACCCATCCCTACTAAATTGCTCCTATGAATTCTTTCAAAACTCTCTGCAATAACTGCTTTAATACCAAGTAAATATGGACCCTTTGCAGCCCAATCCCTTGAAGATCCACTTCCATATTCTTTTCCTGCAATAACAATTAACGGAATATTATTCTCTTTATATTTTAAACTTGCATCATAGATTGTCATTTCTTCATTTGTATAATGATAAATAGTCCACCATCCTTCTTTATTTACTAATAAATTCTTTAATCTAACATTTGCAAATGTTCCCCTTACCATAACCTCATGATTTCCCCTTCTTGCACCATATGAATTAAAATCTTTTGGTTCTATTCCTTTTGATATTAGATATTGACCTGCTGGTGATTTTGGATGGATTGAACCTGCTGGTGATATATGATCTGTTGTAATAAAATCACCAAGCATTACTAATACCCTTGCATTTAATATATCTTTTGGTTCTTCTATTTCAATTTTCATATCATCAAAATATGGAGCTCTTTTAATATATGTAGATTTTTCATCCCATCTATAAAGCTCTGAAATTTCAACCTCCAATTTCTTCCACCTTTCATCTCCCTCAAATATATTCTTATAATTTTCAATAAAATCATTTGGGTCTAATACTTGATTTATAGTATCTGAAATTTCTTCTTGTGAAGGCCAAATATCTTTTAAATAAATGGGATTTCCAAGTGGGTCATAATCCAATGGCTCATTTAGTAAATCAATATCAATTCTACCTGCTATTGCATATGCTACTACTAACATTGGGGATGCTAAAAAGTTCATTTTTACAAGTGGATGAATCCTTGCTTCAAAATTCCTATTTCCCGAAAGAACAGCTGCAACATTTAAATCATTTTCAACAATAGCATTTGCAATTTGAGCTGGTAAACTTCCAGAATTTCCAATACAAGTTGTACAACCATAACCTACAACATGAAAACCAAGTGCAGAAAGATAAGGTGATAATCCTGCCTTTTCTAAATACCTTGTAACAACTCTTGAACCTGGTGCAAGTGATGTTTTAACCCATGGCTTTCTAAACAATCCTCTTTCAACTGCCTTTTTAGCAACCAATCCTGCACCAATCATAACACTTGGATTTGAAGTATTAGTGCAGCTTGTAATTGCAGCAATGACAATATATCCATCCTTTAATTCATATTCAATAGAACCAAACTTAATTTTTGCGCTTTTTTTTGTAACTATATTAAAAGAGCTTATATCTTTTAATGCTATTCTATCATGTGGCCTTTTTGGACCTGCAAGCGATGGCTCAACCTTAGATAAATCCAATTCAATTACATCTGTATAAATAATTTCATCCTCATTTTCTCTCCAAAGTAGATTTTCTTTTGCATATCTTTCAACAATCTCAATAAGCTCCTTGCTCCTTCCTGTTCCTCTTAAATAATTTAATGTTTGTTCATCAATAGGAAAATATGTAATAGTACAACCAAATTCAGGAGACATATTTGATATTGTGGCTCTATCTGGAACAGTTAAATTATTTAATCCTTCACCAAACACTTCTACAAACTTATCTACAACACCATACTTTCTTAAAAGTTCTGCAATTGTTAAAACTAAATCCGTTGCAGTTACACCCTCTCTTAATTCTCCTTTTAATTTAAGTCCAATAACTTCTGGTATTCTAAAATATAATGGTTGTCCAAGGATAACAGCTTCTGCTTCAATGCCACCAACACCCCATCCCACAACACCAAGACCATTTACCATAGGTGTATGCGAATCTGTCCCAATAAGCGTATCAGGATATAAAAATTCATCTTTAATCCATATAACTTTTGATAGATACTCTAAATTAACTTGATGACATATACCAAGTCCTGGCGGTACTACTCTAAAATTATTAAATACTCCTTGAGCCCACTTTAAAAGTTTATATCTTTCTTCATTTTGTTTATATTCAAGATCTACATTTTTTTCAAATGCATATACAGTACCAAATGCTTCAACGATCACAGAATGATCTATTACTAAATCAACAGGAATTAGTGGATTTATTATTTTAGGGTTTTTTGAAAATTTTTTGCATATATCACGCATACTTGCCAAATCCACAATAGCAGGGACACCTGTAAAGTCTTGCATCAAAACCCTTACAGGCATATATGGAATCTCTTTATCTGGTAAATTCTTTGCATTGTAGTTTAGAATCAAGTTTAAATGTTCATCATTTACTAAAAATCCATCGTAATTTCTGATGATATTTTCAAGTAAAATCCTAATAGAAAAGGGAAACTTCTCTACGTTATTAACCTTCTTTATATCATAGAACTTATAAGTTTTTGAATTTAGCTTAATATGATTTAAAAAGTTGTTTTTCATATTGAAAATTTTAAGGGACAATCTTAATAATACCTTAAAATTTCAAAAAACGGGGCATAGCTCAAGGGTAGAGCGTTCGGTTCGGGACCGAAAGGTTGCCGGTTCAAGTCCGGCTGCCCCGATTGGAAAAATTAGTAAAAGTACTTTTAGAAAAATATAAAGAATTATCGAAGGATGATGAAAGTGTAATAATTTTCGTATATAAAAAGGAAATTGGCTGGGAATTCTTAAAGTATGCACACCTTCAAGGCTATACTATTATAAATCGAACATTACCATTTAACATTGAATACAACCAAGATATAGAAACTTATGATTTTGGATTTCACAACTCAGATATACCATACGAAGAAAAAGAAGAGATTGAAAGGGCATTTAGAGAAGGTAGATTAAAATGCTTAATTGCTACTCAAACATTAGCTTATGGTGTTAATTTGCCTGCTGATAGAGTTATAATTTTACTTACATCGTTTTATGATAGGCAAAAGGGTAAAATTAGAACTATACCTTCTGTAACGGATGTTATTCAGATGGAAGGAAGAGCTGGAAGATTTGGAATAAAGGAAATTGGATATGTTAATATCTTAAGGTATAGAACAAGTGAAAGAACTTACAATAAAGTATATGATGAAACTTTTAGCAACTCAAATACAGAGCTTTATGAAAATTTAATGAATTTTAGAGGACTTGATAGTGATTATCTTGGTGAAAGTGCTATTTTATCATCGTTTATACTATCTGCATATAAGTTCAGTGATGGAGATATAATGGGCTTTTTAAATAAAACTTACTCATTTAGGAATTTTAATGACAAAAAAAGAATATACAAAGTTTTGGACTTTCTTGTTCAAAAAGGTTATATAAATGATAACAAGGTAAGTGAGAAAGGTGAATTTTGTCTAAGCACAGGAATTCCACCAACTGCATACGAAGAGTTTCTAAGAAGGGTAAATGTAAATGGTAGTCTATTCATAAAGATAAGACCCCTAATTTATACGAAAAGGATAAAGGATTGTCTAAAACCATTTCTAAGTGAAAGTGATTATTATAAGTTCTACGATAGAGAGGTTATTAAACTTCTAAAACCATTTGATTTCCCAGAGGATGGCTCACATGAGCTTATTTTTTATACGATGGGAAAACTATTTGAAATTCGAAATATACATAACCCACCATATGAACTCTATTTGAACACTGAGGTATTACATCTCTCAAAAGTTCTTCTAAAAATCTCAGATTACTTCTTTATTTCAGATGAAGATATTTTTAGAATCGCACATGGTTTAAAGTATGGACTTGATTACGAATTTGCACCAATAGGTAGTATTGAAGGTATAGGACACATAAGGGCAAATGCTATTAAGATTAGTATTTTAATGAGTAATAAGAAATTTGAATTTGGATTTAGGAATAGGGTAAGTGATGTTTTGGACATTATTGAAACAAGTGCTTTAAGAGATGTAATCTCAACAAGATATATCCATAAGGAAAATATAGATAAGGAATTTAAAAATATTATGAATATATTGGAAAAGCAAAGCTCTAAACTACTTGTTGATGAAAAAATTCTAAGAAGCATAGCATTGTTTTTAAGGGATATTAAGAAAGAGGATGCTCTAAGACTTCCTATTGATGAGCTTATTTTAAGATTTAATTTGTCATTTTATTAGCGTTTTGGACCCCCTTGACTTTT
>FWWM01008869.1_pt1 | contig 18972 bp, 13 predicted proteins | sample 2228351 | NCBI WGS metagenome assembly FWWM01 (sample SAMEA103939774, study PRJEB20133) | metagenome
GCCACCCAACGTGGAAAATGGTGAAGCGTGGGTGCAAAGCACCCACCCTACGAAGCAAATGGTGAAGCTACGACTCACCACTTATCGTGCCGGCCGGACGTTCTGCATGTGTTCTTGAATCCACCGTTCCAGCTCGTCCCAATCCACCGGGGGAAGCTGGGACAGGTCCGGCCGTAAATTGGCCGCCCCCTTGATGTACACGTGCACGATCTCGTCGGCCGACTTCGAGGTATTCCAGTGGACCAGCACGCGGATACAGCGGGGCAAGGCGCCGGGCACATCCAGCTCATAGCCGCAAAGCAAAGCCACATTCAGCCAGCCGAGTTGGCGGGCGGCCAACGCGGGAAACTCCGCATCGAGGTCTTTCGTGACGGTAAAGATCGCGCTGGCCACGTCCTCCGCCCGGATGTCGTTCTGGCGGATCATCAGGGCCAATAGCTGGAGCGTCGCCTGGAGGATGGCTTCTCGCGTGTTGGCGTCGGCGGTGGTTGCCCCGCGAACTCCCCGGCACGGCATCGCACAAGCCTCGACGGACAGGACGGACAACGAGGTTCCTTGCAGTTTACTCGCGAAGGGGGCGATCGGCTACCGGTGGGACGGCGCCTCGTCCCGCCTTGCCGCCCACACCGGAACCGGCCGCCGGTGGCGAGCCTTTCGCGGCCCCTTGACGCGCCGATCGGCGGTGGCCACAATCGGCCGGAGACTTTCCCCAAGCTTCCGGTTTTCCAGTCGCAGGGCCAGCGACGATGGGCCGATTATTGCAATTCTGGCCGGCTTCGACTTTCCGTATCGTGGCGTGGCTGGGTGTGGCCCTGGTGCCATCCCTGCCGGCGTCGGGGAGCGAAGGTCTGGCCTTGCGCATCGCCAGTTTCACTCTGGCCCCGCCGCACAAGCCGCAGGTGGTGGTGCTGGCCAGGAGTTTTCTGCCTGACCGGTTCGACGGGGTGATGCGGGTCGAAGGCCCGCCAGGCTGGCGGATTCTTCCCGCACAGAAGGAGGTTACCTTCAGCCCCGGCCAGACCGGGCGGGTGGTGTTCGGGGTCGAGCGGGGGACCCTCTCTCAGGTGAACCGGTATGGCCTGGTTGTAACCGTCGAAGGCGGCGGCAAGCGGTTCGTCCATCGCCAGGATGTGGCGGTGGCCAGCGCACCGTATCTGCGCCCCAAGATCGACGGAGAGACCGACGACTGGACGGACGCCATCCCGGCCGAGTTTCTCACATCGGGCAAGAAGACGACCGTGGCGACGGGCTGGAACCGCAAGACGTTTTGCCTTTTGGTTTCGGTCGAAGAAGAGCAGCAGGTGGCGTGGGGCGAGGGCTCGCCATGCGATGCGGTGCAAGTGGCGCTGGCCGCCCAGGACGCGCCGGTGCCTCGCGGTCCAGAGGACCCGGTAGGACGGCATGAGTTCTTGCTGGTGAGCGAGGGACAGCGGGGGCGATGTTTTCGGCTGGCCGACCCACAGACCCGGCTGGGTTCGACCCAGGCCCAGCGGCCGCTGGCTGGCCTGGAAACCTCGGAGGTCGAGTTGGCAGTCGCCCGCCGAGCCGGGGTGACCCACTACGAGTGCGCCATTGCGGTCAAGCTTTTGAACGGCATTCGGCCGGGCGAAGGGCGGGAGTTCTGCCTTTCGCTGTTGGTCCACGACCCGGAGGGGACCGGAATCCGCGATTGGGGCCAGGCGGCCGGCTTGTGGCCGTGGGAACGCAATGCGGCCGCCTGGAGTCGCTGGCCGGGTGCCGTGTGGGGGCCCCAGCCGCCCTTCGACAACCGGCTGCCCTGGGGAATGTGCAGCTCGAAATATTGATGTTGCACTTGGATTGGGATTTTCCATGTTTGGCAAACGGTAAGGCGGCGTGGGTCCATTCCGGTGTGCCAAGAGCCGAGGTCGCGTCGGTTACAAGCTGGGTTTTCGGCCGGTGTGGAGTGCACTTTCAGGAGATCGACCATGAGAGCGTTTGTGTTGGCAGTTTGCGGTGCCCTGTTGGTATCGGCTGGCGGAACGGGGGCCCGGGGGGCGGAGGACCGTTGGTCGTCGGCTGCGCCGACGCCGGGGGGGCAGATCGTGCTCCGCGTGGCGCTTGCAGAAAACGAGGACCCGTCGGCGGCGGGCAAGGCGGCGGCCCGGGCATTGCAGCAGGCCATGGCCGGTGTGCCTGCTGGGGATCGGTGGCCCGGGCGTGGGCGTATCGGCGGCTTTGGTGACGTCGCTGGGGACCAGCCGCCTGGCCTATGAGGAGCAACGCAGCCGGATCGAGGAGTTGTTACACGCCGCAGGCGAGAAGTTGGGCGGCAAGCTCCGCCGCAGTCCCCAGGACAAGCTGCTGGTCCTGCTGGCCGACGCCCACTCGCCCAAGAACCAGGCCCTGGTCGAGGGGGTGCAAAAGGTCGTGGGGCCGAAGTTCCCCATCACCGGCGGCTGCGCCAACAAGAATGCGGGGCAGACGTTTGTGTACTTCGGCGGCAAGATGTACGAGGATGGCGCTGTGGCCGTCATGCTTTCCGGGGACTTCCAGACGGGGTTGGCGGGGCGGCAGGCTAAAGACAACGAGAACGTGATCCGCACGGCCCAGGAGGGGGCGGCTGCGGCCCTGGCCGGCGTCCCGGGGAAGCCTTTGGCGGCGTTGGCGTTCGATTGCGCGGGCCGGCGCAACAAACTCAAAGACATCCAAGAGGAGCTGGCCGCCATGCAGCGGGCCCTCGGCAAGGACCTGCCTTTGTTCGGCTGCTATTGTGCCGGCGAGATGGGCCCGGTCGATAGCCCCGACAAGCCGGCCGGTGCCCTGTGCGGCGGCTCCGGCTGGCACGTGATGTTCACGGTGCTGGCCCGTTGACCTTAGGCGCTTGACATCAGACGGCGCGGCCTGGATTGCCGCAGCACCGCGACGGTCCGTGCGACCCATGCGCCGCCCCCGGTGCGGGCGATAGCCCAATCCCATGAGCCGGCCGGGCCAAAGACGGGCTTCACCCCGACAAGTTCGGCCCCTTCGGCCGCCACCCGCCGGCGCGGTTCTTCAGAAGAAAGAAAGGACGTTGGCGTATGCGACGCGTATGGCTGGCCGTGCTGGGGTGCAGTGTGGCATGGTCCGCAGTGGCCGGCGAGGTCTCGCCTGCCCGCAGACTGCCTGAACCCATCGTGCCCCAGGGCCTGGGAGTGAACATTCATTTCACCGATCCGCGGCCGGGGGAGATGGAAATGCTTGCCGCGGCCGGTTTCCGCTGGGTTCGCATGGATTTCACCTGGCAGGCCACGGAGCGCCGGAAGGGGGAGTACGATTTCCGTGCGTACGATCGGCTGATGGAGGCGTTGGACAGGCAGGGGATCCGGGCATTGTTCATCCTCGACTACGGCAATCCGCTGTACGACCAGGGGATGGCGCCGTGCAGCGACGAGGGCCGGCAGGCCTTCGCCCGCTGGGCGGCTGCCGCCGCACGCCACTTCCGCAACCGCGGGATCCTCTGGGAAATGTGGAACGAACCGAACATCTTCTTCTGGCGGCCCAAGCCGGATGTAAAGCAGTACATCCAACTGGCCCGCGCGGTGGGCCAGGCCCTGCGCCAGGCCGAACCCCAGGAGATGTACATCGGGCCGGCGACTTCGCAGATCGACTTCAAGTTCCTCGAAGCCTGCTTCCAGGCCGGGCTATTGGAGTACTGGGACGCGGTGTCGGTCCATCCCTACCGGCAAAAACCGCCGGAAACTGTGGCCGAAGAGTACCAACGCCTGCGGGCCTTGATCGACCACTACGCCCCCAAGGGAAAATCGATACCCATCCTCTCGGGCGAGTGGGGCTACTCGGCCGTATGGAAGAATTACGACGAGGATCGGCAAGGGCGATACCTGGCGCGGCAGTTCCTGACGAACCTGGCCTGCGGCGTGCCGCTTTCGATCTGGTACGACTGGCACGACGACGGCCCGGACCCCAAGGAGCCGGAACATCACTTCGGCACGGTAAGGTTCCCCTATCATGCGGGGCGCCAGCCCGTATACGACCCCAAGCCGGCCTACCAGGCGGCCAAGACGCTGGCCACCGTGTTGGACGGCTTCCGCTTTGCCGAACGTGTGCCGGCTGCAAGTCCAGAGGATTATGTATACATCTTTGCCAGGGACGGCCAGCGGCGGATCGTGGCGTGGACCACGGCCGACAAGCCGCACGACGTGGTCCTGCCCTTGGGGCCGGGCAAGTTCCGCGCGGTGGGGCACCTTGGCCAGTCGTTGCCGCCCGTGGAGGCTGGAGGCAAGGAGCTGCGGCTGAGGCTGGCCGAGACGCCGCTCTACCTGATTCCGCAGTGAGCCGCGGGCCATCGCGCCGGCCCCAAGGCCGCAGAACCCCGGCATGTGTATTTGCGTACAGAGTCCGCGAAGCGTCTACCAACCGGTACAGCGATGCGACGGGCGTGTGCGAGGGCTGTAACAGCCATAGTCCTGTGGGCGGCAGTTGGGGCCACGGCCTGGCCAGAGCCGCCTTTGGAAACCGACCGCTACAAGCTGCGGGCCCCATCGAGTTTGACGGTGCCGCGTCGGCCGGTGACGCGCCAGGACTACGTGGCCCTGGTACGGCCGCTGGCGCAGGGGTTCGAGTCCGGGCCGGACCGGGGCCAGTACGGGCCGCGCCATGCCCTGCCTGCCCTGGCCGTCTTCGCTCTGGAGGGCGACCGCCGTCTGGGCGAAGGGATCAAGAAGACCCTCCGTCACTACGCCCGCTGGGTGGAAGAGAGTGTGGCCCGCGAGGGTGGGGTGTTCTCGATGGAGGGTCCGGTTCTGGTTGGTTTCCACGTACGCCAGTTGCGGCGGGCGGGACTGATGAGTCCCGAGGACGAAGCGTGGGTCCGCCGCCTGTTGGTTACGCTGTGCAAGCACCAATACGCCTGGCGTCCGGGGGATGGACTGTGGCGGGGCTCGCACCACCGCAGCCAGGCCCAGGGGATTGCCCATGCCCTGGCCGCCGCCTGGTATCCCGATGAACCGGAGGCACCGCGGTGGAAGGCCTATGCCGAGCAGGTGTGGGCCGACTGGTGGGATTTCCGCGACGTGGGCATCAATGACACCGGGTACTTCTACAGCAGCTTCGGGAACATCCTCCGCTATGCCGAGTTGCTGGGGCGGACCGAGGTGTTCACCGATCGGCAGTCTCGGCAGATCTTCGACCGCATCTTGTTCGAGATCACGCCGGACGGGGCGGGGGTGCCGTACGGGGCCAGCGGCGGCTACCATTCGGCCGCCGGGACGCGGATTATGGCCCTGGAACTGGCTTCCAAGTACACGCGCGATGGCCGCTACCGCTGGGGTGCGCACCGGCTGATGAACTTCGGACAGGCTCGGGGCTTTTCGCCGGGGCATCACCATCTCCAGGCCCTCTCGCTGGAAGACATCGCACTGGCCAGCCTGGTCTGCGACGACACCGTGCAGCCGGTCGAGCCGGAACCGGCCTCGCGACTGCTCTTGCGCAAAGAGATCGTGCGCCTGACCGACGCCCAGGCCAAAGCCCTTTTTCCCCAAGCGGGCGGCGTGGACTGCAACATGTTCATGACCCAGAACATCATGCCGCACAAGCTGGTTTTTCGTGCGGGCTGGGAGCCGGGGGACCTGTATATGCTCGTGGAAGGCTACCCCCGGCACGATCCGCTGAACCCCACGGCGATTCTGGCGTTGGAGCGGTACTCGGCCGCATTTGCGGAGATGACCAGCGAGAAGTTCGTCAGCCGCGAGAATGCGGTGCACATCCGCGACCTGTCGGGGGGAGCCACGTTTCTGGGCCAGAAGAACTTCCGGGGCGAAAAGAAGCTCCCCGTGGGCTGGGCCGGCACGGAATCCTGCGTGCCGGCCTTCTCCGATCACCGCCTGGCCACGCATGCGCGGGTCCAGGTGACCGGCTACATGGGCTACGAGGCCCAACACCAGCGCGAGATCCTTTTTGTGAAAAACCGCTTCGTCCTGGTCCGCGACGAGACCCGGTTCGACGAATCATTCCGGGCCTGCCTCGGGCCGGTCTGGAACACGCAAAATGTCGGCTCCCCCCAAGGCCGGAACTGGGTCAACACCTGGTTTACCGGCCACTATTTCCAGAAGATCAAGCTGTACGATCCGCCGCCCTGGGACCTTTTGATCTGGTATGCGCCCCACGCCGATCGCAAACTGTCGGTCGGCCCGGCCGACGAGAATCCGCTGGCAGGCGTGGCGATGCTGGCCACCAGCTACACCTGGGAGGGGATGGTGCGGCGAGGCGAGCCCATCCAGTTCGTGGCGGTGCTTTTGCCCCATGCGCCGCTGCGGGATTGCGGGCCGCTGGCGGCCGGCATTCGGGTGCTGGCCGATCGCCCGGGCCTGGCCGCCGTCAGCATCCAAAGCGGCAGCCGGTGCGAGGTGGCCCTGCTCAACCCCGCGGGCAGCCTGGTCCAGCTCGCCGCGGGAGAGCTGACCTTGGCTACCGATGCCCGGGCGGCTTACTGGGACCTGGAAGGGGGGAAACTTGAGCGGGCACTGGCCATCGAGGCCACGTACATGGAGGTCGGCCCGGAACGACTCCATTCCAGCCCGAAGCGCACCACCTACCAGAAACCCTGAAATCCCAAAACCCAGGCACCCTGCACCGGTCCTGCGAAGGCCGGGGGGGCGCCTTTCGCGACCCCGCGGGCCGCAACACCGGGCGCATCGGGATAAGGAGCTTGGGATGTCGCTAGGAAAACGCGTTCGCCTGAACCGGTTGTTCGCCCACCGTTCGGGCCGGTTGTGCTCGGTGGCGGTGGATCACTTTATCAACTACGGGCAAGGGCTGCCCGAAGGGTTGCGGAACATCCAGGCCACGCTGGCCGAGGTGGCCGCCGGCCAGCCGGACGCGGTCACGTTGCATAAAGGGATTGCCCTTTCGGCGTGGGGGCCGTACGCGGGGCGCGTGCCGATGATTTTGCAGAGCACGCTGGCCCGGCCTGACGATTCGGCCCGCGAACAGATCGCCACGCCAGAAGACGCGGTGCGGCTGGGGGCCGATGGTTTTGCCGTGGCCGCCTTTGTGCGGGGAACCAGCGAGGCGGCGTACCTTCGCACCGTGGCCGACTGCGTACGCCAGGCTGCCCACTTCGAAATGCCGGTGATCTGCCATATCTATCCCCGCGACCGGCAAAACCGCATTTCGTTTGCCCCAGACGATATCGCCTGGGCCGTACGCTGTGCGCTGGAAGTAGGGGCGGACGTCATCAAGACCCCCTATTGCGGCGAGATCGCCTCGTACGCCCAGATCGTAGCCGAGTGTCCGGTGCCGGTAGTAGCCGCCGGGGGCCCCCAGGCCGATACGCTGGAAGACGCCCTGGCGATGATCGCCCAGGCCGTGCAAGCCGGCGGCCGCGGTGCGACTATTGGACGCAACGTGTGGGGGTTTCCGCCGATCGCGGTCACGCTCCGCGCCTTCCAAGGCGTGATCCACGAGGGGCTGTCGCCCACTGAAGCCCTGGCCGCTGCCCGCGACGCCGGAAAGCAACAGCGGATCGTGGGGTCCAACGCGGCCGACGTGCTTGCCGAGCCGTGGGAGCTGGGCCAGCAGACACCGGTCCGGGTGGAACCCCTGGACGAAGGGGCCCCCGCCGCCAAGGCCCCCGCAGCGTTGCACGGAGAGGGTTCATGAGCACCCCCAAAGAACGGGTCTGGCAGGCCATCCGCCACACCCAGCCGGACCACGTGCCCTGGCAGATCGGCTGCACGACGCCCGCGCGGCGGAAACTGGCGGCATATTTCGGCACCGAGGCGCTGGACGAGGTGCTGGGCAATCATCTGGCCAAGTACCGGCCGCGTGCGCCAGATGCCCTGGTCGAGGTCCGCCCGGGTTTTTGGCGGGATGAGTTCGGCGTGCTATGGAACCGCACCGTGGACCCGGACATCGGCGTGGTGGAGGAGTATCCTTTGCGCGAGCGGTCGCTGGAGGGGTTCGAGTGGCCCGACCCCCGCGACCCGCGCCGCTATGCCGCACTGCCCGGGTTCCTGGAACAGAACCGGCAGCGGTTTTGCTACGTAAGCATGTCGTTCTCGCTGTTCGAGCGGGCCTGGACGCTCCGCAGCATGCCCGAGCTGCTGGTGGACATGCTCGAAGCCCCCCGGTTCGTGGACCAACTGCTGGACCGCCTGACCGAGTTCAACCTCGCAATCCTGGATGAGGTCTTGCGCTGGCCCATCGACGGCGTGCTCTTCGGCGACGATTGGGGCCAGCAGCACGGACTGCTGTTCGGCCGGCGCCTGTGGCAGCGGTTCCTCAAGCCTCGCCTGGCCGAGATGTACGCAGCGGTGCGGCGGGCCGGCAAAGCGGTGATGATCCATTGTTGCGGGAAAGTCCAGGAATTGTTCCCCGAGCTGATCGAACTGGGGCTGGACGTGTTCAACCCGTTCCAGCCCGACGTGATGGACCCGGTGGCGATGAAGCGGCAGTTTGGCGACCGGCTGACGTTTTACGGCGGCGTCAGCGTGCAGGGGGTGTTGCCGCGGGGCACGCCCCAACAGGTCCGCGATGAGGTGCGCCGTTTGCGCGACGCGGTGGGCCGCGGCGGAGGGTTCATCCTGGCCCCCTCGCACGACCTCCCGGGGGATATCCCCCTGGAAAACCTGGTAGCGCTGGTCCAAGCGGCACAAGCGGCATAACCGGACCACTCGAACCAGGCCGTCCCGAGAGGATAGAAAAAATGACAAAGCTTGGAATCTAAGCTAAAGTTTTCACGCAGGGCCGAACATTCGGCCTGCCAAAGCTCGTCTGGTGGTCGCTTAGGCTTTTTCGGCGGCCTTTGCCGCAAAGCAGCTTCTCTCTTCCGGCAAGGCCCTGGAAGGCCTGGGCGGCATGTCCGGCAGCGCCATCGAGGCCCGCAGTGGGCCGCGGTCGCACGCCGGCTGGAATCTCATCCTGGGAGTATCGCCACGATGTCACGCCCTTTGCGCCGGAGGCGGGTGCGGGGACGCACGCCCAAGTCCCGACGGTATGTGCGTCTTGGTCTCGAACGGTTGGAAGCCCGGTGTTTTCTGGACGCGACCGGGTTGCTGTCGCAACTGCTTATCACCACCCGGGATGGCGGGGTCCAGACGGTAGAAGTGGAGGCGGCGGCGCTGGCCCAGGCCATGGCCGCTTGGCAGGCCCAGCCCGACGTGCTGGCGGTCGAAGTCGACCACGAAATCCGCGTGGCCCTGGTGCCCAACGATTCGTATATGGGCAACCTGTGGGGGATGCAGAACACCGGCCAGGCCGGCGGCATCCCGGGCGTGGACATCGGGGCCACCCTGGCCTGGAATCTGGCTACCGGAAGCCTGCGAACCGCGGTAGGGGTTATCGATACCGGCATCGATTACACCCATCCCGACCTCTACAAGAACATCTGGCTCAACCAGCGCGAGCTGCCGCGGAACCTGAGCCTGGTCGATGCCGATGGCGATGGGCTGATTACCTTTTGGGACCTCAACGAGCCAGGCAATGCAAGCAACGTCGCTGATTTGAATCAAAACGGCCGCATCGACGCCGGCGACCTGCTCCGCGACCCGCGCTGGGCCAACGGCGTGGATGAGGACGGCAACGGCAAGGCCGACGATCTGATTGGCTGGGATTTCGTCAACAACGATAACGACCCGTACGACGACCACAGCCACGGGACCCACGTGGCCGGGACGATCGGCGCAATGGGCAACAACGCGCTGGGGGTGGCGGGGGTCAACTGGAAGGTCCAGCTTGCCGGGTTGAAGTTCTTGGCGGCCAACGGCAGCGGCTATACCAGTGGCGCTGTGGCGGCCTTGAACTATGCGGTCAGCATGGGGATCCGCATCACCAACAACAGTTGGGGGGGAGGGGGATACTCCCCGGCCCTGGCCAACGCCATTGCCGCCGCCCAAGCCGCCGGCCATATCTTCGTGGCCGCCGCCGGAAACTCCAGCACCAATAACGACGTCTCGCCGCAATATCCGGCCAGCTATGGGTTCGATAATGTGATCGCCGTGGCGGCCATGGACCGCTACGGCAACCTGGCCAGCTACTCGAATTACGGGGCCACCAGCGTCGACCTGGCCGCCCCGGGCACCAGCATCGTCAGCACGGTGCCAGGCGGATACGCCTCTTATAGTGGGACCTCGATGGCCACCCCCCACGTGACCGGCACCGTGGCCCTGGTGTGGAGCGCCGCTCCCACCCTGGCTTATAGCGATGTCATCGCCCGCATCTTGAACAATGTCCACGTGGCTTCGACCTTCTCGGGCAAGGTGGCTACCGCGGGCTGGCTGGATGCCTACCACGCCCTGGCCAGCGCCACCCAGGACCGCACCGGACCGCGCGTGGTTTCGGCTGTGCCCAACGCCGATGGCCCGGTATCGCGCGTGCGCGTGACGTTTAGCGAGGCCATCGATCCAGCCAGCTTCACCACGGCCGATGTTACCGGCTTTGTCGGCCCGCAAGGTTCCTTGAGCGCCTCGGGGGTGCAGGTGGTGGCCGGAACCAACAATACCCAGTTCGATGTCCTCTTCGCCCCCCAATCGGTTCCGGGGACATACCGCTTTGTCCTGGGGCCGGATATCCGCGACGCCGCTGGAAACCCCATGGACCAGAACGCCAACAGCGTTGCGGGCGAGGCCGCCGACAGCTACCAGGTCAGCTTCAGCGTGGCCCCGCCGGCCCCCCAGGTCTTCTCGAACACCAAGGCGGCCCCCATCCGCGATTATCGCACCACGGTTTCCACAATCACCGTTGGCCAGGACCTGCCGATTGCCGATCTGGATGTCGTGCTGAACATCTCGCACACCTACGACGGCGACTTGTACGTGTACCTTCGCGGCCCGGACGGAACCCGGGTGAACCTGGTGCGGTTCCGCGGCGCAGGCGGCGACAATTTCACGAATACCACGTTGGACGACGAGGCATCGCTGGCCATCGGCCTTGGCCAGGCCCCGTTCCAGGGCAGCTTCCGCCCGGATCGACCCCTTTCGGCCTTCGATGGGAAGAATGCCCGCGGCACTTGGACGCTCTACGTATACGACGCGGCCCGCCACGATACGGGATGGTTGAACGCCTGGTCGCTGCGGGTCACCCCGGCGGCCAGTGCGGCCCGGTTGGAAAGCGCAACCCGCTCGGTTGGTGCCTGTCCAGGCGTCCGGGCCATCGACGCGGCGATTGCGGAATTGCCCCGCCAGGCCCATGGTCTTGACGCCGATCTGCCTGCGCCCGACGTGCTCGAGGCCTTGGCCGCCAGTCGGCCTGCATCCAGCCATGCCGCCCCTCTGCCACAATCGCCGCTCCGCGCGCAGCACCCCCTGCACGCCAGCCAAGCCGGCAATGCCCTGCCAAACGCCTCGGCCGGTCCGGCAGCCGCCACCGTCCCACCGTCGGCCGGGCCAGGCGATCGCTGGACCCACCGCCTGCGCGACACCGTATTGGCCGACGACGCCTCGCTGGGGTTCCACCGCCCCCGCCTGGAGCACGGCGGGAGCTTGCTGGCAGGCCGTGCGCTGGCCAGCCGGGGCACAGCCCTCCGGACCGCAGCCCTCGAAGGGGTCCCGAGTCTCGGACAGCCGGCCGGGCCCGCCCACGGGCTCCTCGGCGACTGCCAGGAATAATCGTTCCCGGTGCGCTAGGTCGGAGTGGCCGTGCAGGGTTGCCGCGCGGGATCCGGCGTCCCTCTCCGGCGTCCCGCGAGCCACCGGCGGGATCAGGCCCCGAACTTGGCCAGCCGGCCAGCATGGGCCAGCATCAACGGCATGAGATACACCGCCTCGAACTGCCCTAAGCCGCCGCGGAGGGCCTCGGTCTCGCCGAAGGCCTGGCAGGCATCGGGCCGGGCGGTGGCCGCCCACAACAAGACCGGCACCGGGTGCCAACTGTGGCTGCCCAGGGCGGCCGGCGTGCTGTGATCGCCCGTCACCACCAGCACCGTCGGCCCGAGGGCTTCGACCCGCGGCACCACCGCGTCGAACTGCTCGATCATCTTCACCTTCTCGGCAAAGTCGCCGTCCTCGCCCCGGCTGTCCGTGTACTTGAAATGCACGAAGAAGAAATCGTATTGGTCCCACACCTGGGCCAATACGTCGATCTCCTCCTCGAGCGTTTTGGGCTGACCCACCACCTCCATGCCCACCAGGGCGGCCAGGCCCTTGTACATCGGATAGACGGCGATCGCCGCGGCGCGAAGCCCGTAGGTCTCGGCATACGTGGGCAGCGCCGGCTTCTTGGAGAAACCGCGGAGCGTCAGCCCGTTGGCCTTGGGCTCGTGGGCCAAAAGCTTCTCCGCCTGGGCGATGAACTGCCGGGCGATCTCGGCGGTGCGCTGGCTGGGCGCGTCCTCCCCCACCGGCTCCAAGGGCGGAACGCCGGTCTTTTGCGGGTCGGTATCGTTGACCCGATCGCCCAGCCCCTCGGCCCGGAAAATCACGGCAAAGCGGTGCTCCTGCACCGGTTCGACGAACACCTCGACCCCGGGAATTTGTACCTGGCGGAGCCGATGCGCCAAAGGCGCGCTTTCGGCAGTGGGAATGCGGCCGGCCCGCCGATCCTTGATCGTCCGATCCGGATGGAGCGTCACGAAGTTGCAGCGCACCGCCACGTCGTTGGGCCCCACCTGAAAGCCAATCCCGGTCGCCTCCAGCACGCCGCGGCCAATCACATATTTGAGCGGGTCCAGACCGAACAGGCCCAAGTGCCCCGGCCCACTGCCCGGCGTGATCCCCGGCTTGATCGGGATCATGCTGCCAAGCACCCCTTGTTTGGCCAGGCGGTCGAGGTTTGGCGTGTGGGCCGCCTCCAGCTCGGTCGGCCCCCCCGGCTCCCGCGGCAGCCCTCCGATGCCGTCGGCAATAAGCATCACCAACTTCGAATCGTTCGGCGTTTTCAGCTCCCGGATAACATCCAAGAAGTCCATCTTCGGATCCCTGTAACCAAATCGAAACCCGTTGAATGGGTGCCTTGCACTGACCCGCCCAGACAATCCTCGGCCGTCAGCGGGACCAGCGCACCGCCAGTCCACCCATCATAGTGTTCCGCCCCGCACGGTGCTACGGCTGGACCCGCTCCAATCCGGCAGTTACGAGCCGCACGGCGTCAGCCCCCGGTGGCCCTGCGTGGCACGGCCAGAGCGCAGCGATGGCCGGGGTGTGTGCCACGCCCTTCACTTGCGTTCAGGGGGCGCCATCCGCCGATAGGGTGGGTTCTCTGCACCCGCGCACCCAGCCGTTTCGATGTGCACGCAGATCGCTCACCATACTGAAGCGGGGGCCTGCCCGCGTGGACCGTGGCCTTGCTATCGCCGGCCGGTAAAATGGGTATTCCGCTGTCGGCATTCTGGCTGCACCGCCGGACGCTTGCTTCATCCGTCCAGTCGGATCGAGGGGGGCGGCCGGGGCGCGGTATTCCAGGGAAAACCTGATCGGAGGGACGCACATGGCAATGTATGTGGGAGAGGCCCTGGCGGGCGAAGGGAACGAGGTGGCGCATATCGATCTGGTGATTGGCGACAAAGACGGGCCGGTCGGCGCCGCATTCGCCAACGCCCTGGCCAGGCAGAGCGAGGGGCACACGAACTTGCTCGCGGTGCTTGCCCCCAATTTGGCGGTGAAGCCCTCGACCGTGATGGTGACCAAGGTAACCATCAAGGGGATGCGGCAGGCAGTGCAGATGTTTGGGCCGGCGCAGGCGGCGGTGGCCAAGGCCGTGGCGGACTGCGTCGCCGAAGGGACCATCCGCCGCGATCAAGCCGAACAATTGGTCATCGTCTGCGGCGTATTCATCCACCCCGATGCCTCCGACGACCGAAAGATTTACGAGTACAACTACCAGGCCACCTGCCAGGCGATCCGTAACGCGATGGCCGGCCGCCCCACTGTAGACGAGGTACTGGCCGGCAAGGACACTGCGGCGCACCCATTCCGGGGCTTTTGAAGTTGCGGAGGGAGGGGCCGGGCGGGCTTGTCGGTAGCCGCAATCTTTCCCCGGTCGGGCCCGAGCGCAAATCGAAGTTCGCGCCGGCTTGTTTGCCCACCGTTTGCCCAAGGTCCCGCTGGAGCTTTGGATTTGGGCCGCGGCGGTTTGGAGGGCCCCAGAGTGGACCACCGGCGGTCCGGCCGGCTCAAGCGGCTGCTTTGTGGCGGACGAAGAGGGACTGTGGGGGATTCCGAACGGCCCAGCCGGCCGGCGCCGGGTTGACCCCCCGCTGGTTGTGCAACCCCGGGTGGCATTCGTTCCATGTCGATCGAGCTGACCGGTGCTGCTTGCCCCCCACCCGAGTCGGTCTATTGGAGTCAGTCGCGTCGCCCGCTGACTAGCTTGGTGTTTATTGCGCCGCTGCTTGGCATCTACGAGGCGGGCGTCTTGGTTCTTGGGCCGCAGGCAATGCGCAACGGGGCCGATGTTTGGCTGCGGGCCCTCTTGGAGGCCCTGGACTTTGGCCAGTATTTTCTGCTGCCGGTGCTGACGATAGCCCTCCTTTTGGGCTGGCACTATACCACGCGCCAGCCTTGGCGGGTTTCGCGGCCGGTGTTATCGGGGATGTTCTTGGAGAGTGTGGTTTTGGCCCTGTGTCTGCGGGGCATCCTTCAAGTCGAGGCGGTGGTGCTCCGCGGGCTGGGGGCAACGCTGGGGGCTGGCGACCCGCTGTGCCAGTGGACGGGCAACGGTCCGGGAACCGTCGCCCGGCTAATCGGCTTCGTCGGAGCGGGTGTGTACGAAGAGCTATTGTTTCGCCTGATATTGCTTTCGGGCGTGGCGTGGGGGCTGCATCAGGCGGGGGTCCGGCCTCGGGTTGCTGCTGCGGGTGCGGTGGGAGCCACCGCCCTGGCCTTCGCCCTGGCCCACTATGTGGGACCCGACGGCGAAGCCATCCAGCCCGACCAATTTCTGTTTTGGTACGGCTTTGTGTTCCGCGTGCTGGCCGGCGTGTTTTTCGGCGTGCTGTTTCTCGTACGAGGCTTCGGCATCACCGTGGGGACCCACGCGGCATACGACCTGCTTGCCCGCCTGGGGTAGGTCGGAAGGGTGGGGCGATAGGCGCGAGGGCCACCACGGGGGGACTGACTGGCCGGCCATGCCCCGAAATCAGAGGCCACACTCTGCCGGAGTTGCGCCGGTGCTGCGACGGAAGGTTTTGGCCTCGATGTACCCCTTTGCCCGTTGCAATTTCGGTGTGGATGTCCATGTGGGGGGCTTGGCGTCGGTCGCCTGCGGGGTTTTTCTGCCACCAATAGCTACGGGTCGGCTGGCCTTGTCGCTTGTTAAGGCATCGAGTACCATGGCGGTCTCGGTGCCCAACTCCGTCGCCCCAGGGAGCGCGCGAGGGGGGGAGTGCTTGGAAAGGAACAGCACGGATGCAGGCCACGCTGGCAGAGCTTGCGACCCTGGTCAATGGGGAACTCATCGGCGACGGAAATCTGGTCGTCCAGGGGGCGGCCCCTCTGGGCGAGGCCGGGCCGGGTTTCATTACTCTCATCGACCGGCCGGATAAGAGTGCCAAACTGGCGGCCAGCCGGGCGTCGGCTGCTGTGGTGCCGCGCCAGTATGTCCCCAATGGCCTGCCGATCATCCGGGTGGACGATGTGCACCGGGCGTTTACGGCCATTGTGCTGCGGTTCCGCCCGCCGCGCCACAGTGGGCCTACCGGGGTGAGCCCCCTGGCGTTTGTCAGTCCCACGGCCAGAGTGGGGGAGGGGGTTACGATCCACCCGTTTGCCACGATCGGCGAAGAGGTGGAGATAGGCCCGCGCACCGTCATCCACTCGGGGGTGCACGTTTTGGCGGGCTCGAAGATCGGGCCCGATGTCACCATTTTTCCGAATGCGGTGTTGTATGAGAACACGGTGGTGGGCCCGCGGTGCGTGATCCATGCGGGCGCGGTGTTGGGGGCCTATGGGTTTGGTTATTCGCTGGTCGAGGGGCGGCATCAACTTTCGGCGCAACTGGGCCACGTAGTGCTGGAAGCCGATGTCGAGATCGGGGCGGGAACGACCATCGACCGCGGCACGTATGGCGCCACGGTCATCGGCGAAGGGACCAAGATCGACAACCAGGTGATGATTGCCCACAACTGCCGCATCGGACGGCACAACATGCTTTGCGCCCAAGTGGGGATCGCCGGCAGCACCACGACCGGCGACTATGTGGTGATGGCCGGCCAGGTGGGCGTCCGCGACCACGTGCGGATTGGGCACCGTGCGGTGCTAGGCGCCATGGCCGGCGTGATCAACGACGTGCCCGATGACGCCCGGTTGGTGGGCATTCCGGCCACGCCCGAGCGCGAGCAGATGGTCAAGCAGGCGGTGCTGGCACGACTGCCAGAAATGCGCCACCAGCTCAAGCAGTTGCAAGCGACGGTCGAACGCCTGTGCCAGATCGTCCAACGCTACGAGCAGGACAAAGGCGGCTGAGCTTGGGGGGTAGGCACTCCGGCTCGGCCGACTCGCATGGGACATGGCCGAAGAGTCCAGCACAACCCGGTTGGCGGTTCCGGCCCGAGTGGGACTCGTGGCCGGCTGGGGAAAGTACCCCCTGGCCATTGCGCAAGCGTTGCGGCGTCAAGGGGCGCAGGCCTATTGCCTGGGGGTTGTGGGCCATGCGGACCCGGCGCTGGCCGAAGTGTGCCACGACTTCCGCTGGATCGGCCTGGGGCGGCTCGGCCGGGCAATCCGCTATTTTAAGCGGCACGGCGTGACCGAGGCGACCATGGCCGGCAAGTTCCACAAGACGCTGCTGTTCGAGCGCTGGGCGTGGGTCCGCCATTTGCCCGACTGGCGCACGCTGCGGGCATGCATCCCGCATTTCCTGACCCGACGCAAGGATTGCCGCGACGACAGCCTTTTGAACATGCTGGTGCACGAGTTCGGCCGCGATGGGATACGCTTCGGGCCAGCCACCGATTACGCCCCCGAGCTGTTGGCCCAAAAGGGTCTTCTTTCGCAGCTTGGCCCCTCGGCATGGCAATGGAAGGACATCGGATTCGGCTGGAGGATGGCCAAAGAGCTGGGCCGGCTGGACATCGGCCAGAGCGTGGCCGTCAAAGATCAGACCGTCCTGGCCGTAGAGGCTATCGAGGGGACCGACTTGTGCATCCGCCGGGCCGGCACCCTGTGCCCGGCAGGGGGTTTTACAGTGGTCAAAGTGGCCAAACCGCAACAAGACATGCGATTCGATGTGCCTACGGTGGGGCTGGGCACGCTCCAGACGATGGTGCAGGCTGGGGCGAAGGTTCTGGCCATCGAGGCCGGCCGCACCATCGTGCTCGACCAGCCCCAGTTTACCGCCTTTGCCAACCAGCACCGGCTGGTGGTCGTGGCGCTGGAGGCCCCCCCCGAATCACCCCCGGCGATGGAGACGACATAGAGAAGGCATAGAAAAGTCCGAGGAGATGGAAGCGGCCATGCCGTGGGCGCAAAGGCCTTACGGCAACCGGCCGCCGGCGTGATTGGGCGTTTTCCCTGGAGACCCTGCGCAGATCCCGGGAAAGGTAGAAGAGATGGGGTCGTTGCCGTAGTTCCCGCTTCGGCGGCGACCTTCCCGCATCGAGATCCCGCCTTACCAGCTTCTCTTGCTTCCCACCACGAGACCGATTTGCGCGGGGTCCCAGGGTTTTTTGGAAGCCTTGCGCTCCGGCGCTCCGGGCACCGGGGTTAATGGGGATGGTTGGTGGTTGGGAAAGGCCGGCGTGCCGGCGCTGCTTTTGCACGGGCGCGGCTGACGTCGGCTTGAAAGCGTCCGGCACTCTACTGGGCCGATGGCCGAAAACACCACACGTCGCCGCGGGTATCGGCCAGATATAGGGCCCCTTGGGCGGCCGCCAGGCCGTCGAACACGGGAGGGCTTTCCAGGCGATACTCGGCCAGGGTGTTTCCATCGGTCGCTGCAAGGACGAGCAACCGGCCTGGGGAGCGTCCTTCGATGGCCGCCAGGGGGTCTTCGGCCTGGAAGATGTCGGGGGGGCCGGCCAGGAACAGGCGCTGGCCGGCAAGCAGCATCGCCCGCGCGAGCACCGGCAATGGCCGGGTCCAGCGGTAGGACTTGGGGGGCGGGCCTTCGGCGGCCGGTTTGGCCTTGGGCTTGGCCTGGCCCGCTGTGCCCGGCTTGGCCTTGCCTTTGGGCGGAGCAGCGGCTCCAGGGACGGCGGCCTCCCGACCGGCCGCTTTGGCCTTTGCGCCCCCTGGGGCAGGTGGTTTGGTGGCCGGTTTGCCGGCCCGCTTCGCCCGTGGCTTGGCCGCCGGCCCCACCTTCGGCTCTGCCGACGGATCATGTACCATGGCGAACGCCTGGTAGTACGTCACCCGCGGGTTGTACCGCTGCAGGTTGAAGTGAAAGACCGTTTCCGCATCGATCGCCACATGCGAGCCGGTGTGCGAGTATTGGTTCCGGCCAAAGCCGTACACCGTGGAGTCATCCAGCACCAGGAGCCGGCCGGCGGGGACGCGGCTACCTACTACGGGCCAGCCGCCGTAGTTGGTCCCCATCATTCGGCCCACCAGCCAATAGGTGCGGTGCCACCAGGTGTCGTCCAGGAAGCCGGCCGGGCTGAAAAGATGCGGGATGTCGGGCGGCTGCTCGCGCCCCTGGAGATCGAAGCGCACGTGCCGCAAGTACACCGACTGGCCGTCGCAGGAGAGCACGTCGGGCAGGGCCCCGGGCATATTGGTGCCCTGAATGGCGTCGTTGCGTTGCACGCCGGTCTGGGGATCGCGGTGGTCGAGGACGGTTTCGGACAGCAGCCGGCCCGTGGCCGCTTCCAGCCGGCATAGGCGAATGCCGCCGTCCAGATACGAGGACCGGCCAGCCGCGAAGTAGGCGATGCCCTGATGGACCAGGACGTTGCCGGGCACGGGCCAGGACGATTCGATCTGGCCGTAGGCCACGATGCGGCGATCCAGAGGCGCTGCCCGCCACCGCCACGCCAGGGCGCCATCGCTCAGGCGGAGGCAATAGACCCATCCATCGGCCGAGCCGAACAGGGCCCGGCCCCCCCACACCGTGGGGGGCGAATCGACCCGGCCGCCTGCCGTAAAG
>FWWM01007208.1_pt1 | contig 18967 bp, 17 predicted proteins | sample 2228351 | NCBI WGS metagenome assembly FWWM01 (sample SAMEA103939774, study PRJEB20133) | metagenome
TTCCAGTTCGCGGACGCGGGCCTCTTGTTCTGCGCAGCTATGGGAGAAGGCGGCATGGGCGTTATCCAAGAACGCCCGTTGCCACCAACACAATTTTTACCTTTTCCTTCGCTGACCACCTGCGCATCTCGCTACCCCTTCAGGCTACACCCCTCGGTCTCTCTCTTGGGGTGATCCAAATTTGGGGCAGCACTTCAGCCAGGAGGGTCCATAGTCGGGACTGGGCCGCTGGCTGCATGGCACCCCTCATCAGAGGGGAAACCGGCGGCCCTTTTCAAGGGGTCCCGAGCGTAAATATCCTGGGGATGGGTAAGTGCAAGTTTTGAGTCGAGCATCCTCACTGGAAACCGAGGATCTAGGGGAGTGTTCCCGCTAACGCGCATCAGGCTGGTCCTTTCCCTGCGAGGCTTTGCCAATCCTCTGCTGTTATTGCGTAGATTTCCGTATCTTCCCATCGTCCGGATTTCCAAACGGCAGCTCTCCGCTTACCTTCCAGAACGAAACCCACCCTCTTTAGCAGGCGGATGGAGGGCATGTTGGAAGCCAGCACGCTGGCCTCAACGCGGTTCAGATTAAGCCCATCAAAGGCATACCGGAGCGCCAAGCGGGTCGCTTCGCTTCCAAGCCCCTTCCCTCGCCTGGATTCCTCGCCCAGGATTATGGCGAAGAACGTAGAACGATTGCGCCAGTCTATCGGTTGAAGGGCCACCTCGCCTATGACCTCCTCCGTCTCACGACAAAGGATGGCAAGGACTCTAGCGTTCGGATTGTTCCGCAGCTGATGAAGCCAAGCTTCCATTTCCTCGAGCGACTTAGGTAGGGGGTCACCGAAGAAGGCACGGGCAATAACATCCTCCTTGTACATCCATCCGATGATCCTCGGCAAATAGGCACGTTCTATCGGGGCCAAACGAACCCTTTCTTCCAAAAACATCCTCACCCTCCTGGAGCCACATAACGGCGTAGCCCTGCCCAAAAAGCCACACCTCCCAAGGCAACCAGCCCAAGGCCAAAAGCCCAGAGCAGGGGAAGCCCTGTCCCTTCAACTACGGCCCTGGCGGGGAGGGGTCCCAACCAAAAAGCCGGAAGAAGGCTAAGCAGGAGCGCCTTGATTGCGGGCCTGTACACGTTGGGGGGCCACGTGGCAAACTGGACAAGCCCAGCGTAGGCCACAGGGAGAAGGGTCTGCATCCTGAGGCCCCAAAGCGACATGGAGGCCAAGGTCAGGAAGAAGCCCAAGGCCACCAGCGAAGCACCCACCAGGGCGCCTAGGGCACGGAGCCAATCCACGTCCAAAAGCGCCAAAACGCCCAAAGACCAGAAGAGGTCACCTAGGCCTGTAGGCTGAAGGCGAAGAGAAAGGAGGTAGGGCAGGAGGGGGACGGGAGGAGAGAGATGGGCTTCCAGCTCCCCGGTCTCTGCCAAGCGGGGCAGGCTGAGCACCCCACCCCAAACCACCTGCAAAAGCCCCAAGGCGCCGAAGGTCATCGCCCAGACTAGGACCAGATCCTCAAAGCGGAAGCCCCGAACCTCGGGAAAGCGGAGGAAAAAGAGGTGAAAGGCGAAAAGCCAGAGGCTGTTGTTGACCAGCCTAGCTAGGATCCCAGCCCAGAAGCCCCCGCGGTCTTGCCACGCCTCGAGGAAGCGGCCCCGCAACACAACGGGCCAGGCCCTGAAGAAGCGAAACCAGGCCTCCACCTACACCTCCCCCCTTTCCGACAAAGCCTCGAGCGCCCTGGGAAACAGGCGAGCCAAAAGCCACAGGAAGACCAGAATCCACCCCAGGCTTGCAAGGAGCAGAGCTGGGTCACCCCCTGCGGCCACCCGGGCCGGGAGATAGAAGGTCGCGACCAGGGGCTGGACCAAAAGGAAAACCCCCCCCTGGGGCCAAAACTCCAAAGGCAGCACCACGGCTCCCCCTAGGAGTCGCAGCATCTCCAGGACGACCCCTAGGGCCATGGGCGAGGAAGCCCGGAGGGTGAGAAGGGCAAAGGCGAACTCCAGCAGGAAGTTCAGGCTCAGGCCCAAGGCCAGGGCTGGGAGACTCCAGGAGCTTAGGGAAAGGGGGATGCCCAAGATCCAGGCCACCGCCCCACCCATTGCGGCCACCAGGGGCACCTGGAAGAGGGCGGCGGCCAAGTAGCGCTGGAAGCGAAGGAGGATAAAGGGGTAAGGGATGGCCAGACGTAGGGCCAGCTCGCCCATCCGAGCCTCCTGGTGAAGCAAAGCCCAGAACCTGGGCACCCCCATGTAGAGGGCCTCGGCTACCAGAAGGTAACCCAAAACCCAGGGCGGCGTTTCCAGGCTTCCCCATAGGGAAAAGAGGACCAGGTAGACGATTAGGGTGTAGACCAGATACAACGCCGTCCCCGGCAAGCCCCTCCAGGCCTCCCTAAGGTGGAATCCCAGTACGGTCAGGTGCGAAGCCACGCCTCCACCACCTCGTCCAGGCCGGGTTCCTGCACGGTGACCTCCCGGATGCTTCCCAGGGCCAGCACCTGCGACAGAAAACGTGGTATTCCCTCTGGGGACACCTTGGCTTCCAGGACATACCCTCCTTCGGAGACGGTCGCCCCTGGGGGCGGGTTTCCTTGGAAAGGATCGTGAAAAAGCACCTTAACCCGGCGGAAATGAAAGGCAGTCCGGAGGGCAGCCAGATCCCCTAAGAAGACCCTTTCTCCCCGTCGTAGGACGAGGGCCCGATCCAAAACCTCCTCCACCCCAGAGAGCTCGTGGGAGGCCAGGATCAAGGTTACGCCCCGTATAGCCTTAAGGCGCTGGAGCAGCTCCACAAGGGCCCTGCGGCTTAGTGCATCCAACCCAATAAAAGGCTCGTCTAGAAGGAGAAGTTCGGGCTCAGGCAGGAGGGCTAAGGCTAGCTCTGCCCGGTTGCGCTGACCCAGGGAAAGGCGAGAGACAATGGCCCCTAGGAAAGGGGTAAGGCCTAGGGCTTCTGTCACCTCCCGGATTCTCTTCTTGGTGAGGGCGTTTGGGAAACCGTAAAGCGCTCCCCAAAGCTTGAGGTTTTCCTCTACGGAAAGAAGCGGTGAAAGGCGGGATCGGCCGCCCAGCACGAGGCCATAGCGGCGGGCTACCCGGGTGCGGAAGCGCCAGGGATCCAAACCCCAAAGCCGGACCTCTCCCTCTTGGGGCCGCAGGAGACCGGCCAGGGCCCGGATCAGGGTGGACTTGCCCGCCCCATTGGCTCCAAGAAGGGCCAGCCCTTCTCCGGGGCCTAGGCTAAAGGTAATCCCCCGGAGGGCCTCTACTTCCTGTAGGGCCCTCCGGAAGGTCACCCTAAGCTCTCGGACCCCTACGATGGCCTTGGGTTCCTCTGAGTTCACCAGGCTACCAGGCTGGGAACCTTGCCTATGCGGGCGAAGGCTTCTTCACGGGCAATACAGGGGCTGCACATCCCGCATGGGGCCTCTCCGGAGGTCACACAGCTCCACGTTTCCTCCAAGGGTACTCCGAGTTCACGACCTAAAGACACCACATTTTGCTTGGTAAGCCCCAAGAAGGGCATCTTAAGCTGGATGTGATTGAATTCCATGAATGCTTTTACTAGATCGAGATAACTCCCTAACTCTGGATTAGCAACTATGTCTTCCTTAATAACACCTAGATAGACTTCCTCCATCCCCATTTGGGCTGCCAAAGACCCCACAAAAGGAGTCATTACACAAGGATCCGTCCAACCAGCTTGAATGGATTTCCTTAGAGGGAAAGCAAGCTCAAGCGGGCTAAAAAGGCGATCTGCAAGTTCAAAGAAGGGCACACGGTTCCGATAGGCGGCAACGCCAAGGCGAGAGGCAACCCTTTCTGCCGCTGCCCACTCCTTCGGAGCAGGAGGGGTACCTAAGTCCAGGTAAATCGCTACCAGGCCTTCCAATTGTTCATGCTTCCTGAGCTTGTAGAGGAGGACGCTCGAATCAACCCCACCGCTGAGCATTACGAGCCTTTTCATGGCATTCCCCCTTTCCTCAACCCGGAGGACTACTCCCCCTCGGGTCAGGTTCAGGGTAGCAGGTATAAGGTTACCAACCCCATCTCCTGGTGGGTAACCTTCCTTAAGACTTCCGGTAACCTTTAGGTAACCTTGGGCCCCAAAGGGGTAACCCTGGCCCCGTTAACCTCAAGGCATGGGTAGGGTTTGGATGCTTACCCTTCTGCTCCTGGGCTTTGGGCTGGTGAACTACCCAAGCCCCCAGCCTGGGCCCGGAGGCCCTGGCCTGGTCTGCAGCACCCCAGACTGCCTCCCCCCCTGGCCCAGGCCCCAGGGCCCGGCTACACCCCATAGGCCTTCTTAAGCCGGGCCACCCGGGCGGCCGCCAGGGGGCGGCGGGGGTCCTCCTTAGGGAGGAGGCCGAGGAGGGCCTCCCAGACCTCCAGGTCCTCCTCAAGCCTCTGGGCCAGGGTGAAGAGGAGCTCGGGGTCACAGCTTTCCAGGACCGCCCCCCGCAGGCCCTCCTCCAGCTCCAGGCGGAGGGCTTCTACCCCTGGGGCACTGCTTTTGGGGAGGAGGGGGCCCCGGTAGAGGCTTAGGGCCCGCCGGAGGTCCTCCTTCCCCAAGGCCTCCCGGAGCTCCAGGAAGTCCGCCCCCAGGGGGGTTTGGAGGCGGTAGGGCCGGGGGGCGATCTCCAGGCCCAGGCCCCGGAGGCGGCAGACCTCCACCCTGAGGGCCTCCAGGTTCTCTTCGTCGTACACGAGCCGGGCGAGCCTTCGCCCCTCTAGCCCCCCGGGGTGGGCCAGGAGGAGGACCAGGACCTCGAGGCCCCGGAGGCGCACCGGGGGAAGGCCCCTGAGTCTCCCCGCTCCCAGGGCCTCGAGGTAGAGCCCCTCCCCGGGGTCCTCGGGGAGAAGGAGGGCCCGGGCCTCGGGGCGGAGGGCCTGGGTCAGGGCCCGGACCTCCGGGGAGAAGGCCTCCCGGCCCAAGGCCAGGAGATAGGCCCGGGCCTGGAGGGCCCGGAAGGGCTCCATGGCCTCCAGAAGGTGGGCCGCTCGCTCCAGGTGGGGGTGGGCCTGGGGGCGGGGCCAACGGAAGAGGCCCAGGGCGAGTTCATAGACCCCCTCCTTTTCCTCCCCCTGGAGGTAGACCCTGGCCCCCTCGAGGAAGGCCCACCAAGCTGGGGGAGAAGGCCCAAAAGGAGCTCCCCGGCGGCCCGCCGCCCGCCTTCCAGAAGGCGGAGGAAGAGGAGGAGGTACCCCGCGAGGAGCCGCACCCCCCGGGCCTCGTGCAGGAGGTAGGGTTCCACCGCCCCCGCCATCCCCTCCAGGGGGGCCTCCCCGAAGAGGAGCTCCTGGCGCAGGTGGTGGAGCAGGGTCCAGGGGGAGGGGGCCTTGAGCCGGGCCAGGGCGGCCTGGGGAAGGGCCCGGGGGTCCCCCAGGCGCTCGTAGGCCAGGGCCAGGGCGAGCCTCAGGGCCCCCTCGGCCTCGGGCCCGGCCTGGGGCAGGGCCAGGGCCTCCTCCAGGGCCAGGGCGGCCTCCCGGGGGGGCAGGGCCAGGCCCAGGTGGTAGAGGGTGAGGGGGGTCTGGGCCCGCCCGGCCGCGACCAGGGCCAGGCGGCGGTAGGCCAGATGGTCCCCCCGCCGGGCCAGGAGAAAACCCAAAAGGGCCAGCCGCTCCGCGGCCTCGGCCTCCCCCTTAGGGGCCCAGGCCTTCAGGGCCACCTCCGCCTCCCCGTCCGCCCCCAGGGCCAGGAGGGCGAGGACAAGCTCCCTAGGGCTTCCCTGGGCCCGGGCCAGGGCCAAGGCCTCCCCGTACCGGCCCTGGCGGTAGGGCAGGAGGGGATCCATGGGAAGAGTATAGCCCGGGGCGGTTTCACACTCGGCCTGGTTCATGGCTAAAATCACGTTATGTCTACGCCAAAAGAGCGGATTCAGGAATTGCGCGAGCAGATTCGCTACCACAACTACCGCTACTACATCCTGGATGACCCGGAAATCTCCGATGCCGAGTACGACCGGCTGCTAAAGGAGCTAAAAGACCTCGAGGCCGCCCATCCCGAACTCCTCACCCCCGACTCGCCCACCCAGGTGGTGGGGGGCGGGGTGCTGGAGACCACCTTCGCCGCCGTACCGCACCCTACCCGGATGTACTCTCTGGCCAACGCCTTCAACCGGCAGGAGATCGCCGAGTTCGAGGCCAGCCTGAACCGGGCTTTAGGCCTGCCGGAGAACCACCCCCAGGTCTATCTGCTTGAGTACAAGATCGACGGCCTCTCGGTCAACCTGATTTACCAGGACGGCCTGTTGCAGCGGGGCCTGACCCGGGGCGACGGGGTGATGGGGGAGGATGTCACCCCCAACCTGCTGGCCATTCCCGATATTCCCCGCCGCCTGCGTGAGCCTTTGAGCCTGGAGGTGCGGGGGGAGGTGTACTTGCCCATAGAGACCTTTTTAGAGCTCAACGCCCGACTGGAAGAGGAAGGGCTTTCCCCTTTCAAAAACCCCCGCAACGCCGCGGCCGGCAGCCTGCGGCAAAAAGACCCCCGCATCAGTGCCCGCCGGGGGCTGCGGGGGTTGTTTTATGGGGTGGGGCGGCCCGAGGCGTTGGGGGTAAGGACCCAGGAGGCCCTGTTGGAGCAGCTGGCCGGGCTAGGTTTTTCGGTGGAACCGCACTACCGGCGGGCAGAGGGGGTGGAGGGGGTGGAGGTGGGCTACCAGGCCATGCTGGCCCAGCGGCGGCAGCTTCCCTTCGAGGCCGATGGCGTTACGGTCAAACTCAACGACCTCGCGCTGTGGGCGGAGCTGGGCTACACCGCCAAGACCCCCCGCTTCGCCATCGCCTACAAGTTCCCTGCCGAGGAGAAGCCTACCCGGGTTCTGCGGGTGGTTTTCCAGGTGGGCCGTACCGGGCGGGTTACCCCGGTGGCCGAGCTCGAGCCCATCCTGCTGGACGGTTCTACCGTCAGCCGGGTTACCTTGCACAACGAAAGCTACGTGCAGGAGTTGGGCCTGCGCATAGGCGATACCGTGCTGGTACACAAATCCGGGGGGGTTATCCCCGAGGTGCTGCGGGTGCTCACCGACCGACCCCGGGGGAGCCAGCCGGTGGAATGGCCCCATGCCTGCCCAGAGTGCCAGACCGAGCTAGTCTTGTCGGGTAAGATGCACCTCTGCCCCAACCCGCTATGCCCGGCTAAAGCCTTCGAATCCATCCGCCACTATGCCAGCCGGCGGGCCATGGACATCCAAGGCCTGGGGGAGAAGCTCATCGAGCAGCTTTTGCAAAAAGGATTGGTGCGCGATGCAGCCGATCTATACCAGCTCAAGCTGGAAGACCTAGAGAATCTGGAACGCATGGGCCGCAAAAGCGCGCAGAACCTATTGCGACAGATTGAGAAGAGCAAAACCCAGGGCCTGGAGCGGCTGCTGTTTGCCTTGGGCATTCCCCAGGTGGGGGAAAGCACGGCCCGCAACCTAGCCCGCCGCTTTGGCCATCTGGACAGGATTCTCTCGGCCAGCGTGGAGGAACTTGATGCGGTCGAGGATATCGCCGAGACCACTGCCCAGGCCATCCACCAGGCCCTGGCCCGGCCTGCTATGCGCGCGTTTATCGAGCGGCTTCGGGCGGCCGGGGTGAGCTTTGAGGCTAAGGAGAAACCCCAGGGCGATGCCCTGGCTGGCCTAACCTTTGTCCTGACCGGAGAGCTATCCCGCCCGCGGGACGAGGTGGCCCGGGCGCTGGAAGCCTTGGGGGCCAAGGTGGCTGGCTCGGTCAGCAAAAAGACCAGCTATGTGGTGGCCGGGCCAGGGGCAGGGTCCAAGCTGGAGAAGGCGCGGCAGCTTGGGGTGCCTATCCTGGACGAGGCCGGCCTGCGGGCGCTGGTAGAGCAGAGGGGCGCTTCGCTTAGCCAAAGTACTCCGGTAGCTGGTCGCGGGTGATGAGCACCTCCCTGGGTTTGCTGCCCTGGTGGGGGCCCACGATGCCCATGGCCTCGAGGGCATCGACCAGCTTGCCCGCCCGGGCGTGGCCCACCGAGAGCCGGCGCTGGAGCCTCGAGACCGAGGCATAACCCTCTTCAATCACAATCTCAGCGGCTTTTTTGAGCAGAGGGTCGCCAAAGTCTATCTCGCTGCTGTCTCCGGGCCCGCTGCCGCCCGGGTTCAGGGGGCCTTCAAAATCGGAGCCGTACTGCTGAACGAAGGCGTCCTCGAAGCTCTGCTCGCGCAGGAAGGCGGCGATGCGGTGGACTTCGGCCTCGGAGAGGAAGGGGCCCTGCAGCCGCACCGGCTTGGGCAGGCCGGGCTGGTGGAAGAGCATATCCCCCTGACCGACTAAGCGCTCGGCCCCGTAGGTGTCCAGAATGGTGCGGGAGTCGAAGCCCGAAGAGACCGCAAAGGCCATGCGGGCCGGGATGTTGACCTTGATCAGGCTGGTCAGGATGTCCACCGAAGGGCGCTGGGTGGCCAGGATCAGGTGCATTCCGGTGGCCCGGGCCATCTGGGCCAGGCGCAGAATGGCCTGCTCCACCTCTTTGGGAGCGGTAATCATGAGGTCGGCCAGCTCGTCAATCACAATGACCAGGTAGGGTAGGGTAGGCTCTTTTGCGGCGCGCATCTTCTGATTGAACTGCTCGAGGTTGCGCGCACCCACCTGGCTCATCATCTTGTAGCGTCGCTCCATGTGGGCTACCGCGCCCAGGAGCACGCCGGCCGCGTCGGCGGGGTTGGTGACCACGGGCCGCACCAGATGGGGGATGCCCTCGTAGGGCGTAAGTTCGACCATCTTGGGGTCGATCATCAGAAAGCGCAGCTCGGTGGGCAGGTATTTGAAAAGCAGGCTGGTGATAAGGGTATTCACCGCCACCGACTTACCCGAACCCGTCGAGCCGGCAATCAGGAGGTGGGGCATGCGGGCCAGGTCGCGCACCCAGACCTCTCCCTCGATGCTCTTACCCAGCACCAAGGGCAGAAGCTCTTTGCTACGAACAAAGGCAGGGCTTTGGATGGCCTCGCTGAAGCGCACCATCTCGCGCTCGGGGTTGGGTACCTCGAGGCCAATCACGCTCTTGCCGGGGATGGGGGCCTCGATGCGCACCGAGCCTGCCGCCAGGGCCAGGGCCAGGTCGTTGTGGAGGTTTTGCACCCGGCTGATCTTTTCGCCAGGAGCGGGCTCGAGTTCAAAGCGGGTTACGGTGGGCCCGCGCGACCAGCCCACCACCCGGGCCTCCACCCCGTGGTGCGCCAGGGTGTTGTTGATGATCTCCACCTGGCGCTGGGTGATGCGCTCGAGGGCTTTGGGGTCGAGGCGGGGGGGGTCGGGTGGGTCCAGCAGGTCGAAGCCGGGCCGCTGCAAGGCGGTGAAGGAGGGGGTTTGGGGGTTGGATGGGGGAGGGCTTTTGACCTTCTCTGGCTCGGTCACGCTTTTTCCCACCCGCTCGGGCTCGGGGAAGACCAGCTCGAAGTCGAAGAGCGGTTCGGCGGGGGGTTTGGCAGTGGCCACGGCAAAAGCGGGGGGCTCGCCCCTCAGGCCCTTTTCCAAAAGGGTTCGCAGCCCGGCGGGGTGGGCCTCGAGGGGGGCGGCCTCCACCCACTCGGCCCAGCGCAACCAGCCATCCACCCGGGCCTCGAGGTCTTGGGTCAGCGCCTCGGCCTGTTGCCAGGCGGCCAGGCGCTGCTGGTGGGCCTCCAAAGCGGCCAGCAGCGCTTGGGCTGGGGTGGATGGGGTCAACCGCTGAGCGGCGGTTTGGGCCTGGTGGGTCAGGTGCTGGGTTTTGCTCAGCAGGGTGCCGATTTCCAGCACCAACGCGGCCCGGCGCTCCTCCAGGGCCTGGGCCAGCCCCTCGCCAGAGAGGGGGGCGGCCAGGGCGGCCGCGAGGCGCTCGAGGCGGGCTGGCAAGGGTCGGGCCTCGGCGGCTAGCTTGGCCGATAGCTCCTTGGCCCGCTCCTGGCGGAACGCCCGCAGCAATTGCTCCAGCCCCAGAAGGGCCTCGGCCTCCTTGGGGGCCCGCTGGAAGGCAGCCAGGTCGGTTTGCAGTACCTCGAGGGCCTTGTGCTCAGGATAGCGCTCGGCCAGAGCCCGGGCCTCTTGTCGCAGCCTAGAGGCGCTGCGGGAGAGGGTGTAGGCCCGGTAGAGCCTATAGCCGGCCAGCGCCACCCGTCGCAGGCCTTGGCGCAGCAAAAACCCCGGCGGCTGGCGTAGGGCCAGATCGCCCACCCCGCTCAGCGCCAGCAAGGGCAGCAGGAGGCCCAGATTGCCCAGGCTACCCTGCAGAAGAGCATGCAGATAGGTGCCCAATAGGCCCCCGTGGGGAGGGGAAAAGTGGGCCACCAGGGGTAGGGTGAGAAGCCCCCCCAGGCTGCCCAGGCCCACCGCTCGCCCATACCCCCCTAAGGGGCGATCCAGAAGTAGCCGCATACCGGCCAGGGCCAGGGTAGGGGGGATGAGCCAGGCCAGGTAGCCCAGGTTGCCCCAGAAAAAGCCCTGTACCGCGCGGCCCAGCTGGCCCGCCAGGTTGGCCCCAAAATAGATGGCGGCGGCCAGGAGCGCCGACAGGCCCAGTACCAGCAATGCGAGGGCCTCGAGGTCGCGCTTGCGCTCTGTTGAGGACGGCTTACTGCTTTTGTCTCCTTTGGCTTTGCCCTTAGCCATCGCTTACGATTCTAACATAGTTGGCAATTCAACCGTTCTAAACAATAAAGCAAAAGCACAGGGCTTGCCCGGACGATCACAAACGGCGGCCCTGTGCGGATGAGCTTGGCTATTTGGGCAGGGCCCGGATGACCGCCTCGGTGACCTCGAGCTCCTCGGCGGCATAGACCACCAGGCCGCTGCTGGCGGCGATTTTCTTATCCAAAATCATGGCGAAGCCCTGCTGCTGGGCCACCCGGGCGATCACCTGGTCGATTTCCTCGGTGATGGGTTTGAGGACCGCGTTGCTGCGTTCGGTCCACTTGCGCCCGGCCTCCTGCAGGCTCTGGGCCAGCACACGGTAATCCTGCTGCTCCTTGGCGCTGGCATTGCCGGCCCGGATTTTGGCCTCGAGGGCCTGGAGCTGGTCGCGCAGGGGCTTGAGTTCGGCCTCGGCCTGGGCCTGTACCGCCTTCACCTGGGCGAACTGAGGGTGGGCTTCCACGACTGCACGCGCGTTTAGATAGCCGATTTTGCTAGGGGTAGGCTGGTTCTGCGCTACTAGCAGTCCGCTTAGCAGCAGGATGGCCAGGATGGGCCCGAATACCGCAAGAGGCTTCATACGCCCCGCACTGTAAGGGCCCGCCCTTAGCACAGGGTGAGAGCAACACCACTGGTGGTTTAGGGCCATCTAGGCTATGGTAACGCCTCGGGGGTCATGCCCCCAGGAAGAGGTGCAAGCCATGAAACGCCTACTTGTGGTTTTTTTCCTGCTTTTGTTGGCCTTCGCTTCAACCGGTCTGGCCCAGCGGGCCTTTCAGCTGCGCGTGGGCCTCCCCGAGCCCAGCCTAGGGTTTGGCCTCGAGGCCACCCTCCAGCGCAACCTGGTGGCCCTGGTGTACGGGGATGTGGTCTTCAGGGGGCCCTCCTTCCTTTTAGGGGGCGAGGTGCAGTTCAAGCCCGATCTGGGCCAGTTCGACCGCGACCTACGCGGCATCAAGCCCTATTTCGGCGGGGGGCTGGCGGTGGGTCTTCCCAGCGCCAACGTTGCCCTAACCCTGGGGGCGGGTCTGGAGTTTACCCTCGACCCCAGCACCGGCCTGTTCCTAGGGGGGCAGAGCATCTTCCCCTTCAACGGGGGCTCTTACGGACGGGTCGTCTTAGGGGTGAGTTTCCGCTGAGTGTTAGGATCGCACCGGTCCCCTAACGGGGGCCTTTTTTGTTTGAGCCGGGCTAGGGCTCCCTGAGAAAGCCCCAGCTGGTCACGGCAGGGTAGGAGCCCAGTACCTTAACAAAAGAAGCCCGGCGCAGCAGGGTCAAAAGGGCCTGGGAGGGGCCGGGATCCTCAGCGTGGCCTTCGAAATCGGCGTAGAAGATGGGGGAGAAGGGCCGCTCGGGGTCGCGCCGAGGGCGCGACTCGAGCTTGGTCAGGTTGATGCCTTGGTCGGCAAAGGCCTTCAGGGCGGCCAGAAGTTCGCCGGGACGGTGGCGGGTGGTGAAGACCACCGAGGTCTTGTAGGGGCCTTCCTGACGGGGAAGGTCTTCCCGCGCCAGCACGAAGAAGCGGGTGTAGTTGCCTATAAAGTCCTGGATGCCCTCGGCCAGGATGGCCAGGCCGTAGCGTTCGGCGGCCCGGCGGCTGGCAATGGCGGCCAACCCCGGCTGGGGATGTTCAGCCAGCTCGCGCGCAGCCCCGGCGGTGTCGTAGACCGGCTCGGCCTCGAGCTTGTAGCGGGCGATAAAGCCGTCGCACTGGATCAGACCCTGGGGGTGGCTTTTGACCTTGCGGACGTCCTCTAAGCGGGTGCCCGGTGGGGCCAGCAAGCAGTGGTCTATCTTCAGCACCAGCTCGCCTACCACGTGTAGGTCGGTCTCGAGTAGCAGGTCGTAGGTCTGGTTGATAATTCCGGCGGTGGTGTTTTCCACCGGCACCACTCCCCGATCCACCTCGCCGTTGGCTACAGCGGCGAACACCTGGTGGAAGGTGGGCAGGCCGATGGTCTGGGCCTCGGGGAAGGCCCGCAGGGCTACTTCTTCGCTGTAAGCACCTTCGGTTCCTTGGAAAGCAACCCGCATCACGGGGCCAGTATAGAGCATGCGGCCCGACCCATGAGGCATAATGGAAAGCTGTGTGGAGACTGGAAGAGGTTCGCGAGGGGGCGCGCTGGAACCAGATGGTGGCCTCGCTGCCCATTAGCAGTGCGTTGCAGTCCTGGGGCTGGGGGGAGGTCAAGCGGCTGTCGGGCTGGCAGCCCGAGCGTATAGCGGTCTACCAAGGCTCGGAGCTGGTCGCTGCGGTGCAGCTATTCCGCCGCAGGCTGGCCGGCCCGCTCTCGATGCTCTATGCCCCTAGGGGTCCGGCCCTGCGCCGCTTGGAGGATCTGCCTAAGGTCGCTGAGCTCCTGCGCGCACGGGCGGGGGGAGCCGTCTACCTCAAACTCGAGCCCGAGACCGGCCAGCCCGCCGAGGCGGCCACCCCGCCTTTCCCCTCGCTTTGCCAGGCGGAGACCATCCAGCCGGAGTACTCCATCTGGCTCGACCTCAGCCTGGGGGCCGAAGGCTTGTTGGCCCGGATGGACAACATGCACCGGCGGAACACCCGGTTGGCCCTTAAGCGGGTGGTGACCACCATCGAGAAAGAGGAAGCCTTTGAGGAATTCTGGCTGCTTTTTGAGGAGACCAACCGGCGGGCGCGGCTGTTGCAGCATGCCAAGGCCTACTACCAGGCCGTGCTGCGGGAGATGAACCAGCCTCTGGGGCAGGCTTTTATCGCTATTGCCCGCCAGGAGGGTAAAGCTCTGGCGGCGGGGATGTTCGTAGCCTTTGCCGGTAAGGTGGCCTACCTCTACGGTGGCAGCAGCCGGGAAAACACCCATGCTAAGGCTCCTAACGGCATGCACTGGGGGGCCATCACCTGGGGGATAGCCCACGGCTACCGCATCTACGACCTATGGGGGGTGCCCCGCCAGGCTGAAGGCAGCCATGCGGCGGGGATTGATGCCTTCAAGGAAGGTTTTGGGGGCCAGCGGGTGCGCTTTCCTGCCTACGACCAGCCCTTTTCCCCCCTGTACAAGGCGGTTAGGCGAGCCTTGCGCTGGCGCAAGAGCTGGATTAACTACCGCATGCGGGGCACCACCCGGGACGTGCTTTGAGGTAGCATAGCGCCAGGAGGCAGGTATGCGCGAGGTGTATGTGGTTTCAGCGGTGCGCACGCCTATTGGCCGGTTTGGCGGTGCGCTGAAGGATTTTTCGCCCATCGATCTGGGGGCCCAGGCTATGAAGGCGGCCCTCGAGCGGGCCGGTTTGCCTGGGGCAGCGCTAGACTTATACATCTTTGGCCAGGTGCTCCGGGCCGGCCACGGGCAGCTTCCGCCCCGGCAGGCTGCCTTTAAAGCAGGGATTCCCCACACGGTGGACGGCTATGCGGTGGATATGGTCTGTGCCTCAGGCATGCAGGCGGTGGCCAACGGGGCTTTGGCTATCCAGGGGGGGCAGGCCGAGGTGGTGCTGGTGGGGGGCATGGAAAGCATGACCCAGGCTGGGTTCTACCTTTCCCACCGGGCCCGCTGGGGCTACAAGTACCTGGCCGGGGCGCCAGAGCAGCTTCAGGATATCCTGCAGCGGGATGGGCTTTCCGACCCCTTTACCGGCGAGGCCATGGGCGAGCAGGCGGAGCGGCTGGCCGCTGCGTTTGGTGTGGGCCGGGCCGAGCTAGACCAGGTGGCCCTCTACTCCCACCAGCGGGCGGCCCAGGCCCAGGAGGCCTGCTACTTCAGCCGGGAGATGGTGCCCCTCGAGGTGCAGACCCGCAAAGGGGTGGAAAAAATTGAGCGGGATGAAGGGGTACGCCCCGAGACTACCCTGGAATCGCTGGCGGCTTTGCGCCCGGCTTTCCGCAAGGACGGGGTGCTGACCGCGGGCAACGCCTCACAGATTTCCGATGGGGCCGCGGCCTTGGTGCTGGCCAGCCCCCAGGCGGTGGCGAAGCACGGCCTGAAGCCTTTGGCCCGGATTCTGGGCCATGGCTGGGCTGCCGGTGAGCCTTGGCGCTTCCCCGAGGCTCCAGTACCCGCGGCGCAAAAGCTTTTGGAGCGGCTGGGCATGGGGCTTTCTGACTTCCAGCTTTTCGAGAACAACGAGGCTTTCGCCCTAAACAACATCCTCTTCCACCGCCTGCTGGGGGTACCCATGGAGCAGCTCAACGTGCACGGAGGGGCGGTGGCCCTGGGCCACCCCATTGGGGCCTCGGGGGCCCGCATCCTGGTGACCCTAATCCACGCCCTGCACACCCATCAAAAAGAGCGGGGCCTGGCGGCCATCTGCCACGGCACTGGGGGCTCGCTGGCCCTGGCGGTGGAGGCGGTGGGTTAGCGGGCCCAGTGGGGCACCAAGCCTTCCAGGCTGACCTCCTCCACGCTCCAGCTCGAGTCCACTACCCGGTACTCGGCCTGGGCTGCGATGAACAAGGCTGCTTCGCGCAACACCGTCTCGACCCACACCCCGTCATGCCCGAGGAGGCTAAAGCCCACCACCTCCCAGTCGTGGTCGTCCTGGCCGGCCAGCCGGGCGGCTGAGACCGGGAAGCGGGCCCGCAGGCGCTCGAGGGCGGGCTTGACCAGGGCCCGCTTTTCCTTGAGGCTGCGCACCCAGGGCATCTCCAGCCGTGCCGTGTACAGGCCCAGATAGGCTTTCATGTTCCGATTGTGCCACAGCCTGGGCTTACGCGTCGATCTGGATGCGCCCGGGGTGGGTATAGATGTTAAAGCTGCCGCGCAGAAAACCAACCAACGTCAGGCCAAAGCGCTGGGCCAGGGCGACGGCCAGGCTGCTAGGGGCAGAAATGGCGGCCAGGAGGGGAATGCCAGCAGCCAGGGCCTTTTGCACCAGCTCGTAGCTGGCCCGCCCGCTCACCAGGGCCAAAGCCTGGGAGAGGGGTAGCCGGCCTTCCAACAGGGCCCAGCCGATTAGTTTGTCCAGAGCGTTGTGCCGGCCCACATCCTCCCGCAGGGCCAGCAGACGGCCTTCGGGGTCGAACAAAGCCGCGGCGTGTAGCCCCCCAGTCTGGGCAAAAAGCCCCTGCTGGGCCAATAGCTTCTCGGGAAGTTGGGCTAAGGTGCTGGCGGGAACCTGCCAGCCGGCCTTGAGCCGGGGGTAGCGCCGCTCGAGGTTTTCCAGGGTGGCTTTGCCGCACACCCCACAGGCTGCGCTGGTGTAGAAAGCGCGTTCTAAAAGGGTCAGACTGGGCAGAGCAGGCCGGTTTAGCCGTACCTCGAGGCTGTTGTACTGCTGAGGTTCACCCGGTGGGGGGCAGTAGCGCATCTGCCGAATATCCTCGCGGTGTTCAATCAGGCCCTCGGCGAACAAAAACCCCGCAGCTAGCTCGAAATCGTGGCCGGGGGTACGCATCACCACCGCCAGAGGACGGTGTTCCTCCCCTGCCGCTAGGCGAATTTCCAGGGGTTCCTCGGTGGCCAGTAGGTCGGTGCGGGGGGTGGCCCGCCCTTTTTCAACCCGCCACAGGGTGGTTCGGGTCTTGGCCTTGGGGCGCTTGGAGGTGGAGGTAGACATAGGCCTCTTTGTAAGCTGGGATGCCCGCCCGGCTCGAGCGCTTCTTAGGGTCGAGCAGCACGTTGCCCTCGGGCCAGTGTACCTGCAGGCTACCCGGCCTGACCTCGGCGGGGAAGACCCGCACCTGCAGGGTGCCGAAGGCGTTGGAGAGCCAGACCACCTGGCCAGCAACCAGGCCCAGCCTATCCAGGTCGGTGGGGTGAATCAGCACCGCATCGCGCGGGGCGCCGTTGATGGGGTCGGTCTCTTCGTGCACCATGCTGTTGAACTGTTTGCCCCGCCGGGTGACCAGGCGGAAGGCCCCCGGTGGTACGGGGTTCGGCGGCAAAGCGACCGGGCGGAAGCGGGCCCGCCCGTCGGGGGTGGGGCAGACCCCACCCTCGCATAGGTGGGGCCCGCCGTACTGAAAGGCGTCGCCCTTAGCTTTTAGGTGTTGGATGCCCTGGTAAAGGGGCACCACCTGGGCGATCTCGGCCCGCACCGCGGCGGTGTCGGCGAAGCATACCTTTTGCGCCAGCTCGGGCTTGCAGACCCGGGCCAGCAGTTCCTGGAAGACCGCCCCTTCCCAGCGGGCCTCACCGATGCGGGGGCCGGGAATCTCGGGGCTGAAGATGACCCGCCGTTCGGTGGTGGTCTCGCAGCAACCGCCGGGAATCTCGTAGCGGGTGGTGGCGGGGAGTAAGAAGACCTCCTCCGCGGGCTCTACCAGCATCTGCGGGGTCAGGACGATGTCCTGGTGAACCCGCACGGGCACCTGGGCCAGCCGGGCTCTGGCCTGGGCCGGGCTGGGTAGGGTTTCGAGAAAGTTGCCCCCCAGGCTCCACAACACCTCGAGGCCGGCCTCGAGCATCTCCGGGGCACTCAGGCCGGGCCAGTCCGGCACGGCAAACCCCCACACCTCGGCTAGCCGCTGGGCGTTTTCCGGGGTGATGGGCAGCCCCCCGGGGAAGGCAGTGGCGTAGGCTCCCATCTCAGCCCCGCCCTGTACGCCGGAGTGGCCGCGAATGGGCATCAGGCCACAGCCCTCCCGCCCCAGATAGCCTCGCGCCAGGCCCAGGTTGAGGATGCTCTGCACCGCATCCTCGCCAAAGGTGTGCTGGGTGATGCCCATGCTCCAAACCAGCACGGCTCGTTCGGCCCTGGCCAGAAGAAGGGCGAACTCCAGCATTTCCTGGCGGCTCAGCCCCGAGGCCTGCTCGAGGGCCTCCCAGGATTGGGCCTTCAGGGCTTCTTTCAGGGCATCGAAACCCTGGGTGTGCTGTTCGATGAAGACGCTGTTGAGCCAGCCCTGCTCGATGAGGTGCTTGAGGGTGCCGTTGAGGAAGGCCAGGTCACCTCCGGGCTGTACCAGGAAGAAACGATCGGTGATGCGGGTACCGAACAGGGCGCTTTCCGGGTCGGAAGGCACCCAGTAGTGTGCCATGGCCGGTTCTCGGTAGGGGTTGACCACGACCACCTGGGTGCCAGCCTTTTTGGCGTAGTAGAGGTACTTCATCAATACCGGCTGGTTGACCGCTGGGTTGGCCCCAAAGAAGACCACTAAGTCGGTGCCGATAAGGTCGCGGTAGCTACAGGTGGTAGCGGCCACCCCCAGCGAATCCCTAAGAGCCACGGTGCTGGGGCTGTGGCAGATGCGGGCCGCATTGTCGATGTTGTTGCTGCCCAAAGCCCGCACCGCTTTTTGCACCACGTAGTAGGTCTCGTTGGGCAGGCCCCGGCTGGTCAGGTAGAAGCCCATGCGTTTGGGGTGGGTCTGGCAGAGCCTAAGGCCGATGCGATCCAGGGCCTCATCCCAGCTGATGCGGGTAAAGCCCGCCTCTCCTTTACGGCGGTACATGGGATAGGGCAGACGGCCCAGCCCGCGCAACTCGGCGCTGCTTTTGCCCTGGAGTTGGGCCACGTCGGCCAGCAGCCCCACGTCCAGAGGGCCCATGGTGTTGAGGCGCAACAACCGCAGGCGGACGTTGCAAAGGTGCAGGCCCTGGATGGTCCAGTCCCGCAGCCCGTAGGTGCCCAAGGCGCAGCCGTCGCAGACCCCGTCGCGCAGGATGCGCCAGGCATACGCCAGGTTATCGGCGTTTTCCCACAAGGCACGGAAAATCTCGGCGAAGTTATTGGGTTTTTGCAGGCCTAGGCCAAAGGGCCGTAGGCTTACCCAGGTCTGGGGGTTCCACCCCTTTTTGACCGCTTTGAGCGCCACGGCATGCCTCCTGTGAAACACCTTATTCTAAGGCCAAGCCTTGGGTGGATGGGTGAGCTTTTAGGGCCAAATCGGCTTGACTTTGCTTTGCTGTGGGTTAGTGTGAGCATGATGCGGCTTTTTTGGATTGCGCTGCTTTTGACCATGGCGGGGTGTGCCTCGCAGGAGGCCTGGTTGCCGGCCCCGGCCCACGTTATCCCCCAGGAGGTGGTGATGGAGGGCCTCGAGGGCAGCCTGGCCCTGCGGGTGGGTTCCCAGGTAGCCTGGCGGCTCGAGGTCTACAGCGCCTGGCTTACGGCCACGCCCGCGCAGGGGGTAGGTCCTGGGGTGGTGCGGCTGCGGGCAGCGTTTACCGAGGAAATGGGGGATCAGCCCGCCTATACCGCCCACCTGCGCCTGTTGGGGGATGTGCAGGCCGATATTACCGTGGTGATGCCGTTGGTACGGGTGGTGGGCCGGGTGGCCGAAGCAGCGCCCAGCGGGGTGGGGGCCCCCTCGGAGTTGCGCCCAGCCGAGCCTCCCCCTCCCACCGACGAGGTATTGGTCAAGTACCGCACCGACCTGCGGGCGGCGGTGCTGCCCCAGGGTAGCCAGGTGGTCTCGCACGACCGGATAAGCCGCCTG
>FWWM01008884.1_pt1 | contig 18953 bp, 19 predicted proteins | sample 2228351 | NCBI WGS metagenome assembly FWWM01 (sample SAMEA103939774, study PRJEB20133) | metagenome
CTCCCGCTGGGAGCGGGGAGAGCAGCAGCGGGCGCTGAGGCGCGACTCCCGCTGACGCGGGGGATTGCTTCGGGCGCTTCCGCGCCCTCGCAATGACATGGACGGAGCAGCGCGGCGCGTCGGGTCAACATCCGCCCCTAACGTTCCAGCGGCATGCGCCTGTCATCTATTGCGCAAACTGACTGGAACTCCTGCCTAATCACCAATATCCCATCCGGGCGGCGCCGAATAGGTTTCGCGCCGCCAGCGCCACCCCGGTTCCAGTATCTCGCCCGGTTGCGCGAAGTAGAGGCTATGCAAGGCGGCGTGCAGCACTGTCAGTTGCTGCGCCCGATTCCCCGGTTCGCCGAGCGGATGGCCAAACGGCCAGGCCAGATGCAACGCGCGGGGCGGACGCACCTGTTCGGCAATCGGCTTCAGGCTGATGATGCAGATTGTACTGATCCCGGCCTCCTCGATGATGCGCGCGATCAGTCCCACGGACTGATTACACAGCCCTCAGGCCGGGGTCAAGAGCACGGCATCGACCTGCTCCTGTTTGAGGAAGGTGGCCACTTCAGGCGCGGTCTGGCGCAAAAGCGTCTCGATGTGGGGCGGCTCGATATGGCCCATAAAGCTGTAGCAACTGGCCAGGCTTCCCAGCGCGCCGCGCCGCGTCAACGCTCGCGCCAGTTCGAGCGGGAAGAGAATATTCAAATCGCGCTCGGCATCGGTATGATCGTAGTAGTCATGGGTAATCGTCAGCGCCGCTGTCGGCGTTTCGGCAGGGATCTGGCGGTATGACGGATCGCCGCGCGGATCGGCCATATCAAACGGCGGCTGATCGCGGCGGTGAACGCCGCCGGTGGTAATCAGCGCCAGCCGACATTCGCTCAGCGGCTTGCGCAGCGGCGTGAATGGCACGGTATCGAATTGAAGCGCGCGGTATGCGCTGCCCCAGAGGCGAGCCAGCGCCGGGATTTGCGAAAAGATCTGGCCGGTGAGCTGGTATAGATCCTTGAGCGAACGGTTGCGCCAGTCATTCCTCATCGGCCACCTCTCAGGCCATATTCAATGCCCAATCGTAAGGACGATAGACCAGCCGACCACGTTGCGCCTGCAACAACCATGCGTGGCGCTCATCGTCGGGCAGCGTCTGGCGGAGAAAGCGAATGATGCCATTCACGCCGCCGAAATCCTCGCGATACCAGTCAAAGATCCGCGAAAGGTGAACTTCGGCCCGCTCAGGATCAACCGTTACATCAGCCGCCACGAAACTGCGCGCAGCCAGTTCCAGTTGCCGGTCAATCTGGTCGGCGCTGTAGACAGCAATCGGCGGGCACGACCGGCTGGCGCAATTGAGCGCGAAGTGGATCCGCGGATCAGGCGGATCAATGATCCAGCTCAGGCGCGGGTCGCTGGCCGCAAACTGTGGGCCGGGGATGAGCGGATGGCCGCGGTTGGCGCGCAAAATGCCATGCTCGATGTCATCGAGCGAGCAGCGCTGACCGCCAATCAGGTACGCGGCTTTGCGAAAGAAACTGATGCCGCCCCATTCCGCAGCGACGCTCCCCGTCACACCGAACGCAATCACTGCGTCGATGACCAGCGCGTTGTAGAGATTGATCCAGAACGCGAGCCGAGCCGCTCGGTCAGGCAGGGTGGACGGATCGAACCGCTGCAATTGGGGCGCAAGTTCGCTACGATACGCCAGATAAGCCGGCGCTGCGCGCAGGCGACTGTAATCAACCCGCGCGCCGCTGGCATCCATCGCCAGCGCCTTAAACTGGTTAACCGCCTGTTTCAGCGCCGTTGCCAGCGCCAGCCCATCTACTGCGGTAGTGGTCGGTATGCCCGCATTGAGCGCCGCCTGCGTGGATGTGCCCAGCAACGTTCCTAACAGTGTCTCGCGTAACCGGATCAGTTGACTCATGCCAGTTGACCTTCACCCCTGCCGTTGCGCCCAATGCATTATGCCGCCTGTACCTTGCTGACGTCATTGTTTCAGCGACGCTATGCATCGATCACGAAGACCGGCACCGTGCTTCCACCGCCAGCCGTGACATTGAGCAGGGTCACCGTCGAGAGACGGCACAGGCAGCCATTGACCTCGGTGCCGAACAGGAACGGATCGCTATCGACCAGTCGCTCGCCGATCACGACCTGCCCATCAACCAGAGCCGGATACGGCTCGTAGGCGATTGTCACCCGCTCTTGCACCACAAACGGCGTCTCCAGCGCCGCTTTCAGCGCCGCGTCCCACTGATCGGCGTTCACCTCCCAACCGATCGTAATCCCCTTCCCGCCATACTCATCGTTCGGCTTCAGCAGCAACCGCTCGCGATTGGCCCGCGCAAACGCCAGCAGATCCACTGTTTCACCCTGATAGGTGGTCATCCCCGGTCTGACCACCCGCGTCCACGGCACATGGGCGGCTACCGCCGCGCGTTGTTCGGCGCTAAGCAGGCCGTGAAACCGCTCATCAGACAGCAGCGCGAAAAGCGATTTTTTGTGCAGCAGTTTGGCGCGGAACGAATTCACCATCACGCACGCGCCGGCGGCATACGCCTGCGTCAGCGGATGCTCAAGCGCCGTATCGCCGTAATGAGCGAGAAACTCGCTGGTCAACACCCGCTTAAACACGATGGTAACCGGCATTTCGCTGCCGTCGGCGTCACGCGCAAACAACTGCCCATCGCGAAAAGTCAGTTCGTCAGGCGCGCAGATCACCGTCGGCAGGCCGTGTTCACGAAAATAGGTTTGAAACATCACAAACTCGGTCGCGGTCGGCACGCCATGCCAATCGACGATCGCCACGCGCGGCTCGCGCCCAGGACTTCCCGCCTCGCGCCAGCAGTCGATCAGGGTACGCAACAGATACTGGCGCGCCGGCAACGGCATCAGCGGGTAACGTTTGGCAAATTCGTCCATGACCGGCATGGCCAGAAACGCCTGCGCCAGCAGGTCTTCGTAGGCGATCGCTGCCGGACTCTCGGCGTTGTATTCGACGAACTGAAGCGATGAACCGTCAACGGTAAGGAAGGTATCCATGCGAGAATGAGCGCTCGGCTCGCGATAGCCGGGATGGAGCGCGATCAATCGCTCTTCCAACGGGGTCAGCATCAGAATCTCGCGCACTGCGGCCCCTTCAGCGGTTGACTCCAGCGCCGCAGCCACCACAGCTCGCGCCGCCTCAGCAACCTGTTGGGTGCCTCGTTGAAGCAATTCGTATTGCGCGGTCGTGATCAATCGTGGCCGCAGCACGGTTGCGAGCGGACGATCGCCGAAATAGAGCTGGCGCGCGCGCATCTCAGCGGCGAGGCGCTGCCACGATGCAATCGCCATGTCTGGCTCAAGGAGCGCATGGTAATCAGTGATGGCCTGGGCAAGAGTCATGTTCCTTCCTCATACACGGTTCTTTGCGCGCTGGCCAGACCAGCCTGCCAGCGCGGCAATGCGGGATAAACGACCTGAACGGCGCCAGCGCGCGGCCTAGACCTCGGCCTCTTTCTTCTTCGTTGCGCGGCGGCGTTTGGGCGGCGCTTCGGCAGCTGGCGGCTCAGTAGCAGACGGATCGGCGACCGGCGTGGCCGGCGCCATCGGGCCATTCAACAACCGGTGCCAGGCCAGCTCGGTCGGCGGGACGCGGCCCTGCAAGGCCAGCTCGATCGTAAAGTCGGCCATCGTGCGCACCACCCAATCGAAGTAGTAGGGAGTCAGTGAATTGACATCGAAGTCAGGCGCCGGATTGGTGAAATCGATCGCGTAGGCTACGCCGCCGCGAATGGCAAACTCGACCGTATTCATATCGTAGCCGAGCGCCTGATTCAGCTTGAGCGCTCCCTCGACCACCTGCCTGCCCTCTTCCGGCGTCAGGTAGTGATCATCGCGGAAGTAGCGATGCGGCCACGGCGCGTTAGCATCGAACTTGATCGTCATGATGTGGCGACGGCCAATCACGATGCAGCGCACATACTTCTCCCAGGCGATGTACTCTTGCAGCATCATGCATTCGATGCCGGTTTCGTTGTAGGCGCGCCACAACTCTTCATACGAATGCACCTTGTAGACCTTCTTGAACCCGCCGCCCCAGGCTGGCTTCAGGATGACCGGGAAACCGCCCACATAATCGACGTGCTCTTTCCACGGAATTGGATACTGGAGATTGCGCAACGACTCTTCAACCACGCCCTCGATGTACGAATGCGAAGGCAGAGCAACGGTGCGCGGATGGGGAATGCCCAGGGCTGTTGCCAGCGACGCGCCGAAAAACTTGTCATCGGCGCTCCACCAGAAGGGATTGTTGACAATGCGGGTACCGCTCAAAGCGGCTGTCTTCAGGAAGGTGCGGTAATAGGGAATCTCGTGGCTGATGCGATCGACAATCACGTCATACTCGCACAACTCGGCCATCCGTGTTCCACCCAGTTTAATGAACTCTGCCCGCACGCCAGCATTACGCCGATTAACTTCCTCGATAAAGGCCGGCGGCCACGACCATTCGCGACCGACGAGAATGCCGATCTTTTTCATGCTCACTGGATCATCCTCCTTAAATATGTGGTGACGGGCATTCGTGATGCGATTGCTAACATCGTTGATTGTAGCATAAGGCGGTCGAAGCAATAGCATGCAGGCGCCGACATGGTTGTTCAATCTTCATCTTCAACTGCGGCAATCAGATGCTCACAATCCGTGATACGCTGACCGCTCACCTTCACAGCAATCACATCGATCCGCCAGAGCGTCGTCGCGGGCAACGCGCGCGCAGCCAGATACTCGTAGGCAAGCGTAATCAGACGCCGTCGCTTCGGGAGCGTGACCGACTCGAGCGCGTGTCCATCGCGACGGGCGCGCACTTCAACAAAAACGATCTGGTCGCCATCACTGACAACCAGATCGATCTCGCCGTAACGACACCGCCAGTTCCGTTCGAGAATGCGATACCCACACCGTTCCAGATATGCTGCGGCGGCATCTTCGCCAGCCGCGCCTAACCGGCGTTTAGGTGTAGGCATATTTGCGCCAGACATCGTGCCGCTCAAGCTCGCCCAGCAGCGCGAAGGCCAGATACTGGGGCTGGCGCGGCGTTGACAACAACACCATGTTGGCCTGTTCGGGGGTGCGCCCACCTTTGCGATGATTACAATCGCGGCACGCAGTGACCACATTATCCCACGTCGTCTGGCCGCCTTGCGAGCGCGGCACCACATGATCGAGCGTCAGGTGCGATCGCCCCGGTTGCGCGCCGCAGTACTGGCAGGTTTCGCGATCGCGGGCAAAGACGCCGCGTCGCGAACATGGCAGGCGGAGCTGGCGCGGAATGCGGATGTAGCGCACCAGCCTGATCACCAGGGGAACGCTGTACGCTACCGACTGCGCGCGCAGATGCTGCATGGCAGCTTCGACCAGTTCGGCTTTCTCTTGCAAGAGGAGGACAATGGCGCGCCGCACTGAAATAAGTTGCAGCGGCTCATAACTTGCGTTGAGAACGAGGACTCGCTGTGCCAAGTGACCACCCCCTTAACATGAACCGATGTTATCTCGATAACAAAGGCTCTTGCCCGGGGGCGTCATGGCCCCGCGCTAGAGCGGCCTGATGCGGTTCGCGGAGGACACAGCCCGAATCGCGCGTAACGCAGCGCTGTCACCGCCCATACTGCGCTGGCACCGGTGGCGCGAAGCGCAATAACAGGCTAACTGCCCGGCTAATGCCGGACGGTCACAACACCTGAATAGCGATTGCGGATAACCCATGGAAATCAATCCTGCGCGAAACGTTCTGTCAAACCGCTATTACAGTAACATGAATCAGGCATTGCTGTCAACTCTGCGCCAGGCAATGCTTGTTTTTCCCGCGAACCGTATCGCTCGCGCCGGATCACCGCCCAATCCGGCGCGCTTCGCTGAAGATCAAACCGTCGATCAATTGCTCGACCGGCGCATGATCATCGGTGAAGGGACGAAACTGCGCCATCGCCGGCGTAAATTCGCGCAGCGGGCCATAGCGCCCTTCGTAGAGCGACCAGTACATTACCAGTTGCAGAGCGGGCACATCGAGCCGGCTGGCATTTTCGATGAAGTTGACCACGCCGTCGCCTACCGGCTGATTGACCCCGATCAGAATGGCGTTGCTGAAACGAGTGTCGATGATATAGACCTGTGGAAAGACCGCCAGCATCGTCGAGGCCAGTGCATTGACCAGCCGATCATCGCCGCTGGCCGGTCGGCCAGCATTGACCACAGCCACGCCACGCGGGTTAAGCTTCGCTTTCACTTCGCGAAAGAACTCGACAGTGGTGAGGTGGAAGGGAATATACGGCTGATGGTACGCATCCATCCCGATCACGTCGTAGGTTCGGTTCGTGGTCGCCAGCCAGTAGCGCGCGTCGTCGTTGTAGGTCGTGAAAGCAGGCGCCTGCGGCGTGCCATCGTTCATGTCAAAATAGCGGCGGCCAACCTCGCTGATTTTGGGATCGATTTCAACGGCATCGATTACTGTTTCCGGTCCATAGATGGCCAGAAATTGCTGCGCAATGCTCCCGGCGGCAGCACCCAGCAATGCCAGCGAGCGCACATCATCCGGCGAAGTGTCGGGGTAGAGGTAGGGAGCAACCGTAAAATAATCCCACGGTCCGCCGTCGGTCAGGAGATCGAGCGGATCGCCCGTCTCGCGATATTTGAGCCGGTAGATCGAATGAAGGGCCAATCCCTCATTCAAAATGAGCACCCGGCGACGATCGACCACGCCATCACGGTAGGTCACGTCTTGCTCGGCGACCTGAATATAGTTCATACTCGACTCAAACTCGGCGACCAGGCGGCAGTTTCGACAATCAGCCGCTCTGATACCGCTGACGCTGAGCTGATAGGCGCCCGCCAGCGCCGCCACCGTCGCGAGCAAGAGCAAACCGCGCAGATCACGCAATCCGATCACACTGAGCGTGACCAGAAACGCCGCAAACAGAAACAACGTGCTGGTAACGCCGATAGCCGGGATCAACACCAGCACGGTGAGGAAGGTGCCGGCAATCGAACCGATCGTTGAGAGCGCCGAGATGGTGCCTGCCGTGCGTCCGGCATGGGCAATATCGCGCGCCTGGCGGAGTTGCAGCCGAATAGCAAATGGCCCCACCATGGCCATTAACGTGACCGGGACGGCAAACAGCGCGATGACGCCGAGCAACGAAGCCAGAAAGCTGCCGGCAGCAACGCCGCGCAACGCGCCCTGAGCGAAGCCCAGAATAGGCCGCGCCAGAAAGGGCACGACGGCGCAGCTTACGCCGGCCCAGCCAATCAATTGAAAGAGCAACCGCCGATCAGGGCGTCGATCGGCCAGCACACCGCCGAGCCGGTAACCCACCGCCAGATAGACCAGCGTCATGCCGATTACCACCGCCCAGATCGGTTGTGACGATCCGAAGAAGGGGGCCAGCATGCGCGGCATGACCATCTCGATGCCAAGCGTGCCGATTCCAGCCAGAAATACAACCAGCAGCAAGAACCAATCGCTGCCTGCGGGTTGTTCTGGCGACAATGTTTTCTCAGGCATGATGTTAGCGAATCGCACTGATGATCAGTCGCTCGAGAAGCTGTAACAGCAACATCGCCACAATCGGCGAGAAGTCAAACATGCCGATATTTGGCATCACGCTCCGAATAGGGCCTAAAATCGGTTCGGTGATTTCCTGCAGAAAGCGAGTTGCCGGGAAATTACCCTGCGGATCAATCCACGATGCCAGCACACGCCCAAGAATGGCGTAAAACAACACGGTAAAGAGAATACTCACAAAACTGACCAAAAACGCTGTCATGTTACTCCCTCCCAGCATCGTCTGACGGTTCAAAGCGAGCGCGCGCGGCTGCGGCATGCGCAAACAGGCCTTCGGCTTCGGCAATGCGGATCGCGGCTGGGCCGATGCGATTAAGGCCCGCGCGGTTCAGCCCAACCAGCGATATCACTTTGCGAAAACTATCGACGTTGACTGGCGAAGCGTAGCGCGCCGTGCCTTCGGTCGGCATAATATGGGATGGCCCGGCCACGTAGTCACCCAGTACTTCAAATGAATCTTCACCCAAAAAGATGCCGCCAGCGTTGCGCACTTCTCCGATATATGCCCATGGATCGGCAATCAGCAGGCAGAGATGCTCTGGCCCATACTCATTCGCCAGGGTAAAGGCCGTCGCCAGATCTGGCACGATCACAATGCCCCCGCGTCGGCTGACCGCATCGCGCGCCGCGCGCGCATTCTCCGGCGGCAGATCGGCCAGTTGCCGTTCCACCTCGCGCTGTACCTGCGCTGCCAGCGCCGCATCAGTCGTGAGCAAGATCGCGCTGGCTTCAACATGCTCGGCCTGCGCCAGCAGATCGGCGGCAACCAGGCGCGGATGCGCTGTGTGATCGGCGATGATCAGGGTTTCGGTTGGACCGGGCAGACTGACCACGCCCACAGTGCCGTAAACCAGCCGCATCGCCTGGATGACGTACCGATTCCCCGGCCCGGCCACCGTATCCACCCGCGGAACGGTTTCGGTGCCATAAGCCAGCGCGGCAATCGCCTGCGCTCCACCCACGGCAAACAACCGATCAACGCCGGCCAGATGCGCCGCTGCCAGCACCGCAGGATCAGGTTCGCCGGTAGCGCGCTGGGGCGGCGAACAGACAACAATCTCGCGCACCCCGGCCACGCGCGCGGGAATAGCGGCATGAATCAGCGACGACGGCAACGGCGCAGCGCCTCCCGGCACATAGATACCCACCCGGTCAAGCGGACGCGCGATCTGGCCCAGCGCTCCTTCGACGCTGAACTCAACCCACGAGTTGCGCAGTTGGCGCTCGTGAAAGCGGCGAATCTCGCCGATCGACAGCAGCAGCGCGCTGCGCAGCGCCGGATCAAGATCGGCTGCCGCCGCAGCCCAGCGATCGCGCGGAATTTCGATCGCAGCGCGATCAACCCCATCGAACCGCGCCGTGTACGAGCGCAGCGCAGCATCGCCCTCTCGCCGCACAGCAGCGATGATTTCGCTGACGATTGCAGTGGTCGCCGTGTCATCATCGAGCGGAACCCGGCGCAGAATGGTAGCGCGGGCGGTATTCAGATCAGAAAATACAGGTATCGTCATAACAGGTTACTTGTCTCTTTTCATCGACCGGCAGAAGTCGTCGCTTTGCCTATCATTCTACCGCACCTTGCCGATCAGGGGCGCGCCGTCAGGGTCACCTCAACAGTGAGCTGTTCGTTACCGCGCTGAATCTGGAGCGTGATCCGGTCACCGACCGCGTATTGATCGAGCAGACCTACCAGTTGGTCACTGGAAAAGACCGGCACATTATCAATCGCCAGAATGATGTCGCCGCCAAGCGCGATCGGCAGGCCGCGGTAGCTTTCGGGGATCGTGCCGCCGCGCAAGCCGGCGCGCGCTGCCGGGCTATCGGCCTGAACGCTGCCGATCAGGATGCCACGGTTGATCGGCAACCCGAACCGGTTGGCAAAGAGGGTATCAACCGTGGTCATACTGATCCCCAGCCACGGATGATCAAAGCGCCCCTGACTGATCAGCGCCGGCACGACCCGCGCCACAGTTTGCGCTGGCACAGCATACCCCACGCCTTCAAAGTCACGCCCGCCCAGACTGACGGCAATAGCTGTATTCACTCCGATCACCTCGCCGCGCAGATTGAGCAGCGGGCCGCCCGAATTGCCGGGATTGATCGCCGCATCGGTTTGAATCACATTGGGAATGCTAAAGCTGCCCACCGAGCGCGCCGGCCCGCGCAGCGTGCGCCCCAGCCCGCTGATCACGCCCACCGTGAGACTGTTCTGCTCGCCAAAGGGGCTGCCAATCGCCACCGCCATCTGGCCTACCTGCAACGATCGGCTATCGCCCAGCGGCAACGGGACAATCCCTTCCGGCAGGCTGGTTACTTTCAACACAGCCAGATCACTATCAGGATCACTGCCGACCAGATCGGCAATGACGGTTGCGCCATTAGCAAAGCGCACCTGCACCTGCACGGCATTCGCAACCACATGATGATTGGTCACAATGTGACCCTGAGTGTCGTACAGAAAACCGGAACCCTGCCCGGTCGGGCCATCAGGTTGAATTGGCGGATGGTTCGGCGGCAGATTGGCGCGCTGATCAACCACCACATCCAGGCTGACCACTGCCGTAGTAGCGCGCCGGAAGAGGTCGATCAATCGTCGTTCCAGATCGGAGAATTCATCACTTAACGGTAATGATGCCCCATTCGCGATCGGCGGCAATGGGCCATCAGTTGGGCGTTGCGGCGGAGGGGTTACGGCTGGCGTGGCGGAAAAATGAGGCGCCATGCCCAGATCACCCCGCGAACATCCGGCCAGCGCCAGCAATGCGACGAAACCCAGACGAACAAGCCACCCCATCATGCGCGTTCTCCATTCATATCTGCGGCAAAAAGACGGCGAGGCGCGCGCCATTGCTGCGCGCTCCCTCCGCATGATACCGCGATACGCATTTCATTCAGGCGAGGAAACCTACGCTGCTCGGCGTGGATATGGCCAGAAGCCAGGCCAGACCGAGGTGAAGAAGAGACCAGCCGCAAAACCGGCCTGGATGCCGTTGATCAGCAGGAGCCAGAGCGGCGCAAACCACCAGCCCTGATGATGGCCGATGATCTCAAGCGGCCAGAGCAAAAATGGAATCGCGGCCAGTATCAATCGCGCGGGCCAGGATTGCGCCCGATACAGTCTGAGCAGATTCGGCGCGCGTTCACCGACGCTGAAGCGCGCCAGCCAGAGGCCGATGGTAGCGCCCCAGCAGCGCGCGCACACCGCCATCGGCCAGCCCGCCAGCCACCACGATTGCGCGGGGGTTGGGCAGATATACGTTGCCAGCAAATCGCGCGCCAGCGCACCGGCATCGCTTAACAGCGGCAAACCGGTCGCCCGCAGCAACGGCGAGGCAATCGGCCCCAAAAAAAGGATCCACAGGAACAGGTCATAGACCCAGCGCGGCCAGGGTCGATGGGGTGCGGTCGTTGGCAAGGCGTATGTCGTCATACAGGCTCTGTCGATTGCAATAGTGAGTGAAAGACCGGCTACCGCATCCGCTTCTCGAGTTGACGCACATCCAGCCAGAGTCTGGGCAGACGGGCAATCTTCTCGCGCAGCGGCAGATACGCGCGATGATGATAGGAATCGTACCTGTTTTCGACGATTTTATCAAGGATACCGCGATAAACCCGCGCCGCCGCAGCGATCGCGAAGCGGGTTTCCGGCGGCAAAAGCGCGATCCCCGGCCAGCTTTCGTCGTAGAGCCGGTGCGCGCGCTCAATCTGAAACTTCATCAGCGCAATGAACCGCTCATCGTAGACCCTGGCCAGAATATCATCTGCGGTCAAACCGAAGCGCGCCAGGTCTTCTTCAGGCAGATAGACGCGCTGACGTCCGGCATCTTCACCCACGTCGCGCAGAATATTGGTCAACTGCAAAGCCACTCCCAGCTTGATCGCGTAGGGAGTAGCGCCAGGCGCGGCGCCGGTGATCCCGATGACCAGCAGGCCAACGACCGAGGCCACTCGATAGCAGTAGAGCCAGAGATCGGCAAAGGTGGCGTAGCGTGAAATCGTCAGATCCATCGCTACCCCGGCCAGCAGCTCATCAATCAGCGACGGCGCCAGATTGTAGCGCTGACAGGTGTCAGCCCAGGCCAGCAACACCGGATGATCGGTATCCAGCCGCGGGCGACGCGCCACCCGCACCCACTCGGCCAGCGCCCGGGCCGGGTCAGCGCTGGCCATATCGACCGTATCATCAGTGGTGCGGCAGAAAGCGTAGAGCGCGCGCACAGCGCGGCGTTGCGCCGGCGGCAAAAACTGAGTGCTGAAGAAAAAACTCTTTGAATGCCGACGAATGATCTGATCACAGATCGCGTAGGCTTCGGCCAGTGAGCGCGTCGGGGGCGGCGGAATCTCATCAGTATTGGATGTGGCGGGAAGATCGCTGAGATGAAAAAGCTGCGCCAACTGCTCATCAGCCGGTAGCGGTTGAGAAACCGGCAATCCGCTCCCGCGCGTGATGATCGAGAGAGAATTCAGCGACACACCGCACTCCTTTTGTCACATATTCACGCTTATTTGTACTATACGCAATTTGAACCAAACAGGCAAGACCCTTTGTCAGCCTGCGCTGGCAAAGCGAGTTGCCTGCAACACCCCATCAGCGGCTATGACTCAGGAGGGCGGCGACGTTTTCCACTGCTTCCTGCGCATCACGGCCAAGAAACGTTCCTGGCATCTTGTGCGTCAAGACGGGATTGAGATTGAACGCCCGACCACCATACCCGAAGAGTGGAACTGGCGGCGGCAGATGCTGCAACGCGCGCCCGATCTCGAGCAACTGCGTGGCCGTTTCGGTAGTCGAGGCCGATAGACACACCAGATCAGGCTGAATGTGACGAACAGCATCAAGCAGATCTTTGACCGGCACTTCCGGGCCAAGATAGATCACCTGCCAGCCGTGGCGCACCAGGAAGACGGCCAGCATCAACGCGCCCAGATCATGTTGCTCGCTCGGTGCGCAGCCGACAACAACCAGCCCGCGCCCTTCGGTAACATTGTAGGTGTTGAACAGGCTTGAGAGTTTGCGCCGGATGAACTGTGTCGCAAAGTGCTCGGCGGTCACCGAGATGCGGCCACTGTGCCACTGCTCGCCAATCTCGATCATGGATGGCTGAATGAGCTTCAGGAATACATCTTCGAGCGGGTAGAGCGCAAACGCCTCGCCCAGGATCTGTTCGGCCCGCGTGGCGTCGAAATCGACCAGCGCGCTGATCAACCGCGCCTGCATGCGTTCCCAGGTGTGCGGCTCGGTGTCAACAGCGGTATTGAGCCAGGCCAGCCCGGTGTCAGCGCCCTCGGTCATCAGGGCGATCGCCTGACTGATCGTCAATCCCTCGGCAGTTCGATCGCGCAACCAGCGGATCGTGGCAATGTCGCGCTCGGAATAGAGACGGTGGCCGCCTTCCGTGCGTTGTGGACGCGGCACGCCATAGCGTCGTTCCCAGGCCCGGAAGGTGTCTGCCGGCACGCCAGTCTCCTGTGCGACAGCCTTTGTGTTGTAGCGGGGCTTGTCTGAAAATTGGGAGAGAAAATGACTCGGCGCCATAGTTCCGCGACCCTTCCCAGCGCTCAAGCGATGATCCAGCGATGGCGCATAAGCACTATCCTGACTGGCCATTGTACCATTGTCAGGGCGAGCGACACCTGAATTCAGAATAGTTTACCCTGCAATTGCCTCGTCGTAAGCGTGGTACAATGGTATCAGTATTGTAACATGTTGCACAATCACTGTCAATGAAATGCACAATCAATCGCGATCCCGGCTGCGGTATATCCTCAATCACGCAAACTGAACAGTTACTCGTATGCGCGCTCTGATTACCGGCATTAACGGATTTGTAGGCGGGCATCTCGCCGAACATCTGCTTGCCACCGGCAACTGGGAAGTATGGGGGCTGGCGCGCTCGCCGGTTGTCGCCCTCCCTGAACTGGCCGGTAAAGTGCAGATGGTGCAGGCCGATCTGGCTGATGCCGAAGCAACGATGCGCGCAATTGTGACTGCTCGCCCAAATGTCATCTTCCACCTGGCCGGGCAACCCTTTGTGCCCGAGTCGTTTCGCGACCCTGCGCGCACGCTGACCATCAACACGCTGGGCGCGCTGCACATCTTTCTCGCGCTGATTGAATACCGCATGACGACGCGGGTGGTGGTGGTAGGCACCAATGAAGAGTATGGCAAGATCGATCCAGATGATCTGCCGGTCGATGAAACGACGCCCCTGCGCCCAACCAGTCCGTATGGCGTGAGCAAAGCAGCGCAAAGCCTGCTGGCGCTGCAATACCATTACAGTCACGGCCTTGATCTGGTGCGGGTGCGTCCGTTTACGCATATCGGGCCACGCCAGAATGAACGGTTTGTTACCGCAGCGTTTGCCCGTCAGATTGCCCGGATCGAACTCGGTCTGCAACCGCCGGTAGTGCAGGTTGGCAATCTGGCTGCCCAGCGCGATATTACCGATGTGCGCGACGTGGTCGCCGCCTACGCGCTGCTGGCCGAACATGGCGAAAGCGGTGAAGTCTACAATGTCGGCTCAGGCCGCGCGGTGATGGTGCGCGAACTGCTTGATATGCTGCTGGCCGAATGCGCTGTGCCCGTTGAAGTGCGGCTCAATCCCGAACTGATGCGCCCCATCGATATTCCTATGGTAGTTTGCGACGCCAGTCGTCTGCGCGCGCGCACAGGCTGGCAACCGCGTTACAGCCTGGCCGAAACGCTTCACGACATTCTGGCCTACTGGCGCGAGCGCGCGCGGGCCGAGGCCGTGTCAGCGCCAAACTGAGAAAATCGTCACCTGCGCAACCGCGGCGCGTAAGCAAATGTTGCGCGCGGCTGACTATACTGTGAGCATTCAATCAGGAATCCGTTTGATAATAGCGAAGCCGAGAAGTGCCATCTATGAAAGCAGTTATTCTGGTTGGCGGTCAGGGAACCCGCCTGCGCCCCCTGACCTGCCGCACACCCAAACCGATGTTGCCTCTGGTCAACCAGCCGTTCATCGAGTGGATGTTGCTTCGTCTGCGCGATTACGGCATTCGCGAAGTCATCCTTGCGGTGCAGTATCTCGCCGATCGGTTTCGCGAGGCGCTTGGCGACGGTTCACGCCTGGGGATGCAGCTCCACATCGTCGAAGAACCGGAACCGCGCGGCACGGCGGGTGCAGTCAAGCATGTCGAACATCTGCTTGACGGGCCTACCTTCATCTTCAACGGCGACGTAATGACCGATCTCGACCTGCAAGCCATGCTCGATTTCCATCGCGAGCGCGGCAGTAAGGTGACCATTTCACTCACGCCGGTCGATGATCCAACCCAGTTTGGCCTGGTGGAGACCGACCGCGATGGCCGCGTGCGGCGTTTTCTCGAAAAGCCGCGGGTCGAAGATATTACGACCAACCTGATCAACGCCGGCACCTATATCATCGAGCCGGAGATCTTTCGCTATGTGCCGCCGAATGAGTTTTACATGTTCGAGCGCGGATTGTTCCCGGTAGTGCTGCAAACCGGCGATCCGATGTATGGCTTTCCTTCACGCGCATACTGGACAGACATCGGCAAGCCGCAGACCTATCTTGATGTTCACCACGACATTCTGATCGGCAAAGTGCAGTACCATTTTCGCGGCCAGCAGGCCGGTGACCGCATCTGGATCGAAGGTGAAGCCGATATTCACTCCAGCGCCCAGATCGTCGGCCCGGTTGTGATCGGGCACCGCGCGCGCATTGGGCGCGGCACGCGCATTATCGGCCCAACAGTGATCGGCGCCGGGTGCGAAATTGGTCCCGAATGCCAGATTGAAGGCGTCGTGATGTGGGAGCGCAATATGATCGGAGAAGGGACGATGCTGCGCAATTGCGTGCTCGGGCGCGACAATCGGCTGGGCGAGCGCAATCACATTGTCGATGGCACTATCATCAGCGACGAGTGTCAGATTGGCAGCGGGAATCGTCTCGAACGCGGGATTCGCATCTGGCCGGGCACGACGCTGGGCGATCAGGCCATCTCGTTCTGAGGCCGACGACCATAACTAGAGCTGAATAGCTGTCGAAATGTTGCGACGTAACGCCTCTTTTCGAGGTGAAGCGGCGGGCTGGCAGCGCGCGCCGCGCAGGTATTGCGCCACAGAGGCACAACGATCACGCTGATGGATGGAACCGAAAGGCAGTATGTTGCCGGGGTGTAGCAGGAGGACGCCAGGCCTTATGGGCGTAGCGCGCTGTGCCCCGACGAGAGGCCCCGGAGGGAACAAGATCATCGCGGCAGCAGAAACTACCACTCGTTCTGAGTACTGGTTATCGACATCATGGCTTTCAGGCGATGGAAATCTGGCCATCAGCGGCTGGCGAGAGTATTGTGGAACGACTCCAACAGAACGGTCTATCACATCCAAATACCTTCATCAGCCAGCTCAGCGTCGCGAGCGATCGAGCGCCTGTTCGATATGCTCTAAAAGGCGCAGATTGGCTTCATAACGAGAGCGAGGCTGCTCCTCGTACAGCGCCGCCTGAGTGCGCAATGAATGCGCGAACCGCAGCGCAAGCACCAGCGCGCCCGTCATCGTGAGCGCCAGCATACCCCAGGGGAGAAACGCCTTCACCAGCAATGCCAGAACGGTTGCGCTGATCAGACCATCAACAGTCACTGCTGACCAGGCCAGTTCAGCATAGCGGATCAGGTAGGTCACTACCAGCGCACCGTTCACCAGCCCGATTAGCGCCCCCACCAGCCGGTGCGACCATTCAACGGCATCTTCAAGGCCCAGCTCGATGATGATATCGATATTGTAGCCAACGATCATCGCCAGCAGCAACAAACCACTCATCGCCAGAAAGGCTGTCCAGCCATTCAGAAGACCGATGGCCGTCAATACGCCGACAATGCCTTCACGCCACAGATCAACCAACACCGTGCCGATAAGAGTTCCCAGCAGCGCGAAACCGCTCGGCCAGCCGCCACGACGAAAGCCGAAGAAGCAAAAGATCAGTAGGATTGCCGCCACGCCCGCATCGATCAACATGTGTCCCTCCAGACAGGTTCATGTTAGGTGCAATATTACTACATATTGTAGCAAACGCTGCGCGCTTTGGGTAGACACTTTGGCCGAGAAAGCAACGGATATCCCGACAAACGGCGCGCAGTGATGTCCTTTCATGACATATCGCTCAGCAATTTCCCGCAACCGCGATCTGGACGCTGGCGGCGGAGATTGCCACGCCGCGCTGCGCGCGGCTCGCAATGACACGGCGCGAGCGGAGAGCGCCTCGTTGCCGTGATGCAGGTCATTCCCGCGAGCGGGGGACTGTCACCCTGCGCGGCGCAGAGATGACCCTGACGTATTTTCGTTTAGGGACTTTCCCCCTGATCGGTCGTCAGGGGCAACCTGCCATTAGCGGTTCGCGATAGCCTGGCGGAAGGATGGAACAGAGCGGTATTTCATACCCATCCTGTCGCCAGAGTAGGCATTTCTTCACCGCCTGGAAAAAACTTCGCATGCGAACCATCGCGCAAAGATGCTATAATGACCGCGTTAGACAATGGCTCGCTGTTATGGCCATTGCGGCTCGCGGCAACGATTGCCCTGAGCAGGCATTTGAGTGTTAAGGAGGCTTGCATGGTTCGCGTCGCTATCAACGGTTTCGGCCGGATCGGGCGCCAGAGCTTTAAGGCGATGCTGGAGTACTACCCCGAAGAGTTTGAAATTGTCGCCATCAACGACCTCACCGATGCCCATACGCTGGCACACCTGCTGCGCTACGATTCGACCTACGGCGCCTTCGACGGCGAAGTGACCGTTACCGAGAAGGCAATTGTGGTTGAGCAGGATGATATTCGCTACGAGTTGCTCACGCTGGCTGAGCGTGATCCCGCTGCGTTGCCCTGGAAGGAGCTGGGAGTTGACATTGTCATCGAGTCGACTGGCCACTTCACCGATGCCGAGAAGGCGAAGGCGCACCTAGCGGCAGGCGCCAGGAAGGTGATCATTACCGCGCCGGCCAAAGGCGAGGACATTACGATCTGTCTCGGCGTCAACGACGCGAAGTACGATCACGAGAAGCATCACATCATCTCGAACGCCTCCTGCACGACCAACTGTCTCGCGCCAGTGGCAAAGGTGCTCAACGACCGCTTCGGTATCGAGCGGGGCTTGATGACTACCATTCACTCGTACACGATGGATCAAAACCTGCAAGATAACGTCCACAAGGATCTGCGCCGGGCGCGCGCTGCGGCGATCAATATGGTGCCTACCACCACCGGCGCGGCCAAAGCGGTAGCGCTGGTTATTCCCGAACTGAAGGGCAAGTTCCACGGCTACGCTGTGCGCGTGCCGACCCCCACGGTCTCGATGGTTGATTTCTCGGTCTTGCTGAGCAAGAAGACGACCGTTGAGGAGATCAACCAGGCCTTCATCGAGGCTAGCGAGAGCGAGGAACTTGAGGGCATTCTCGGCGTCAGCCACGATCCGCTGGTCAGCACCGATTTCATCGGCACCACCTATAGCAGCGTGGTTGACCTGCCGCTAACCATGAGCATGGGCGATGACTTCTTCAAGATCGTATCGTGGTACGACAACGAGTGGGGCTATTCGGTGCGCGTGGCCGATCTGACCGCACTGGTTGCCGATCGGTTTGAATAAACCAACCCCTTCAGCGCGCCGCCCGCGTCACCAGTACAGGTGACGCGGGCGGTTTTTGATCGGCAATCAGCTCTGCTTTCCGTCTACCACCAAACGAAGATGCGCAGCCGACGGCAAACGATCGGGTGACGATTGCGCTACAAGCGCGCGCAGACCACGGATGTTAGCTTGTTCGGTGATTATATGTTTTTTCGGAACGGCCTTCTCGCTAGCGGTCAGGAGAGAGGGAAGCTGCCGGGTTGTCTCTCCTATCACGCGTGGTCTATCGTCTAGTTTTATTGACGCCACGAGCTAAACGTTATTTCGTGCAGGCATATCAGGCGCGGGCGCAGACGATCACTAACCATTTCAATCCGAAGCCGCAAAACCAACCCCCTGGTCAATGATTCATGCCCACGATCGCGCCGGAACCGGGGAAATCTTCCCAGGCAGCCGACAACATTTCTCTCTTGGCCGACATTATATCAAGTGAATATCATTGTTATATCTGGCAAAACATACCGAAGCGAGGCAAGGATGCAGCAAGAGCGAATAACTCCGGTGACCCGGCAGGCCACCCGTGTTGAAATGCCCTACCGACTGGCACAGTTTCTGGCCGTCCTGATCACCATCAGCGTGATGTTGGCGGTCGCGGCGGCATGTAACGCAATTGCCGGCGTATAGGCCTATCACACCTTCGTTGCGCGCAGATGATGCGGTCTGAGCCGCATCGTCTTTTTTTGCCTTGAAACGCTGTGC
>FWWM01008885.1_pt1 | contig 18953 bp, 21 predicted proteins | sample 2228351 | NCBI WGS metagenome assembly FWWM01 (sample SAMEA103939774, study PRJEB20133) | metagenome
GACCGCGATCGCGGTGACGCTCGCGGGAGATCGCGGCGGCGAGGAGCACGATGCTTCGCTTGTGAACATTTCGCCAGAGAACGATCTCGCGCTCCTCCGGATCGAGCCCCCGGGCGAGTCGGGCCCGGGCGAGCTCGCGCCGCCAGGCCACGGCGAGCTCCCAGGCCAGGAGCCGATGGACGAGCAGACTGTCCTCCGCCCGCCAGGGCTCGGGCTCGTGCCACAGCAGCTGGAACTCGGGTGGCAGAGGCCGGGCGGCGGCGATCGCCGCGTTCACCCCGCGGGCATAGGCGTCGAGGAGCGCGCGCTCCTCGGGCCGATAGGCCCCGAGCCCCTCGCGCGCGACCCGAGCGAAGCCCAGGGTCCGCGCGAACCGGTCGAGCGGCAGCGCCTCGGCCCCGACCAGCTCGGCCAGGCGCCCTTGGCCGATCCGCCGGGTGAGTTCGAGCTGCCAGAGCCGGTCCTGGCCGTGGACGAAGCCCAGCGCCGCCCAGGCGTCGGCCTCGTCGCCGGCCCGGATGAAGGGCACGGCGTGCTCGTCGCGGAGGATCTCGACCGGGGCGGAGAGGCCGGGGAGCTCGAGCTCGCCCGAATGCCGGGGCAACGAGGCGAGGGCGAGCCAGACCGCGGCCCCGACCAGCACGGTCGCGAGCGCGCCCAGGCCCGCGAGGACGCGCCGCGCCCGCCGGCTCACCCCGGCTTCAACCCAACAGGCCGCGGGCGGTCAGATCCCGCGCGAGTACCTCGGGTGAGCGGAAGTGGTGGGTGGCGAAACCGAGCCGCTCGGCGGTGGCGATGTTGGCCGCGTTGTCGTCGATGAACAGACACGCTTCGGCCGGCCGACCGGTGGCCGCCAGGACGTGCTCGAAGATCGCCGGCTCGGGCTTGATCGTGCCGAGTTCGGCGGACAGGAAGATCCGCTCGAAACGGTCCAAGAAGCGATAGGGCTCCTGCTCGCGCACGAGGGGGAAGGTCTCGGCGGACCAGTTGGAAAGGGCGACGAGGCGCGTGCCCCGCTGGGCCAGGACCTCGAGGATCGCCACCGTGTCGGCGATGGGACCGCCGATCATCTCGAGCCAGCGCTCCTGCCAGGCGCGGATCGCCGCGGCGTGCTCGGGATGGCGGGCGCACAGCTCGGCCACCGCCTGGGCGAACGGACGGCCCCGGTCGAGCTCGGCGTTCCACTCCGGGGTGCAGATCTCGGCCAGGAACCGCTCCATGGCGGCCTCCTCGGCGAAGATCTTGCGGTAGAGCCGGCGTGGTTCCCAATCGATCAACACGCCACCCAGATCGAAGATCACCAAGGGATCGCGCACCGGTCCTCCTCGTGGAACCGCCGTTCGGGACCGCGTCCGCTGCCGCCTCGACGCGAGCATGCGCCACCGGCCGGACGCGCGCCGGACGGCCCGCCGCGGTTCGGGGATCGACCCGGCCTCCTAGACGAGCGCATCGGCTCGGAACAGGATCGTGCGGTCGAGCTCGCGCAGGACGTCGGCCGGAACGACGTCGAGCAGAAGGACCTCCTGGATCGGGGCATCGGTCCCGTCGAGATCGATCAGCACGGCGGTGCCCACGTCGAGAAAGCGGACGGCGCCGGGATCACCGCCGAACCCCCGGAAGTCCAGCACGTCGCGGCCGGGCTCGAAATCGAACACGACGTCCCGGCCGCTTTCGGGGCCGAAGCGGAAGGTGTCGCGGCCGCGCACGACCTCGCCGGCCGCGAACGCGTCGATCACGTCGCCGTAGAGGAGATCGTCGCCCGGGCCGCCGTCCAGCAGCTCGTCGCCGCACACGAGGACACCTCCGCCTTCGACGATCGCCACGTCACCCACGAGCAGATCGTTCCCCCCGCCCCCGAACAGCCGGTCGCGACCCGCGCCGATGGTGCCGAGCGGGCTCGCCTGGAACGCGTCGCCCACCAGGAGATCGTCCCCCGCGCCGCCGAACAGCCGATCCTCGCCGCCGTATGCCGAGCCGCTCAGGATCTGCGCGTCGCCGTAGAGCTCGTCGCCGGTGCCCTTGCCCCGGAGGCGGTCGTTCCCGCCCCGCGCGGCACCTTCGAGCTGCTCGCCGTCGCCCACGAGCAAGTCGAATTGCGAGCCGCCCACGAGTCGATCGTTCCCGCCGCGGCTCTCCTCGGCGAGGAACCGCGCATCTCCGTAGAGGAAGTCGACACCGCGCCCGCCCACCAGCCGGTCGTTTGCGCCGCGCGCCGAGCCGTCCAGATCACGGGCGTCGCCGGCCAACAGATCGTCGCCGAGGCCGCCGCCGATCCGATCCGGGCCGCCCGCGGCGTCGTCGCGGATCACGTGGGCGTCGCCGAACACCAGATCCGCCCCCGGGCCGCCCCGGATCCGATCGGCGCCGCCGCGACCACGGTCCTCGACGATCCAAGCGTCGCCCAGCACCAGATCGTCGCCGTCCAGAGCCCGGATCCGGTCGCGACCGCCGCGTCCGGCGCTCAAGGTACGCCCGTCGTCGGGGAAACCCGCCCGGTTCTCGCCGGCGAACGGGTCGCCCAGGATCAGGTCTTCCCGGACGGTTCCGATCAGCTCCTCGCGGCCCCGACCGTTCGAGCCGCGGCCGCCGAGCGTTCCGACGATGATCGCCACGGGCCCCCTCGAGCGTCGCTCCCTCGCGGCGATCCTCATGGCCGGTGGCCGGGCCGAACTGAAGAGCGTATCAGCCATGCAAGATGCGCAAGCGACGAGCCATCGGCCCGCTGTGGCGCCGACACCGCAGTGGGCCCGTCGGGCGACCCCGAGGCCGATCTCGACGAGAATGGGTGCCGCAGGCTCGACGGATCGCGAGGTCCGCACACCGGAGCTCGACCATGCGGCCGGCGCGAAGCGCTCGGCGCGGCGCGCCGCGCGGATCGGCCCGAGGATGATGACGTCGGACGGTTTTCGCTTTATGGTTGAAACACGGTCGAGCCGTTCTTCATCTCGGGCACCGGCGCGCCCATCTCGATGCCGGGATCGGAGGGCGTCATGGGGGAAGTTCGCCACGTCGTCTGCCCGGCCTGCACCACGGTCAACCGGGTACCGATCGACCGCCCGGCCGCGGCCGCCAAGTGCGGGCGCTGCGGGGCGCGCCTGTTCGAGGGCCGGCCGATCACGCTTTCGGCCGAGAGCCTGGCGGTCCACCGCGATCGCTCGGATTTGCCGCTGCTCGTCGACTTCTGGGCCCCCTGGTGCGGGCCCTGTCGGGCGATGGCCCCGGTGCTGGAGCAGGCGGCGGCTCGGCTGGAGCCGAAGGTGCGGGTGGGCAAGCTCGACGTCGACGCCGAGCCCGAACTGTCGGCCCGGCTCGGCATCCGCTCGATCCCCACGCTCGTCTTGTTCGCGCACGGCCGGGAGCGGGCTCGGACCAGCGGCGCCACGAGCCTGCCGCAGCTTCTGGCCTGGGTGGAGGAGGCGCTGCGGTGAGCGGCGGCCGGTCCGCCGAGCGGGCCCCCACCACGGTGCCGCTCGCCAGGCGGCTGGCCGAGGTCGACCTGCTGCGGGGGCTCGACGAGAGCGGCCTCGCGGCCCTCCTGCCCCAGGTGCGGGTGCGGCACTTCGAAGCCGGCCAGGTGATCGTCGGCCGGCTCGATCCCGGACGCGACGTGTTCTTCGTGCTCTCCGGCCAGGTCCGGGTGACGACCTTCGCCGAGAGCGGCCGGGAGGTGGCCTTCCGCGACCTCGGGCCCGGGGCGAGCTTCGGCGAGATCGCGGCCATCGACGGGCTGCCCCGCTCGGCCGACGTGGTGGCGCTCGAAGATTCGCTCGTGGGCACGCTCGCCGCCGCCGATTTCTGGGAGCTGCTGCGAAGCCAGCCCGTGGTGTGCCGGAACACGCTCGAGAAGCTCGCCCGGCTCGTACGTGCCCTGAGCCAGCGGGTCCACGAGTTCGCGATCCCCGTTCCGGCGCGGATCTGCGCCGAACTCTTGCGCCTGGCCGGGCTCGAGGGCGGGACGGCCGGGCCGGCGCGCATCGCGCCCGTCCCCAAGCACGCCGATCTGGCGGCCAAGGTCGTCACCCATCGCGAGGCGGTGAGCCGGGTGATGAGCGAGCTCGCCCGCCGCGGGGTGATCGCCAAGGGCCGCGGCGAGATCCTCGTCAAGGACCCGGCCGCGCTGGAGCGCTACGCCCACGGCCTGGAGCGGCTCTCGGATTGAGCGCGGCAGGGACCACCGCGCGCCGCCGGCCGTCTCAGCGCATCGCCGGGTAACAGCCGGCGACCCGCCCGGCCAGGGTCACCAGCCCGTGGACGGTGGCGATCGTGGGCGTGTCGACCTCGACCAGCCGCGCCAGTTCCAGGACCGCCGTGACCAGCGCGTCGATCTCCATGGGCCGGCCCCGCTCCAGGTCCTGGAGCATCGAGGTCTTGTGCGCCCCGACCTGGGCCGCCCCGTCGATGCGCTTGTCGACGTCGATGGCGAAGCGCGCGCCCAACCGTTCGGCCACCGCCTGCGCCTCGACCATCATCGCCCGGGCCACGGCGCGGGTGCCGGGATCGGCACAGATCACGTCGAGCGTGGCACGGGTGAGGGCGCTGATCGGGTTGAATGCCAGGTTGCCCCACAGCTTGACCCAGATCTCGTCGCGGATCTTGGGCCGCACGGGTGCCTTGAAGCCGGCGGCGACGAGCGCCTTGGCCAGCCGCTCGACCCGCTCGGTGCGGACGCCGCGGGGCTCGCCCAAGGAGAAGCGGTCGCCCTCGACCACCCGCACGACCCCGGGCTCGTCGACCTCGGCGGCGGGATAGACCACGCAGCCGATCGCCCGCTCGGGGCCGAGCGTGCGCCAGATCACCCCGCCGGGATCGACGCTCTCGACCGGTCGATCGGCCCAGGGGCCATCGAGGCCGTGGAAATACCACCACGGGACGCCGTTGACCGCCCAGACGTGGGCCGTGTCGGGCCCGGTGAGCGCCTGCAGCCCCGGCAGCGCCGGCGGGATCTGATGGGCCTTCAAGGTGACGATCACGAAGTCCTGGGGCCCGAGCTCGGCGGCATCCGAGCTCGCCCGCGGCCGGGTCACGGTGCGGGTCTCACCTTCCACGAGCACGAGGCCACGCGAGCGGATCGCCTCCAGATGCGGCCCGCGGGCCACGAGCGAGACCTCGTTCTCGGGACGTGCGGCCAGCTTGGCGGCGAGATAGCCGCCGATCGCTCCGGCGCCGAACACGCAGATGCGCATCAGCCGAGCCCCAAATGCTGCGCCAGGCCGATGCGCTGCAGCTTGCCGGTCGCTCCCTTGGGGATCTCGGGGAGGATCACGACCTTGCGCGGCACCTTGAAGTCGGCCAGGCGGGCCGCGGCGAAGTCGCGGATCTCCTGTTCGGTGGCGCTCGCCCCCTCCTTGAGCACGACCGCCGCGCCGACCTCCTCGCCCAACTTCTCGTGGGGGATCGCGAAGGTCACGCACTGGGCGATGGCGGGGTGGTCCATGAGGACCGCGTCGACCTCGAGCGGGCTCACCTTCTCCCCGCCGCGATTGATGATCTCCTTGAGCCGGCCGGTCAGCCGCAGATAGCCGTCCTCGTCGAAGAAGCCCTCGTCGCCGGTCCGGAACCAGCGCCGTCCCTCGGCCTCGAAGAAGGCCTTGGCGTTGGCCTCGGGATTGGCCTCGTAGCCGCGGGTGACGTTGGGGCCGGAGATCACGACCTCGCCGGTCTCGCCCGGACCGCGCAGGACGGGGGCCAGCGGATCGGCGATGCGCACGAGCGGCCCCGCCGGCAGCCCCACCGAGCCGGGCTTGCGCACCGCCGGTGGCAGCGGGTTGCTGGTCATCTGGTGCGCCGCCTCGGTCATGCCGTAGCTCTCGATCACCGGGCAGCGGAAGGTCTCCTCGAGCGCGCGCATGACCTGCGGTGGCAACGAGGCCGAGCTCGACCGGACGAACCGCAACCGGGCCCGCGCCACCGCCTCGGGATTGCGTTCGGCGCGGGCGAGGATCGCCTGATGCATGGTGGGCACGGCCGTGTACCAGCTGGGCTGCGCCTCCTCGAGCCAGGCGAAGAAGCGCAGCGCGTTGAAGCCCGGCGTGCAGACCACCGAGCCCCCGGCGTGCAGCGAGGACAACACCGCCGCCACCAGCCCGTGGATGTGGAACAGCGGCATGATGTTGAGGCAGCGATCCGTGGGCCCGAGCGCCAGAGTGGCACCGATGTGGCGCGCCGAGGCGCACAGATTGGCGTGGCTCAAGGGCACGAGCTTGGGCCGGCTCGTGGTCCCGGAGGTGTGCAACAACAGTGCGGTGTCGGCCGGATCCGGCCGCGGCTCGACCGGCGGTGCTTCGCCCAGGGTGAAGGCACCGGCCGGTGCTTCGGCCGGGACCCGCAGCCGCAGGATGCTCATCCCGCGCCGCTCGGCCACCCGCACCGCCGGCCCGTCGTCCTCGGCCCGCACCAGCACCGCCCGGGCCTGCAGATCGTCGAGATAGAAGTCGAGCTCGTCCTCGCGATAGGCCGGGTTCAGGGGCGCGGTGGCGGCGGCACAGGCCACGGCGAGGAACGCGCTGGCCGCCTCCGGGCCGTTGGGCAGCACGATGGCCACCCGATCGGTCGGACCGATGCCGGCCGCGCGCAGCACACCCGTCACCTCGGCCACGAGCCTGCGCAGCCCACCGAAGGTCAGCGCCGCTCGACCCGGTGCCCCGATCGCCGGCGCCGCTTCCGCACCCCGGCCCAACAGCTCGACGATCGTGTTCGCCCCGTTCTCGGCCATGCTCCCTCCCTCGAACCCGCGGCGGCGATCAAGCCGGTTTGCGCGCGCCTCGGCAAGACTATCTTCGGACGCAGGTGACCGATCGACGGGAGATCCGCCGTGCCACCCTCCGCCCCGCTCGTCCTGCCGCTGCTCGCGGCCTTCGTGAGCTTCGCCAGCTCCTGCAACGGCTTCCACTGGGCGGTGGGGACCCGGGCGGTGGCCGAGGAGGTGCGGATCGTCGAGGGCACGGGCGGCGAGCGGCTGCGGCTCGAGCGGCTCGTGGGCCCGCTCGAGCATCCCTGGGGGCTGGCCTTCCTGCCCGAGGGCGGCATGCTGATCACCGAACGCCCCGGCCGGCTGCGGCTGGTCGACGAGGCCGGGCGGCTCGATCCGCGGCCGATCGCCGGTGTCCCCGAGGTGTGGGCGCGCGGCCAGGGCGGACTTCTGGACGTGGCCCTGGCGCCCGACTTCGCCACGAGCCGGCTCGTCTATCTGGCCTATGCCGCACCGGCCGGGAACGGTGCGGTGACCCGGGTGGCGCGGGCCCGGCTGGGCGAGCATCGGCTCGAGGATCTCGAGATCGTCGTGAGCGCCGATCCACCCGGTACCACCGCCCGCCATTTCGGTGCGCGGCTGGTCTTCGGCCCGGACGGCAAGCTCTACGTTTCGACCGGTGATCGGGGGGTGATGGAGCGGGCCCAGAAACTCGACGATCTCGCGGGCACGATCCTGCGCCTCGAGCCCGACGGCCGGGTGCCACCGGACAACCCGTTCGTGGGCCGCGCGGGGGTGCGGCCGGAGATCTGGGCCTACGGCATCCGCAACGCCCAGGGCCTGGCCGTCGACCCTCGGACCGGAGAATTGTGGGAACACGAGCACGGGGCTCGGGGCGGTGACGAGATCAACGTCATCGAGAAGGGTGCCAATTACGGCTGGCCGCTCGTGACCCACGGGGTCGATTACAGCGGCTTGCCGATCGGCTTCGGCAAGACCATGCCCGGGGTGACCGATCCGATCCACGTCTGGACGCCGTCGATCGCCCCCTCGGGCATGGCGTTCTACGACTCGGAGGTGATCCCCGGCTGGCGGGGCAGTCTCCTCGTCGGCGCCCTGGCCGGGCAGATGCTCGTCCGCCTGGAGCTCGACGGACGACGGGTGGTGAAGGAGCATCGTCTGCTCGAACACGAGATCGGCCGGATCCGCGACGTGCGGGTCGGCCCCGACGGCCTGGTCTATCTGCTCACCGACCAGCGCGACGGGGCGCTCTGGCGGCTCGGCCCCGCGGACTGAGCAGGTCTGCGTACGCCACCCTTGCCGGGTGCGCGGCGAGGCGGCTCGCTGTCGCTCGAGGAACAGAGGGGAGGCTTTCCATGAACCGTCGCACGCTCCTCGCCGGGACGGCCGCGGTCGCCGCGACCTCGGTGCTCGCCGGCCCGGCCCAAGCCGCCTATCCCCAGCGGCCGATCCAGCTCGTGGTGCCCTGGGACGCCGGCGGCGGGACCGACATCTCGGCGCGGATCTTCGCCGCCGGGCTCGAAAAGGAGCTGGGCGTACCGATCAACGTGGTCAACCGCTCGGGTGGCAGCGGGGTGGTCGGTCACGCGGCGATCGCCAACGCCGAGCCGGACGGCTACACGCTCGGTGTCGGCTCGCCCGAGCTCGCCTTCTTGAAGACCGTGGGCCTGGCCGACATCGGGCCCGACAGCTTCACGCTGATCTCGCGGATCACCGTGATCCCGGCCGGGGTGACGGTGAAGGCCGACGCGCCCTGGCGGACGCTGGGCGAACTCTTGGATGCGGTGCGGGCGGCCCCGCCGGGCACCTACACCGCTTCGGGCTCCGGCCAGGGCGGCTCCTGGCACATGGCGATCGCCGGGCTGCTGGCGAGTGTGGGGATCGAGACCGATCGGATCAAATGGATCCCCTCGCGCGGCGGTGCACCGGCGCTCAAGGACCTGACCGCCGGTGGGATCACCATGTTCACGGGCTCGCCGATCGAGGGCAAGGCGTTGATCGAGGCCGGGCAGGTGCGGGCGCTGGCGGTCATGGGGCCGACCCGCTCGGCGATCTTCCCGGACGTGCCGACGGTGAAGGAGGCCGTGGGCTCGGATTGGACCTACGAGAACTGGTTCGCCTTCATCGGCCCCAAGGGCCTGCCGCCGGCAGTAGTGCGACGGCTGGCCGACGCCGGGGCCCGCGCGCACGCCTCGGCCGAGGTGCAAGAGGCCATGAAGGCCCGCGGCGTGCAGCCGCTGTGGGACGGGCCCGAGGCCTTCCCGGCCTTCGCCCGGGCGTTCGAGGCCAAGGCCGCCGACGTGCTGCGCCGGCTGGGGCTGGCCAAGGGCTGAGGGCGGGCGCGGGCGCCGGGCTCGCGGGCACAGGGCGCTCAGGCGGCCGTCGCCCGCCGCTCCGCCCAACGCTCGATCAGCTGCAGCAGCTCGGGATCCTGCGGCAGCTCGACGAGCACGCGGACCAACTGGTCGCCCTGCTTACCGGTGCGGGCATCCTTGATGCCCTTGCCGCGCAGCCGCAGGATCTTACCCGAACTCGTGCGCGGCGGGATGGTCAAGGCCACCTCGCCGTCCAGGGTCGGCACCCGTACCTTGCCGCCCGTGACCGCCACGGTGAGCGGAACCGGCTGGTCGACCAGGAGGTCGAGCCCGTCCCGCTTGAACACCGGATGGGGCGCCACCTTGATCTCGACCAGCGCGTCCCCGGGGCCCCCCGGACCCGGCCGGCCCTTGCCCTTGAGGCGCAGCTTGGTGCCGTCGCTGATTCCGGCGGGGATGGTGACGTCGACCGCGCTGCCGTCGGGTAGGACCACGCGGCGGGTCCCGCCGCGCGCGGCGGGAAGGAAGTCGACCTCGGTCGTGACGTCGACCGCGCTGCCGCCGGGTAGGACCACGCGGCGGGTCCCCCCGCGCGCGGCGGTCAGGAAGTCGACCTCGGTCGTGACCTCGACGTCCTCGCCGGGGGCGGCGGTGAAGCCACCCGAGCCGAAGGTCGAGGAGAAGCCGCCGAACGGCCCGCCGGCCCGGCCGGCGCGACGCCGCCCGCCGAACAGGTCGCTCAGGATGTCCTCGAAGTTGATGCCGCCTTGGCCGCCGAACTCGAAGCGCATCCCGCCGGGGCCCGCGCGGAAGCCACCCTGCTGGAACCCGCCGGTGAAGACCCGCTCGCGGCCCTGCTCGTCGATCTCGCCGCGGTCGTAGCGCGCCCGCTTCTCCTTGTCGGAGAGGATCTCGTAGGCCGCGGAGATGCGCTTGAACTTCTCCTCGGCCTTCTTGTCGCCGGGATGGAGATCGGGATGGCAGGTCTTGGCGAGCTTGCGGAAGGCGCGGGCGATCTCCTCCTCGCTCGCGGTGCGCGGCACACCGAGCTCGTCGTAGAGCGAGCGGCTCATGGCCTCATCTCCGAACGGCACGAGGGGCGACGACCGCCGCCGCCGCCCCCTTGCCTCTCACGAACCCGACGGCGCGATCAAGCGGCCGCGGCGAGCTCGCCGGTCTGCCCGGCCGCATTGCGGATCGGGATGGTCCGCGGCTTCAAGGCCTCCGGCACCTCCCGCGCGAGCTCGATGCGCAACAGGCCGTCACGGAGTTCGGCGCCCTTCACCTCGACGTGCTCGGCCAGCGCGAAGCGACGCTCGAAGGCCTGGCGGAGGATGCCGCGCTGGATCACCTTGACCTCCGGCTCGGCAGCCGCCGGCTCACCCTTGACGGTGAGCACGCCGTTTTCCACCGAGATCGTCAGCTCCTCGGGCTTCCAGCCCGGGACCGCCAGGACGATGGCGAAACGGTCTTCGCCGGTGGCGAGGATGTCGTAGGCGGGACCCGTGTCGACCGCCGCCACGCTCGAGACGAGCCGGCCGGCCAGACGGTCGAAATCCCGCATGGTGCGGTAGAAGGGACGAAGATCGATCATCGTCATCATCGGATCCTCCATCGAGCGATCACGACAGGTTGCGCTCCTCTTGGACGCGCCGGGTTCGGTGGCCGGGCCCGACTGAGGCACCCGGCCACCCCTGCAGATGGGAATGGCCGGGCCCGCTTCAAGAGGGGATCGGCGGAGGCTGGCCGGGGGCGCGCGGCTGGTCTAGAGGCTGAAGCGAGCCTGGGGAGGGAGCCATGCCGATTTTGTTGGGTGCCGTGGCCGACGATTTCACGGGCGCCACCGATCTGTGCAACATGCTGGTGCGCGAGGGCATGCGCACCGTGCAGACGATCGGCGTGCCGCGCCCCGATCTGGAGCTGCCCGAGGTCGACGCGGTCACCGTCGCCCTCAAGTCGCGCACCGCGCCGGTCAAGGAGGCCGTCGCCCGCTCGCTCGAAGCACTCGACTGGTTGCGGGCGGCCGGCGCCCGGCAGATCCTCTTCAAATATTGCTCGACCTTCGACAGCACGCCCGAGGGCAACATCGGCCCGGTCGGCGACGCCCTGGCCGACCGGCTCGACGCGCCGATCACCGTCGCCTGCCCGGCGTTCCCCGAGACCGGGCGGACGATCTACATGGGCCATCTGTTCGTGGGCGATCGGCTCTTGTCCGAGACCCACATGGCCCACCACCCGCTCACACCCATGACCGATGCCGATCTCGTGCGCGTACTGGGCCGGCAGACGCCGCGCAAGGTCGGGCTCGTGGCCTGGCCCACCGTGCGCCGCGGCCCCTCCTTCATCCGCGATCGGCTCGACGCGCTGCGCCAGGAGGGCTGCCGATGGGCGATCGTCGACTGCCTGGAGGACACCGATCTCCGGGCGATCGGCGAGGCGGTGGCCGATCACCCCCTGATCACCGGCGGCTCGGGGATCGCCATGGGCCTGCCCGCCAATTTCCGCCGCCGCGGGCTGTTGCCCGAGCGGGGCGCCGAGGCCGCGCAGCTGCCGCCGGTCCCCGGCCCGGCCCTCGTCCTCGCGGGGTCCTGTTCGGCCGCCACGCTGGCGCAGATCGAGGCGTTCCGCGCCGAGCGACCGGCGCACCGGCTCGATCCGCTGCGGCTGGCGCGCGGCGAGGGCATCGTCGAGGCGATCGGCTGGGCGCGCACCCATCTGCCTTCGGGCCCGGTGCTGATCTACGCGAGCGCCCCGCCCGAGGAGGTTCGCCGCGTGCAACAGGAGCTCGGCCGCGAGCGGGCCGGGGCCATCGTCGAGGAGGCGATGGCGCGGATCGCCCGCGAGCTCGTGGGAGAGGGCGTGCGCCGGCTGGTGGTGGCCGGCGGTGAGACCAGTGGTGCGGTCGTCGAGGCGCTGGGGGTGGAGGCGCTGGCGATCGGCCCGCAGATCGACCCCGGCATTCCCGCTACGGTGACGATCGGTCGTGGGCCGCGCCTCGCCCTCGCCCTCAAGAGCGGCAATTTCGGCCGGCGCGACTTCTTCTTGCGGGCCCTGGAGGCGATGCCGTGAGCCCGCGCGCCCGCTTGAGCGAGCGGCTGTGCGAGCTCGGCCGCTCGCTGTTCGCCCGCGGCCTCACCTTCGGCAGCTCGGGCAATCTCTCGGTGCGCCTGCCCGAGGGCGGGTTCCTCGCCACGCCCACCAACGTGGCGCTGGGCGATCTCGATCCGGCGCGCCTCGCGATTCTGGACGATGCGGGTCGTCCGGTGGGTGGCGATCCGCCCACCAAGGAGGTGCCGCTGCACCTCGGTATGTACCGCGCCCGGCCGAGCGCCGGGGCGGTGGTCCATCTGCACTCGACCTGGTCGGTGGCGGTGAGCATCCTCGCCGATGTCGATCCCGAGGAGCCGATCCCGCCGCTCACCGCCTATTACGTGATGCGGGTCGGACGGTTGAAGCTGCTGCCCTATTTTCCGCCGGGGGATCCGGAGCTCGGGCCGGCGGTCGAGGCGGTGGCCGACCGACACCACGCGATCCTGCTCGCCAATCACGGCCCGGTGGTGGCCGGTGCCACGTTGGAGGCCGCGGTGCACGCGATCGAGGAGCTCGAGGAGACGGCCAAGCTGTTCGTCCATCTGCGGGGTCAGCGGATCCGGCCGCTGACGCCCGAGCAGGCGGCGGAGCTGCGCCGGCGCTTTCCGAGTTGACGCCGGTCATGATAGGCTTTCGCCCATGGCGACGAACCTGCGCGACGTGCGGCTGAGCGTGGCCGAGTTCCTCCGCTTCGAGGGGGAGCCGGGCCGGCGCTACGAACTCGTCGACGGCCGCATCCGGATGATGGCGGCGGCCGGCAACGAGCACGGGACGATCACGGTCAACGTGAGTGTAGAGATCGACCGCAGGCTGGAGCGGCGGCCCGGCTGCCGCGCCCAGGTCGAAGCCGGGATCCGGATCCGCGACGACACCTTCTACGTGGCCGACGTGGCGATGGCCTGCACGCCCACGGCCCGCGAGCAGGCGGTGCGCGATCCGCTGCTTTTGGTCGAGGTGCTCTCGCCGAGCACGCGCGGCGACGATGCGGGGCGCAAGCTCGAGGACTACAAGACGCTGCCGTCGGTGCAGGAGATCTGGCTCGTCGATTCCGAGCGGCGCTGGGTGCAGGTGTGGTGGCGCGAGGCCGAGGGCGGCTGGTCGGCGCGCGATTTCCTGGGTGCGGCGAGCTTCGAGAGCCGGGTGCTCGCGGATACGATCGCCCTCGACCGCCTCTACCGCAACACGGGGCTTTGAGTGCCGGCGGGGATACACCTGCCGAGGCCGGAGGTCGGCATGGCGACGAACCTGCGTGACATGCGGCTGAGCGTGGCCGAGTTCCTCCGCTTCGAGGGGGAGCCGGGGCGGCGCTACGAGCTCGTCGACGGCCGCATCCGGATGATGGCCGCGCCCACCGGTGAGCACGGTGCGATCACCGGAAACTGCTGGGGCGAGATCGACCGCAGGCTGGAGCGGCGGCCCGGTTGCCGCGTCCAGGTCGAAGCCGGGATCCGGATCCGCGACGACACCTTCTACGTGGCCGACGTGGCTGTGACCTGCAATCCCGAGCGGTTCAGTCAGGACACCCGGGACCCTCGGCTCATCGTGGAGGTACTCTCGCCTACGACCCGTGCCGAGGACACCGGCCGCAAGCTCGAGGACTACAAGACGCTGCCGTCGGTGCAGGAGATCTGGTTCGTCGATTCCGAGCGGCGCTGGGTGCAGGTGTGGTGGCGCGAGGCCGAGGGCGGCTGGTCGGCGCGCGATTTCCTGGGTGCGGCGAGCTTCGAGAGCCGGGTGCTCGCGGACACCATCGCCCTCGACCGGCTCTACCGCAACACGGGGCTTTGAGGGGACCGCACGCGGGCCCGGCCGGGGGCGCGCGGGCTCAGCGACGCCGATAGGGCTCGAACCAACGAAGCCCGTCCTCGGTGCGCGCCCGTGGACGGTACTCGCACCCCACCCAGCCCGTGTAGCCCACCCGGTCCAGCACCTCGAACAGATAGGGGTAGTGGATCTCGCCCACGTCGGGCTCGTGCCGCTCGGGCACGCCCGCGATCTGGACGTGGGCGGTGATGTCGGCGAAGGCCTCGATGTGGCGGGCCAGATCGCCCTCCATTATCTGGCAATGGTAGAGATCGAGCTGGAGCTTCAAGTTGGGCTCGCCCACCCGTTCGATGATCCGCCGCGCCTGGGCCTGGTAGTTGAGCAGATAGCCCGGGATGTCGCGGGTGTTGATGGGCTCGATCACCAGCGTGATGCCGGCTTGCGCACAGCGCCGAGCGGCCCGGCGCAAATTCTCGACGTAGAGCGCCTCGCGCGCCGGCCGCTCCGCCTCCGAGGGCAACAGGCCCGCCATGCAGTGCAGCGTTCGGCAACCGAGCGCGCTGGCGTAGCGGATCGCGGTCTCCACGCCCGCCTCGAACTCGGCCTCGCGGCCGGGCAGGGAGGCGATGCCGCGCTCGCCCGCGGCGAAATCACCGGGCGGGAGGTTGAAGAGGGCTTGGACGAGGCCGTGGCGGGAAAGTTCGGCGGCGATCGCCTCGGGTGGATGTTCGTAGGGGAACAGGAACTCGACCGCCTCGAAGCCGGCGGCGGCGGCCCGCGCGAACCGCTCGAGGAACGGCACGTCGGTGAACATCATCGAGAGATTGGCGGCGAAGCGCGGCACGGACGGTCCTCCCCGGACGCTGCGGCCGGGGCTTAGGCGAGCTTCCCGCGCGCGGCAACCCCGCTTTCCGCACCGCGCTCTGGCAAGCCGCCGGCGCGGATCAGGAACGCCACGACCTCGGCCAGGCCCTCGCCGGTCTTGAGGTTGGTGAAGACGAAGGGGCGCTCGCCGCGCATCCGCTTCGCATCGGCGGCCATGACCTCGAGGCGGGCGCCGACGTGGGGCGCGAGGTCGATCTTGTTGATCACCAACAGGTCGGAGCGGGTGATGCCGGGGCCGCCCTTGCGCGGGATCTTCTCGCCCTCGGCCACGTCGATCACGTAGACCGTGAGGTCGGCCAGCTCCGGGCTGAAGGTGGCGGCCAGATTGTCGCCCCCCGACTCGATCAACAACAGCTCGAGGCCGGGGAAGCGCCGGCGCATCTCGGCCACCGCCTGGAGGTTGATCGAGGCGTCCTCGCGGATCGCGGTGTGCGGGCAGCCACCGGTCTCCACACCCAGGATCCGCTCGGCCGGCAGGGCCCCCGCCTCGGTCAGGATGCGCTGGTCCTCCTTGGTGTAGATGTCGTTGGTGATCACCGCCATGTCGTAGCGATCGCGCAGCGCCTTGCAGAGCGCCTCGCACAAGGCGGTCTTGCCCGAGCCGACCGGGCCACCGATGCCGACCCGCAGCGGTCCGTGCGGCGAGCTCACGACCGGAACAACCTCGTGTACTGGGTCTCGTGGGCCAGCGAGCACCATTCGACGACGAGGGCGGCGCTGCCGAGCTCGTCGAGCGCGGTGGTCTCGGCCGCGCGCGCGGCCCGCACCACGGCGGGCTCGAGGGCGGCCAGCACGCGCTGGCCGTCGCTCTGGCCCAAGGGCACGAGGCGGACCGCGGCCGAGACCAGATTGGCGCTCACCGCCTGGAGATGGAACAAAAGCGCGGGCCCGCGCGGGATGCCGGCGCAGGCGGCACAGGCCGCCACGGCGAGCGGGTAGACCAGCGCCGGCGAGGCTTCCGGCTCACCCAGCCACTCGGCCAGCCGACCCTCGGCATCGGGCCAAGCGGCGAGCACGGTGCGGGCGAAGGCGGCGCCTTGGGCGCGGCTCTCGAGGGCGAGCTCGGCGGTGGGGGCCAGGGCCGCGCCGATCGCCCGGAGCTCGGCGAACGCCGCCCGGTCGCCCGCGCTCACCGCATCGTGGCCGCGGGCGAGCAGGACCGCATCGGTCCGCGGCCCGCCGTGGTCCAGGAGATCGCCGAGCCAGAGCGCGAGACCGGCGGCGTCGCGCACGAGGCCCGCCTCGATCGCGAGTTCGAGCCCGTGGCTGTAGGAGAAGGCGCCCACCGGGAAGGCCGGCGAGAGCCAGCTCGCGAGCCGGTAGAGCGCGGCCTCACCCGTGCTCGTGGGCGTGGTGCGCATAGGCCCCGCTCTCCGGGTCGAAAGGTGCTCGCACCCGAACGATCCGCGCACCGAGCGCCTCGACCATGGCTTCGAGCACCGGATCGGGGCGGATGCGCAGGGCTCGCTCCAGGATCTGGGCGGGCGTGTGGCGATTGCCGAGGTGCCAGGCGAGCCGGGCGAGCGCCCGCGGCTCCTCGACCCGCAGCTCGACCAGCTCCTCGGGAGCCGCCTCGACCAGCACGCGCCGGCCGTCCTCCAGCACGAGCCGATCGCCCGCACGCAGATGGCGCGCCTCGGGCAGATCCAGCAGGACCTCGAAGCCCCCCTCGGTCACGAGGCGCAGCCGGCGGCGGTGGCGCTCGTCGTAGCCGAGCACCACCCGGTCGACCGCCTCGCCCGTCTCCTCGACCGCCACCGCGCGGATCACCGCCCCCGCTCCCCCGGCGCGCTCAATAAAGGAAGTAGCGCTGGGCCATGGGCAGGACCGTGGCCGGCTCGCAGGTGAGCAGGACGCCGTCGGCGCGGACCTCGTAGGTCTCGGGGTCGACCTCGATCACCGGGGTGGCGTCGTTCAGGATCATGGCCCGCTTGCCGATGCCGCGGGTGCCGCGGACCGCCTCCAGCGGGCGGGCGAGGCCCCAGCGCCGGCCGATGCCGGCCTCGAGGGCGGCGCGGCTCGTGAAATGGACGCCGACCTCCGCGCAGGCGCGGCCGAAGGCGCCGAACATCGGCCGGAAATGGACGGGCTGCGGGGTGGGGATCGAGGCGTTGGGATCGCCCATGGGGGCCGCCACGATCACACCCGCCTTGATCACCATCTCCGGCTTGACGCCGAAGAAGGCCGGCTTCCAGAGCACGAGATCGGCGAGCTTGCCGGGCTCGATCGAGCCCACGAGGTGCGCGACACCCTGGGCGATCGCGGGGTTGATCGTGTACTTCGCCACGTAGCGCCGGCAGCGGACATTGTCGTTGTCGCCGGTCTCCTCGGGCAGCCGGCCGCGCTGCAGCTTCATCTTGTGGGCGGTCTGCCAGGTCCGGCAGATCACCTCGCCGACCCGGCCCATCGCCTGGCTGTCCGAGGACATCATCGAGATCGCCCCCAGATCGTGCAGGATGTCCTCGGCGGCGATCGTCTCCTTGCGGATCCGGCTCTCGGCGAAGGCCACGTCCTCGGGGATCGAGGGATCGAGGTGATGGCAGACCATGAGCATGTCGAGATGCTCGTCCACCGTGTTCACCGTGTAGGGCCGGGTCGGGTTGGTCGAGGAGGGCAGGACGTTCGGGAGCCCGCAGATCTTGATGATGTCGGGGGCGTGGCCGCCGCCCGCCCCTTCGGTGTGGAAGGCGTGGATCGTGCGCCCCTCGAAGGCCTCGATGGTGCTCTCGACGAAGCCCGATTCGTTCAAGGTGTCGGTGTGGATCGCCACCTGCACGTCGAGCCGGTCGGCGACCTCGAGGCAGCAGTCGATCGCCGCCGGGGTCGTGCCCCAGTCCTCGTGCAGCTTGAGCCCGCAGGCCCCGCCCTCGATCTGCTCGACCAGGCCGCGCTCGAGGCTGGCGTTGCCCTTGCCCAACAGGCCGAAGTTCAAGGGGAAGGCCTCGAGCGCCTGGAGCATCCGGCCGATGTGCCAGGGACCGGGGGTGCAGGTCGTGGCCGTGGTCCCGGCCGCCGGGCCGGTCCCGCCGCCGAACAGCGTGGTGAGCCCGGCGTGCAGCGCCTCCTCGCAGATCTGCGGGCAGATGAAGTGGATGTGCGCGTCGATCCCGCCGGCGGTGAGGATCCGGCCCTCGCCGGCGATGACCTCGGTCCCGGGGCCGATCACGATGTCCACGCCCGGCTGGGTGTCGGGGTTGCCGGCCTTGCCGATGGCGGCGATGCGGCCGTCCTTGATCCCGACGTCGGCCTTCACCACCCCCCAATGGTCGAGGATGACGGCGTTGGTGATCACCGTGTCGACCGCGCCTTCGGCACGGGCACGCTGCGATTGGCCCATGCCGTCGCGGATCACCTTGCCGCCGCCGAACTTGACCTCCTCGCCCGGGATCGTGTGGTCGCGTTCGACCTCGATCCAGAGCTCGGTGTCGGCCAGGCGGATGCGATCGCCCGTGGTGGGCCCGTAGAGATCGGCATAGGCCGCGCGTGGGATGTGCGTGGGCACGCCTCAGCCCTCCCGATCGAGGGGGCCCATGACCGCCTGGCGGAAGCCCCAGATCCGCCGGGCGCCGGCGAAGGGGACGAGCCGGACCTCGCGGCTCTGGCCGGGCTCGAAGCGGACCGCGGTGCCGGCCGGGATGTCGAGCCGCATGCCACGGGCTCGCTCGCGATCGAAGGCGAGCGCCGGGTTGGTCTCGAAGAAGTGGTAGTGCGAGCCGACCTGGATCGGCCGGTCGCCGGTGTTGGCGACCAGGAGCGTCACGGTGGGCCGGCCGGCGTTCAGCTCGAGCTCGCCCGCGGCGGTCGCGATCTCGCCGGGGATCATCGCCCGGGCCTCAGCGGATCGGCTGGTGGACGGTGACGAGCTTGGTGCCGTCGGGGAAGGTCGCCTCGACCTGGACCTCGTGGATCATCTCCGCCACCCCCTCCATGACCTGCTCGCGGGTCAGCACCTCCGCGCCCGCCTGCACGAGTTCGGCCACCGACCGGCCGTCCCGAGCACCCTCCAGCACCGCATCGGTGATCAGCGCCACGGCTTCGGGATAGTTGAGCTTGACGCCCCGCTCGAGCCGCCGGCGGGCGACCATGGCGGCCAACGAGATCAACAGTTTGTCCTTCTCCCGCGGCGTGAGCTGCATGCCTCCTCCGACGTGCGCGGTCGAGCCGCGGCGCATCTCGGCGCCGTCAGGCGT
>FWWM01008886.1_pt1 | contig 18951 bp, 15 predicted proteins | sample 2228351 | NCBI WGS metagenome assembly FWWM01 (sample SAMEA103939774, study PRJEB20133) | metagenome
AACGGTGTTGCCATCTTCCCCGCCCTGGCGACGACGACCACCTCCCCGCTGCCCTCTTCCACGCCGCAAGCGACCGCCTCCTTCGCCCCGCCAACTGCCACGGCGAACCTGCCGCCTCCTTCTCCGCTGCCAGCGATACCCTCCCCGTCGGAGACGACCGTGACCCCGCTCGCGTCTCCCACCTCGACAACCTCCGCTTCCCCCTCCCCCACCCCGACCGCCACCAGCCAACAGGCCGCGCCCACCGTGCGCTACCCCGACGGTCACCCGTTCACCCTCTTCTACAACGACAGCAGTTTCTACCTGCTCAACCGCTCCAACGTCTCGCGCAGCGCCTCGGGCTTCGGCTTCGAGCGCATCACCGACGACGGTCAATTCGTCGACGCCTTTGGCGGCTGGAAGTGGCAAAAATATTACGACAACAGCCTGCCGGGGCGCTGTATGCGCCTAGAAATCTACCTGAGCCAGATTCCCTACCTGCAGCCCGAAGAATGCCAGAACCGCTACCTCAGCACCCTGCAACCCCTCGAAACGGACGATGACATCTTCTGGACAGCGCAGGCAGGCAGCCGACAATTTCGCGTCCTGTGGATGGGCGAAGAAATTGCCCGCTGTGACATCCCGGCGGGGAGGTGTGAGGTGTATGTGCCGTGAGTTGTAGCGTAGCTCTTTAGAGCTATCTATTACCCACAAGTAGGGCAAATTGGGAATTTGCCGTAACTGCCTACACATCACAATCAGCGATTCTCAATTTTCGCAAATACCGCAAATACAGACCCTAAAGGTCTTTCCCGCAAGTCGAAAGGCTGAATTTGCAGGCAGGTCAGGCTTGAAACATATTTTCGATTACAAAGGAGACCTTTAGGGTCTTGACCTGAGCAGTTACCTTATTTCATTGCAACGAAATGGCTACACGCAAATCGAACTCGAGAATTTGCCCTGTTTGTGGTGTTTGTGAAAGGGTTGAGTGGTCATTTTTATACACCCCTGGTTCTGGCGGCTGTTGTCTCCCAGCAATGCAATAGTATCCCCTTTGGGGACTGCTGGGAGGAACAACCGATTGGCTACACGCAAATCAAAGCCCAAAAATTTGCCCCTGCAGGTAAAAATAAATCGTAACGGCGCCAAACGGCCCCGTTACGATTAGGGAGGAAGCGTCCGCCAGGGCGGCTGTCACCGAGGAGATACGATGTTCAAATCGGCTTCTTGCATGGCTTCGATGAGCAACTCGCCGCGCTTTTCCACCACCAGGCCATCGCCGGCGGTCAACACATAGTCCTGCGGCAGGCCGGTTTGCGTGAGCCACAACAGGCCCCGCTTGCAAACCACCCGCGTGCCAGGGCGAATCTTGTCCACATGCTGGAAGGCCCTGCGGCCCAGCCGCAGTGAAATCGTGGAGTTTGGGTGTCGGGTCAGGTTCATGCCAGCGCTCCTTTCATGATAGGCATTTCCTACACTCATTATGCGCGAATCCTGAAGAGAAGTACAGATGCAGTAAAAGAAATTGTAACCATAACAGTCATTGACTTATCGAACTGTATATGCGATAATCGGGCCAAACTGTATTGCTCCACTGCCCCAGAAGAAAGTTTTCCCTAAAATGACTGCTCGAAAGATACCCGCCAAACCAGAAGCCTTCCTCTACGAACAAGTCGCCAACCAGGTCGCGGGGATGATTGCGCAGGGCATCTACCGGCCCAACGAGCGCATTCCGTCAGTGCGGCAGATGAGTCAGCAGCAAGGCGTCAGCATCAGTACTATCCTGCAGGCCTATCTGCTGCTGGAAAATCGCGGCCTGATCGAGGCGCGGCCGCAGTCCGGCTATTACGTGCGCGCGCCCGCGGCGATACGCCTGCCGGAGCCAGAGGCCTCTGCGCCGCAAGCGGACCCCAGCCGCGTCAACCTGCACGACCTGGTGATGATGGTGATGCGCGACTCGCAGAATCCCCACCTGGCGCAATTGGGCGCCGCCATGCCCAACCTGGAACTGCTTCCCACCGCGCAACTGAACCGCATCCTGGCGCGCCTGACGCGCCAGGCCGACAAAACGACCCATCAATATCAGTTGCCGCCCGGCCTGGAAAGCCTGCGCGTCCAAATTGCGCGCCGCGCCGCCCTGCACGGCTGCCAGGTATCGCCGGACGAAATCGTCATCACTTCTGGCGGCATCGAGGCCGTAGACATTTGTCTGCACGCCGTCTGCCGGGCCGGCAACATCGTCGCCATCGAATCGCCGATGTACTTCGGGATGTTGCAACTGCTGGAGGTGCATGGTCTACGCGCGCTGGAAATTCCCACCGACCCGCGCGAAGGATTGAGCCTGGAGGCTCTGCAATTTGCCATCGAGCATCATGCGGTCAAAGCGGTATTGACAATTTCGAACTTCAATAATCCACTGGGCAGTTGTATGCCGGACGAAAAGAAGCAGGAACTGGTAGAACTCCTGGCGCGCTACGATATTCCCTTGATTGACAACAACGTTTCTGGCGAAATCTACTTCACCGAAAAGCGTCCCTCCACCACCAAAGCCTTCGACAAAAAGGGCCTGGTGATGTTGTGTTCCTCGTTCTCGAAGGATATCAGCCCTTCTCTGCGGGTGGGCTGGATCGTGGCAGGACGCTATAAAACCATCATCGAATGGTTGAAGTTCACCATCAGCACGGCGACAGCCACCCTGCCCCAAATGGCGATTGCCGAGTTCCTGGAAAGCGGCGGCTATGATCACCAGTTGCGCCGGCTGCGTCGCGAGTACGCCGGCAATGTAGCCTATCTGTCGCAAGCCGTGACACGCTACTTCCCCCCCGGCGCGCGCGTTACCCGTCCAGCCGGGGGGTTCACCCTATGGGTGCAACTACCGAAACAAGTCGATTCGCTCGAATTGTATAAATTGGCCCTGCAAAACGGTATCACCCTGACGCCCGGCTATTTGTTCTCGCCGACCAATCAATTCTATGATTTCATCCGCCTGAACGCTGCCGCCTGGACATATCCTATCGAGCGGGCCGTCGAGAGGCTGGGCGAGATGGCCGCGCATCTGGCGAGGCAACACGCAGCGCCGCCGTGATGAAAAAGTTGGATTTATATCGCCTCAGGTCGGCAGTACGTTGCAGCGAAATGAATTTCGCGTGTAACTGCTCAGGTCAAGACCCTAAAGGTCTCTTTTGCAATCGAACATGAGTTTCAAGCCTGACCTTCCTGTAAATTCAGCCTTTCGAGGTGCGGAAAAGACCTTTAGGTCTGTATGTGGGGCGTTTTCAAAAGTGGCTGAGCAGTTAGCGTTACAAATATCCGCAGGGAGGAATTCGGCGTTATGAGGTTGTCAAACTAATGGGAAAGTTGCTCGGGAGAAAAGCAAGGCTGATAATCGGAGCCTAACACGAGGCGGTAATTCACCGCGCTGTTGGACGTAGGAATGGAGGCTAAGCTGGCCGGCGAGAGGCCCAAAATGGCGAGAACGACGCTGTTCCGATCAGCATCCGTGACGGAGTTCAGGTCAATGAGGGTAGAATAAGCGTAATCGCGGCGCTCGGCGGGCAGGATACGGGTCTCGTAGCCGGCGTAATTCAAACGCGAGGCGACCAACGCATCCCACCCCTCGAAGGGCGTGCCGTTTTGTATCTCGATGGTGATGGCCTGCCGCTCGGCAGCGCGCGGCGAAGGCGACATGGCCTCTCGAAGCATTTGCGACAGGATGTCTTCGTTGGGCAGGAGGACATAGGCGCCCTCTGGCGTGATCCAGGAAGTCACCAGCGGCGGACGAATGTAGTAACTGCGAAAATCGGCGTTCGACAATTTGGGCGCATAGAGTGCCAGTTGCAGCAATTGGGGCAGGCTCAAATCCGTCTGGACGATGCTCATCAGGTTATTATACAAGGCGGGCAGTTGCGCAATGGTGTTGGTCTGCATCACGCGGGCGTAGATGGCGCGCAACACTTCTTGCTGGCGACGGCCGCGGTCGAAATCGCTAGACTTCATACGCGAGCGGGCATACCACAGCGCCAGGTCGCCGTCCATGTGAACCAGACCAGGCCCAACCGTGTATAGCCACCAATTGGCTTCGATGTTGGGGTCATACGAGGGGTCTTTGAGCCGCCAATCGGTATAGGGACAGGCCACCGGCACGTCTATGCCACCCAGGGTGTCAATGATATGACGAAAACCGTCGAACTCGACCATGGCGGTATGATCTACTTGAATGCCCAGGTTGTAACGAATAGTGTCTTTGAGCAGGCCCGCGCCGCCGCCGGGGTAGGCATACAGTTCTCCGTGCTGATAGGCGGTGTTGATGCGCTGATTGCCCCAGTCGGGGATGTACACCCACAAATCACGCGGGATGGAGATGAGCGACACCTGTCCATCCTTGGGCCGCAACAGGGCCACCACCATCGTATCGGTGCGAAAGGAGCCGCCGGGTCGTCTATCCGAGCCGATGAGGAGAAAAGTGATCGTCTCCTGGGAGTCCAGCGGCGCGGCAGGGGTCAGTTGCAAGGCCAGGTCGAGGGTCGGAACGGCGACGGTCGGGCTGGGCGGCAGGTCAAGAGCCAGGGTCGGCAGAGGCGCCGGGCTGGGCAGCGCCAGGAGCGGATCGGGCGTAGCAGTTGCCGGGATATAAGGTAAATTGGTTGGCGTCGGCAGGATGGTGCCAGTAGGGGTGGGGAAGACCGGTTGGAAGGGCGTCGGTGAAGCGTATAGGGCAGCCTGGAAAGGGGTGGCCGTAGGCGTGGCATTGGGGTCTGCGGTCACCAGCGTGAAAGGCAAATCGGAAGTCGCAACGGGAGCGGCGCTGCAGCCCAGGTTAAGGGCGCAAACAAGCAGCAGAGCCATCCAACGGAGGAGGGTCTTCATGGCGAGAGGCTCCGACAAAGGAAGACGCCTTCCCATCAAGGCGTCGAGGTGGGGAAAGCGGTAATCGAAGGGGTAGCCGTTGGCGTCGGAGGCGGTTCGGTCGGCGTGGGAGGCGGGGAGGGCGTCCAGGTCGGCAAGGGTAGAGGCGTCCAGGTCGGCGAAGGTAGAGGCGTCCAGGTAGGAGTAGGAAGCGGGCTAGCCGTCCACGTTAAAGTGGGGAAGACGATAGAAATGGGCGTCAGGGTGGGGGTGCGCGTGGCGACGTTCGGCACCCAGATGGATTGACCGGCATTGATGGAGGTTTGGGAGTAGGGCATACAATTGGCCTGCTGCAATCGTGAGACGGAGACGCCAAAGGCCTGACTCAGACTGAAAAGGGTATTACCAGGCTGGACGGTATAACGCACCCAGCCGGGCGGCGGGCCGCAAGGGATAGGCGTAGGCGTGGGAACGGGCGGAACGTACAAGAGCGTTCCCGGCGTGAGGTCAGAGGAGAAAAGGCAATTGGATTGAATGAGAAGTTCAGGGGTGGTTTTGTACTGAAGCGCCAGCGAGGCAAGCGTGTCGAGCGGCTGGACTTTGATAGCGATCCAACCACTAGGCGGCGGGCAAGAGGTGGGCGGCGGCGGCAGGGTTTCGGTGACGGTAGGCACAGAAGTCAAGGAGGCGGTTGCCACAACGGGGAGGTCGCCGGTGGGGGTAAAGAATACAAAGACGGGTGTTTGGGTCTGCGAAGCGGTGGGCGTAGCGGCTGGGATGTAACTTTCTCCCAGCGCCAGCGAGATTCCCCCCAACACTAACAGTAGGGAGAGCAAAGCCAGGAGGATGCTGCCGGCCAACTGGCGGACCGTTTGCATGGCTATTTCCTTTTTGCAATCGGCAGCAAGACGCTAAAGGTGGCGCCCACTCCCGGTTCACTTTCTACCCAAATGCGTCCGTTCTGGGCCTCCGTGAGCGCCTTGGCAATGGATAGACCCACGCCGGTGTCGCCTACTCCCTGAATCAACACGTTGTCTGCGCGGTATAGGCGGGTGAAGACGCGCGGAATGTCTTCGGATGGGATGCCGCCGCCCGTATCTTTGACTTGTAACAGGATGTACTCTTGCTCGTTTTCGCTTCGGGTCTGGACCCGCAGCGTGATCGTGCCTTCGATGGGCGTAGCAGCCCCCGCGTTTTGCAGCAAGTGTATCAAGATTTGCTGCAAGGCCTCGCGATCGGCGTAAATGGGATCGAGTTGCCTGGGGAGGTCCAAATGCAGGGAGATGTTCTTTTCGCGTATCTGGCTGCTGGTATACGACATGGCGTTGTCAATGATGAGATTGAGGTCCACCGGCTCGGGTTTGAGTTCGACCAGACCTAATTCCAGCGTGTTGACCTGGATCATATCATCTATCAAACCACCAATGCGCTGGGTGGAGGATTTGATGCGCTCTACGAATTTGCGCTGTAAGGGACTCAGAGCGCCGACTGACTCGCCTAGCAACAAATCGGTATAACCCACCACCGAGGACATAGGCTGTCGTAATTCCTGCGCAATGGAGGCAATGACCTCAGCCTGCTCGGTGGAGCGCGCGCTGATTTCGCCCTTTTCCAATTGCAGCAATTTCATGTTGGCTTCTGCCAACTCGTTTTGCAAGCGCGCTACTTGCGCAAGCAAAGCGCGCAGTTCGGCTTCCATGTATTCCGTATCGCCGGAAAGCGCACCGCTGCGAGCGCGACGGACGGCGCGCAGTTCCTCGTTCTCTTTTTGCAGGGCTTCGATTTGCTTTTGGGCTTCTTGCTGTAAAGCCAGCAAGGAAGTCACTTTCTCTTCCTGCGTCTGGCTTTGTTCAGCCTTTTTTTGCAGCGCCTCCAGTCGGGTCTGTAAATCTTTGTTCTGCCGTTGCAACTCCTCCAATTGCCGATGGGCCGTTAACAAGGCCGAATCAGTTTCCTGTTGTCTTTGCTCCAACATGGTAAGGCGTTGGTTGCGTTGGATGACCGGCACCAGCGAAGCGGCAATGTTGCTCAAAAAGGCCTGATCTTCGGCGCGCCAGGAACGATCGGAGTAAGGCGAAAGCACAAGGATACCGCCCAGCACATCCTTATCGGGGGTAATAATGGGAACTGCCATCAGATGGCCGGGGCTGTTAAGGCCGAGCAAACTGCCAAGGCCTTTCATGTCGGCCGAGGTGCTGCTGGCCGGCAAGCGCAAAGCACGTCCACGCTGCAAGGCATTGGCCAGCATAGGAATGGTGACCTGACTCAAACTAGCGCCTTCCAAATTCTCCTCGCGAATCAGGTCATAGCCGCTTGCTACGACCAATTGATTTTTGTTATCGGTCAAGTAGATGAGGAAACACAAATCTGCCAAAAGCGTTTGGGCAATGGCGCGGGTAATGGCCTGGCTGACTTTGTCGGCGCTAGTCTCGGCCGCCAGGGCGAGGAGTGCATGCAAGGTTTTTGGGTCGGTACTGTAGAAACGACGTTCCTCGGAATGGGTATCCTTCCTGGCCTGGGCAACAGGTCGTTTTTCTGCCCCAGGCATAGGAAAGCGTTGTGAAAGGGTCAACAAAAAAGGATACATGGCCATAGAGGCCATGCGCACAATGCCCGGATAGTCCCCCCCTTGACGCCCAAAAATCAGGTACAAACTATGGCCAAGGAGGGCTAGCAAAAGCGATGAAAAGCCATTCCCCCAGCCGTTTGGCCGCCTGACAAACAGGATAAGGAGGCTGAAAGCAATGAAACCCAAGGTCGCAGCCTGCCAAATGAAATCTTGCAAGGTCGTGTTATAGGGCGTGCTAGGCGGCAGACCACCCCAGGACGCCAACGCCAAGGCCAAGGCGGTGACGACGAACAAGGTCAATAGCACAGCCAAAGCATCAGCCGCGCGGCTAGGTTCAGGAAAGACCCACAGCCAGAAAATCCAGATGAGGCTGATCAAGGCGACAGCGCGATCGAGAGGCGGCAGAAACACGGCCAGGTTGAGTAATCCCTGCCATCCCAAGCCGCTGATGACGAACAACAGCACCTGAGGCAGCATGAGAATGGCCAAGCCAATGACAGTGCGCCGAGCCTGGGGGAATGCGCTCATCCGCCAATGGATGAAGGCTGCCTGCAAGGCTGCTGCAATCGAAAAAACCAGCACCAGATGATAAATCAGGTTGCCAGGAGGTTCAGCAAGCAGGGAAAAGGCCTGAGTAAGGAGATTCATGTCCAGAAAGATTATACTGCTTCTTGCTGTTGTGTGTTGAAAAACAACCAGTTACGCAGGAAATTTTCAAGAAATTGCAATGGTTTTTGTTCTGGCCGTCAATCGGCAAAAGGCACACAGCCCCGGTGCTGAGGTCGGCTGACCGCATTGTGGGCAGGGCTGTAACTCTGTATGTCGCTCTTCATCCATCTTTCCAAAAAGTCCCTCCTGACGAGCCTGCAAAAAACGGAGATAAAAGTGAAGTTTAGCGCCCGGCCGCTGGCCTTCCAGGCGGTTGAGCAATTCTTTGTTGTACGTGGTGGTCGAGCCAACTGCATATGGACATTCCTCATAGATATATTCAATGCCTCGCAGTAGGGCATAGGCCGTCATTTCACGCTCATAGAAACGGCACAACGGCTTGACTTTACGCGCCAGGCCAGGAGATTCGCGCAGCAGCGGTCCTTGCCGCAGAAGGTAATCGCGCGACCAGGTCAGGGTATTGGAGAGAAGAACAGCCGCCTCATCGTCCAGGTTATGGCCGGTAGCCAACACTGCATACCCCAGGTCGCGGGCGATGCGGTTCATCTCATGGCGCTTGACCAGCCCACAAACGGAGCAGGGGCGTCCCTTGCCACGATTGGTCATCTCGGCCAGAACAGGGATAGGGTAGCCATAAGCCTGCTCCACATCCACGACATGCAATGTCAGGCCATGTTCGTCTGCGAATTTCTGCGCCAGGCGATGCGACTCGGCAGAGTAACCAGAGGCGCGAAACAAGGCCGGATCGCCAACGATGCCCAATCCGATATAGAGACCATCAGCCCGATAGTTCAGGCGCGTCAGAATGTCCCACAAGGCCAGTGAATCCTTGCCACCCGAAACAGCCACCAGCACTTTTTCGTCGCGCGTGAACATCTGATATTTTCGAATGAAGCGCTCAACCTGCTCCGGCAGCCATTCCAGATAATGTTCCTTGCACAGGGCCAGTTTGTGCTGGCGCATGTTGACGGCCGCCTTGCCGCCACACTTTCGGCACTTCATACGTTCCCGCCGCCCGAGATGACCGCTATCAGGTGGATGACATCCCCGTCTTGCAGGATTTCATCTTCCAAAATCAATTCACCCTGCCGGGTAGCAATGACCGACTCCGGTAAAATGCCGCATTTTTCCAACGCCGAGAGCAGGGTCATACCTGGCTTGACTTCGAATTCCTGGTTGCGCAAAATCAGTTTGACAGCCATCTCGCCTAATTCTATCATGCCTGAGTTTCGAGGCAAAGTCGTGTTCGAGGAGGGGGCAGGCTTTTCTTAAAGTCCATGAACGATATCATTGCGAACGAGCGTTCTGTGCGAGTGAAGCAATCTCCTGGCTTGTGAGGGGCTGCTTCAGCACAAGCCGCCTCGCAGCGATATGTCTTTCACGACTTTAAGAAAGCCCTGGAGGAGGGGGTAGGCGGCAATCATGGCTTCTTCACGCAACGTTTGTTTCGACATGCTTCAGCAGGATGACGGTCATCACCACGCCCGCCAGCGCCATCGCGGGGAAGATGACCAGTTCCACCACGCTGACCGGCACGCCAACCCGCGCCATGTTCAGCCCCATCAGGCTGACGGCAACGCCCAGGGTCAGGAACTTGGTCAGCCCAACCGAAGCCAGCAGGTAGCCCCAGGGTTTTTGGCGCAGGAGCAGGACGCCGGATAGGACGCAAAGCGGCACGATAATTCCCAAATCCATCGCCTGGATGAACATGCTGGTCGTGTTCTCGAGCGACGGGATGCCCCTCACCCCGCCCCTCTCCAACAGGGAGAAGGAGTCCAGCGGCAGCGTCGGCAGGATGCGCCCCAGCCAGGCGAGCGAGAGAAAGGCGGCGGCGAAGAAAAGCAGCCCGGCAATCCAGCCGCGCGGCAGTTTTTCGGAAAAATGCGCGGGCAGGGTGGGCAGGTCGAAGGTCATCATCACCAGCACGAAGGCGAACAGGCTCAGGCTGAACAGGGCGACATAGACCAGGAACAGGGCGTTGTAGTGCGCGCCAAAGCACATGGTGATGTAGGTGTACAGGATGAAGCCGAGCGTACCCGCCAGGAGCAGCCGCCCGCGCAGCGAGCCGCGCCACGTCAGCCAGGAGGAAATCGCCAGCAGGGGCAGACCCAGCAAGAGCGTCACCAGGTCGTTGGCTTGCATCTGCGCGGCGGAACTGACCGTATCCCAGTAGTACAAGCCGCGCGCGTTGATGGTCACTTCCTCGCCGCGGAAGGTGGTCAGCGGGTAGGGCGCGCCTTCAGCGGGCAATAAACCAGCCAGCGCGGCGATTAGGGTCAGAACGAAAATTGGGGGAATGAGCCATTTGAGGGCGGGATTGCGTTTCATGGCCGCCTCGCTAATTCAAAATCGTTGTCGCCCAGGCGCGGATTTTTTCCCAATCGCGCTGGTCGGATTCGACGGCTTTGACCATGCTGGCGATGAAGCGGTCGAGGAAGGACAGGCGCGAGAAGTCCATTACGCCAGTGAAAAAGGCTTCGGAGGCATTCGGCAGCAGGGCGCGGACGGGCGCGGTGTAGGCTTCGCGCGCGGCGCGGCTGGCTTCGTCATCGCCTGCGTTGAGCATGTGGACGGTGAACAGCGCAACCGGCAGGGCGTTGAGCGCGCGCTGGTGGGTCTGGATGAATTTGACCATCTCCGGCAGCCAGCCGCCCATGCGGATGGCGCTGCCAAGGAGAACTGCCTGATGGTCTTCGAGCGAGGATACTTTTCTGACCGGTTTGACTTCTACATGGAAGCCGCGCGCGGCAAGGGTTTCGCCAATCGCGGCGGCGATTTCGGCAGTCGAACCGGCGCGGGTGGCATAGGTGACGAGAATTTTTTGAGTCATGGCAGATTCCTTTGAAAATGAAAGTTCAGGGGTGGCGATTTCGGGCGCGCGCATGGCGGCATAGCCCAGCCCAGAGCAGGTCAGCGCTGCGCCGCCCAGCGCCAGCCCAGAGAGTTTGAGAAAGTCGCGGCGCGAAAGTTTTCGAGCAGTCATCGTTCTTCTCCGTCTTCGCATTCCAGTTTGAGCAGCGTACAGCCAAAATTGTGCAGGCTGCGGATGATTCCCAGCACGCCTGCCTGGTCAGCACGCAAGTTGGCAAGGGTAAAGGCGTTCCCTTCGAGGGTCAGCCTGGTTCCGGCGGGGCAATAATTGGTCAGAAAATCATCCCCCGGCGCGCCGGAAAAGCGCAGGGTGTAAACGTGAATCGCTGTGGTCATCATAGGCTTTTCCTTCCTGTACGCTCACAGTTTATCTCTCCCCAAACAAAAGTGGACTACATCATCATGTAGTCCACCGGCGCAAAAGAATGTAGTTTTTATTCAGAGCAGTCCCAGCCTCCGCCCGCGCTCGATGGCTTGCGTTTGCTTCTCCACGCCCAATTTCGCGTACACACTCTTGACATGATACCTCACAGTATTGACGCTCACCACCAGGCGTTCCGCCATCTGGGCATAGGTCAGTCCCTCGGTCATTAGCCGCAATACTTCCCATTCGCGCCCGGTGAGTTGTTCAATCAGGTCGGGCGAAGTGGGCGGTTGTTCGTCAGCGGCTTCATCCAGGAAGACCCGCAGATACCCTTCCGGCTCGCCGATGTGACGGGCGCGCGCCAGCCAGTCCGCGCCACCGCCTGCGCGGGCGCCGAGCGTCAGGGCATAGATGAGTGTTCCGTTACGTCCTTCAGCCTCGGCGCTGTGAACAATTCGCTCGGCCAGCGGCAACGCATCGGGGCGGCGGCTGGCAAGCATCCAACGCAGCCAGGCGAGATGGATGGCGTCTGTGCGATAGGTGACGGGTGATTCGGCGGCAATTCCCGCTGATTGCAGAATGGTTTCTGCCTCGGCAAGGCTGCCCTGCGTTATCAGCAGGTTGGCTCGTTCTGCCATCCAATCCAGGCGCGCCCAGCCCGGCCCGCCTTTGGCCAGCGTTTCGCCCGCCGCGCTCAGGCACGCTTCGGCAGCCTGCGAGTTGCCCAATCCACGATACAGGCGCGCCAGGTGGATATTTCCATAGATGAGCGAAGCGGGCTGTTCCGATAACGCCGCCAGACGAATGCCATGTTGTATCGCTTCGCGCCCCTCGTCCACCTGATTCCACTCGTAATAGACTTGCCCCAACGCGGCATAGACAGAGCCAAGCATGGCTGGCGCCACCCGCGAGATGGTTTCGGCGCGCTCGATGACCGCGCCCGCTCGTTCGGCCAGCAGGCGCAAGCGCCCCAGCGAATGCCAGATGAGAGACAGGTGCGCCATCGCCACCATGCTTGTCACATGGTCATCTATCGTCTGCGCGGCGCGCAAGGCTTCTTCGAGCATATCGATTGCTTCGCGAAAGCGACCTGACAAACGATACGCCGTCCCCAGCGCCAACGCCGTCGAAGCCATCAGGCGGACGTCATCGCGCGGCGCCATTGCCCAGCTGCGTTCTGCCAACGTCAGAGATTCATCCATCTTACCCTGCGCGCTGCTGACGAAGGATTGCAAAGCCAGCAAATCGGTTTGCAGGGCGCGAGCCTCGGCGCTCTCTGGCGGCAGGGTTTTCACAGCCGATTGCGCCTCTGCCAGGTAAGGTTTCGTCCCTGCGTACTCTCCGTGCAGGATTTTTCCCCACGCGGCTGTCGCACTAAGCCTGGGGCTGTCGCTCCGCCGCGCCTTAGGAATTATCTCCACCCATTCGAGCAGCAAGCGCGAATACCCCCTGGTCAGCAAACGCCAGGCGTATTTCTCCAGCAAACGAATCCAGCGGGTTTCATCTCCTGACGCGCGCGCGTGTTCGATGCTCTCGATGACCATGCCCTGCGCCTCGTGCCACAGGCTGGCAAGACGGTGCAGGTCGGGCAGGCAATCGGCGCGTTCGCGCTTCAGGCGATGTTGGAGCAGCTCGGCAAACAGGTGATGATAGCGGTACCAGCGGCTCTGGTCATCGAGCGGGATGATGAACAGATTGGCAGCCAGCAGACGTTCCAGCAAGTCGGCGCTGTCGGCGCGGCCGGTCACGGCGTTGCATAAATCTCCGCTCAGGCGCTGCAAAATCGAGGTCTTCAGCAGGAAATCCTGTACTTCTGGCGGTTGATTCTGGAGGACTTCATCCGTCAGATAGTCCAGGATGAAGCGATGACTGCCGCTCAGAGTCTGGACGAACGCGCCGGGGTTTTCACGTCCGCGCAGCGAGACCCCCGCAAGTTGCAAACCTGCGACCCATCCTTCGGTGCGTTCGGTCAAATGAGTCACCTCTGCCGCTGAAAGTTCCAGCCCCAGCCCATCACGCAACAATTGGCCGGACTCAACCTCCGAAAAGCGCAAATCGGCAGCGCGGATTTCGGTCAATTGCCCCTGCGCGCGCAACCGCGCCAACGGCAGGGGCGGGTCTTCGCGCGTCATCAGCGCCAGATGAAAATTGGGCGGCGCATGCGCCAAAAGATTGGTCAGCACATTCAAAATGGTTTTGTCCTGGATATGGTGAAAATCGTCCAGTGCCAGAATATGGCGCGCTTGCCAGTCCAACATCGCATTGACCAGGGTTGTCACCAGCAGTTCGGTGGGTGGGGTTTGCCCGGCTTGCAGCGTGGCAAACAGTTCCGGGCAGAACGATTCGTCACACTGGCGCAAAGCCGCCAGGAAGTAGGTAAAAAAGCGGTTGGGCTGATTATCGGCTTCTTCCAGAGAAAGCCAGGCGGTTTGCGGCAAATGATTTTCGATGGGGGATTGTTGATGGGCAAGCCACTCGGCTACCGCCACGCTTTTGCCGTATCCCGCCGGGGCTGAGACGAGCGTCAGCAGGCGGCCCTGCAACAGACCGCGCTCCAGCATCTCCAGAATGCGCGCACGCGGCACCTGCGTTTGGCGGAGCGTGGGCGGGAAAAACTTGGTGAAAAGCAAAGCAGACATGAAAGGTCTTTCGTCCAGGGGGCAATGCCGTTTTGGGGATGGAATACATTTTACACGCAAATCGCTGCGCGTTTCGCCTTGCGTTTTGGTAGAATCCCAGCATGAACTCCCCATCTCTTTCCGAATATCTGGCTCAAACCTCCCCCGGCGCGCTGACGATAGGTGGGGCGCGCATGGCGTTTATGGACATCGAAGCCGGTTTGTGGAGTTTGCGCCGCCAGGTGGAGAATTTGCTGGGCACAAAGACAGCGGGAGAAATCTTTCAGCAGGCGGGCGCCAATGGGGGCGCTTCGTATGCCGCCGCGCAAGGCAGGTCTGACGAACCGCAGGCGCAGAAGGAATTGTTCGCGCGCTGCCTGCAGGCGTATCAGGCGGCGGGGTTCGGTCAGTTCGATATTCTCGAAACGGAATGGCCCCTGGGGCGGGCGCGCATTGCGGGGCGCGATACGTTCGAAGCCTGGATGCTGACCCGGCACGGTCAGCGCGCCCAAAGCCCGGTCTGCGCCTATACCGCCGGGGTGTTGGTCGGCTTTATCAACGTGGTCGCCCAGCGGCGGGATGTGGTCTGCATCGAACGGCGCTGCCAGGCGCGCGGCGATGAAATCTGCGAGTTTGAATTGCTGCCCGCCGCGCAAGCCAACGGACAGCAGGTTATCGCCTTCACGCCCGACCCGGCGCTGGGGACGCTCTCCTCCCTGCCCGGCGCGCTGGACGAATCCCAACTGCGCGACACGCTCGCCCGTCTGACCGCCAACGAATCGCTGCTGCGCTCCATCGTCGAAAACGCTCGTCACTTTGCCATCTATCGCGTCACGCTCGATGCCTCCAGCCCTTACGGGGCGCGCGTCACCTTCGCCAGTCCCTCCATCCGCGAGTTGACCGGCGTGGAAGATTACTACGACTTCGGGAACTGGTTCAAAAACCTGCACCCGGAAGACGAACAGCGCGTGCGGGAAGCCAACCGCCGCGCGCTCGAACAGGGCGAGCCGTACAACCAGGTGACCCGCGTCTATCACCCGCGTCAGGGACGCTGGCGCTGGGTGCAGACCATCTCCAACCCCGGTTACGATTCGGCGGGGCGGTTGACTCACTACGATGGTATGGTGATTGACCTGACCGAGCAAAAAGAAGCCGAACTGGCATTGCAGGAAATCAACGCCACCCTCGAAGAGCGCGTGCAGGCGCGCACTCAGGAAATCGAACGCCGACGCGCCGCCGCCGAAAGCCTGCGCGACATTATCCGCATGATTAATTCCAATATGCCGCTGGATGATTTCCTTCAACGAGCGGTGGAACTGGCGGCGCGGCAATTGGGGGCGGGCGCCTGCGTGCTGCATCACCTGGACATGGAGCATGAAATCATCACCCAAACCGCCAGTTACGGCATGGAAGGAATCTTTGAAAAGCGCGGCAGCCGTCCGTTTTCAGCCATGAAGCCTTCGGGCGGCGAAGGTTATTTGCAAGCCCTGCGCAGCCGTCAGCCAGTTTACGGCAACTACCCTCCCCTGCCAGAGCGGGTGGAAGAGATTCGCCGCGACCCAACCATCCCGGAAAACATCAAGCGCGAGCGCATCGCCCTGCGCGAACGGTACGCCGGTTCGTTCGCCGTGCCGCTTTACATTCAGGACAAACTCTACGGCGGCATGGTGTTCTATTACGCCGAGCCGCAAGATTTTCACGACGAGCAGATTCAACTGGGGATGGCGTTTGCCGAGCAGATGGCAATTGCCATCGAAAACGCCCTGCTGCGCGAACGCGCCGCCGAAGGCGCGGCAGCGGCGGAGCGCGGACGACTGGCGCGCGACCTGCACGACGCCGTCTCACAGACTCTCTTTTCCGCCAGCCTGATTGCCGAAGCGCTGCCCAAACTGTGGGAGCGCAGCCCCGAAATCGCCGCCCAAAAGTTGGAAGAACTGCGCCAACTGACGCGCGGCGCGCTCTCCGAAATGCGCACCCTGCTGCTCGAACTGCGTCCCGCCGCGCTGGAAGAGATGGATTTGGCAGACCTGCTGCGCCATCTGGCGAATGCCAGCGCGGCGCGGGCGCGCCTGCCGGTGGAGTTGACCCTCGAAGGGCAAGCCGACCCTCCCGCCGATGTCAAAGCCGTTTTTTACCGCGTGGCGCAAGAAGCGCTCAACAACATCGTCAAACACGCCGCCGCTTCGCAGGCATCCATCACCCTGCGGCGCGAAGAAGGCAACATTCTGCTGCAAGTGCGCGATAACGGACGCGGATTCGACCCGGCTCAAATTCCGCCCGTCAGCCTGGGGCTGGGAATCATGCGCGAGCGCGCCGAAACAATTGGAGCGCGGCTCGACATCCAAAGCCAGCCCGGCGCAGGTACGCTGGTCACGCTGCAAAAACCCGCCAATACATCCCCGCAAGACAAGGCGGATGCGTAAAAAACGCTTTCTCCCATCCTGTCTATCCTGTGCATCCTGTTTCGATACCCTCTGACGCAAATATACAAAACGGAGCCGCTCATGGAAAACAAAATTCGCGTGATGCTGGTTGACGACCACGCCGTTGTGCGCAGCGGTCTGGCAACCTTTCTGATGACCTGTGACGATATGGAACTGGTGGGCGAAGCCGAAAGCGGCGAACAAGCCCTGGCGCGCTGCCCGCAGGCTCAGCCCGATGTGGTCTTGATGGATTTGGTCATGCCCGGCATGGACGGGGCGACCGCCACCCGCCAATTGCGCGAGCGATACCCGAATGTGCAAGTGATTGTGCTGACCAGTTTCAAAGAACAGGAACTGGTGCAGGGCGCTTTGCAAGCCGGGGCGATTGGCTACCTGCTGAAAGACGTGACCGCCGCCGAACTTGCCAGCGCCATCCGCGCCGCCTCGATGGGCAAACCCACCCTCGCGCCCGAAGCCGCCCAGGCGCTTATCCAGGCTGCCCGTCATCCCGCCGAAAAAGTCGGCTTCGACCTGACCGAACGCGAGCGCGAAGTGCTGGCGCTGATGGTGGAAGGACTGAACAACAACCAGATTGCCAAACGGCTGGTGGTCAGTCCCTCGACGGCTAAATTTCACGTCAGCAGCGTGCTTTCCAAACTGGGCGCATCCACCCGCACCGAAGCGGTGGCGATTGCCCTGCAAAACAAACTGGTCAGGTGACCAGGACATAGTCTGTTCAACTGGCTAATCCCCAATCTCCCCAGTCTGCCGATACAGCCTGGGGAGATTTTATTTATAGTTCAAGCAGTTCAAAAAAGGAGAAAAGAATGAATAACAAAAATCAATTTGGATTTCTCATCATCCTGGTTGCTGCCGTTTTTGCCATGCTGGCTTTCGTGCTTTTGCCCGCCATTAACACCGGCAATGAACAGGCAAAAGCCCGCCAGGCTGCGCAGGATTTTTACAACTGGTACATGTCTTACGAAGGCAATCCGTTGGTGGACTCCGCCTACCAAACCAGCCCGTATCTCAGCCCGGAGATGGTGGCTTTCTTGGACGATTTCACTCGGAATGGGGTGGCTTATGACCCCGTGCTATGCGCGCAAGACAAGCCCGGCAAAATCGAGATTGCCCAACCGCAAATATCAGCCAGCCGGGCATCAACGACGGTTAGCACGGATTTTGAAGGTCATGGGTTCACCGTTGATTTGGTCAAAGTAGATGGAAACTGGCTGATAGACAAAGTGACCTGCCAACCTTAGACCGAATCCCGCACGACAGGGGCGCATTATCCGCCCCTGTCATTTCGTGAACAGGAACTCTTCTCATGCAATTCAAAACGCCCATCATCTCGTTGAACGATAATGTTATCGAAACCCGCGCCCTGAGCAAGTCGTTCGGCAATGTGCAGGCGCTAAAAGGCATCCACTTGCAAGTGCCGCGCAATTCCATCTTCGGTTTTCTCGGACCCAATGGGGCGGGTAAAACCACCACCATGAAAATCCTGCTTGGTCTGGCGCGCCCAACCAGCGGCAGCGGCGCAATTTTCGGGTTGGACATCCAGCGCGAAAGCGTCGCCATCCGCGCACGCATCGGCTACCTGCCCCAGCAGCCGCGTTTCATTGACTACATGACCGCGCGCGAAAACCTGGAATTTGCCGCCAGATTCTTTTTTCACGCCTCCCGCGCCCAAGTTCGGGCGCGCTGTGACGAAATGCTCGAACTGGTCGGGCTGACCGACAAAGCGGAACGTCCCATTCGCGGCTTTTCAGGCGGCGAAAAGCAGCGGCTCGGAATCGCCCTGGCGCAAATCCACTCGCCCGAATTGCTCATTCTGGACGAGCCAGCCGCCGCGCTCGACCCGCTCGGACGCCAGTCTGTGCTGGAAATCATGGAACGCCTGCGCCGCCGCACCACCATTTTCTATTCGACCCACATCCTGGATGACGTGCAGCGCATCAGTGACACGGTCGCCATCCTGAATCATGGACAGGTGGTAGCCAGCGGACCCATCGAGCAACTGTTGAGCGGCAAAGACGGCGCGGTTTACACCATCAAAACCAGGAACGCCCCGCCTGATTTCGCGGCGCGCCTGAAACGTCTGCCCTGGGTCACGCAAGTCCACTTAAGTGAGAAAAACGGGCAAACGACCTGGCAGGTCAGCGTCAGCGATGAATCCGCCGCCGAAACCCGCCTGCTGCGGCACGCGCTGGACGATTCGACGCTCACAATTATCGAATTCAGCCGCAAAAAATACGAACTGGAAGAAGTCTTCATGGAGATTGTGAAAGGTGATTCCAATGACATCTGAACAAAGCGTTCAACCTGTACAAGAATGGCGCCGGGTTCGCGGGTTTGCCAACTTGCTGCACAAAGAAAACCGCGCCTGGTGGGGTACCCGCCGCTGGCAGATGAATGCCCTGATTTGGACCGGGCTGATTTGCGGCTTAATGGCAAATATGCTCTTTGTGCCTACGGTTGCCAGCCTGGCAAGCGCAGCCGAGATTGAGCAGGCGGGCGGGCTGACAGCCTATATCGCGCAGATGGGCGCGGGCGTTCTCTTTGAATTTGGCGCGGTGGCGCTGGCGATTGGCGTCATCGTCCTGACCCAGG